>UMGJ01069529.1_pt1 | contig 80784 bp, 79 predicted proteins | sample 1965221 | NCBI WGS metagenome assembly UMGJ01 (sample SAMEA4836067, study PRJEB28245) | human gut metagenome | biome: gut microbiome; material: fecal sample | place: Denmark | collected 2008
TAGTTGATCAGACAGATGCGGACTTGATTCACGAAAAGGAAGTTTTCTGCATTGGAGAATTTGCAAAGTTCGGCGGTATTACAATCGATGCACCATATGCCGCTTTGGTGTATACTGCATATGAAAATGCAGGCGCACCGCTTAACATTGTAAAAAAGGATATTCCGCCGCGTGTAAACGAGGAAGGAGAAATTCTTAAAGTTGGGGACGACATTTATGTCAATGGTGAATTTATAGATCCTGTGAAAGAGCCTGAGAGATATCAGGCATTGTATGTCAATATGTCCTGGAGTCCCGATTCCGGAGAAATCAGTGAGCTGGATTATAATTTGATTGATGTCAACGCTGATGGTGTTGTCAATATTGATGATGCTGAGATTTTGCTGTATAGTTACTCCTATGTAATGTTAGGCGAAAACTTATACCAGAGCGAAGGTCGGTATGATCTTTATAAAGGAACCGATTTTTTCCCGGGAATGAGAGATCTGGTTTAAGATTTTGCATGTCACATAATACGTTAGATTGTTTGCAGGCACACAGAAACCTTTCGAGGGGACTGTGTGCCTCTTTTTCTTATGCAAGAACCCGTCTTCACAAGACACGTGTATCCGCTTGTGGAGACAAGTTCTAAGATTTTCCTTGCTTTTTCCTGTCAATTATGGTACAATATAAAATAAGCAAAAGCTGCTCTGTGAAAACTGATTTTAGAGTGTATTGACACTAAGAGAGCGGCGCTTGGACAAGTATTTTTGCCGGATGATCTGGGCAAAAATACGTGCTAGATTGACAAATAGAAAAGGAGTATTCCCATGGTAGTTATCGAAATGGAAAACGGAAAGAAAATTGAGATTGAACTCTATCCGGAAATCGCACCGATTTCCTGCGAGAATTTTGAAAAGCTGGTACGGCAGGGCTTTTATGACGGCCTGACCTTTCATCGGGTAATTCCGGGCTTTATGATTCAGGGCGGATGCCCCAACGGAACCGGAACCGGCGGCCCGGGCTGGCACATTAAGGGCGAATTCGCAGCAAACGGCGTAAAGAATGACTTAAAGCATACCCGCGGCGTGCTCTCTATGGCACGTGCGATGGATCCGAACTCTGCCGGCTCTCAGTTCTTCATCATGCATGAGGATGCGCCGCATCTGGATGGCCAGTATGCTGCTTTCGGAAAGGTTGTTTCCGGCATGGATGTTGTGGATGAAATCGCTATGGTGAAAACCGATTACAGCGACAAGCCGCTGGAAGCACAGGTTATGAAAAAGGTTACCATCGTAGAATAAGACGCATTCCCGGAAGAGATGTGCCGGGATACGCGCCAAAAGCAATGCACAAGAAAAACCGCAGCAGGAACTGCATGAACTGGCAGAGACTGCTGCGGCTTTTTGGAAAGAAGGAGCGCAATGGGGTATAAGACAAAACAACGGGAATATATTCTGGAAATGCTCCGCAGCTGCGGCGGTGCTCATACCACGGCGGCAGAACTGGTGCGCCGTTTGCAGGACTGCGGAACTCCCGTGGGAACTGCCACCGTGTACCGGAATCTGGAGCAGCTGGCAGAAGAGGGCTTGGTTCGAAAATACACCCTGGATGGCAAGTGCGGTGCCTGCTATCAGTATCTGGATGAAACGGCCGGCCATTGCCGGGAGCATTTTCATCTGAAGTGCATCCGGTGCGGCAGGTTGTTTCATGTGAGTTGTGACTATCTGAATCAGCTGGGCGCACATCTGCTGGAGCACCATGGCTTTGTGATCGATCATACCAAAACGGTGCTCTATGGCCTTTGCCGGGACTGCGCCGCACAGGAAACGGATGCATGAGTGTCTGTTTCTGAAAGGCAGACATAAAATACGCAGCACATGTGCGGACAAATTGTCGCGGCTGTGTGCTGCGTATTTTTTGCACAGGCTGCGAAATCGTGCAGTGTGCCGGTGCCGGACTTATCCCAGGGGAGAAGTGGGCTGATTGGGCTTAAACGGACGCTCGTAAATCCGCACAGGGGCATGGTCAGAGACAGCAGACGGCGGATTCTCCTGCATTGCGCGGTGCGGCGTGTAGATCTTCATTTCGGCCTCGTGGCTCTGCTTTCCGGAGTCAATGGGATTCGGATACATGGCGGTTCCTCCTTTACAGATAGGTTTTCAGGCGATCCATGTAGGCTTCTTCGTGGCGCAGCATGGCATGGCTCTGATGGCGGACGGATTCTGAAATGTCGGGATTCTGGTGGAGCAGCTGGGTAATCTGAATCACACCGGTGTTGGTGCCTTTCAGCATAAGCTTTGCGATTTCGCCGGAGCTGGTACTGCCGCAGCAGTGCATCCGGATGCTGAGATCGGCGCAGAGCTTTGCCATAGCGCCCTGTTCCTTCGGTATGGCACAGGCCTTTTGCAGCTGCGTTTCCGCAGCGTGCTTCTGCTCCTTGTAATATTCCAGCTGCTTGCACAGTTCGGTTCGCAGCTTTTCCTGTTCTGCCTTTGGCAGAATGGTGCATGTGGCATCCCATCCCATGGATGCGTTTTTATACAACCCGTTCAGCACGATTCGATCTTGCTGGTTCATGGCGCGGTCACTCCTTTTTGTCGTGAAAATCCGGTTCGGAGGCCTGATTCAGGCGCTCAGAAAATACCGGGAAAAAACAGGCAGATGCCGTGTTTTCTCACGAGTAGTTTGTCCGGAATCCGGCGAAATATACAGTCGGAAAAGTATGCTCTCGCTACAGAAAAACAGAACCGGCGGAGGAAATTTATGGAATTTAAAAATTGGATGAAAGGTTTTGGAACCTATTTGTTTGCAGAAATTCTGTGCTTGTTTCTGGCACTGACGCTTTCCGCTGTGGGCGGCGGTTTATTTCGGCTGATCAGCTGTATTTGCACCATTGCAGTGCTGATCTGTCTGTGCGTCAATTATGCCTATAACCGTGCCGTAGCAGATCGAAAAAGTAAAGTGCCGGATACAATGGCGCGCCGCTTTTTTCTCAGCCTGTCTGTAGGACTGCCGTTTTTCCTGCTGGGAATCCTGCTGCTGCTGGCAAAGGCAGGGGCACTTCCGGCCGGCTTCTACCGCTGGTATAAGCTTTTGGATGCGCCGTTTTTGCAGCTGTGCAATTTACTGTGCAAGGAAATCACCGCGGCGGCGCTGTCCTGGACGAAAGCGGCAGTGCTGGCCTTGGTAAATCTGGTGCCGTTTGCGGCTGTGTGGGTGACCTATACCCTGGTGCGAAAAGGCGTTGTGCTGGAGGAACTGCAATACCGAAAGAAATAAGAGGAACAGGAGAAAAATGATGAGGTTTTGGAAACGGGCAGCCGCTGTTATGGTAGCAATAACACTGTGTATGGGAATTCCTGCGTATTTTCCGGCGCAGCTGACAACGCCGCTGTCAGTGCAGGCGGCGGACACTTTGCAATATGAAAACCTGACCTATCAGGTGACCTCGGCCGGAAATATAACGATCACTGGCTGTGATGCATCTGCGGAAGCTGTGACAATTCCGGCAGAAATTGACGGAAAGCCAGTAGCAAGAATCGGAGAGCGCGCGTTTTTCTGCGCCAAAAACCTGACTTCCGTTACCATGGAAAATGGGGTAAAATTGCTGGAAACACACTGCTTTTATGGCTGTGAAAAGCTGGATCATGTTGTCATTCCGGACAGTGTGACCGGGATTGAAGCAATGGCCTTTTACGGTTGCCTTAGCCTGGAGGATCTTACGATTCCCACCAGCGTCCGGGAGATTGGGCATGAGGCGTTTACAAAAACGCCCTGGTTTGACAAGAAAGCTGCGAAAAATCCGCTGGTGACGGTAAACCGGGTTTTGCTGGACGGCAAGGGATGCACCGGAAAAGTGGTGATTCCGGATTTTGTGGCTTGTGTCGGCGGGTATGCCTTTTTCTCAAACATAAAGATAACAGAAGTGGTCTTGCCGAAAAATCTTACCCGAATTGCAGTGGGGGCCTTTTATGATGCCGCTGCACTGACGAAGATCACCATTCCTGCTACTGTGAAAGCCATTGACAAACGGGCATTTGGGGCATGTACGTCACTGACAGACCTATTCTTTGCCGGAACCCGGGAGCAGTGGGAAGCAATTTCCATGGGAGACGAGGCGGTTCCGGACACCATCACCGTACATACTGCGGACGAAGTGATGAAGGGCGATTTCGATGGAGATGGCACAGTCAGCATTTCGGATGCCTATCAGACGCTGCTGGTCTATGCAGATATCAGCGCCGGCGGGGAAGCAGATCTGACGCAAATGCAATTTTGGGCGGCGGATGTAGATGCAGACAACAGCATCACCATTGCAGATGCATATACAATTTTGCTGTATTATGCAGAGCACACCGCCGGCAATCCGATTTCCTGGGAAGAACTGCTGCACAACTGAACCTCTTTTCCACATATTCTGCCCGCACACCACATAGACTGTACCAAATATTCTGTGTACAGGAGGAATGAATATGCCGATTACGTGGAAAACCCTGGCGAAGCGAACGGGGATTATGCTGACTGTGTGCGGCGTGAGCATTGCTGCAATTTATTTTGGCGGAACAAGAATCCGGCGCGCCGTATCCACCATGACTGCGCCAAAGCCGGAAACACCGGTGATTATTCTGGATGCTGGTCACGGCGGTGCAGACGGCGGCTGCGTCTCGGTGCATGATGTGCCGGAAAAGGGAATCAATCTTCACATTCTGCTCTGCCTCCGGGATTTGCTGCGGATGGAAGGCTATACCGTAGAGGTGACACGGGATCAGGATCAGAGCATCCACGATCCGGACATTGAAGGCCTGGCCAATCAGAAGAGCTCTGATATGGATAACCGGCTGGCGCTGTTCAATCAATATGAAAATGCCGTGTGCATTTCCATCCATCAGAATCAGTTTACAGACCCGGCCTATTCCGGGGCGCAGATGTTCTATTCCGACAATGTATCCGGAAGCGGTGAACTGGCACAGACGCTGCAAAAGGCATTTGTACAGCAGCTCCAGCCGGAAAACACCCGGGAAATAAAACAATGCGGCAAGGAATTGTACCTGTGCTATTTCAGTGAAAATCCTACCGTAATGGCGGAGTGCGGCTTCTTGTCCAACCCGGAAGAAGCCGCACTGCTGGAAACAGAAGCGTATCAGCAGAAGGTGGCATTTACCATTTTCTCCGGATTGAACCAGTATTTTGGGGAAAAGTAGAAACTTTGTGGAAAATAGGCAAGCAAGAAAAGCCGCCGCCCGGTATCCCCTTAATGGGAGCCGGGACGGCGGTTCTTTTTGAGAACCCTACCACTGACTAACGGCGGTTTCCCTCGTACTGAGCGGTTCCCTCTGTCCCTTCGGGATATTTCCCCATCCCGTGGGGAGTCACCTCTTTCAGGGGAGGCGTGTGTTGAAGTGCACCTTGCAACCCAAACAAATTTATGCTATAATAGCAATATCAAAATCACGCTAGAAGGATGCCGCTGGCTCTTTCTTGTCCTATTTTGGAAAGGAGACGCTTTATGGCGAAGCCGAAGACCATTTACCGCTGTACGGAATGCGGATTTGAAAGCGCCAAATGGAATGGCCGGTGTCCTTCCTGCGGTGCCTGGAATACCATGGAAGAGGACGTGCCGCTTCCGGCGCAGGCGGTGGGGAATGCTCGCCGGAAACCAGTAGATCTTTCTGCACAGATACAGGAACTGGAAACAGTGGATACCACGGCAGACGTGCGGTATCATACCGGCGTAGGCGAACTGGATCGGGTACTGGGCGGCGGCCTGGTGCGCGGTTCGATTGTGCTTCTGGGCGGAGAACCGGGCATCGGAAAAAGTACGCTGCTGCTGCAAATTTGCCAGTATTTCGGAGAATCTCACACGGTTCTGTATGTCTCCGGAGAAGAGTCTGCCAAGCAGATTAAACTCCGTGCCCAGCGGCTGGGCGTAACCACAAAGCAGCTGTATCTGCTGACCGTGACGGATGCACAGAGTATCTGCGATACTGTTGCATCCAGTCGGCCGGATATTGTAATTATCGATTCGGTGCAGACAATGCGCATGGAAGAGCTCTCTTCCAGTCCCGGCAGTCTCACGCAGGTACGGGAGTGTACTAACCTGTTTATGCATACGGCAAAGCAGCTGGACATCCCCTTCTGGATTGTGGGACACGTAAACAAGGACGGCGCCATTGCCGGACCAAAGGTCATGGAGCATATCGTAGATACCGTGCTGTACTTTGAGGGGGAACGCAACCTGTCCTATCGCTTGCTGCGCGCAGTGAAAAACCGTTACGGTTCTACCAATGAAATCGGCGTGTTCGAGATGCAGGACAGCGGTCTGCATGAGGTGCCCAATCCATCGGCTATGCTGCTGGAGGGCCGGCCTCACGGCGTTTCCGGCACCTGTGTAACCTGTATGATGGAAGGCTCCCGGCCGATTCTGGCGGAAATTCAGGTGCTTGCCACAAAGAGCGGCTTTTCTGCGCCGCGGCGGCAGACCCAGGGGTTTGACTACAGCCGCATGGTAATTCTGATTGCAGTGCTGGAAAAGCATCTGGGCATGTTCTTCGGGACGCTGGATGTCTATTTGAATGTAGTAGGCGGCTTTCAGCTGGATGAGCCGGCCGGCGATCTGGCAGTAGCGCTGTGCCTGTTTTCATCGCTGACGGATAAGCCGATTTCCGAGAAAACAGTGGCATTTGGAGAAGTGGGGCTGGGGGGAGAAGTCCGTGCCATTGCCCACATTCGGCGGCGTGTGCAGGAAGCGGAACGCATGGGCTTTACGCGCTGTATTGTGCCGTGGCAGTGTTTGCATGAGTTAAAGGGCGGTTCCTATCAGATTCGGATTGCCGGAGTAAGGAACCTGCGCCAGGCTTTTTCTGTACTGGAAAAGGACGCAAGGGAAGCAATGGAGAAGGAAACGCAGACACAGTCGGCAGAATGAAATCCGAAAGCAGCAGAAGTATTTCTCTCGAAAATAAAAAAGAACCCGGACAGGCGCTTGCAATACAAGATCTGTCCGGGTTTTTGTTGTTTTTACTGCGGCGCTTAACGAGCGCCTTTTTTCAGAATGACTGCGCCGATTGTCTGGAAAAAAATCTTAATGTCCAGTCCCAGGCTGCGCTTTTTAATGTACCGGATGTCCGATTCCACCCACTTGTCAAATTCCATGTCACTGCGCCCTTCTGCCTGACAGATGCAGGCGAGTCCGCCCTTTACCAGGAGCCGTTCCATCTGATGGGGCGTGTATAAAACCACCTCACGGGGGAGCGGCGGCCGCGGCCCGATAATGGACATATCACCTTTGAGCACGTTCCACAGCTGGGGCAGTTCGTCAATAGAGGTCTTTCGGATAAAGTGTCCCACCTTTGTGATCCGGGGGTCGTTTTCGCTTTTAAAGGCAAGGCCGTCTGTTTCGTTCTCCTTCTGTACCTCTGCAAATCGCTTTTCTGCATCCATGCACATGGAGCGGAATTTATACATGCGAAAGACCTTGCCGTTTTTCGTCAGTCTTGCCTGAGAAAAAATCGGAGAACCGTGATCCTGTAAAAAGATGATGCCGGCCACAACTGCCATGGGAATTGCCAGAATCAACAGGGCAGCCGCGGAGAGCAGGATATCCAGTGTCCGTTTGATCAGGCGGTATCCAAGGCCGCCGTTGGGAATTGTCTTGCTGCTGCGCAGTGTTTCAGAAACACCCTCCGACAGCAAATCCAGTGCACGCTGGTCAAATTCCAGAATGGGGTACGAGGTGACACCCTCCGGATTTTTTTTCATGGAGTGCAGGGTATATTCTGTTACCAGTTCTTCCGTTAAGTTTGGTTGCTTTTGAGTCATAAGCTGTTTGTTTGATTCCCCTCCCATATTTTGGTGCCTGTCTTTCTCATTTGCCGTTAAAAAAATCCGCCTATCATGTCAGCAAAGACAGGTCGTCAGAACGATCGGCAAAAACGCAAAAAGAAATGCGAGATTTCTGCCGATACTATACCAATTATCAATTGCATTTATTATACTATATTCCGCGTATTTTGTCAAACCAAAAAGAAAGGAAATTTTTTCAGTTCGAATTCTGAGACTTGAAAAATTATACGGCATGTGCTATAATAGAACAAAACTTCCGGAAACATTGGCGAAACTCGGAAAATCTGAACCAGAAAGGAATCAATGTCTATGAGTACAAATAAAACACCCATCAGCCACGCGGCAGATGAAACCCCAAAAACACCGGAATCCGCAGAAACACGCCGTCCCAAGGGCGGCAGTCATGCCAGAAAGCGGAAGCTCCGGCTTGACCGGATTGCAGTAATCGTCGTACCGCTTCTGCTGATCATTGTGTTGATCGGTACCCTCTGCCTGCACAGCTGCAAGGAAAACGGCGGATTGAACAATTCTGCAAAGGTGCCGATGGCCACACCAGAGACTTCTGCCGATGCCAAATCAGAGGAGGAGTCCTCCCAGAAGGAGGACGCAAAGTCCACAAAGCCGGAAGATTCTGAGCCGGATGCGGTGCAGACCACCACAGAAGCTTCCACAGCAGAAAGCACCAAGATCACACTGTCCGCAGACGGCGTGAAGAAGGGCAATCTGATTCTGATTAACCAGGATCATGGCTATACCTTCCCGGACGGTGACCCAGATCTCGTGGGCGTGCACCAGAACAGCAACGATTCCTACAGCGTCAGTGATATGGACGTGCAGCTGGATCAGGAAACCCTGGAACATCTGAACGATATGATGGCTGCCTTTGAGGAAGAAACCGGCAACCGGAATTTGCAGGTATTCAGCGGCTACCGCACCAAGGAAGACCAGCAGGAACGGTATGACAACGGCAGCTCCGGCTTCCGCGGCGGCTATACCGATTACCACAGCGGCCGTACCTTCAATATCAAGATTAACTTTGGAGACGGTACGTCAGACTATTACAATGCAACAAAATATCCGGAATACAGCTGGATTTCAGAGCATGCCGCAGAATATGGATTCATTGTCCGCTTCCCCAAGGAAAAGGACAGCTATACCGGAGAAGAAGGACGGAGCTATACCTTCCGCTATGTGGGAACGCCTCATGCCCAGTATATGCAGGAGCATAACCTTTGCCTGGAGGAATATCTGGAACTGGTACAGGAGCACACCGCAGAAGATCCGCTGGAGATCAAGACCGCAGACGGTACCTATGATGTGTTCTATGTTTCCGTCGGCGGCACCAATGATGTCTCTGTCACCATCCCCAGCAGCGATTATACCGCTTCCGGTGATAACATGAGCGGCTATGTTGTGACCTGCCAGATGACCAAGACAAATGACGGGGAGAGCAGCAGCGATTCCTCCGAGGCTGCTTCGGATTCTGACAGCGAAGAGAGCAGTTCCTCGGATACAGACGAATAAACATACTTGAGGCAATACCGCACAAAGAGCGTCTGGCGACTTTGCACGCCATCTGCTTGCAAATTTCCCTTCAGAGCCTGTTTCGTATCTTCTCGCACGCATCTTGCGTGCATATTTTCCGAGATATTTCGGGAAAATACTCGAAAATCCACAAAGGATTTTCTCCGTTTTTCCCTTCATCTCTCAAAAAATCTGACGACGCAATCTGCATACGTCAGATACGAAACAGACTCTCATATTTCACAAAAATGCTCGTGAATACAGCAAGTATTCACGAGCATTTTTGTTTCATCTGACGAAAAATTTGACGACGCATCTGTCGCACAATCTTTGTGCGGTATTGCCTTGAATTATAAGAACCTGTCTTCATAAGACACGTGTATACGCTTGTGAAGACAGGTTCTAAAAAACGGATGTTCCGTTGTCTCTGCAGGAGGCGGAACATCCGTTTTTCTGCTGTTATGCAGATGTTACGGCATTTCTTTTAGCTTTTCGCAGAAGAGGTCATAGAGCGTCTGATTGCGCTGGCTGGGATCCGGGAGACCGCTGTTGGGGTACAGCCCGAAGGAACTCTCGTGGTAGGAATGGTAGTTGAAGCTGATGTCTGCCACCGCAAAAATGTCCAGCACATCTGACAGCCAGCGGTCGCCGCCCCGATCTGCTTCGAAGCAATGTGCACCGGCGCCGAATTCGCCGCAGTAAACCGGAACGTCATAGGTTTCAGAAAAGGCGATATTCTGCGCAAAGGTTTTTTCCAGATAGGCACGGTTCAGCACCTCGATTCCGTCTGTGTCCCAGAGATCAACACGGGGACGCACCACGGCGCCGGCTTCTGCGCCGCTGACCATAAAGTAGCCGCTGGCGGCATAGCTGTGTCCCGGCGTGGGCTTGAAGTAACGGGTGCTGCAGTTGGCATCATCTGTAGTGCCTTTGATAAGGAGCGCGCCGTTTTTCTGATGTCCCACAGAGGCCAGATAATAGGAACTGCCGGAGCCGTCCTTGCTCCAGAAGGAAAGGGTATTTTTTGTATCGAAATCGTTGGTGTAAATGGTGCGTACATACTGCCCGTTTTCATCATATTCCTTCAACTCCAGATCGTCTGCCCGTGCAATGCCGGTACTGCCCAGTCCTTCCGCCTGGAACACCAGACAGATTACCTGGTTTTTGTCCGTATTTGGTGTGATGGTGCCGCTCTCTAAATATTGCCACGTTCCATCGGTAATGTCCGCCCGGTCACCGGAAAAGGTAGTACTGCTCCAGGTGGCATTTCCGGTGGAAACAGTGTAGTTTTCATCCGGATAGGTAACGAAGGAATTTTCTGTTCCGGCCCAGTCGAAGCCCTGATGGGTAAAGGCATGGGGGTCATAGTAGTGGAATTCATAGACGATATTGTCGTCTTTTATGCGTACATAGTTGTTTTCATCGTTGCAATTGATCCATTGCTCCTGTGTGCCTTCCAGATTCTGCGCGGCGCACATCCGTTCCACAAAAATCATATGGTTCTGATCCACTGTGCGGATGCTGTCTGTGATTGTCTGCGCCACGGACTGCCACAGACGAAGGCTTTCGGTTCCGTTTTCTGCGGCAACGACAGGCTCATTGACCAGGCCGTAGCCCAGAATTACCGGCTCATCGGCATAGCGTCTGGCGATTTCCGTCCAGAGTGCGCACAGACGCTTTTGATTTTCCGGTTCTGTCCAGAGCGCCGTGCCGTTTCCCTGGGACTGATAGCCGCCCTGGGGATAGTGCATGTTCAGCACCAGACGGATTCCGGCGGCCTTTGCCCAGGCGATATTTTGATCCAGCCACTGGAACCCCTCTTCCCGATAGACGTAGGGTGCCGCATCCGATTCAAACAGGACATAGTTTAGATAAAACCGAACAGAGTCAAATCCCATTTCCGCCAGATCCTGATAGCTTTCCGCATTGTGGTGTGCAGCAGGTGGCGTGGAAGAGTTCGACCATACTTCGTTTCCGAAGGCCATTCCTTTTATAGTATACTGCTTTCCGGTTTCGTCTTTCAGGAGCCGGCCGTCTGCCCGGATAAATCCGGTGTAACCGTCCTGGATTTCTGTGGGCTGCTGCGCCTGCTGCCGGAGCCAGGCCAAATCCATGCCGTCTACTGTGCCGTCTCCGGTATAGTCCGTTCCGGTGCCGTCAGTGCGGCTCAGCAGGAAGTCCTGCAATGCGGCAAGCTCGCCGGAACCAGTTTCCAGCGCAAATCCCGGCGCTGAACAGACACCGCATGCGGTCAGGACGGCCAGCGCAGACAGGAGAAGCGGCCGGTGGATGGAACTGCGTTTCATAAAATCTACCTCATTTCTTTTGGGTAATGGTGTTTTTCCCTTGCTTCATCTGTGCAGTATAAGCACGGATTGCTGCCTCGGTCTGTGCGACTTCCTGACGGAATTCCTCTGCGGAAACACGAAGTGCGCCGTTTCCTAGGATAATCAGCTGCTCCATGCCGTCAGAGGTGGCCACACGCACCTTGTGTTCCTTGGAGAGGGTATGCGTGGCCTTTTCAATGTAGGAATCCGCAGTTTCGGCTTCCTTGGTGTAGACTACGGTGATGTTGTGGTACTGTTCCGTTTCCTCGTGCTGTCCCTTTACTTTGTAGGCATCAAACACCAGGATAAGCCTGCATCTGCGGTAGCCACAGTAGTTGCTGAGAGTGTGCATCAGCTGTCCTCTGGCACTGTCCAGACTTTCCTGGGCGAGGGCTTTCAGTTCTTCCCAGGCGAAAATGATGTTATACCCGTCCACCAGGAGATATTCCTCCTTGCTGTAGTTGGGTTCCGGCGCGCCGGCAGGAAGCGCGGCTTCTTCCTTGGGGGTGTACAGCGCCTGCTGCGGATTCCGGTCAATTTTTCCGTAGGTTCGCTCAAAAATTGCCATCAGTTCCTTGTCCTCTTCCAGGCTGCCGTGGTAGTGGGAACGGGAGAGACGGCCGGGCGTTTCCGGTTCCGGCGCGGAATCGCTTTGCTTGGAAAGACAGGAGGGCAGATGCATGTATTGTTCTACCTGATTCCATGGGACAACAAATCCGGCACCATGTGCACAGAATACGGAATCCGCAGAGTTGGCGAGATCACTGTCGCAGTCATAGCCAATGGATGCGATGACTTCCTCTGCATTCTGACAGGGGGCGTAGCCGTCAGAAGAACAGACCAGACGGCCGGAGCCGTGGGTATAGCTTGTCACAGCGGCAGCATAGCCCCGGAGCTTTGCCACAGGTGCCCGTCCGGCAATAACAGAACCGGTGTCCTTTGTTTCCGGCGACTGGAAATCAGCGCTCATCTGCTGGAGATCTGTCATGGCCCGGCCTACGTTTTCTGTGGGCAGCTCCAGCCGGAAGCGATACCATGGTTCCAGCAGAACTGTCTGTGCCTTGCGCAGGCCGTTTCGCACAGCACGGTAGGTGGCCTGGCGGAAGTCACCGCCTTCGGTATGCTTGAGATGGGCTTTCCCGGCGCACAGGGTAATGCGCATATCCGTAATCGGGGAACCAGTGCATACGCCCAGATGTGTTTTTTCGGCCAGATGAGTTAAAACCAGCCGCTGCCAGTTTTTGTCCAGTGCATCCTCCCGGCAGCTGGATGCAAATTGCAGGCCGCTGCCCTGGGGGAGCGGTTCCAGGAGCAGGTGCACCTCGGCATAATGACACAGCGGCTCGTAGTGTCCCACGCCCTCTACAGGTGCGGCAATGGTTTCCTTGTAGGAAATCTGTCCGGCATCAAACTGTACTTCCATTCCGAAGCGGTCGGCAATGAGCCGCTGTAAAATTTCCAGCTGAACTTCTCCCATAAGCTGCATCTGGATTTGTCCGGCCTGTTCGTCCCACACAATGTGGAGCGCCGGATCTTCTTCTTCCAGCTGTGAAAGCTGTTTCAGCGCATCGGTTGGATGTACCTGTTCCGGGAGATGGATGCCGTAGTGGAGAACCGGTTCCAGCAGTGGCTCTGCGCCGTTTTCTGTTATGCCCAGTCCCTGGCCGGCATAGGTGCGGCTCAGTCCGGTGACGGCGCAGACCGTTCCGGCTGGGGCGTTGTCTGCGGTTTCATATTTTGCTCCGGCGTAAATGCGAATCTGGCTGACCTTTTCCTGCATGGCGGTTTTGTCTCCGGCGGTATAGGAAACGGCATCCCGGACGCGGAGTGTGCCGCCGGTGATTTTCAGATAGCTCAGACGGTTTCCTTTTTCATCTGCGGCAATTTTAAAGATGCGTGCGCCGAACTGCTCCGGGTAGGGCAGGGAGAGCGTATACTGATGCAGTCCGTTCAAAAAGGCATCCACGCCTTCCAGCTTCAGGGCAGAGCCGAAGTAGCAGGGAATCAGCCGCCGGCTGGCAATGCCCTTGGAAAGCTGCTCCCGGGACAGGCAGCCATGTTCCAGAAAATGCTCCATCCAGGCCTCTTCCAAAAGAGCGGTGCGTTCATAAAAGGTATCTGTGCCGTCATCGGAAAAGTCCACACAGCGATTGCTCAGGCGCTGCTGCAATTGGGAGAGGACAGCGGCGGCATCCGCCCCGGCCAGATCCATTTTATTGACAAACAGAAAGACCGGGACATGATAGCGTTCCAGCAGCTTCCAGATAGTTTCGGTGTGACTCTGTACGCCGTCCGTTCCGCTGATTACCAGAATGGCATAGTCCAGCACCTGCATGGTGCGCTCGGTTTCTGCGGAAAAGTCTACGTGTCCGGGGGTGTCCAGGAGCGTATATGCCGCATTCTGATATTCCAGCATTGCCTGATGTGCAAAAATGGTAATGCCCCGTCCACGTTCCATGGGGTGTGTATCTAAAAAGGCCGTCTGGTGATCGACACGGCCCAGCTTTCGGATTTCACCGGTGCGGTATAACAGTGCTTCTGCCAGCGTTGTTTTTCCGGCATCCACATGGGCAGTAATGCCCAGAACCAATCGCTTCATAAGTGGCCGCAGTGCCTGGAAAGCGTACCGGGGACAAAAGTACAGCGATGCTAAAAATTCCTCGGCGGCTTTCGGATACGGATACTGCGGCAGTTCCCTCCTTTGCATGTGATTTCATGGAGATATGCTTTTTTATAGTATACCATAGTTTCTGTATCCATTGCAAGACGGCACGGCGTATTTTTTCCGGCTTTTGCAAAATCGGGCGGCCGGAGGCCGGGCTCCGGAAAAACAGGCGAAAAAGACCTTGACATTTTCAGAAAAATATGTTATACTAAATTACATTCCTTCCAATTGGAAGAAAAGATTGGGGTATAGCCAAGTGGTAAGGCAACGGACTTTGACTCCGTCATTCCGCTGGTTCGAATCCAGCTACTCCAACCAGATCTGCGTCCCTTGTTTGACAAGGGGCGCTTTTTTTGTGCAATGAACCCCCGGTTAAACTGGGGGGCTCAAAAGGCTTAAAGCTATGAGGAGAAAAAATAATCTCCAGAATTATAATAAGGTTAGGGTATGCTAACCTAACAATAAAAAACAAAGGGGATATCGTTTCGATTTTTTGAGAAATATACATTATGCATACTGAATTAGTAGGAATTTTGGTGAAACCGCCGAAATCTATTTTTGGTATTGACAAATTCCTATGGGAGTAGTATAATATAAACCACAGAAAACATATCGAAGTGATATGAATTAAAACAAAGGAGGTTTGCAAGATGCGGCAGCTGCCGGAGAAAAAACAACAGAAACGGAAGAATACCGGTTGCCTGCACGGCTTTGCAGACATCGGAAAATGGCGGAAAATCACCGCATTGCTGCTGGCTGCGGCACTGAGCGTGCCGGCGCTGACAGGATGTGGTTCCGGAAAAAACAGCGTTTCCATTGTCAATGTTTCCTATGATCCCACGCGGGAACTTTACACCGCATACAATACGATCTTTGCGGAACATTGGAAGGAGCAGACCGGGCAGGAAGTAGAAGTTATCCAGTCCCACGGCGGCTCCGGAAAACAGGCGCTGGAGGTTGCCAACGGCCTGGAAGCAGATGTGGTAACGCTGGCGCTGGAATATGACATTGATGCCATTGCAGATGCAGGCCTGATTGAAGACGGCTGGGTGAATGAATTCGAGGACGACAGCGCTCCCTACACTTCCACGATCGTGTTCCTGGTGCGAAAGGGGAATCCCAAGCACATTCAGGACTGGGATGATCTGACCCGGGACGGCGTGGGTGTCATTACGCCGAACCCCAAGACCTCCGGCGGTGCCAGATGGAACTACCTGGCTGCCTGGGCGTATGCGGATGCGCAGGACGGCGGCGATGAAGCACAGACCGAAGCCTTCCTGAAGAAGCTATATAATAATGTACTGGTGCTGGATTCCGGTGCCAGAGGTGCCACGACCACATTTGTGGAAAACGGACAGGGCGATGTGCTGGTTGCCTGGGAGAATGAAGCGTATCTCTCCATGCGGGATGACCCGGATGCCTATGAGATTGTGACTCCCAGCATTAGTATTCTGGCGCAGCCGTCTGTGGCTGTGGTAGATTCGGTGGTAGACGATCGGGGCACAAGAGCAGTTGCCACAGAGTACCTGCAATATTTATATTCTCCGGAAGCACAGCGGATTGCAGCGGAAAATTATTTCCGGCCGTCTGATTCGGAAATCCTAAAAGAATACGCCGATGTTTTTTCACTGGATGTAGATCTGGTAACCATCCGGGATTTCGGCGGATGGGATGCCGTACAGGAAAAACATTTTGCAGACGGCGGCATATTTGATCAGATTTATGAGAAATAAGGTGCAGAAATGAAAAAGAGAGGAAAAGGGGTGATCCCCGGATTTGGAATTTCCCTGGGTGTGACCCTTTCAATACTGAGCCTGGTGGTGCTGATTCCGCTGGCTTCTCTGGTGGTATACACAGCAAAGCTCAGCCCGGCAGAAATCTGGGAGACGATTACAAGACCCCGTGTCCTGGCCAGCTTTCGCGTCAGCTTTTTCACCGCGCTGATTGCTTCGGCAGTCAACGCCGTGATGGGCGTGATTCTGGCATGGGTGCTGGTGCGGTATCAATTTCCGTTGAAGCGTGTGCTGGATGGCATGATTGAACTGCCCTTTGCACTGCCTACAGCGGTTGCCGGTATTGCGCTTACCTCCCTGACTGCCGACACCGGCATGATCGGAAAGTTCTTTGCTCAGTTCGGCATTCAGATTGCGTATACAAAGGTGGGCATTACCGTGGCAATGATCTTTGTGGGAATCCCGTTTGTAGTTCGCTCGGTGCAGCCGGTGCTGGAAAAGCTGGATCCTTCCTATGAAGAAGCAGCCGGTGTGCTGGGTGCCAGCCGGACAAAAATTTTCTGGAAGGTGATCTTTCCGGAGATTCGGCCGGCAATGCTCACAGGCTTCGGACTGGCCTTCGGCCGGTGTATCGGCGAATATGGAAGCGTTGTTTTCATCGCCGGCAACCAGCCGTTTCAAACGGAAATCACCCCTTTGATTATTATGTCAAAGTTACAGGAATTCGATTATCCCAGTGCAACCGCAATTGCACTTGTTATGCTGATTGTAGCGTTCTTCATTTTGTTCCTGACCAATCTGGTACAGGCGCACAGTGCAAAAATTGTGAAAGGAGGCATCTGACCCATGCATGCAGAAACAGCCGGTTCAAAAGCTGTAAAATGGATTTTAATTGGTGTAAGTGTTCTGTTCCTGGGTGTGCTGCTGCTGCTGCCGCTGATTACGGTTGCGGCCGAGGCACTGCGAAAGGGATGGGAAACCTACCTTACAGCAGTGACCGATAAATATACGGTGCGCGCCGTGCTCCTGACGCTGGAAGCGACTGTGTGTGCTGTGGCGGTGAATACGATTTTCGGCCTGTTTGCGGCCTGGGCGGTGACAAAATTCCGCTTCCGGGGCAAAAAGCTGCTGACCACACTGATTGATGTGCCGGTAACGGTTTCTCCCGTTATCGCCGGACTGATTTACATTCTGACATTCGGCCGGCAGAGCATCCTGTATCCGCTGCTCCAGTCGATGCACTTTAAGATTGTTTTCGCAGTTCCGGGAATTATCCTGGCCACCATATTTGTAACATTCCCCTTTATTTCCAGAGAGCTGATTCCGGTGCTGGAAGCACAGGGAACAGATGAAGAAGAGGCCGCTGCCCTGATGGGGGCAAAGGGACTGACCATCTTCCGGCGTGTAACATTTCCGCATATTCGCTGGGCATTCCTTTACGGCGTTGTGCTCTGTGCGGCAAGAGCCATGGGTGAGTTCGGCGCGGTTTCTGTTTTGTCCGGCCATCTGCGCGGCAGAACCAATACGCTGCCCCTGCACGTGGAAATCCTGTTTAACGAATTTCAGTATGTTCCGGCGTTTGCCGTTTCTTCCATTCTGGTTCTGATGGCAATTGTCATCCTGGTGATCCGGAGTGTCATTGAATACAGAGGAAAGAAGGAGATCTGAGCGATGTATGTTGAACTGAAAGATATTAACAAGCATTACGGCAGCTATAAGGCCTCGGATCACGTAAGCTTCGGCATTGAAAAGGGAAAACTGATTGGTCTTTTAGGCCCTAGCGGAAGCGGCAAAACTACCATCCTGCGCATGATTGCCGGTCTGGAACATCCGGACAGCGGAGAGATTATCATTGACGGAAAAGTGGTCAACGATATTCCGGCCAGCCAGCGTGGAATCGGATTTGTATTTCAGAGCTATGCGCTGTTTCGGTACATGACGGTTTATGAAAATGTGGCATTCGGCCTGCGGGTGCAGAAGGCAGACAAAAAATACATTGACCGGCGTGTCCGGGAACTGATTGAACTCATCGGGCTGAAGGGACTGGAAAAACGCTACCCCAGCCAGCTTTCCGGCGGACAGCGGCAGCGTGTGGCATTTGCACGGGCGCTGGCACCGAATCCTCAGCTGCTTCTGCTGGATGAACCCTTCGCTGCCATTGATGCAAAGGTGCGGCAGGAACTGCGCAGCTGGCTGAAAAACATGATCGAACAGCTGGGTGTGACAAGCATTTTCGTCACCCACGATCAGGACGAAGCCATTGAAGTAGCAGATGAAATCATCATTACCAATCAGGGGCGGATTGAACAGAAGGGAACGCCGCTGGCGGTTTATCAAAACCCGAAAACCGCATTCACCGCGTCCTTCTTCGGTCAGACTTCTGTGATTGAAAACTATCAGGCATTTCATACCTTTGAACAGGTTCCCGGTGCGGAAAAGGCAATTGTCCGTCCGGAATTTGTAAAGGTTACGAAGAAAAATGAAGTGCAAAAGTACAAGAGTTCTGCATCAGAGGGTGTGGTAAAGAGTGTTTCCTTCCGGGGCGATCGCCTGGAACTGAGCATTCTGGTAAACGACACGCTTCTGATTGCCAGACGCGAGCTGGACGAAAACAGCATTGCAGTGGGGGAAACCGTGGACGTGTTCCTGTATCGGATTTTTGTGACAGCCGGTGACCGGGCATATCTCCTGGCCAACCAGTCACTCCAGGAAGATTCCATCGTCATCTAATTGAAAATATTGTGGGAGGAAATGAACATGGCAAATATTTATAAGGGTGCAATTGAACTGATCGGCAACACACCGCTGGTAGAAGTTGTGAATCTGGAACAGCATCACGATCTGAAAGCAACCGTTCTGGTAAAGCTGGAATATCTGAATCCGGCCGGAAGCGTCAAGGACAGAATTGCCAAGGCAATGCTGGAAGATGCCGAAGAAAAAGGCCTGCTGAAAAAAGATTCTGTGATTATTGAGCCGACATCCGGGAATACTGGTATTGGCCTGGCTGCCATTGCAGCGGCAAAGGGCTATCGTGTGATTCTGACCATGCCGGAAACCATGAGCATTGAACGCCGCAATATTTTAAAGGCATACGGCGCAGAGATTGTTCTGACAGACGGCGTAAAGGGCATGAAGGGCGCTATCGCCAAGGCACAGGAACTGGCAGCCGAAATTCCCGGCAGCTTTATCCCCGGCCAGTTTGAAAATCCGGCAAACCCCCTGGCACACCGGAAGACAACCGGCCCGGAGATCTGGAAGGATACAGACGGCAAGGTAGACTTCTTTGTCGCAGGCGTAGGAACCGGCGGCACTGTCAGCGGCACCGGAGAATATCTGAAATCTCAGAATCCGGCTGTTAAGATTGTTGCAGTAGAACCGGATACTTCCGCAGTTCTGTCCGGCGAAAAGCCCGGCCCGCACAAGATTCAGGGCATCGGCGCAGGCTTTGTGCCGAAAACGCTGAACACGGAAATTTATGATGAAATCATCCGGATTAAAAATAATGATGCCTTTGCCGCTGCAAAGGAATTTGCCAAAACCGAGGGCATCCTGGTAGGAATTTCCTCCGGTGCTGCCATTCAGGCGGCGGTGGAACTGGCAAAGCGCCCGGAAAATGCAGGAAAGGTAATCGTTGCACTGCTGCCGGATAGCGGAGACCGTTATTATTCCACTTCGCTCTTCTCCGAATAAGCAGGAAGCATAGATGCAGAAGCAATAAGAAGGGGGCGATACTATTAAGATTTCAACCAAAGTGGAATGCGGCATTATTGCAATGATCGACATTGGACTGAATGCAGAAAACGGAGAACCGGTTACCGTAAGCAGTATCGCCGGCCGTCAGAATATTTCTGTGAAATATCTGGAACAGATTCTCATTACCCTGCGGCAGTCCAACCTGGTGCGCAGCCTGAAAGGCATCCGGGGCGGCTACGTAACGGCGCGCCCCACCGATCAGATCACCATGCGTGAGGTACTGGATGCACTGGATATGACGATTCTGGGCGATGTCAACTTCTATAATGCGGAGGAAGCCTCTCCCATTGAAACGGTGCTGAACCGGAGTCTCTGGGACGCAATGACTGCATATCTGAGAAAGTATTCGGAAAACATCCGGCTTTCCGATTTGATTGATCAATATAAAGAAGCACTTTCGGACGCAGAAGGCCCGATGTACTATATTTAAAAAATGCTGCGAGAGCAGACAGGAGGAACGATCCCATGGAATTTAATACTGCACTGCTGCATCAGAGCTATGACAGAAGCAGTTATCACGGTGCCACAGTGGTACCGGTGTATCAGGTAAATGCCTTTGCGCAGGAATCCGCAGAAAAACTGGAAAAGGTTTTTCAAAACAAGGCACCCGGCTTTGCGTATTCCCGTATCAGTAATCCCACAGTAGACTCGTTTGAACGGCGAGTGGCAGCAATGGAAGGCGGCATCGGCGCGGTTGCATGCTCTTCCGGCATGGCAGCAGTCACCATGGCACTCCTGAATGTTCTGGAAGCCGGAGATGAGATCATTGCCGGTTCCGGTTTGTTCGGCGGCACCATTGACCTGTTCCGGGATTTGGAGGCGTTCGGCATTACCACACGCTTTGCGGAAAGCGTGACGGTAGAAGAGATTGAGCCGCTGATCACCCCCAAGACAAAGGCCGTGTTCACAGAGCTGATCGGAAATCCGAAGCTGGACGTAGTAGATCTGAAAAAGGTTTCTGCACTGGTGCATGCGCACAATATCCCGTTGATTCTGGACAGCACAACGGCAACGCCGTATCTGATTCAGCCGTTTGCATACGGTGCCGATATTGTAGTGCACTCCTCTTCCAAGTACATAAACGGCAGCGGAAGCGCTATCAGTGGTGTGATTGTAGACTGCGGCAGCTTCCACTGGGATCCCAAGCGGTACCGTGGCTTTGATGCCTATGAAAAGTATGGAAAGTTTGCCTATCTTGCAAAACTCCGGGGCGGCATCTGGCGGAATGTAGGCGGCTGTATGGCACCGGTACATGCGTTCCTGGGTTGTGTAGGCCTGGAAACACTGGGTCTGCGGATGGAGCGCCTCTGCGAGAACGCCAAGGCACTGGCAGAGGCAATGGAGCAGGCAGAAGGCATCTCCGTCAACTATCCGGGACTGCCCTCCAGCCCGTATTATGATCTGGTACAGGAGCAGTTCGGCGGCAAGGGCGGTGCAATCCTGACGCTGCGTGCCGGCAGTAAGGAAAATGCCTTTACATTGATCAATCACCTGAAATACGCAGTGAATGCCACCAACATCGGCGATCTTCGCACCCTGGTCATTCATCCGGCCAGCACAATTTATATTCACAACACACCCAAGCAAATGGAAAACGCCGGCGTATTCGAAGACACCATCCGGGTGAGCGTGGGTATCGAAGACATTGCAGATTTGATTGAAGACTTTACACAGGCAGCAGCCTGTATCCAGAAACATGACTGAAACACGAGGAGGAAAAATCCCATGGCAGTAGATTATGCGACGCTGAAAAAAGGCGGCTTCATGCGTCAGAAGCAGAAAAACAACTTTTCGCTCCGGCTGCGTGTAGTAGGCGGAAACCTTACCGCAGTGCAGCTGGCAGCAATTGCAGAGGTTGCGGAAAAGTTCGGGGACGGCCATGTGCACCTGACTTCCCGGCAGAGCGTGGAAATCCCGTTTGTAAAGCTGGATCAGATTGATGCAGTCAAGGCGGCACTGGCAAAGGGCGGCGTAGAACCGGGCGTATGCGGCCCGAGAGTCCGCACCATTACCGCCTGTCAGGGCGAGGCAATCTGCCCCAGCGGCTGTATTGATACCTATGCTCTGGCAAAGGAACTGGACGAGCGGTATTTTGCCAAGGAGCTGCCCCACAAATTCAAATTCGGTATTACCGGATGTCAGAACAATTGCCTGAAATCTGAGGAAAACGACCTGGGAATCAAGGGCGGCATTCAGGTAAAATGGCGGGAAGAGGACTGCATCCAGTGTGGCGTCTGCGTCAAGGCCTGCCGCAGCGGTGCCATTACACATGCAGACGGAAAAATCACCGTAGAGGAATCCAAATGCAATTTCTGCGGACGCTGCGTAAAGGCATGTCCCACAGAAGCATGGGACACCGTACATGGATATATCGTTTCCTTCGGCGGTCTGTTCGGAAACAGTATTCATAAAGGGGAGCCGGTCATTCCGTTTATTGCGGATAAGGAAAAGCTCCTGAAGGTCTGCGATGCAACAGTACAGTTCTTCGCAGAGCATGCAAATGCCGGCGAACGGTTCCAGTTTACGCTGGAACGTGTCGGACGGGAAAAATTTGAGGAAAAAATATGGGAGGCATACAATGGCTGAATTTCAGATTGACGATACGGTAGATATCACAGATGTGGTTTGCCCGGTTACATTCGTAAAGGCAAAGGTAGCACTGGAAGAGCTGGACGACGGACAGATCCTTTCCATTCGCATGAATGACGGCGAGCCGGTACAGAACGTGCCGCGCAGCATCAAGGAAGAAGGACACAAGATCTTAAAGCTGGTTTCCAATGAGGACGGCACCTATAACCTGATTGTCAAGAAAGTGGGTGATTAAATGGCTGCACGGGTAACACAGGAGACCTTTTCCAAGGAAGTGCTGGAGGCCAAGGGACTGGTACTGGCAGATTTTTATTCCGACAGCTGTGTCCCCTGCAAGCGGCTTTCTCCGGTTCTTGCAGAACTGGAAGAAGCATACGGCGATGCACTCAAGGTGGTAAAGATCAACATCAATTTTGATCTGCCGCTGGCGGAACAGTATGAGGTGCAGGCGGCCCCCACCCTGATTTTCTTTCAGAACGGGGCGGAAAAGGACAGACGCAAAGGTCTGGTCAAGAAGGCAGAACTGATGGAAATCATTGATTCCCTGAAATAACATATAAAGGAGTAAAAGAATATGAAAATCACAGTTGCAGGCGTACAGAAGGAAGTTGCAGACGGTCTGACCGTAGCACAGCTTATCGTAGACGAAAAGGTGGAGACACCGCAGTATGTTACCGTTACCATCAACGATGATTTCGTAGAAAACGGCACGTTCGAAAAGACCGTTCTCAAGGACGGTGACAGCGTAGAATTTCTCTATTTCATGGGAGGCGGTCAGTAATGGCATTTACAAACGAACAGATTGAGCGGTATTCCCGCCACATTATCCTGAAAGAAGTTGGCGTAAAGGGACAGAAAAAGCTCCTGAATGCCAAGGTTCTGATTATCGGTGCCGGCGGACTGGGCGCACCGGCTGCAATGTATCTGGCAGCTGCCGGTGTTGGCACCATCGGTATTGCAGATGCAGACGAAGTAGACCTGTCCAACCTCCAGCGGCAGATCATCCACGCTACCGCAGATGTAGGCAAGGCAAAGGTACAGTCGGCAAAGGAAACCATGGAAGCCATTAATCCGGATGTCAAGGTGAATACGTACCGGACTTTCGTCACCAGTGAAAATATCATGGATCTCATCAAGGACTATGATTTCATCATTGACGGCACAGACAATTTCCCGGCAAAGTTCCTGATCAACGATGCCTGCGTTATGGCGAAAAAGCCGTTTTCTCACGCCGGAATCATTCGGTTCCAGGGTCAGCTGATGACCTATGTGCCGGGAGAAGGCCCCTGCTATCGCTGCGTATTCAAGAATCCGCCCCCGAAGGATGCGGTTCCTACCTGCAAGCAGGCCGGCGTAATCGGCGCAATGGGCGGCGTAATCGGCAGCCTTCAGGCAATGGAAGCCGTAAAGTACATTTTGGGCATCGGCCAGCTGCTGACAGGCTATCTGCTGACCTATGATGCACTGAAAATGGAATTCCGCAAGGTAAAACTGCCGTCAGAGACCTCCGGCTGCGCCGTATGCGGCACACATCCCACAATCACAGAGCTCATTGACTATGAGCAGGCAGAATGCGATGGAGTAGGACTATGATTCAATTAACAAAAGCAGATTTTGAAAAAATGCTGGCACATGCCGAAAAGGAACTGCCGGATGAGGCCTGCGGCCTGATTGCCGGTGAAGTGCAGGGAACAGACAAGATCATCAAAAAGGTGTACCTGCTGACGAATATTGATCATTCCAATGAACATTTCAGCCTGGATCCGAAGGAACAGCTGGCGGCCGTAAAGGATATGCGTGCCAACGGACTGGTGCCTTTGGGAAACTGGCATTCTCATCCGGAGTCTCCCTCCCGTCCGTCCGAAGAGGACAAGCGCCTGGCCTATGACAGCAAGGCAAGCTACATGATTCTTTCTCTGATGGATCGGGAACATCCGATGCTCAATTCCTTCCACATTGAAGGAACAGATGCAGAAAAGGAAGACTTGCAGATCAAGGAGTAAGCTATGTATGACATCATCATCATCGGCAGCGGCCCTGCCGGACTCACAGCAGCGATTTATGCCAGCCGTGCAGGACTGCGCGCAGTTGTGGTAGAAAAAGATACCATGGGCGCAGGACAGATTTCGGTTACAGAGCAGGTGGACAATTATCCCGGCCTGCCGCATATCGGCGGCTATGAGCTGGGGGAGGCGTTCCGGGAACACGCACAGGGCATGGGTGCCGGCTTCTGTGAAAATGAAGTGGAGGCCATTGCTGCGGATGCAGCGGGCTTTCACCTTGCGATGACAGACGGCACAGCACTTTCCGGAAAGAGCGTGATCTATGCAGCCGGCACTTCCTACCGGCGTCTCTCCGTACCGGGGAGCCAGCTTCCGGGCGTGTCCTACTGCGCTACCTGTGACGGTGCCTTTTATGCTGGAAAAACCGTTGCAGTTATCGGCGGCGGCGATACGGCGCTGGAGGATGCCCTCTATCTTTCTCATATTGCAAAGCAGGTTTATCTGGTACACCGCCGGGATACTTTCCGGGCGAATGCTTCGCTGCAAGCCGCAGCCGCACAGGCGGAGAATATTACGCCGGTACTGTGTGCCGTTCCCACAGAGGTTGTGGGAGAAAAACGGGTAGAAGCGCTGAAACTGCTGCGGAATGAAAAAGAAGAAACGCTGGTGCTGGACGGCATCTTTGCCGCAATCGGCAGCATTCCCAACACAGACCTGTTAAAGGGGCTGGCGGATCTGGATGCTTCCGGTTATGTGATTGCCGGAGAAGACGGGCTTACGTCCCGTCCCGGTCTCTTTGCAGCAGGGGATGTGCGGACAAAGCCGCTGCGTCAGGTTGTGACAGCAGCGGCTGACGGTGCAAACTGTGTGGCATCTGCGGAAAAATATCTCCTGGGAATGGTGATGAAATGAAACAGAAACGACTGAAAACAGATATTCTGATTATCGGCGGCGGAACGGCCGGCTGCTATGCGGCGCTGACAATTGCGGCAAAATCAGATGCACAGATTTTGATTTGTGAAAAGGCGCATATTAAGCGAAGCGGCTGTCTGGCGGCCGGTGTCAATGCACTGAACGCCTATATTACAGAGGGACGGGTTCCCCAGGATTATGTAGACTATGCCAAGAAGGATGCAGACGGCATTGTCCGGGAAGATCTGCTCCTCACCATGTCTGAGCGGCTCAACGCTGTCACTGCGCGGCTGGAACAGCTGGGATTGGTTATCCTGAAGGATAAGGACGGCAAGTATGTCACACGCGGCAACCGAAACCTGAAGATCAACGGCGAAAACATCAAGCCGATTCTGGCCGAGGCAGTGGAAAAGCTGCCGCAGGTGACGGTTTATAATCGGGTAAACATCACAGATTTTGCCGTGGAAAACGGCAGAATTCAGGGCGCATTCGGCATCGGAATTGAAGATGAAACCTTCTATGCCATTGAGGCAAAGGCAGTTCTGGTTGCCACCGGCGGTGCTGCCGGCCTGTACAAGCCCAACAACCCCGGCTTTTCCAGACACAAGATGTGGTATCCGCCGTTTAATACCGGTGCCGGTTATGCCATGGGTATTCGCGCCGGCGCAGAGATGACCACTTTTGAAATGCGTTTCATCGCTTTGCGCTGCAAGGACACCATCGCGCCCACCGGAACCCTGGCACAGGGGGTCGGTGCCAAGCAGATCAATTCCCATGGTGAGGTCTATGAGCAGAAATACGGCCTGACCACTTCGGAACGGGTCTACGGCACTGTCAACGAAAACCTGGAAGGCCGCGGCCCCTGCTATTTGCAGACAGAGGGCATTACGCCGGAACAGGATGACGCACTGATGAAGGCCTATCTGAACATGGCGCCTTCTCAGACGCTGAAATGGATTGAAAGCGGCAAGATGCCCTCACAGCAGAATGTGGAAATCGAAGGAACAGAACCGTATATCGTAGGCGGCCATACAGCCAGCGGCTACTGGGTAGATACCCGCCGTGCCACTACCATTCCGGGACTGTACGCAGCCGGCGATGTAGCCGGCGGATGTCCGCAGAAGTACGTGACCGGGGCACTGGCAGAAGGCGAAATTGCCGGAGAAGCTATGGTGGATTTCCTGAAAACCGCATCGGCACCGACGGCTGTGGCAGAAGAAACGGTGCAGGCGCATATTGCAGAAGCGGAAAAGTTTTTGCAGGAAAAGCCGGCACAGTTTACCACAGAACAGCTGGAAGAAGCCATGCAGACTGTCATGGATGCCTATGCCGGCGGAATCAAAACCAATTATCGGTTCAATGAAAAGCAGCTGGCCATTGCAGATGAAAAAATTGTACAGCTGATGCAACTGTCAGATACCCTGCATGCCGCAGATTTTCAGGAACTGATGTACATATATGAGCTGCGGGAACGCCTGGTGGTATGCCGCAGCGTGATTGCCCATCTGGGTGCACGAAAGGAAACCAGATGGCACAGCTTTGCGGAAAATCTGGATTATCCGCAAAAGGATGATGCGAACTGGAAGTGCTACGTCAATTCCCGGCTGAAAAACGGGAAAATTCAGGTGATCCTGCGGGATCTGGTGACAGGAGGGCAGACCTATGAGCATAGCCATTGACAAGAAAACCTGCATCGGATGCGGGAAATGTCATGATGTCTGCCCCGGCTCCCTGATCAAACTGGACGGAACCAGAAGAGCTTACATCAAATATCCGAAGGATTGCTGGGGCTGTACTTCCTGCATTAAGGAGTGCCCGGTGCATGCCATTCGCTTTTATCTGGGAGCAGATATGGGTGGCATGGGAAGTCTGGTACATACTGAGAAAGAGGGAGACATTCTCCGCTGGATCGCAGAACGGCCGGACGGCAGCACCACAGAAATCCGCATCAATCAAAAAGAATCCAACCAATACTAGGAGGGGAGAATTATGAGCGAATTATCACATCTCGATGCACTGGAGGCAGAGGCGATCTACATTATCCGGGAGGTTGCCGCAGAGTGCGAAAAGCCCGTTATGCTCTATTCCATCGGCAAGGACAGCTCTGTCATGCTGCACCTGGCTATGAAAGCGTTTTATCCGGAAAAACCGCCGTTTCCGTTTCTTCATGTCAACACCACATGGAAGTTTAAGGAAATGATTCAGTTCCGGGATTATATCGCCAAGAAGCTGGGCATTGAAATGCTGGAATACATCAATCAGGACGGGGTAAAGCAGGGCATCAATCCCTTTGATCACGGTGCCGCTTATACCGATATTATGAAGACACAGGCGCTGAAACAGGCGTTGAATAAATACGGCTTTACCGCAGCATTCGGCGGCGGCAGACGGGATGAGGAAAAGTCCCGCGCCAAGGAGCGGATCTTCTCCTTCCGGAATGCAGCCCAGGCCTGGGATCCGAAGAACCAGCGTCCGGAAATGTGGAAGCTGTACAACACCAAAATCAAAAAGGGCGAAAGCATTCGTGTATTCCCCATCTCCAACTGGACAGAAAAGGACATCTGGCAGTACATCAAGCGGGAGAACATTGAAATTGTGCCCCTGTATTTTGCAGCAGAGCGGCCGGTAGTAGAACGGGACGGCAATCTGATCATGGTAGACGATGACCGTTTTCCGCTGAAGGAGGGAGAGGTACCGCAGATGAAATCGGTGCGCTTCCGGACACTGGGATGCTATCCGCTGACCGGCGGCATTGAATCCACAGCAGATACCCTGGATGCCATTATTGATGAAACTTTGAGCTCTGTCTCCTCAGAGCGGACTTCCAGAGTGATTGACAATGAGGCAGCAGGCAGCATGGAACGCAGAAAGCGGGAGGGATATTTCTAATGAAAGGTTTATTGAAATTTATTACCTGCGGCAGTGTGGACGATGGAAAGTCAACACTGATCGGGCATATTCTCTATGATGCAAAGCTGCTCTACGCGGATCAGGAAAAGGCGCTGGAACTGGACAGCAAGGTGGGCAGCCGCAGCGGAAAGATCGACTATTCCCTGCTGCTGGACGGCCTGATGGCAGAGCGGGAACAGGGCATTACCATTGACGTGGCATATCGTTATTTCACCACAGACAACCGGAGCTTTATCGTTGTGGACACACCGGGTCACGAAGAATATACCCGGAACATGGCAGTCGGCGCTTCCTTTGCTGATCTGGCTGTTATTCTGGTGGATGCTTCTCAGGGCGTTCTGGTACAGACACGGCGTCACGCCAGAATCTGCAAGCTCATGGGAATCCGGTACTTTGTCTTTGCCGTAAACAAGATGGATCTGGTGGATTACAGCGAATCCCGGTTCCAGGAAATCACTGCACAGATTAAAGAACTGGAAAAGGAACTGACGCTGGAAAATGTCGAGATCATTCCGCTGTCTGCAACAGAGGGCGATAATGTAACAGTAAAGTCAGATCATATCTCCTGGTATACCGGAAAGCCGCTGCTGAGCTATCTGGAAACGGTAGATGTCCATGACAGTGACGCGGAGCAGGGATTCTATATGCCGGTACAGCGTGTATGCCGTCCGGATCACACCTTCCGCGGCTTCCAGGGACAGATTGAAGCCGGAAGCGTATCTGTCGGCGATACCATCACCACCCTGCCCAGCAGTGAGCAGGCAACGGTAAAGGGTATCCTCATGACAGATCAGGAAGTGCAGACCGCAGTACAGGGCCAGCCGGTTACCATTTCTCTGGACCGGGAAGTAGACGTTTCCCGCGGCTGTGTCTTTGTCAAGGATGCCGGCGTTTCCGTTTATAAGAAGCTGACGGTTTCACTGCTGTGGATGGACGATGACACCCTCCAGGTAGGCAAGGACTATCTGGTAAAGCTGGGCACCAAGACCATTCCGGGTATTGTTACACACATTGACTATGCAATTGATGTCAACACCGGGGCACATCAGGAAACAGATACCCTGCACAAGAATGAAATTGCCGTGTGCGAAATCCTTCTGACAGAGGGTATTGTAGCAGACCGCTTTGCAAAGCATAAGACGCTGGGCGAGCTGATTCTCATTGACCGTGTTACCGATATGACTTCTGCCTGCGGTGTTGTAGAAGAGGTCAGCGAAGAGAGCGTCGGCGGCGGAGACAAGGCATCCTTCCAGTATCAGGATCTGAAGGCAAGAGGCGATATCTTTGAGGAATTCTACTATGATACCGACAGCCTCAATGTCCTGAAATACCAGCCGGTAAACCGTACCTACACGGTAGGCGATGAAATTCCGGTTGCAGGGGAGAGCTATCATTATCCGGACAGCTTTGATATTATTGTACTGCGTGACAGTGTAGCAGTTCGGATACGTGACAGAAAGATCACCGAAATTCTGCCGGCAGACCAGTACACCTATGACGGCGTTCCGGTGATTAACGGCAGAGGCTTTGCCGTACTGGCAGAGGATAACGATGCAGTACAGGCATTCCTGAAGGAATATGCAGAGACACCGGAGACAGATCAGAAGGCGTTCTTTGCAAAATGGGTGCGGTTTGATACATACCGGAAGGTTATTTTCTCCACACCGTTATCGTAATTGAGAATCCATTCTGATAAAAACACCTGCGGCAGCATCGTGATAAAATCAATCCGGTGCTGTCCCTGAAAAAATCCGACAGCGCATCTTTTGGTTATGCATTGCCGGATTTTTTGTGCAGTACGAGTGTTACACACTGAAAAAATGGGAGGAATCATGCTGAATCAATTTTCGAGAACAGAATTGCTGTTTGGAAAAGCCGCAATGGAACATCTGCGGCAGTGTCGGGTTGCAGTGTTTGGCATTGGCGGCGTAGGCGGCTATGCCGTAGAGGCATTGGCACGCAGCGGTGTGGGAACGCTGGATCTCATTGATGATGACAAAATCTGTCTGACAAACTTAAACCGCCAGATTTTTGCCACGCGCAGCACCGTGGGCAAAGAAAAGGTGGCGGCGGCGAAAGCCCGGATTCAGGATATTTGCCCGGAAATCACTGTGCACACCCATTCCTGCTTCTTTATGCCGGATACGGCAGATCAGTTTGATTTCCATGATTTTGATTATGTGATCGATGCCATTGATACCGTAACCGGAAAGCTGGAAATTATTCTGCGCGCCAAGGCGGCCGGCGTGCCGGTGATCTCTGCAATGGGTGCCGGAAACAAGCTGGATCCCACGGCGTTTCGGGTTGCAGATATCTATGACACAAAGGTTTGTCCCCTGGCAAGAGTCATGCGGTATGAGCTGCGCAAGCGGCATGTCCGAGATGTGAAGGTGGTGTATTCTGAGGAAAAGCCCATTCGTCCCATAGAGGATATGGCGATTTCCTGCCGGAACCACTGCGTTTGTCCGCCGGGCACTGTGCGGAAATGCACCGTGCGCCGGGATATCCCCGGTTCCAATGCCTTTGTGCCTTCTGTTGCCGGATTGATTCTGGCCGGTGAGGTGATCAAGGATTTGACGGCGGACTTTATCTGCCGGGACTAAGCAGTTGTAAAAAAGCAGATAAAAAAATCACGCTGCCCCGTTTTTCAGGGACAGCGTGATTTTTTATGGGAAAGTCGGAAAATCTACAGGTTTCTCAAAAGCGGTAAGGAAATAGATTTTCCGAAAATGAAATTGTCAAAGCGTGTGCCTTAGGATGCCTGTGCCGGAATCAGCTTGGAAGCAGAAGCGGTTTCTGCCGGTTCTGTTTCCTCTTCCTGCTTCTTCAGGCGTGCCCGGAATCCGATCATCAGCAGGCCTGCAAATACCAGTGCCAGAACAGCCAGCACGATGCAGTCTGTTGTGATATCCTGGTTGGATGCAATGCCGCTCCGGAAGCCGTGTACAGTGTAGGTGAACGGCATAAACGGATTCAGAATCTGATAGAACCGATCAGACAGTTCCAGCGGATAAGTTCCGGCGCAGCCGCTCAGCTGCAATACCATGAATACCAGGAGAATAAAGTCACCGATGATATCCAGGAAGAAGTTTACACAGTATTCCAGTGTGAGGAATGCAACAGAAGCCAGGCATGCGATGATTACGGTCTTGCCCATATATTCCGGTTCAAAGTTGTTGAACAGGGACAGGCAGAGAATCATAATCAGCGCCTGGAGAATGCCCAGACCCCACAGCTTTCCAAGGGTGAGACCCCATGCCTTTGCTGCATTTTTGCCCTTGATTTTCTGATGATACGGAGAGAGCATAACGCAGAATGCCAGGCCGGAAACCCAAAGACCCACAGACATCATGTATGCTGCCATGGCGTTTCCGTTTGTGGGAACCTCTGTCTCAAAGGATTCTGTCGGTGTGACCGGATTGGAGAACATGTCATAGGTCTGATCTGTGGTCTGGATGCCGTTGACTTCGTCTGCACCGTCTGCCAGAGAAGAGCCAAGTGTTTCTGCACCGTCAGAGAGATCATTCAGGCCGTTGCCCAGGGTGACAGAACCGTCTGCCAGCTTTGCAGCGCCGTCCTGAATCTGTCCGGCACCGTCTGTCAGCTGTGCAGTGCCATCCAGCAGCGAGCTGTTGTTTGCAGTCAGCTGTGCAGTACCGTCTGCCAGCTGAGACGCGCCGCTCTGAAGCTGCGATACAGCATCTGTCAGTGTGGGTACGCTGTCTGCCAGCGTCTGTGCACCGTCATGGAGTGAAGATGCACCGCCCACCAGGGATGCGGTATTGGAATCCAGTGTCTTTAAGCCATCGGTCAGGCTGGAAACGCCGCCAGTATAGGCAGACACGCCGGATTCCAGTGTGTAGCTGCCGTCCGTCAGCTGATCCAGTCCTGCGGAAATGCTCTGGGATCCCGGAAGCAGCTGGCTGTCTACTGCGGACTGTACGGACTGGAGTCCGTCAGAGAGAGACGTAATGGCCTGCTGTGCGCCGGGGATTGCCTGATCTGCACCAGATGCCAGTGCGCTTACACTGGTTTTCAGCTGCTGCATGGAATCCGCAGAACTGCTCAGATCCATGCTCTTGAGCGCAGTGGAAAGGCCGGTTACCTGTGTGCCGATGTCCGAAATATCTGTTGCCAGTGCGGACATCGGTGCCGAGAAGCAATCCAGAAGCTGCTGCTGGAACGCAGGATCCAGGGACTGGAAGGCCTCAGTCTGTGTCATTGCAGTCAGGGAAGACTGCATAGCTGACAGCTGATTGCCGGCATCTGCGGCACTGGTGCCGATTGCAGTAAGACTGGTAGTCAGCGTCTGTGCCAGAGCGCTGGTGTCCGGCAGCTCTGTTTTTTCCAATGTGGCATTCAGGGTGTCAATGCCCTGCTGTAACTGTGTCAGGCCAGTGTTCAGCTGCTGCATCTGCACCGCACTTTCCGGAGAAAGGCTGGTGCTCAGCGTACTGGACAGGGTTTGCAGTCCGGCTGTCATGGCGTCGCTGCCGGCCTGGAGCTGTGCTGCGCCGCTGGACAGAGAAGCCGCACCGTTTTGCAGCTGGCTGCTGTTGCCAGTCAGGGTTTGCGCACCGCCGAAGGCAGCGGCAACACCGTCTGTATAGCTGTTCACACCGCTGGAAAGGGTACCGGAACCGTCCGACAGTGCCACTGCACCGTCTGCCAGGGTACCTGCACCGCTTGCCAGCTGGTCCATGCCGTTTGACAAGGTTTTTGCGCCGTCATTTACAGTAGAAACGCCGTCTGTATAATCCTTGACACCGTCTTCCAGTGTCTTTGCACCATCTACGAAGGTAAGAGAGCTGTCTGCCAGTGTTTTCAGATTGTCAGAAATGGTCTTGTTGCCGTCCTGCAGCTTGGTAACACCGTCCTTTAATTGTGAAGCACCGTCTGCCGCATCGGTCATGCCATCTCCGATTGTCCCCAGCTGATCAAAAATGGTCTCCGTGTATTCCTTTGTCACACTTTCTGAAACCTGCTTTTCAATCTTTGCCAGAGCACTTTCACTCATTTTGGAAGCGATGTAGTTGGTACCCGGATTGGTACGATACTGCAATTCCATTTTCTTCGGAGAGTCATCCATCAGGGTAGATGCATTTTCAGAAAAATCAGAGGGGATGGTAATTACCATATAATAAGTACCATCGGTAATCCCTGCCTCTGCCTTTTTGGCATCTACAAAGTGGAAGTCCAGCTGGTCGTTTTCCTGGAGACGTTCTACAAGTTCATCTCCCACAGCCAGCGTTTTTCCGTCATAGTCTACGGATTTGTCCTCATTGACAACGGCCACCGGAAGCTGGTCTACATTTCCGTATGGATCCCACATGGAACCCAGAAACAGCGTGGTGTAAATGGTAGGAATCAATACGATTGCCGCCATTGCAATTCCATTAAAATGCCGCCAGAAAAAGCTGCGCTTTTTTTTGAGATCATTGCATTGCATGAGATATCTGCTCCTTTCTAAAATTGTCGCGAAAAAAACATCAATCTATTTAATAGAAAGCTGTTGACTTTTCGTCCTGTTTCTATTATAATATTTAGGAAGGGTATTTGCAACCATTAATTTTTTGGCCTATGTCTACTAATCAACATAGCGTCTATTTGTAAGGAGGATTCGATATGGCAGACAATCAAAAACAGGAGCGGCGGTATCGCCGGACAGAGGCATTGCTGGTCAACGGATTGACAACACTGCTCCAGGAAAAAAGCATTAAGGAAATTACGGTTCGGGAACTGGCAGATCTGGTGGACATCAATCGTTCTACTTTTTATCTCCATTATACCGATATTTATGACCTGCTGGAAAAAACAGAGGAGCGTCTGTTTCAGCAGATTCAGGATATTATGCAGACAGAATGGACCGGAAAAGCGGACTCCACCCATTTTTACCGCTTCCTGGAACGCACCTTTCAGGTTCTGGCGGAAAACGCACCCCTTTGTTCTGCGCTGATGGGGCCAAACGGCGATATTGCCTTTCTGCGTACGATTGAGGATATGTTCCGGAATGAAGGACTGAAAATTCTCCGCGCCTTTGCCCCGGTGGAACTGCGGGAGCAGGATTTGCAATATGCGATTTCCTTTGCGCTGGCCGGCTGCATGGGGCTGGTGGGGCGCTGGCTCAAGAACGGATGTCCGGAGACCACAACTCATATGGCAGAGCTGCTGCTTCTGCTGCTCCGGGAGGGCACTTCCTCCATTGGCACGCCTCTTCTGGAAGAACTGCCGCAGACTGCCGGCGTTCGATAAAACAATACTTTTGATTAAAACACCGCCTGTGAAAACGTTTCGCAGGCGGTGTTTTGCTTGGGTATATTTCTTTTTCGTTTATGGAATGCGCAGAATTATACGCTCAGCTTCCGGTTCATCATCCATACTGTCAGCAGATAGCCAGCCACAGAACCGGCAACGCAGAGCAGCATGGCCGGCAGATAAATGGCCGGGGAAAAGACAGTGTGAAGCAGATCGCCGATGAATACTGTGCCGGTCAGACCGCTGTCCTGGGTAAGTACAACTTCTCCGGCAGCGTTATTGAATGCAGGCACCAGCTTGGATGTCAGGAATCCGCCTGCAATGCTGAAGGCGTTGATAATTGCAAACCAGAGAATTACGCCCAGAATGGTGCGTCCTTTCTGATTGCCCATTATGGTTTTCAGCAGAACAATGACAACATAGGCGGTGATCACGTTGAACACAAAGGAAATGACGGTGCTCAGGAGATACATTGCCATTCCAAGGAAGTTGTAGGCGTTAAACACCACAGATTTCAGGCCGTTTTCTGTGATGGATGCATCAAACATGGACAGTACTGCAACAATAGAGGTTCCTCTGCGCTGCAATGCCAGAAAAACGTCCAGGGAAATGAGCAGAGAAAACAGAATGGTGATTCCCAGCAGCGCAAACAGGGTCATGAGCAGCTTGGAACCCACAATCTGGGCGGCGCTCCGGGGTGTGGAAAAGAGCAGATAGCCGGGCTTTTTAGAAATGTCATCGTTGAACATGATAACTCCATAGAGCAGGATGGCCATTGCGCCGAAGGCGATGCAGAGAAAGCCGCCGATCAGACCGATGGCAAGGAGTATGTTGATTTCAAAGCACCAGCCGATCAGATACAACAGTTCAATCAGAAGTGTTACGCCGATAATGCCCAAGAAAATGGTACGGGAACGGCGGAATTCGTATTTTAATAAGGTACCCATAATAAAATTCTCCTTTTTATTGTACAGTGCAGTGATTATTGCAGGGGGGATTGGGGCGGATTTTGCGGAAATGCCGGATGGGAAACACCGGCGAAGTATTCCCGGTACAGGTCAGAAATGGATTTTCCGTACTGTGTGCGGATTTCTTCCAGTTCGCCTTCCAGCACCAGCGTCCCGTTAGCCATCATGACGATGTGATCTACAATTGGCTCCAGCTCGTCAAACAGGTGGCTGGAGATCAAAATAGTTGCATTGGGATTGGCTGCCCGGAGAATGCTCTGAATGATCTGGTCGCGGCCGATGAGGTCAATGCCGTTCAGCGGTTCGTCCAGCATGCAGACCTCTGCATCCCGGGAAAGGGTGGCTGCAATTTTCAGCTTTGCCGCCATACCGGAGGACAGTGCCTTTACCTTTAAATCCGGTGTCAGTTCCATAAACTGGAGCAGAGAGGCGAAACGCGCTCTGTCGAAATCCTCGAAAAAGTCCGCATAAAACTGCTCTACATCCCGGATTTTCATATAGTCATAGTAAAACGGCTCTGTGCTCATATAGGCGATGTGCTTCTTGGATTCTACGCCGATGGGCAGATCCTGATAAGTGACGCTGCCGCTGTTCGCCTTTACCAGACCTGCGGCCACTTTCATCATCGTGCTTTTACCGCTGCCGTTGGGGCCGACCAGGGCGTAAACATGGCCGGGCTGAAAGGAAATGCTCAGATCCTGGAGCGCCTTTTTCCCGCCGTAGATTTTTGTAACATGTTCAAATTTCAGCATACTGTGCCTTCTTTCTTCGGATTCTGCTGGGATTGTGCTTCCAGCAAGTGTATGATTTCTTCTTTGGAAAAATGATAGGTTGCCATTTGCGTGAGAAACTGTGCACTCAGCCTCTCTCCGATTTCCTGCCGCAGCTGCTCCGGCATGCCCGGATTTTCCATGAGGAACGTGCCGATGCCGCGCCTGGTATACGAGATGCCCTCTGCTTCCAGCTGGCGGTAAATCCGCTGTACCGTATTGGGATTGACCTGGTACGCAATGGCCAGCTCTGCATTGGAGGGCAGCTTGTCGCCAGGCTTTAATTCCCCGATGACAATGCGCCGCTTGATATCTTCTGCGATTTGCAGATAGATCGGATAATTTGCCTGAAAATTCATTTGCATGCTCCTTTCCGACTTTTCTGGTAAACTAGTTCACTAGCTATATAGTACACTATATTTGCGGTTTTGTCAAGAGGTTTTTGAAAAAAATCTGCCGGATATTTTTTCTTGAAAAAAATTTGCTTCCATGTTATAATGTATGATATTAAGATTGCGCTTCAGAAAAATGCGAAAACCGATGAAAAACGCAGCGGTTTTCCATCGGTTTGCATATCTGCCCGGTGTGGAGTAATCGGCAGAGTTATGGCTCTGCCGGAAAGACGCCGCATACCGTGAGAATATCTCCGGCAACAACAAAGCGGATTTCCAGGCCGGCAAACGGAAAGCCGTATACCCGTTCCGGGTCGTGCTGATAAGCCGGCCGGGGATCCTGTTCCAGCACCTGAATCAGCCCCTGCTGCAAGTCCGCCGGGACAAGCCGCAGCCACTGCTCCGGAAATTGTACCGTGAGCCGATGTTCCGCCGCAGGCACGGCAAATCCCCCGGCGGCCTCCGGGTGACTGTCAATGTGGGGCAGGTAGGGCTTGATATCGTAAATGGGGGTGCCGTCCATCAGGTCTGCACCGGAAACAATCAGATAGGGTGCATCTGTGCCGTGATACACAATTTTCTCCAGCTTTACCACAGAAAGCCCGATGGGATTGGGACGAAACGGAGAACGGGTGGCAAAAACGCCCATGCGGACATTTCCGCCCAGACGGGGCGGCCGGACTGTGGGCGACCAGTTCTTGCGGATGGCCTCTGAAAACTGCCAGATGAGCCAGATGTGGGAAAATTCTTCCAGCCCCCGGAGGGCATCTGCGTTCCGGTAAGGGGGTGTGAAGAGAATCCGGGACTGGAGGGCGGTGACAAGACCGCTCTGCCGGGGAATCCCGAACTTGGTGGAAAACTGATTTTGAATCTGTGCAATGATCTGCATGGAAAACGGCTCCTTTTTTGTAATCGTGTCACCATTATAGCACAGCCGGTGCACGGATGTCCAGTGCAAGTCTTTTCTTTCGGAGGTGTTTCATGAAATTTCTTCATTTGTCCGATCTGCATTTGGGAAAACGGCTGAACGCCTTTTCTCTGTTGGAAGATCAGCAGTATATGCTGTCGCAGCTGTGCGACATTGTGGAAAGAGAACAGACCGATGCCGTCATTCTGGCCGGGGATATTTATGATAAGGCGGTTCCGTCAGCGGAGGCGGTACAGCTCTTTGACCATTTTTTGTCCCGTCTGGTACAGCTGCATCAGAACGTTCTGCTCATCAGCGGCAACCATGATTCTCCGGAGCGCATTGCCTTTGGCGCTTCTCTGATGGAATCCAGCCATGTGCACATTGCGCCGGTCTTTTCCGGCACCATTGCGCCAGTAGTGCTGCACGATGCCTATGGAGAAATTTTCTGTTGGCTGCTGCCGTTTGTGCGCCCGGCGCAGGTGCGGCCGTTTTTCCCGGATGCTGCAATCGGCGGCTTTCAGGATGCAGTGCAGACGATTCTGGAGTCGCTGCCGCTGGATCCTGCGGCCCGGAATCTGATGGTAACGCATCAGTTCGTGGCAGGGGCTTCATTATACGACAGCGGAGAGCAGATTATCGGCGGCACCGACCAGATCTGCGCCGACTTGTTTGCCCCCTTTGATTATACGGCGCTGGGGCATATTCACCGCCCCCAGCAGGTGACGCGGGAAAACATTCGCTATAGCGGCTCACCCTTAAAATATTCCCTTTCAGAAGCGCCGTTTGCGAAAACCGTGCCGCTGGTGGAATTGCGGGAGAAGGGATCGCTTACGGTAACAGAACTGCCTCTGCATCCCCTCCGGGATTTGCGCCGGATCCGGGGCACGTATCTGGAGCTGACCGCGCGTTCCTATTACGCAGGAACCGCAGTGGAGGATTATATCGCCGTTACACTGACCGATGAAAATGACATTCCGGATGCAGTGGGAAAGCTGCGCACCATTTATCCCAATCTCCTGGAAATCGGGTATGACAACCAGCGTACCCGGGACACCGGGAAAATCACCGGCATGGAAGAAGCTGCCGCACAGGATCCGTTTACCCTGTTTGCCGCGCTCTATGCCCAGCAGAATCACCAGCCGATGCTGCCGGAGCAGGAAGCATTTCTGCGGCAGATGATACAGGAAGTCTGGGAGGAGGATGACGCATGAGACCGATTCAACTCACAATGTCTGCCTTTGGCCCATATGCCGGAAAGACCGTCCTGGATTTTGACCGGCTGGGAACACATGGCCTCTATCTGATCACCGGAGACACCGGTGCCGGAAAGACAACGATTTTTGACGCCATTGCCTTTGCCCTGTTCGGGGAGCCAAGCGGCAATATCCGGAGCGGCAGCATGATGCGTTCAAAATATGCAAAGCCGGAGACAGAAACCTATGTGGAACTGGAATTTGCCTACCGGGACAAGCGCTATACCATCCTGCGCAATCCGGAATATCTCCGCCCGGCCAAACGGGGGAGCGGCGTTACCAAACAGACCGGCGGCGCAACGCTTACGTGTCCGGATCGGGTAATTGCCGGAAAACGGGAGGTAGACCGTGCCGTATATGCCCTGTTGGGAATTGACCGGAACCAGTTTACCCAGATTGCTATGATTGCACAGGGAGACTTTTTGAAGCTGCTGCTTGCTTCTACAGATGAGCGGATTCAGATTTTCCGCCGGATTTTCCGGACAGAGCGGTATCAGAAGCTGCAAAACCGGTTGCAGGCCGCCTATCGCACGGAAAAGGAAAAGCGTGCCGCATGTGTACAGGAAATGCAGGGGACGCTGCGGCGGATTGCACTGCCAGAGGACCCGGCGCGCCGGGAACAGCTGCAGCTGGCGCAGGAGGGGCAGCTTCTCCCGTCAGAAATACAGACTCTGCTGGAAGCGGCACTCTCTGCGGATGAGACAGCGCTCTCCGACTGTTGTGCCGCACTGGAAACCACAGAGGAACAGCAGAAGCAGCTGACGGCACAGCTGGCGCAGGCAAAGGTGCTGGCGCAGGTGCAGACAGAGCTCCGCACTGCCTGTGCAGAACGCCGCCGTCTGACAGAAACGGAATCGGCGCAGAAAAAACGCCTGGATGCAGCGCGGACAGCCGCAGCCGGGGCTGCCGGGATGCCGGAACAGCTGGCACATCTGGAACAGCAGCTGCCCCAGTATGCGGCACTGGCAGAAAAAGCGCAGTCGATGCAGCAATTGCAGACGCAGCTGGACAAAATGCAGCAGAAAAAGACCACACAGGCGGCGCAGATTCAGCAGACAGAAAAAGCAGCAGCATCCGGCCGGGAACAGCTGGAACAGCTTTCGGATGCCGGGGAACAGCTGGAGAAATATCACCGTCAGTATGCAGAACTGGAAGAACAGCTCCGGAAGATCTCGGCGCTGACAGATACCATACAACAGCTGCACCAGGCGGAAGCAGAGCGGGCGCAGGCGCAGCAGAAATACCAGAAGCTGTCCCTGGCGGCGCAGGCTGTCCGGGAAACCTTTCTGGCGCAGAATCAGGCGTTTCTGGATGCCCAGGCCGGCCTGCTGGCGAAATCGCTTCGCCCCGGAAAGCCCTGCCCGGTATGCGGCGCGGCAGAGCATCCTCATCCGGCACAGATGCTCGACACGGCACCCAGCCGGGAAGCACTATCGAAACTGCGCCGGGAAAGCGAGCAGGCACAGGAAACTGCGGCATCTGCCAGTGCAGAGGCCGGCAGATGCAAGGGAACAGAGGATGCGCTGTTACAAAGCGTTCAGGCACAGGTACAGGCACTGCCGGAGGAATTCCACGGCAGCGCACCGGAACAGCATGCGGCGGAAAAACAGGCTGAACTGCGGAACGAACAGACGGCCTTGCAGGAAAAAATCTGTGCAGAAGAGCGGCGCATGCAGCAAAAGGAACAGCTCCGGCGCCGGCTTCCGAAGCTGGAAGCGCAGCTGAAAGAACAGCAGGAGACGCTCCGGGAAATTGAGCCGGCCTGCATCCGGATGCAGACACAGATGCAGCAGGAACAGGAACAGCTGGTGCAGCTGCGGCAGAATCTGCCGTTTCCCGATTATGGGACGGCAAAGGCGCAGACAGACCGCCTGCGCCGGCAGTATGAAGCGATTTGTCAGGAGCAGGATGCGGCAGAAGCCGGGATGCAGAAGCTGTCGGAACAAATTCATACACTGGAAGGAAAAATGACTGCCCTGCGCCGGCAGCTGGATGAAGCCGAGCCGATTGTTCCGGAGGAAATCCAGCAGAAGTCACAGGCTCTCGCTGCGGCGCGTACCCGGCTGGAAGAGCAGCGCAACGCCCTGTTTCTGCGGCAGCACACCAACGAAGAAGTGCTCCGGCAGTTTACAGCATTGCAAAAGCAGATTGACGCACTGGAACAGCGCCTGATGTGGATGGGAAGCCTGTCCGATACGGCAAACGGCACACTTGGCGGCAAGGAAAAGATCATGCTGGAAACCTTTGTGCAGATGACGCAGTTTGATCGGATTCTGGCGCGTTCCAACACCCGGTTTATGATGATGTCACGAGGGCAGTATGAGCTCTTGCGCCGGGAAGAGGCGGAAAACAAGCAGTCCCACAGTGGCCTGGATCTGGATGTGCTGGATCACTACAACGGTACCAGACGGAGCGTAAAGTCCCTTTCCGGCGGCGAATCCTTTCAGGCCTCCCTCTCTCTGGCACTGGGATTGTCGGAAGAGATTCAGTCTGCGGCCGGCGGCATCCAGATGGATACCATGTTTATTGATGAGGGCTTCGGGGCACTGGATGAAGAAGCCCTGGAGCAGGCGATTCGGGCGCTTTCCGGAATCAGCAGCCAGAATCGCCTGGTGGGAATTATTTCACACGTAGCAGAACTGAAAGATCAGGTGGAAAAACAAATTCTGGTCAAAAAAGACCGCACCGGCGGCAGCCGGGCAGAGATTATTCTGTAAAAAGGAGTTTCAAAATTTATGCAGCATACTTCAATTTATACTTGTCCGCATTGCGGCGAAAAGACATTCAATCCCATTACCAAGGCTTTTGCCGGCGGACTGCACACCAGGGGCGCTGTGTGCAAGGCCTGCGGCCGTCACTGTGTGAACGGACAAGGCTCTATGATTTTCAGCGCGGTGGTGTATATTCTGGCGCTGATTGCCGTGCTTTATTTGTATTTTAAATGCAACAGCGATTGGTGCTATGCCTATATGATAGGCGCGGTTGCAGCAGCATTTGTGGTGACGCGGCTCTATGATGCATTTATCGGCCCGCTGACCAAACCGATTCGCAATGACGTTTTGTGAGACCGGAAAGGCCGGCCTGTATCTGCATGTGCCGTTTTGCCGGAGAAAATGTCCCTACTGTGATTTCTATTCCGTTCCGGCGCAGGCAGAAACGCTGGAAGCGTACACAGAGGCGGTTTGCCGGAATCTGAAACAGTATGCGGATGCTGTGCCGATGGACACGGTTTATTTCGGCGGCGGTACGCCCTCGCTGCTGTCTCCTCAGCAGATCGGCAGCATTCTGGAAACAGCAGCCGCCTGCTTTCCGCTGGCGGCGGATGCCGAAGTGACACTGGAAGCGAATCCGGCCACTGTGACCAGACAGCAGCTTTCACAGCTGCGCGCGGCCGGGGTGAACCGGATTTCGTTCGGGGTGCAGTCTCTGGAACCGGAACAGCTTCGGTATCTGGGCAGGCTGCACACAGCAGATGAGGCCATCCGGACTGTAGAAGATGCAGCAGCGGCCGGCTTTCAGAGCATTTCCTGTGATCTGATGCTGGCGCTGCCGGAGCAGACCCCCCGGGCGCTTTCTCATACCATAGAAAGGCTCACGGCGCTGCCGATTCAGCATGTGTCGGCCTATCTGCTGAAAATCGAGCCGGGCACCCCGTTTTTTGCACAGCAGGAGGAACTGCGCTGCCCGGACGGGGATGCCGCCGCGGATCTCTATTTGCAGGCGGTTTCAGAACTGGAACAGGCCGGCTTTCTGCAATATGAGATTTCCAATTTTGCACGGGAGGGATTCCACAGCCGGCACAACTGCAAGTACTGGCATTGCGTTCCTTATCTGGGAATTGGTCCGTCTGCCCATTCCTGCTGGAACGGGACGCGTTTTGCTGTGCCGGCATCTGTCCAGGCGTTTCTCACACAGCCGGTGCAGCATACGGAAATCGAGGACGCAACTCCCGGCACGCCGGAGGAACTGCTGATGCTGGGAATGCGGCTGACGGAAGGGGTTCCGGCAGCATGGCTGGCAGGGAAGGAACATAAGGTGCAGCAGTTTTCCCGGATGGGATTTTTGAGACAGGACGGTGCGCGGATTGCACTCACCCCAAAGGGCTTTCTGGTGTCCAATTCCATCCTGGCGGAACTGTTGATTTAGAACTTGTTTGGAAAAGCTTGCAGCGCGGTGAATAGCGGCCGCCTTTCCGGTGCATACTTCCGGTGAGGTGAGCAATATGAAAAAATTGGAATTGGCGCTGCTGCTGGGACTGGCGGCCAGCATTTGCTGTTCTTCTCTGGCAAAGGCCGCAGACAGCCGTGCAAAGCTGGAGGATAACGTGTTGCGGCTGCATATTCTGGCAAACTCTGATAGCATTGATGACCAGGCACTGAAGCTGAAGGTACGGAACCGGGTGCTGGAATATACGGGAAAACTGCTGAAAAATCCCGGCGATACGCTGGAGCAGACAGAGCAGATTATCACGGAGCACCTAGAGGAACTGGAAGACCTGGCAGAAGCAGTTGTAACAGAGGAGGGCTATGCCTACCCGGTGTCTGCCCGGCTGACGGAAATGCCCTTTGAAGACCGGGTTTACGGCAATCTTACCATGCCGGCCGGAACCTATGACGCGCTGCGGATTACCATCGGGGCGGCAGAGGGACAGAACTGGTGGTGTGTGATGTATCCGGCGCTGTGCGTGCCCAGTGCCACCGAGGTGAAAGCAGACGGGGAAACGGTGGAGCAGTCCTTTGATGACGGAGAGCAGGAGCTGCTGGAGCATCCGGAGCGCTATACTGTGAAGCTGAAATGCGTGGAGTGGCTGGAAAAGTGGTTCCGGTGAGTCATGGCTTTAAGATGTAAAAAAAATATGAACCGTGGCATAAGCGCTTGACATCTGCATAGAGATATGGTAGAATAACAAAAGTAAACAAAGAAGAGCATTCCCGTTCTCACCGTTTGGCCTGTTGTCGAAACGGTCAATAAATTCGTCGCGGCACATTGCGGATGCAGTGTGGCTGTTTGCAGCGGATATTGCAGGAGTGTTCACGGAGTGGACGCTTTTTTTTGTTTTTGAATTAACATGTTTGGAGGTGCTGGCTTATCAGCAAGCAGGAGCTGCAGATCAATGAAGAAATCCGGGACAGAGAAATTCTGGTAATTGGCCAGGATGGCGAGAAACTCGGTACCATGTCTGCGAGAGATGCACAGAAAATCGCCTATGAAAAAGATCTGGATCTGGTGAAGATTGCACCGCAGGCAAAGCCGCCGGTGTGCCGGATCATGGATTATGGAAAGTACTGCTTTGAACAGCAGAAGCGTGAAAAAGAAGCACGGAAGAATCAGAAGGTTGTTTCCATCAAGGAAATCCGGATGTTTTCTGCCATTGACACCCATGACTTTGAAACCAAAGTCAACCAGGCAAAGAAATTTTTGCAGGGTGGGGATAAGCTCAAGGTTTCTGTCCGCTTCCGCAAGCGTGCCATCGCTCATCCCCAGATTGGTGAAGAGCTTTTGAAACGGTTTAAAGAAGCATGTGCAGAGCTCGGCGTTGTTGAAAAGCCTGCAAAAATGGAAGGCCGCAGTATGGTTATGTTCATTTCACCGAAGGCATCGAAGTAAACAGGAGGAATCACCATGGCAAAGATCAAGACTAAAACACATTCCGGTGCAAAGAAGCGCTTTAAGATGACTGCTTCCGGAAAAGTGAAGTATCAGAAGACCAATAAAAGACACAGACTGACCCAGAAGGATACCAAGCGTAAGAGAATTGCTCGTACTGTAGGTATCGCAGACAGCACAAATGCACCGGCACTGAAAAAGCTGATGCCGTATCTGTAAGATTGGGCTTTTGGATTCAGAGAAAAAACGGAGGTAAAGAACTATGGCACGTATTAAAGGTGCAATGATGACTCGTAAGAGAAGAAATAAAACCCTGAAGCTGGCAAAGGGCTACTGGGGCAGCAAGAGCAAGCACTTCAAGATGGCAAAACAGGCCGTTATGAAGTCTGGCAACTATGCATACATCGGCAGAAAGCAGAAGAAGAGAGAGTTCCGTCAGCTGTGGATCACTCGTATTTCTGCAGCATGCAAGATGAACGGCATCAACTATTCTCAGTTCATGAACGGCTGCAAGAAGGCTGGCATCACACTGAACCGCAAGATGCTGTCTGAAATTGCAATTCACGATGCAGCAGGCTTTACTGCAATCGTAGAGCAGGCAAAGGCTGCACTCTAAGGATTGTCGGATCCGAAACACGCTCTGATACATACGGGGCGTGTTTTGTTGTATCTGGAGGATTCTGCCCGGCAAGCAGTCCGGGAAAATCAAAAAACGGGATATCACATCCTTTTTGAGAAGCGGAGCGGATAACAAATGACACAGATGCCGGAAAAACTGACGGCACGGGACAACAGTGCCGTAAAATTATATCGCAAGCTGGCGCGTTCCAAAAAAGAACGGTATCGGGAGGGGCTTTTTGTCCTGGAGGGACACCGCCTGGTGACGGATGCGCTGCGCAGCGGCGCCAGCTTCACCCACCTGTTCTGGACGGAGGAAGGCTATACACGATGGAACCAGGAGACGATCCAGGCTGATTTGAGAGAAACACGCTGTGCGCTTCTTTCCAATGAGCTTGGGACAGATCTGTCTCAGACAGAGCATTCCCAGGGCGTGTACGCCATCTGCCGGATGCCCCGGCAGCCGGAGCTTTCTCAGCTGATCCGGCCGGGCGGAATTTATGCGGTTCTGCATCAGCTCCAGGATCCGGGCAACGCCGGAATGATTCTGCGGACAGCGGACGCCATGGGACTGGACGGTGTGATCTACAGCGCCAGCTGTGATATTTACAGCCCGAAGGTTGTGCGCGCCACTATGGGTTCTCTGTTCCGGGTGCCGGTGTGCTGTACGGCGGCGCTGGAACCGGTGCTGGAAGCCTGCCGGGAAGCCGGTGTGGAAAGCTGTGCCGCCGTGGTGAGCGGCGCGGCGGAATTGGTGGGGCAGTGTCAGTTTGCAGCAGGAACGGCTGCCGTCATCGGAAACGAGGGGAACGGTCTGCCGGCAGAGGCAATTGCAGCCTGTGACCGGCGGATTACCATTCCCATGCACGGTACCATTGAATCTTTGAATGCGGCTATGGCGGCCGGGATTATCTTGTGGGAAATTAAACGGGGCAGATAAGAAAGGCTCCCGAAAATGGGGTGAAAAACAGTGGAAGAGATACGCAGTTTGTTATGGCTGGTTATGGTGCTGGGGGCAGGCAATCCCCAGATCTGGACGCTGCTGCATCGCTATGAAACGCCGGAGGCGGCATGCGCTGCCCTGAAACGGCCGGATGCCGCAGAGGAACTGCATCTGCCGGCACATGTCTGGCGAAGAGTACGGGACACGGGCGAAGCACAGGTGGAGGAAATGCTGGAACGGTGCAGCCGTCTGCAAATTTCCCTGCTGTGGTATGGAGACGCCGCCTATCCGGAGGCGCTGCTTTCTATTGTCAATCCGCCGGTGATTTTGTTTTATCAGGGGAATCTGACGCTGCTGCGGGAGCATTTGCTGCTGACAGTGGTGGGTACCCGGAATCCGTCGGAGTACAGTTTGTGCGTGGAAAAGGCCATCTGCCGGGATCTGGTGCTGCTGGATTTTGTGCCGGCAACCGGATTTGCTGTGGGTGCGGATATTACGGCAAATCTCTGTGCGGCAGAAGCCGGAAAGCCCAGCATTGCCGTGATGGGATGCGGTCTGGATGTGCCGTATCCCGGCCCGAATGTGGGATATAAGCAGAAGATTCTGGACACCGGCGGTTTGCTGCTGTCTGAGCTTTTGCCGGGGACGGCACCCTCCCGTTCCAGCTTTCCTATGCGGAACCGGATTTTGTCCGGGATCAGTATGGGAACCTTTGTGGTACAGGCACCTGCCAGAAGCGGCGCGCTCATTACCGCAGAGTATGCCATGGAGCAGGGGAGAGACGTTTTTTGCGTACCGCCGGCGGATTTATTTGACAAACGCTATATGGGTGTGATAAAATATCTTCGGGATGGTGCCATTCCCGTCTTCGACAGCCGGGACATCATCTATGAATATTATACCAGCCACGCACATATGATTGCGGCATCGGCGCTGTATGCGGAAAATCGCCGAAAGTCCGGCAGTCTGGTGATGGAGCTGGACGAGAAAAAGGCAGCCGCCGCACCGCAGAAATCCAGTGCGGCGAAGCCGGAACCGGTGCTGGAAACCGTGCCGCCGGAGCCGGCAGTTTCAGACGAAGCGCTGCCGGAAGGACTGGCACGGGAAGTTGCGGCGCTTCTGCGGCAGCAGACTGTGATGCATATGGATCAGATTGCGGCCGAACTGGATGCGCCCATGGAAGAACTGACCACAGTTTTAACAGAACTGGAGCTGTACGGCGCGGTAGAACGTCTGCCGGGAAAACAGTTCCGGATTCTGTAGGCATTTGCTTTTTGCAAAATGACGGCAGACCGGATTTTGCAGGGAATCCAAAATGCCATTGACGCAGGAATCTGCGCCGGTTGAGAGATGGAGTGTTTGTCCGGCAGCAGGCTCGGACACAAAGAGAGAGATTGAGAGATTATGTCAAATTTAGTCATTGTGGAATCGCCGGCAAAGGCGAAAACCATTCAAAAATATCTGGGCAAGGACTATGATGTCATTGCCTCTATGGGACATGTGCGGGATTTGCCGAAGTCTAAGCTGGGCGTAGATGTGGAAAACGGATTTCAGCCCAAGTATACAGATATGAAGGGCAAGGAGGACGTGATCAAAAAGCTGAAGGAACACGCCAAAAAGTGCGACCGCGTCTATCTGGCAACCGACCCGGACCGGGAGGGAGAAGCCATTTCCTGGCACATTGCACAGCTGTTGAACCTGGATCTGAATGCAGATGACCGGGTGGAATTCAATGAAATTACAAGGGGCGGCATTCAGGCCGGCATGAGTCATCCCCATAAGATTGATCTGGACTTGGTGAACGCCCAGCAGGCGCGCCGCATTCTGGATCGTCTGGTGGGATATAAGCTCAGCCCGTTTCTGTGGAAAAAGGTACGCCGGGGACTTTCTGCCGGACGGGTACAGTCCGTTGCAGTACGCCTGGTGGTAGACCGGGAAAATGAAATCCGGGCATTTGTGCCTCAGGAATACTGGTCCATTGACGCAAAGTTTACCGCGCCCCCTTCCCGAAAGGTGTTTGCGGCAAAGCTGGTCAAGGTGGACGGCAATCGGGTGGATAAGACGGAGATTCCGGACAAGGATGCAGCAGATGCACTCCTGGCACGGCTCCAGTCTGCCGCATATCACGTTTCCAGTGTGAAAAAACGGGTGACAAAGCGCCACCCGGCACCGCCGTTTATCACTTCTACCTTGCAGCAGGATGCGTCCTATCGCCTGGGATTTCAGTCCAAGCGCACCATGAAGGTGGCGCAGGAACTGTATGAAGGTGTGGAAATTGACGGCCTGGGTGCAGTGGGTCTGATTACCTATATGCGTACAGACAGCCTGCGGATTTCCACAGAGGCGCAGCAGGCGGCTTCAGACTATGTGACAGAGAAGTACGGAAAGGAATTTCTGCCGCCGGAACCCCGTGTCTATAAATCCAAGAAAAATGCACAGGATGCCCACGAAGCCATTCGTCCGTCTCTGCCGGAGCTGACCCCGGATCGGGTAAAGAACAGCCTGACCGCAGATCAGTTCAAGCTCTACAAGTTGATCTGGGAGCGCTTTATCGCCAGCCAGATGGCAGATGCTCTGATGGATACGGTTTCTGTGGAAATTGAAGCGGACGGCTGCATCTTCAAGGCAACCGGCTCTACGGTGAAGTTTGAAGGCTTTACCGTGCTCTATGATGAAACCAAGGGCGACAAGAGCGAAAACAAGAACCTGCCGGAGCTGGAAAAGGGCATGGAAATCAAGGTGAAGTCTCTGGAAGGAAACCAGCACTTTACCCAGGCACCGCCGCGCTATACGGAAGCAACACTGATTAAGGCACTGGAAGAAAACGGAATCGGCCGTCCGAGTACCTATGCACCGACCATTACCACCATCACCTCACACCTCTATGTAGAACGGGAGGGAAAACAGCTGAAACCTACCGTACTGGGTGAGGTGACAACGGAACTGATGAAAGAACATTTCCCCAATATTCTGGACGTGAAATTCACAGCGGAAATGGAAAACAGCCTGGACGATGTGGAACGGGGCAAAAAGAGCTGGGTTTCCACACTGGACGATTTCTACGGTGATTTTTCGAAAACCCTGGAAACCGCAGAAGAGAAGATGGAAGGCAAGCGCGTCAAGGTGCCGGATGAGGAAACCGACATTGTCTGCGATCAGTGCGGCCGGAATATGGTAATTAAAATCGGCAGATACGGCCGCTTTTTGGCATGCCCGGGCTTTCCGGAGTGCAAAAACACCAAAAAAATTGTACAGGAAACCGCCGGCAATTGTCCGCTTTGCGGCGAAAAGGTAATCCTGAAAAAATCCAAGCGCGGCAGAAGCTTTTACGGATGCAGCGCTTATCCGGCATGCAACTTTATGACCTGGAATGTGCCCACAGAGGAAAAGTGCCCGCAGTGCGGCTGCACCCTGTTCCAGAAGGGCGGAAAGTCCGGCACACTGGTCTGCGAAAAGCCGGGATGCGGCTATTCCCGTCCGGTAGGAGGTGCGTAAATGGCAGAAGTAACCGTCATTGGCGGCGGACTGGCCGGCTGTGAAGCAGCGTGGCAGCTGGCAGAGGCCGGCTTTTCTGTGCGTCTGCTGGAAATGAAGCCGGTACAGTATACGCCGGCGCACCATTATGAGGGACTGGCAGAACTGGTTTGCTCCAATTCCCTGAAGGCAGACCGGCTGAATTCTGCGGCCGGCCTTCTGAAAGCGGAGATGACACGTCTGGGATCGCTGCTCATGCAGTGTGCCCGGAAATCTGCGGTTGCGGCCGGCGGCGCGCTGGCGGTAGACCGGAAGCAGTTTTCGGATCTGGCGACTGAGGCAATCCGGAACCATCCGAAAATTACGCTGGAAACGGCTGTGGTTACGGAGATTCCGGACACGCCGACGGTAGTTGCCACCGGGCCTCTCACTGAGGGCGCGCTGGCGGCAGATATTGAAAAGCGCTGCGGCACGCGCCTGAGCTTTTTTGATGCGGCGGCACCCATTGTCAGCTTTGAAAGCCTGGACAAGGAAAAGGTGTTCTTCGCGGCGCGCTATGGCCGGGGAGATGCGGATTATATCAACTGTCCCATGAACAAGGCGGAGTACGAGGCGTTTTATCAGGCACTGGTGGAGGCCGAGCGTGCACCAGTGCACGACTGTGACAAGGATGCGTTCCGGGTATACGAGGGCTGTATGCCCATTGAGGTGCTGGCCTCCCGCGGGATGGATACCATGCGGTTCGGGCCGCTGAAGCCGGTGGGACTGACGGATCCCCGTACCGGACACCGGCCGTGGGCGGTGGTACAGCTGCGCCGGGAAAACCAGGAGGGCACAATGTACAATCTGGTGGGATTTCAGACGAATCTGAAATTTCCGGAACAGAAACGGGTGTTCTCCATGATTCCCGGACTGGAGCATGCGGAGTTCCACCGCTATGGCGTAATGCACCGGAATTCGTTCCTGGACAGTCCTCGTCTGCTGGATGCGGACTATCACTTCCGGGGACAGGACGGGCTGTACTTTGCCGGACAGATGACCGGTGTGGAAGGCTATATGGAATCTGCGGCAAGCGGCATCCTCGCCGGAAAGAATCTGGCACGGCATTTGCAGGGAAAGCCGCCGCTTATTTTGCCCCGGGAAACCATGATGGGTGCACTGGCGGCCTATATCAGCAGTGCGCCTACTGAAAATTTCCAGCCCATGGGTGCCAATATGGGCATTCTGCCTGACCTGCCGAAGCGTATCCGGGGGAAGCAGGAGAAGTACCAGGCGTATGCTGACCGCGGCATGGCGGCGCTGGAACAGGCTTTGTCGGAAATGGAGCAGGTGTAAAAAGCGGCTTTCACAGGTGCTGAGAACCGCTTTTCAGCGCCTGAAGCCGTGAAAACATAAGGGAGATCATACAATCTTGAATATTTTAATTGACGCATTCGGCGGTGATGATGCACCGCTGGAGGTAATCAAAGGCGGTGCACTGGCAGTACAGCAGCTGGGCGTAACCGTGACGCTGGTGGGAGATGAGGAAAAAATCAGATCCTGTGCCGCAGAAAACGGACTTTCTCTGGACGGAATGGAAATTCTCCATGCGCCGGCTGTGTTCGACATTCACGAGGAACCCACTACGCTGCTGAAACAGCACAGGGATACCTCAATGGCAGTGGGCATGCAGGCGCTCCATGACGGCATGGGCGATGCCTTTGTCTGTGCCGGAAGCACCGGCGCACTGTTGGTAGGCTCTACCTTTCTGGTAAAGCGGATTCCCGGCATCAAGCGCGCCGCAGTTGCTCCGGTACTGCCGACGGAAACTACGCCGTTTCTGCTCATTGACGGCGGTGCCAACAACGACTGCCGCCCGGAGATGCTGGTGCAGTTTGCCATTATGGGCAGCGCCTATATGGAAAAGGTCATGCATGTGCAGAATCCCCGCGTGGCGCTCCTGAACGTAGGCGCAGAGGAAACCAAGGGCAGAGAACTGGAACTGGAATCCTATGTGCAGCTGTCCCAGGCACCAGTGCATTTTATCGGCAATATAGAAGCACGGGAACTGCCCAGGGGTGCCGCAGATGTGGTGGTGACAGACGGCTTTACCGGAAATGTTGCCTTAAAGCTGTATGAAGGCATGGGCAAATTTATGGCGCATCAGATGAAGGGCAACCTGTTTGCCGGATTTGCCGGAAAGCTGGCTGCGCTGCTGATTCTGCCGAAAATCAAGGCGCTCACCAAGAAGATGGACTATAAGGCAGTGGGCGGCGCTGTGATGCTGGGCGTACAAAAACCGGTAATCAAGGCGCACGGCAGCTCAGATGCCCAGGCGTTCTTCAATGCCATCCGGCAGGCCAGAGATTGTGCCGCCGGCAATGTGGTACAGGCAATTACAGAAACCGTTTCTGCCGGGAAAGCAGAAAAAACAGGAGGAAAATAAACATTATGGAGCATACAGAATATGTGGATTTAGGCCGGTTTGAGACTTATATCCGCTATCATTTTCATGACAAGCATATTTTACTGGAGGCACTGTCCCACTCTTCTTATGCCAACGAAAAGCGAAAGACAAGAAAGTGCAATGAGCGGCTGGAATTTTTAGGAGACAGCGTGCTGTCCATTGTGGTTTCTGATTTCCTGTTCCGGAAGTATCCGGAGCTGCCGGAGGGCGAACTGACAAAGCTGCGTGCCTCTATGGTCTGCGAAAAAGCACTGCATGTCTTTGCGCAGGAAATCCACCTGGGAGAATTCCTGCTTCTGGGAAAGGGCGAGGAAAACACCGGCGGCAGAGAGCGCTCTTCCATTTTGGCAGATGCGTTTGAAGCTGTAATTGCGGCCATTTATCTGGACGGCGGCATGGATGCGGCAAAGCGGCATATTCTGCGGTTTATTCCCAGCGACCCGGAAGAGGAAGAACCCATCGGCTTCCAGGACTATAAAACGCAGCTCCAGGAAGTCATCCAGAAAAACCCGGAAGAAAAGGTGGAATATGTGCTGGTGGCAGAATCCGGCCCGGATCACAACAAGGCATTTCAGGTGGAGGTCTGCCTGAATTCCAATGTGATCGGAACTGGTGTAGGGCACAGCAAGAAGGCGGCAGAGCAGCAGGCGGCCAAGGAGGCGCTGTCTCTCATGGGCTATGGCAAAGCATAAAACCCTTGCCTTTTTCATTCCCCACCGGGGGTGTCCCCATCAGTGCAGCTTTTGCGATCAGCGCACTATCAGCGGAACAGTGCAGGCTCCTGCGCCGGAGGAAATCGCACAGACCTGTGAGGAAATGCTGGAGCGCCAAGCACCGCTGAAAGACGCAGAAATCGCCTTTTTCGGCGGCAGTTTTACCGCAGTAGAGCCGGATTATCAGACGGCGCTGCTGGAAGCTGTACAGCCCTATCTGGGGGCAGGACGGTTTTCCGGCATCCGGATTTCCACGCGGCCGGATGCCATTGACGCGGCTGTGATACAGCGGCTGAAACAGTATCATGTTACCGCAGTGGAATTGGGTACGCAGAGCATGTGTGATACGGTACTGGAACAGAATGAACGGGGACACAGCGCAGCAGATGTCCGCCGTGCCAGTCAGATGCTGCGGCAGGCCGGGTTTTCCCTGGGACTGCAGCAGATGGTGGGGCTGTACGGCAGCACATTGCAGGATGAATATGACACGCTGGAACAGCTGCTCCTGTGTCAGCCGGAGACGCTGCGCATTTATCCTACGGTGGTACTCGCCGGCACAAGGCTGGCAGAATACTGTCAGCCTGGCGTGTATCCGGCGCTGTCACAGGAAGAAGTGCTGGACTACTGCGCGGACGCGCTGTGCCGCTGTCATGCAGCTGGTGTGCGTGTGATTCGGCTGGGGCTGCACGATACGCCTTCTCTCCGGCAGAATATGATCGCCGGGTATTTTCACCCGGCATACGGAGAACTGGTGGAATCCCGGCTGTATCTGCGGCAGCTGCAAAAGGCAGCAGCAGATTGTGGAAAACCGGAACTCTTTGTGGAAACGGCTCTCCGTACCATGAGCAAGGTGCTGGGACAGTGCGGCTGCAACCGGGAAGCGATGGCAAAACAGGGCATAACGCTCCGGGTGCAGGAAAGCGCTGCGGTGTTATCGGGGACGTTTCTCACAGATGGAAGATGCTATGGAATCTATACGGCGAAATGAGGGAATGCATGACCAGAAAAAGGTGTGGGATCGCAGCAATTGTCCTTGCGGCGGTAATTTTGGCGGCAGGCGGTGCGCTGTGCTATCGCCATTTCCGCCAGGCGGCGCAGGCTGTTATTGCGGAAGCCTCCCAGGAAACTGCGGCAGCAGAAACGGTGATCTTCCGGCAGAAAGATGAACGCTGGAAGGACGATGCACTGGGGGATTCTGCCTATCACATGGCAGATTCCGGCTGTCTGACCTGCTGCGTGGCGGCGGCGTTGCAAATGCAGCAGATCTCTGTGGACGGTTTGCCGGAGGATGCCGATGCCGGAGAAGTGAACCAGTTTTTTTCAGAACAGGGCGTGTATGATGGACAGGGAAATTTGCAGTGGGACGTATTGGAACAGGTGACAGGCGTTTCGGTGCTGCGGCAGGATGCTGCGGAACTGTCGGAGGACGCACTGGACGGGTATCTGGCGGACGGCTGTTTTCCTATTGTCCGGGTGAAGATGCCGAAAAGCGGCAGCACCCACTATGTCCTGCTGGTAGGCAGCAAGGACGGAACATACCAGTGCATGGATCCTTTGCAGAAAAAGGAACAGATCGTGCCGCTGTCAGAGTTTCGCAATCAGATCTATGCCGTGCGTGTGCTGGAATCCCAAAAAGAAATGCGCCAAAAGAGGTGAGACAAAGCAATGTATCTGCAATCCCTGGAATTACAGGGCTTTAAATCCTTTCCCGATAAAATCAAGCTGACGTTTGACAAGGGTCTGACCGCTGTAGTCGGCCCCAATGGCAGCGGCAAGAGCAATATCGGCGATGCCGTGCGCTGGGTGCTGGGAGAGCAGTCTACCAAGACGCTTCGCGGCAACAAGATGGAGGATGTCATTTTTTCCGGGACAAAGACCCGGAAGGCAATGGGATTTGCGGCGGTTACGCTGGAAATCAACAACGAAACCGGGGAACTGGGAGAAGAACATGGTGCTGTAGTCAGTGTTACCCGAAAGCTGTATCGCAGCGGTGACAGTGAGTACCGCATCAATGGGAAAAGTGTCCGCCTGAAGGATGTTACAGAGCTGTTCATGGATACGGGTATGGGCCGTGACGGCTATGCCATTATTGGACAGGGGCGCATTGCCGAAATTGTCAGCGCCAAAAGTACAGACCGCCGGGACATTTTTGAAGAAGCCGCCGGCGTTTCTAAATTCCGCTACAAAAAACAGGAGGCACAGCGCAAGCTGGATGCGGCGCAGGAAAATCTGGTGCGTCTCCAGGACATTGTATCGGAGCTGGAATCCCGTGTGGAACCGCTGCGGCAGCAGGCGGAAAAAGCCAAGCAGTATGTGGAACTGGCCGGCCAGCAGAAGCAGCTGGAGGTTTCCCTCTGGGTGCGCCGGTTGACGGCGCTGCGGGAAAAGCTGAACACGCTGTCAGACGGCTATTTGCAGGCGAAGGCCGAGTACCAGAATGCAGAGCGGGAGATTCAGCGCGCAGATGAACAGGTGCAGGAAGGCTATCGCCGCATGCAGGAGAGCACGCTCCAGATCGAGTCGATTCGCCAGAAGATGCAGCAGGCGGAGGAGGAAGCGGCACAGCTGCAATCCGCCATTGCAGTTTGTGAAAATGAGATTCTGCACGGTCGGCAGACCTTGCAGAGCCTGGAACAGCAGACCCAGGAAATGAAAAAGCTGTCCCAGGATGCTCAGCAGCGTCTGGCATCCTTTCAGGCGCAGACGGTACAGCTGCGGCAGAAAAAGGAATCCATCCTTCTGAAAGCGGAAGACGCAGAAACCCGGTGGAAGGCACTGGAACAGAAGTCGGCACAGTACGGCCAGGCCTATGAAGCGGAAAACGCACGGCTTCAGGCGCTTTTTGTCCGGCAGAGCGAACTGCGCGTTATGCAGCAGACAGCGGCTGGTCAGCAGGAAGAACGAAAGGCACAGGCAGCAGCGCAGGCCATGCGGCAGAGTGCGTTGCAGCAGGCACAGAAGAATCAGGACAGTACCTATCGCATCGCAGAAGCGCAGGCACAGCAGGCGCAGCAGGCACTGATTCAGATGCAGAACCAGCGGGACGGCTTTCAAAAGCGGTGTGCCAACGCAGTACAGGCGCTGGAAGAGGGCCGGAAACTGCGGGATCAGGCCGCATTTGCCCTCCGGGAAAAACGGCAGCGGCAAAAGCTGCTCCAGGATATGGAGCGAAACATGGAGGGCTTTGCCGGCAGTGTAAAGGCTGTGCTTCGGGCAGACGGCGGTCATCCACGGGGCGTATTCGGCACGGTGGCACAGCTGATTACCACCGATCAGAAATACGGCGTGGCGCTGGAAACCGCATTGGGCGGCGCCATGCAGAACTTTATTGTTGCGGATGAAACCGCCGCCAAGCAGTGGATTCGCTACTTGCAGCAGCAGCGCGCCGGCAGAGCTACATTTCTGCCCCTGACTTCTGTACGGGGAAAGGCGCTCCAGGAAACTGGATTGGAACGGCAGGAGGGCTTTGTTGATCTGGCGTGCAATCTGGTGCGGTATGATGCGAAATTTACGGAAATTGTCCGGTATCTGCTGGGACGCGTTGTGGTTGCTGAAGATCTAGATACCGCCACGGCATTGGCCAAGGTCTATCGCTATCGTTTCCGCATTGTGACGCTGGACGGTCAGGTGATTAACGCCGGTGGTTCGTTTACCGGTGGTTCATCTATGCGTTCCGGCGGCATGCTCACCCGGCGTGCAGAACTGACAGCACTGTCCGGAGAAGTGGCAGCGCTGGAACAGCAGGAACAGGCGGCATCTGCGGCATTTGAAAAGGCACAGGCACAGTCGGTGCAGCTGCGGCAGCAGCTGGAAGCATTGCAGACCCAGTGCCGGGATGCAGAGTCCCGGCAGCTTTCTGCACAGGCACAGCTGGAAAAGGAGACGTACCTCCGCAATCAGGCGGCAGACCGTCTGGAAGAGGCGGCGGCGCAGCAGGAGGCGGTTCAGGAAAAGCTAAGGGAAGTCACCGAAAAACACCGCGCGGCAAAGGAAGAGCAGGCACAGGTACAGGAATCCATTCAAAAGGCGCAGGAAACGCTGGCGAAACAGTCTGATCAACGCAGCGCATTGCAGGAAGAACAGGCGGCACTGGCGGAACAGCGCGCCCAGCTGAAAATCAGCCGGATGGAACTGGAAAAGGATCTGGAAACCCTGTCTAGGGAAATGCAGCAGCAGCAGGGACAGCAGCAGTCCATGGAACAGCGTCTGTCTCAGATTGCGGCAGATACCAAGGTGCAGCAGGAACTGATTGCGGCAAAGCAGGAGGAGATTCTACAAAAACAAACACAGCTGGAAGAGACAAAATCACTGCGCACCGGGGGACAGGAGCAGATCCGCCACTGGCAGCAGGTGCACGATGCTCAGGATCAGCAGATCCGGCAGATTCAGGCCGGGCTTCGGGAAACCAACGGCACAATGGAGAAATATTCCGGAGAAATGAGCCGGCTGGAAGAACGCAAATGTGCAGTTCAGTCGGATTATGACGGTGTGATTCATCAGCTGTATGAACAATATGAGCTTTCCCTCTCAGAGGCGCAGGCCGCCGCCAAACCGCTGGAAGACCTGCCGGCGGCGCAGCGGGAGCTGCAAAGCCTGAAAGCGAAAATCCGCGGACTGGGCACTGTCAACGTGGCTGCCATTGCAGAATATGAAGAGGTGTCGGCGCGGTATCAGTTTCTGTCCGCCCAGATGAAGGATGCCCAGACGGCCAAGCAGGAGCTGGAAGAACTGATTGCCTCTCTTACAGAGGAAATGCAGCGGATTTTTTCCGAGAGCTTTTCTGTGATCAACCGGAATTTTCAGGAGATTTTCCGGGATCTCTTCGGCGGCGGCGAGGCCAAGCTGGAACTCACCGATCCGGAGCAGATTCTGGAATCCGGCATAGAAATCAAGGTGGCTCCGCCGGGAAAGGTGATCAAAAATCTGATTTCTCTGTCCGGCGGCGAGCAATCCTTTGTGGCGATTGCCATTTATTTTGCGATTTTGCGGCTGCGTCCGTCTCCGTTTTGTATTTTGGATGAAATTGATGCAGCGCTGGATGAGGGCAACGTCAGACGCTATGCCCAGTATCTCCGGAACTTTACCGATACCACACAATTTATTCTGGTAACGCACCGGCGCAGCGCCATGGAAGAAGCCGGGGTGCTCTACGGTGTGACCATGCAGGAGGACGGAATTTCCCGTCTGCTGCGGATGGAGCAGGAGGAATTCAGCGGATAAGCGCTTTGGAAAAAATGTGCAGCAGACAGTAAGAACCTGTCTTCATAAGACATGTGTATACGCTTGTGAAGACAAGTTCTAAGGATGCGCGTATTTGCAGGCAGCGACTGCCTGTGAAAATGTGTTCTCAGAAAGGACAGGTGACCACAAATGGGTTGGTTCGGAAAGAAGAATAAAAACAAAGAAAAGGGCGTTCCCTTCTGGAAGCGGAACAAGGAAACAGAAGTACCGCAGGAACCGCTGGTGGATTCCGAAGCGCCGGAGACGGAGGAAGAGGACATTGCGGCTGTGGCCATGGAAGAACTGGCGCAGCAGGAGCAGGATGAAGTAGAGAAGGCGCGTCTGGCGGCTGAAAAAGTGGTACGGGAATCCGACAACCGGAAGGAAGCCATTGCACTGGCGCGGCAGGCCGCAATAGAAGCTGCCAATGCAATGCAGGAAGAACCGGCCGAAAAATCGGAAGCGGAAGAATCGGAACCGGAAATGGAAAAATCCGAGGCCGATGATGCAGAGATGACTCCGAAAGAGACGGAAGCCGAAGAACCGACAGAAGAAACTGACACCGCAGAAACCGCGGCAGAATTGCCGGAGGAAGCGGACGGGGAGACAACAGAAGAGACGGATTCTGTGCCGGAGGAAGAGCAGGCAGACGAAGATCAAACACAGCCGGAACCGGAAGCGGAGACAGAACCGGAATTTGCAGAAGAATCTCTGGATATGCCGGAGGAAGAAATGGAAGAAGAGCCGGAAGCCCCGGCAGAAGAAGCACCGAAAAAGAGGGGCTTTTTTGCGAAGATCCGGGACGGTCTGCGGAAAACCAAGGACGCTATGATGTCCCGGATGCAGCAGGTGCTGGGTGGCTTTACCAAGATTGACGATGATCTCTTTGATGAACTGGAAGAGACCATGATTATGAGCGATCTGGGGCCGGAAACCTCTGTGGAGATCTGTGACCAGCTGCGCAAACGGGTAAAGGAACGGGGCGTTACAGATCCCCAGGCCATTATGGGCATGATTCAGGAAATCATCACGGAAATGCTGGGCGAAGATCAGGAGCTGGAATACCCCACGAAGCCCACTGTGATTATGGTAATCGGTGTCAATGGTGCCGGAAAAACCACCACCATCGGAAAGCTGTGCCATCAGCTGAAATCTGAAGGGAAAAAGGTCATTGTTGCGGCGGCAGATACCTTCCGCGCTGCTGCAATTGATCAGCTGGAGGTCTGGACAAACCGGGCCGGCGTGGAACTGGTAAAGCATGCAGAAGGTTCTGATCCGGCCTCTGTGGTATATGATGCCATTGATGCCGCAAAGGCGAGAAACTGTGACGTGCTGATCTGCGACACCGCAGGACGGCTGCACAATAAGAAAAACCTGATGCAGGAGCTGGCAAAGATCAACCGGATTCTGGAGACCAGAGCCGAGGGCTGTCACCGGGAAATCCTCCTGGTGCTGGACGCAACTACCGGACAGAATGCTGTAAACCAGGCGCGTCTGTTCCGGGAAGTGGCAGATATTTCTGGCATTGTGCTGACAAAGCTGGACGGTACGGCAAAAGGCGGCATTATCGTTTCCATTCGGAATGAACTGGGCATCCCGGTCAAGCTGGTGGGTGTGGGAGAAAAGATTGACGATTTGCAGCCGTTCCGGGGACAGGACTTTGTCCGGGCGCTGTTTGAACCAACGGAGGAATAACCATGAAGAAAATTGTAATTGCGTCCAACAACGCCGGAAAGCTCCGGGAGTTCCGGGCGATTCTGGAACCCTTTGGCCTGGAGGTGATCTCACAGCGGGAGGCCGGCTTTACAGAGGATGTGGACGAAACCGGCACTACATTTGCAGAAAATGCAGCGCTGAAGGCACGGGCGGTTTTTGAAAAGCTGCATTGCCCGGTGATCGCCGATGACAGCGGCCTGATGGTAGATGCGCTGGATGGGGCACCGGGGGTCTATTCCCATCGGTTCGCCGGAGAGAATGCTACAGATGATGACCGCAACGCCAAACTGCTCCGGGAACTGGAGAACGTACCGGAAGCACAACGCACGGCACGGTTTGTGTGCGTCCTCTGCTATGTGAATGCAGACGGAACGGAAGAACAGAAATTTACCGGAATCTGCGAAGGAAGAATCGGAACGCAGGCCAGAGGAGAAAACGGCTTTGGCTATGATCCGCTGTTCTATGTAAACGGTATATCCATGGCAGAAATGACAGAGGCAGAAAAGAATCAGATCAGCCACCGGGGCAGAGCACTGGAACAGCTGAAAGAATATTTTGAAAATAGGAGTCAATCATGTTAACAAGTAAACAGCGCGCGACACTGCGCGGCATTGCAAGCACATATGAAACCATCTTCCAGATCGGAAAGGGTGGTATCAGTGAAACACTCATCCAGCAGGTAAAGGATGCACTCCGGAAACGGGAGCTCATCAAGCTGCATGTGCTGGACAACTGCCCCATGGATGCACGGGAAGCCGCAGCAGAACTGGCAGAGGCCACAGGTGCCGAGGTGGTACAGGTCATCGGCAGCCGGTTTGTTCTGTTCCTGCGGAATCCCAAGGAGCCGGTGGTAAAATTCTGATGGAGCGGATCGGGCTGTTCGGCGGAAGCTTCAATCCCATTCACAACGGACACCTGCATCTGGTACAGGCGGCAAAGGACCGCCTGCACCTGGATCGGGTAATTCTGATTCCGGCACGGGTTTCTCCATTTAAGCAGCAGCATCCGGATATGGCATCGCCGGAAGACCGGCTGGAAATGTGTCGGCTGGCTGCGGAGACGCTGCCGTTTTGTCAGGTGGACAGCTATGAACTGGAGCAGAAAACTGTGAGCTATTCCATCTATACTGTAGCGCATTTTCGCCGGAAATTCCCGGATGCAGCGCTTGTGCTTCTGGTGGGAAGCGATATGTTTCTCTCCTTTTGCAGCTGGTACCGGTGGCAGGATATTCTCCGGAATGTGGCGCTGGGCGTTGTTTCCAGAGAGGCGGACGATCAGGCGGCACTGCGGCGGCAGCAGGCTTTTTTAATGCAATATGGCAAAATTTTTTTATGCGAGTCTCCGGTTTACCCGATATCTTCTACAAAAATTCGGGAGAACTGCAAAAATGCTGTAGATTTTTCTTGCTATTTGCCGAAAAAAGTAGTACAATATATAATATCTCATGACTTGTATCAGAGTCGGCAGGAATTCCCTTCCGGCGAAGGGGGAGACTCTTTGTAAGAGAAAATGTCCCGGCTCTGGCAGAAAAAGCGGAAAGGCCGGCAAAAAGGCTATTTTTCAGGAAACGGAGGACTTTTTCATGGCAGATCTGGAACAATACCGACAGTATCTGAAAGAACATCTTTCTGAAAAGCGGTATGCCCATTCCGTCAATGTGTCAAAAGCAGCTGTGATGCTGGCAGAACGATTCGGCAGCGCAGATCCGGAAAAGGCAAGGTTTGCCGGACTGGTGCACGATATCTGCAAGGAAGAACCGCGGGATGTGCAGTATCTGTGGATGATGCGCTCTTCTATGGATGTGTGCGAGGAAGAACGGTGTGCCTTTAAGGTATGGCACGGAATTGCCGGTGCGGAAATGCTGCGGGAAGAGTTCGGCGTTTCAGACATGGATGTGCTGCGTGCTGTGCGCTATCATACCATCGGACATGCCGGAATGTCACCACTGGAAAAAATCGTGTATCTGGCCGATATGATCTCCGCAGAACGGGATTATCCGGATGTGGAGACCATGCGGAAAAAGGCGATGGAAAGTCTGGAAGCCGGCATGGGCTATGCTTTGGAGTTTTCCTTGATGAAGCTGCTCCGGCGGGAAGCATGGATTCCCCATCACACAGTAGAAGCGTATAACGAATATCTCAATTGGCTGCACAAACAGGAAGGATGAAATCACCGGAAATGAAAATCGAGAAGAGAAATCACTGGCAGAATGAACCTGATGATTATGGCTATGACGATTACGACAGCTATGGACACGGCGAGTATGCAGACTACGACGATTATGATGACTATGGGCACGAAGCTTATCAGCCCAGCCGCTCTCGTGCTGCACAGAACACACGAAGCAGCCGGAGCCGGAAGAAAACCGGCGGCTATGCGCCGATTTCGCAAAGCGGCGGAAAAAAGAGCACAAAGCGGGATATTGCAGTTGCTGTAGCAGGCGTGCTGGTCAGTCTGGTTATTATCTTTGTAATGATTTTCAATGCGCCGATTATCAACTTTGAAAAAATGGAAAACGGCGTTATGACAACCCAGCAGGTTTCCATCCTGAAATACTGGAAGCTGTGGCAGCCGCTGGTACAGCAGGAAGGCACACTGTCGAAGGTGGATTCTGCTGATGTGTCGAAGCTGGATCTGAAAAGTGATCTGGATTCTGGTATGGATGACGGCCTGAACCTGGAACAGACCATTGAAGGACAGTATACTATCCTGTTTTTGGGCATGGATGAAAGCGGTGAGCTTTCTGACGTAGACTGGGTTTTCCAGTTTGATCTCATCAACGGAACTATGAACATTCTTCAGATTCCCAGAGATTCCTATATGCCGGACTATGCCTCCTTCTCTACGGCAAAGTTCAACAGCATTTATCACAGCGGCCAGGAAACCGGCGTTACACCGATTCAGCGTGTTGTAGATGCCATTCAGGATAACTTTTGCATCTATATTGACTGTTATGTAAAGTTGAATTGCATGGATATTGCAAAGATTGTAGACTCCATCGGCGGCATTCCCATTACCTTGCCGGAAGAAATCGTCTATGAGGCAGACAAGGTGCTGCCCCAGGGAGAACAGACACTGAGCGGACAGCAGTCTGAATGGTTCATCCGGTTCCGGCACGGCTATATGGAAGGCGATATCGGCCGTGTAAAGGCACAGCGAATTTTCCTGGCAGCCGCTATGGAAAAGATGCTGAACATGAGCCAGACTGAACTGATGAGCGCAATGCAGAAGATCTATAAGAATCAGTGGATCGCTACGGACTTGTCCCTGGAGCAGATCAGCATGGTGGCGGACTTTGCCTCCAGCCGGCTGAGTATGGATAATGTCAATGTGTTCATGGTTCCGGGTGAGGGCGCGATGTACTATCCGTCCGACGGCTCCGGCCAGTCTGTATATTCGATTCACAAGCAGGCAACCATTGATCTGCTGAATAAATATTTCCGTCCGTATCAGAATGAAATTTATCCGGAAGAAAGTACGATTGTAGAACTGGTGCCGGAGGGTGAGTATCAGGCGAGCGACTATGACGATACACAGGAAACTCTGTCTGATATTCACGATGGTGATACAAAGGACGGCGCACAATAATCAGGGTGTGTTGACATTTCGTTGTGAAAAATTTGTCTCACAAGTTCCCATGGCATGATCGTGTCGGCACACCATAACAAGGAAAAAGGCCGGAGCTTTCCGGCAGGAATTGCAGAAAGGATGAAAGCATGACGCAGCAGGAAGCTTTAGAAACAATTGTAAAAGCATTAGACAGCAAACGTGCAGAAGATATTCAGGTACTGCATGTGGAAGATCTCACTATTCTGGGAGATTATTTCATTATCGCAAATGGTACCAGCACCACCCACACCCGGACACTGGCAGACGAAGTGGAATATCAGATGACACAGAAGGGCCGGGAGCCGGGACACCGGGAGGGACGCGGAAACGGTTCCAACTGGGTGGTACTGGATTATGCAGATATTATCGTGCATATCTTCTATAAGGAAACACGGGACTTTTACCAGCTGGAACGTCTCTGGGCAGACGGCGAGCAGGTAGATATCTCACAGTGGATCAAGACAGAAAACGGTGCATGCTGATCCAGACAGAAAGGATGCGTTTTTTATGGCAGAGACCGGAAGAAAATGGGTGCTGGGGATAGGATTGTATTTGATTTTAAAGGCAGTGCTGAATTTGATACTGGGGTTTAGTGTATCAAATTTGCTGATGGTTCTGGTAGGACTGGTGGCACTGGTACTGATGGTACGCCGGATTCCGTATATCAACTATATTGTTGCAGTTTTCCTGGCGCTGCTGTTCTTGGCAAATGTGGGCGCCAATGTCCGCGATCTGAGCCATAACTGGATTTATCTGCTGGAAGGATTGCTGGACGTTTGTGCAGCAGTGGTTCTGGTGTTTGAGAAAAATGTCAAGGCGTTTTTTGGAAAATAACCGAATGGCGGTTTTCATGCGCGGCAGAAACGCGCGCTAAATTTTGAAGTCAAAGGAATGGGATACAATGAGCAAGAAATATGATTTTGCCTCTGTCGAGCCAAAGTGGCAGAAATATTGGAATGAACACAAATCTTTTGAAGCAAGTGCGGATCACACTAAGCCGAAGTTTTATGCATTGGTAGAGTTCCCGTATCCGTCCGGCCACGGCATGCACGTAGGTCACATCAAGGCATATTCCGGTCTGGAAGTTGTCAGCCGGAAGCGGCGGATGCAGGGCTATAATGTGCTGTTCCCCATCGGTTTTGATGCCTATGGTCTCCCCACGGAAAACACGGCCATCAAGACCGGCGTACATCCCCGGAAGGTAACCGATGACAATATCGTAAAGTTTACCGGACAGCTCAAGCGCGTGGGCTTTTCCTTCGACTGGTCCAGAGTGATTGATACCACAGATGAAAACTATTACAAGTGGACACAGTGGATCTTTTTGAAGATGTTCGAAAAGGGTCTGGTATTCCGGGATAAGACACTGGTAAACTACTGCCCCAGCTGTAAGGTGGTTCTGTCCAATGAGGATTCCCAGGGCGGCAAGTGCGATGTCTGCCACAGCGATATCGTGCAAAAGACAAAGGAAGTATGGTACCTGCGCATTACCGAATACGCAGACAAGCTCCTGCAGGGACTGGAAGAGGTAGACTATCTGCCTAACGTAAAGCTCCAGCAGCAGAACTGGATTGGTAAATCCACAGGTGCATTTGTGGATTTTGCCATCAAGGAACAGGACGAAAAGCTGGAAATCTACACCACACGTCCGGACACCCTCTATGGCGTTACCTTTATGGTTATTGCGCCGGAGCACCCGATTATCCAGAAATACCGGGACAGCATTTCCAATATTGCAGATCTGGATGCCTATAAGGCAGAGTGCGCCAAGAAGAGCGAATTCGAGCGAACACAGCTGGTCAAGGATAAGACTGGTGTGAAGATTGAAGGTCTGACAGGAATCAATCCCATTACCGGAAAAGAAATCCCCATCTATATTTCTGACTATGTTATGATGGGATATGGTACTGGTGCTATCATGGCAGTGCCGGCTCACGACAGCCGTGACTATGATTTTGCAAAGAAATTCGGCATTGATATCATTGAAGTGATTCAGGGCGGCGATATTACAAAGGAAGCCTATACCGGAGACGGCAAAATGGTAAATTCCGGTTTGCTTAATGGCATCAGCAACAAAAAGGATGCCATTGCAAAAATGCTGGAAATCCTGGAGGAAAAGGGCTGCGGCAAAAAGGGCGTTCAGTACAAGATGAAAGACTGGGCCTTCAACCGGCAGCGTTATTGGGGCGAACCGATTCCCATTGTACACTGTCCGCAGTGCGGCATGGTGCCGGTGCCCTATGAAGAACTGCCGCTGCGTCTGCCGCCGGTAGAAAATTTCGAACCGGGTACAGACGGCGAAAGCCCTCTGGCGAAGATTGATTCCTTTGTACACTGCAATTGCCCCAAGTGCGGCGGTGCAGCAAGACGGGAAACCGATACCATGCCTCAGTGGGCAGGTTCCTCCTGGTACTTCCTGCGGTACTGCGATCCCCACAATGACAAGGAATTCGCTTCACAGGAAGCATTGCAGTACTGGATGCCGGTAGACTGGTACAACGGCGGCATGGAGCATGTAACACGCCACATGATCTACTCCCGGTTCTGGCACAAGTTCCTGTATGATCTGGGACTGGTTCCGACTTCGGAACCCTATGCAAAGCGTACTGCACAGGGACTGATCTTAGGCCCGGACGGCGAAAAAATGTCCAAGTCCAGAGGCAATGTAGTAGACCCGAATGATGTGGTAGACGTTTACGGCGCAGATGTGCTGCGGCTGTATGTTCTCTTCATGGGCGACTATGAAAAGGCTGCACCGTGGAGTGAAAACAGTGTAAAGGGCTGCAAGCGCTTTATCGACCGAATCTGGGCATTGCAGGATAAGGTGGTAGACAGCGACAGCTACAGCGATGCACTGCGTTCCAAGATGCACAAAACCATTAAGAAGGTTTCCGGCGATATTGAATCCATGAAGTTCAACACCGCAATCGCAGCAATGATGACACTGCTGAATGATATCTATGATGCCGGCTCTATTACCCGGAAGGAATTCCGGGATCTGCTGATTCTGCTGTATCCGTTCGCACCGCACGTATCAGAGGAGCTGTATCAGGTGATCGGCTGTGAGGGCGTGCTCAGCGAACAGGAATGGGTGACCTATGATGAAGCACTGTGCGTAGATGATACCATTGAAATTGTGGTACAGATCAACGGTAAGGTAAAGGCAAAGCTGGAGATTCCGGCAGATGCAGAAAAGGATGCCGTTTTGGAACAGGCTGCGGCAGAACCGAAGATTGCAGAAGCAACCGCAGGAAAAAATATCATAAAGCAAATATATGTACCAAAGAAACTTGTTAATTTTGTGGTAAAATAACAAAAAGATCTGTTTTGTGAAAAAACCACTTGACAATATCGGCAATATGTGGTACAATAAATTATATTGCGAAAATAGATTGCACCATGTCAGATAGAGCTGATACCCGATTCCCGTTTGGCGGGATATTGGTGGTATAGATCAGAAGCTTTTTCCATTGGAAGAGGCGGAAGATTAGCCTCTGCCGTAGTGGCAAAGGGAGGGAAATGTAAGTGGCAGAAGTTCGCGTTGGTAAGAACGAGTCTTTGGACACCGCTCTGAAGCGCTTTAAGAGATCTTGTGCGAAGGACGGCGTTATCGCTGAAGTTCGTAAGAGAGAGCACTATGAAAAGCCTTCGGTAAAGCGTAAGAAGAAGTCTGAGGCTGCTCGTAAGCGCAAGTATTAATAAAAAGCATTTGCGATACACAGCATGCGGGGGCACTTTTCAAAAAGTGCGCCCGTTTTTTGCAGTATGCCGCCTTTCGACATTTCCGGCATCAAAACAGAAGTATAATAGTAGTAGATACAGGTTGCTGCTTTTTGAAAAAAGGCGGCAAACAAAAGGAGGCCGTTCTGCACAAAAACAGGCAGGTTCTCAGAAACAAGAAGGAGGAAACGGGATGCTGTTTCGGGCAAAAATTGCGCTGCGCAGTGTATGCGACATCACACCGCAGCTTCTGGAAAAAATGGGTGTGCGGGGGCTGCTGCTGGATATTGACAACACGCTGACAACGCATGACAATCCGATACCGGCACCGGGGGTTGAGGGCTGGATTGCAGGCATGCAGGCGGCCGGGATTCGCCTTTGTCTGGTTTCCAACAACCATCCGCCCCGTGTTGCTCCTTTTGCAGAGCGGCTTGGCCTGGATTATGTTTGCGAGGGAAAAAAGCCCCTGTCCAAGGGATATCGGGAGGCGCTCCGGAAAATGCAGCTGTCCCGGAAAGAAACGGCGGCCGTGGGCGACCAGATTTTTACCGATGTTCTGGGGGCAAATCTGTTTCGAATCCCCTGTATTTTTGTGTTTCCCATGGAAATGGAGCAGACAAAGTTTTTTAAATTCAAACGCCGAATGGAAATTCCCTTCCTGCCCCGAAAGGTGTATGAGGAAAAGGAAAAAGGAGTCGATGAGATATGATCAAAAAAGTATTAGTGATTCATGGGCCGAACCTGAATTTGCTGGGAGAACGGGAGCCGGGCGTATACGGCAGTACCACATTTGCAGATCTGAACCGAATGATTCTGGATCGGGCAGAGGGGCTTGGCCTGGAATGCGAGATTTTTCAGTCCAATCATGAAGGCGCCATTATTGACAAGCTGCATGCAGCGCGCAAAACCTTTGACGGCGTGGTGATCAATGCCGGCGCATATACCCATTACAGCTATGCCATTCATGATGCCATTCACGATATCCGGATTCCCTGCGTGGAGGTACACATCAGCAATATCTATGCCCGGGATCAATTCCGGTCTCATTCCGTGCTGAGTCCGGTTTGTGCCGGCACCATTGCCGGATTTGGCATCAACGGATACTTTCTGGCGCTTCAGGCGCTTTCTGAAATGTGAGGAGTGTGGTCATAATGTTGAATCGTATTGCAGCCTTGATGCAGCGTCTTCCAGCCGGGACGGATGCTGCGCTGATTCAGTCCGATGTCAACCGCCGGTATTTTACCGGAATGCTTTCTTCTGCCGGAACAGTGCTCTGTTTCCGGGACTGTGCGTATTTTATCATTGATTTCCGGTATATTGAAAAGGCGCGCACCGTTGTGAAAAACTGTACCGTGCTGGAACAGCATGATTTGCTGGAACAGGTGCGGCATCTGCTGGAAGAGCATCAGGCGAAAACTGTGGCAGTGGAGTCTATGACCATGACGCTGAACCAGTTCTCGAAGCTGAAAAAGAGTCTGGGGAGCCGCTTCCGGCTGGATTACAGTGATACACTCAGCCGCGCAATTTATGCGTGCCGTACTGTAAAATCGGAGGCGGAGCTGGAGAAAATCCGGGCAGCACAGCGGATTGCAGAAATTGCCTTTATGGATATTCTGAATTTTCTGCGGCCGGGCATTTCAGAACGGGATGTTATGCTGCGGCTGAATCAGACGATGATGGAGCATGGTTCAGACGGGGAATCCTTTCCTACCATTGCCCTCACCGGAACGGCAACCTCTATGCCTCACGGTGTGCCCTCGGCAGAGCGGCTGATTCAGGAAGGCGATTTTGTCCTGATGGATTACGGCGCAACAGTAGAGGGATATCACAGTGATATGACGAGAACGGTTGCAGTGGGACAGCCCAGCGAGAAAATGCGGCAGATCTATGAAACTGTGCTCTGTGCGCAGAAGACAGCCATTGCCGGCGCAAAAGCCGGCATAACCGGCCGGGAATTGGACAAGTATGCCAGAGATATCATTGAAGAGGCTGGATATGGCGAGCAGTTCGGCCATTCTACCGGGCACGGCGTCGGCCTGGAAATTCACGAATTCCCCAATGCATCGCCGGGAACCGTGGTTGAACTGGAACCGGGAAATGTGGTGACTGTGGAACCGGGCATCTATTTGCCGGGAGAATTCGGTGTGCGGATTGAGGATTTCGTGGTGATTCGGGAAGACGGCTGCGAGAACCTAACAAAAGCACCCAAGGAACTCATTGTGTTAGCATAATCGAAAAAGAAAATCATAGAAAAGGAACAGCACAGATAAACAAGAAGCATTGCTTTCTTGTGCATTTGTGCTGCTTTTCTTTTGCTTTTTTATGAAAATTTTAGCGAAATTCATGATTTTTATATTGACACAGCATGGTTTATCTGTTATAATGTATGTATACAAAAGAATACTTGTACCAAATTGTGTAAACAAGGCGGAAAGCGTATGCTCCGAAGAAAGTGGAGAATGACAAGCGTGATAATGTTAATCTGCTTTCTCCTATGCAGCTGCGGCAGCGAGGCAGAAAGCAAGAGCACTGCGGAAAATTCTTCCGCAGTAGAAATTACCCCGCTGGATCAGATTCAGATGAATTATCAGAACAATCCCTATTTCGATGTATCAGACTTAACATATGTGGGAACCTATGAGCAAGAGTTCGCAAATGGAGCTGGCTTCGAAAATCCGGAGGACAATGACCCGGTTTTTGTGTGGAAAAAATACGTTTCTTCGGATGGGGAAACATTTTGTTTTGACGATCAGGGACGGCTGCGAAAATACAAGAATGCATTTTATTCCAACCCCGGCGGCGATTTTGAGGAAAACAAAACCAATGGTACACAAGCATCCGCAAAAATGAAGTCAGCTGCGAAACTGGAAAAAATCAGTGAAGATATTACAGAAAACTATATGGTAACAGAGGAAGCAGTTCGTGTAGAACCGTATGACGGAAACGGTTCATACATTATAAAAAATGCAGAGACACGAAATGCGTCCGAGGATGAAACAGTGGCAATTGTAGATCTGGACGCATATGGCGAAATTGAGTGGTTTACTGCTTCTTATGAAATTCAGATTTTGCCGGAGTTATACGATTGTTTCAATCAAAAAATAGATGATTATATTGCAGAAAAAAAGCAAATATCGGATATTGTAGACTACACATGCGAACCGCGATATGAGCAAGTGGGAAACAAAGTGTATGCAATATACACTCTGACTTATGAGGATTCTATAGAGGCCTATTTTTGTGAAATTGTAGGCTTTACTAAGGAAATTGAAACGGATAACAGCCGCGGTGATGTGAAAGAATAGCTGCACATTGGAGAACAGTCGAAGGCATTCGGGATTCCGGGTGCCTTCATTTTTTGGAAAAATATCATATTTGCCAGCCAGTACAGAAAAATCCGGATTTTTTTTCGGGAAGGTATTGCAAAACGCCGGAGAATGTAGTATAATAATTACAAGCAATGCTTTTTTGAGGGGATTCCCGGCCTTATTTTCGGAGGATGCCCTGTCGTTGCAAGAAACATAGGAATAAAACGGAGGTTTCAATTTATGATTTCAGCAGGCGATTTCAGAAACGGTATCACATTTGAACTGGATGGCAACGTGGTACAGGTTATCGAATTTCAGCACGTTAAGCCGGGTAAGGGTGCCGCTTTTGTCCGCACCAAGTATAAGAATGTTATCACTGGCGCAGTGGTAGAACGTTCCTTTAACCCGACAGATAAGTATCCGACTGCTTATATTGAACGTAAGGACATGCAGTATCTGTACAGCGACGGTGATCTGTATTACTTCATGGATATGGAAACATATGAGCAGCAGCCGATTGACAAGTCTAAGCTTGGCTCTGCATTCCAGTTTGTAAAGGAAAATATGGAAGTTAAGGTTCTGTCCTACAAGGGCAACGTATTTGGTGTAGAACCGCCGAACTTCGTAGAACTGGAAGTAACAGAGACAGATCCGGGCTTTAAGGGCGATACTGCAACCAATGCAACAAAGCCGGCTACACTGGAAACTGGCGCAGAGATCAAGGTGCCGCTGTTCATTAACCAGGGCGACATGATCCGGATCGATACCAGAACCGGTGAATATATGGAACGTGCATAAGCAGGAAACGAATCTGCTTTTTGCATCCCGCAGTGCTGCGGCATAAGGGCGGCAGGCTGCACAGGAATAGGAGGTATTCTGTATGAACCTGACAGATAAAATGGCGTATTTACGTGGAATGGTTGACGGCATGGAGCTGGATCTGACAACTTCCAAAGAAGGCAAGGTACTGGGACAGCTGCTGGATGTCATGCAGGAAATGACTGCCTATGTTGTAGATTTGCAGACACAGGTGGACGAATTGACAGAGGTCTGTGATCTGCTGGATCAGGATCTGGGCGATGTAGAAGACGTTGTCTATGACGAAGAAGACGATGACGATGCTTTTGCACCCTATGATGATGAAGAAGAGCTGGAAGAGGATGACGAGGATCTGTATGAAGCCGTATGTCCGTCCTGCAACAATGTAATCGCGCTGAGCGAATCCATTCTGGAAGAGGGCGAGATGCCATGCCCTTGCTGCGGTGAAATGCTGGAATTTGATTACAGCGACCTGTCTCTGGATGACGGAGACGCAGACGTGGCTGAGGACAGCACTCCAGAAGAAGCATAATCCGGCACACATCGGAAACAATAGCAGAGAACAGCACCGGAACATGCAGCAGTGCACAGTCTTTCCGGACTCGTTCTGCAAAAAAAGGCAAGCCGGCGGTAAGTCGGCTTGTTTCATTCCCATGACAGCTCTGTCTGAGACAAAAATATGCGTGTACCCATGAAGAAATTGTTTCATGCAGGAGCGTAAATGAAGCACGAGGTGGCAAAATTGTTTCAAATAGTGGAAAAGAAAAAACTGAATGATGCTGTAACAATGGTACGAATTGCGGCACCGTTGATTGCGAAAAAGGTTTTGCCGGGACAATTTATTATTTTCCGGCTGGATGAATTTGGTGAGCGCGTTCCGCTGACTGTTGCGGACTATGACCGCGAGGGCGGAACCATTACCCTGATTTTTCAGGCTGCCGGGGAGAGTACCCGTCAGTTTGCAGCGCTGGAAGCAGGAGACGCTATCCTGGATCTGGTAGGGCCGCTGGGCGTTCCGACGGAACTCCCGGAGGGCACAAAGTCGGTTTGCGTAATCGGCGGCGGCGTTGGATGCGCAATCGCTTATCCCCAGGCAAAGCATCTGCACAGCCTGGGCTTGCAGGTAGATACGATTGTAGGCTTCCGGAACAAGGATATTGTAATTCTGGAAGACGAATTCCGGGCATGCAGCGACAATCTGTATGTGTGCACCGATGACGGCTCCTATGGAACAAAGGGATTTGTGACCAATGTTCTGAAAGAACAGCTGGATGGCGGCAAGCAGTATGATGTGGTAATCGCCATTGGCCCGGTTCCGATGATGAAGTTTGTCTGTCAGACCACAAAGCCCTATGACGTAAAGACCATTGTATCGCTGAACCCGGTTATGGTAGATGGCACCGGCATGTGCGGCGGATGTCGTGTAACAGTCGGCGGAAAGACCAAGTATGCCTGTGTAGACGGCCCGGACTTTGACGGACATCAGGTGGATTTTGATGAACTGATGCGCCGCAACGGCACCTATCGGGAACAGGAACAGCATGCATGTCATCTTTACGGAAAGGGGGCACAGTAATCATGGCAGGAAAGTTCAATATGGCACTGGAAAAGGTTCCGATGCCGGAACGGGATCCGAAGGAACGTGCCCGTTGTTTTGAAGAGGTTTCTACCGGCTATTCTCCGGAACAGGCCGTAGAGGAGGCAACACGCTGCCTGAATTGTAAGGCAAAGCCCTGCGTCAGCGGATGTCCGGTGGGCGTTCCCATCCCCGGATTTATTGCAGCAGTGGCTGCCGGTGATTTCCTGGGTGCCTATGATATCATCCGCACTACAAACAGTCTCCCGGCAATCTGCGGCCGTGTCTGCCCGCAGGAAAACCAGTGTGAAGGAAAGTGCGTTCGCGGAAAGAAAGGACAGCCGGTGGGAATCGGCCGTCTGGAGCGGTTCGTGGCAGACTATGCCAGAGAGCACGGTTATACCGGCAAAAAGACGGAGATTCAGCCCAACGGCAAAAAGGTTGCTGTCGTAGGCGGCGGCCCGGCAGGTCTGACCTGTGCCGGTGATCTGGCGCAGCTGGGCTATCAGGTAACTGTTTTCGAGGCATTTCAGGTTGCCGGCGGTGTGCTGATGTACGGTATTCCGGAATTCCGTCTGCCGAAAACGATTGTACAGGAAGAAATCCATGCCCTGGAAAATATGGGCGTGGAGATTCAGCCGAATATGGTAATCGGAAAGGTTCTGTCTGTGGATGAACTGATGGAATCCGGCTATGATGCTGTATTTATCGGCTCTGGTGCAGGTCTGCCCCGGTTTATGAATATTCCGGGGGAAAGCCTGGTAGGCGTTTGCTCCGCCAATGAGTACCTGACACGAATCAACCTGATGCACGGCTATGACGAACGCTATGCTACACCAGTGATTCGTTCCAAGGCAGTTGCTGTTGTAGGCGGCGGTAATGTAGCCATGGATGCTGCCCGGAGCGCACTGCGTATGGGTGCAGAACATGTCTACATTGTATACCGTCGTTCTGAGGCAGAAATGCCGGCACGTCTGGAAGAAGTACATCACGCAAAGGAAGAGGGCGTAGAGTTCCAGAATCTTTGCAATCCCACAGAAATTCTGGGCGGAGAGGATGGCCGTGTCTGCGGCCTGAAGTGCATTCGCATGGAACTGGGAGAACCGGACGAAAGCGGCAGACGGCGGCCGGTGGCTGTTCCAGACAGCGAATTTGTCCTGGATGTGGATACTGTCATTATGGCAATCGGCACCTCTCCGAATCCGCTGATTTCTTCTACAACTGACGGACTGGACACCAATCGCTGGGGCTGCCTGGTTGTCAATGAAGCCATGGCAACCTCTAAGGACAAGGTTTATGCCGGCGGTGATGCAGTAACCGGTGCTGCAACTGTTATTCTGGCAATGGGTGCCGGAAAGACAGCGGCCGCCTCCATTGATGAAGTGCTGCGTGGGAAAGACAGCACGGAAAAAGAAGCATAATCGGGCAGCAAAGGAAACTTTAGCTGCTCCAGAGAGAAAAGGTCGGTGCGCCGAAAACAGGTTTTCCGGCGGCCGAAGCGGAAAGGGTTTTTGATCATGAAAAAGTTAGAAAAACTGGGACTGGCCATGAGTGCAGCAGCACTGACAGGTTCCCTCTGCACAGTAACCGCTTTTGCATCAGACGGCGGATCCAAGGGCACCGGCGCAATGGGATATAGCTCCTTGATCTTCCTGATTCTGATGTTTGTTGTGATGTATTTCATCCTGATTCGTCCGCAGAAGAAAAAGGAAAAGGAATCCAAGGCCATGCAGAGCAGCCTGCAGGTAGGCGATGAAATCGTTACAATCGGCGGTATTGTAGGCCTGGTTGTACAGGTAAATGAAGATACGGTTGTTATTGAAACAACCAGCAATCGGAATAAGCTGCGCATCAAGAATTGGGCAGTACAGGAAAATATCACCATGACCGAGAACACAAAACGGGAGCAGGAAGCAAAGCTGGCTGCAATTAAGGCAAAGAAGGACAAGAAAAAGAAGAAGGATGACAAGGATTCTGACAGCGGTATGCTGAAGGACTAATCCTGTCCCCTGAAATACGAAAGAAGCTGGCAGTGCCTTTGTGGTGCGGCCAGTTTTTTCATGCAGCTTTGCAAAAAGGGAGGTTTGTATTTTCGGGAAAATGGTTTCCTTTCGTTCTGAATGGCTTCTTCTCCGCATATTCTTTGTGTGAACAAGTATGAACCGCTGGAAGGGGGAAGACAAGATATGGAAACCAAACGACCTGCCGCTGCAAAGAGCATCTGGGAATCCGGAAAGGGCCTGTATTTATTGCCGGCGCTCCCGGTGGGATTGGGAATCCTGCTGGGGTGGCTCTGTCTGCTGGCTGGGCTGATGCTGCTGGCAGATGCGACGCACTGGATGCTTTCCCTAATGCTGGGAATCGGGCTGTTTGCTGCGGCATATGGAATGGGACGCTTTGCCGCATTCCACCGCCGCCGGTATGGCCTGAAAACCGGACTGTGCTGCGGCGCTTTGCTGTATGGGGTTCTGCTGCTTTGCGGCATTGTCTGGCGCGGCGAAGGGGGGAGTTTTCTGCGTCCGCTTCTGCTCCTGTGCGGCGGTGCCTGGGGCGGTGTTTCCGGCGTACATGCCGTACACCGGAATCCGCCCCGGTAATGTTCCATTCGGGAGATGTAAACTTTTTTCGCCTTTTTCATGGAATGCTTGAAAATCAGGAAGATCTGTGGTATAATAAAGATAAACTTTTTTTGGGGAGGGTTCCGAATGAAGCACATTAAGACCATCAATGCAGCTAACCTGAAGGCTTCTGCTGCAAAGGGCGGTTGCGGTAAGTGTCAGGCTTCTTGTCAGTCTGCCTGCAAGACATCCTGCACCGTTGCTAACCAGAAGTGCGAGCACTAAGCGCAGTCACATGACAGCGGGTGGCTTTGGTCTTTGGATGGAAGCATTCGCATCGAACATAGAAAAAAGGGACAATTTTTGTCCCTTTTTTCGCACCCTGAGCATGTAACGATTATCTGCCGGGCATTTTTTAACATAGGAAAGAAAAAAATTCCGGAAACGGCTGAAAAGAGGAAAAAGAATTATGATCCATAAATATAAACTGGGCGACTATAACGTGGTGCTGGACGTAAACAGCGGCGGCGTACATGTTGTGGACGAGCTGACCTATGACCTGCTGGACAATGTGGCACCGCCCCTGGCGCCGGTCTGTCCGGAAAATGTGGTGGAAAAGCTTTCCCGCTTCTATGACCCGGAGGAAATCCGTGACTGCTATGCAGAAATTCTGGAAGCCTATGAGGAAGGCATTTTGTTCTCATCGGACGATTATGAGAAATATGCCAATTTTGCTGTGGCTTCTCCCATTAAGGCAATGTGCCTGAATATTGCTCATGACTGTAACCTGCGCTGTAAGTATTGTTTTGCTTCCACCGGAGATTTCGGAGAGGGCAGAAAGCTCATGTCCTATGAAACCGGGAAGAAGGCAGTGGATTTCCTGCTGCAAAATTCCGGCGACCGCGTGAATCTGGAAATGGACTTTTTCGGCGGCGAACCCCTGATGAACTTTGAAACCGTCAAGAAAATCGTGGAATATGCCCGCAGCCAGGAGCCGGTTTATCACAAGAAGTTCCGGTTTACCATTACCACAAACGGCATGCTGCTCACCGATGACAAAATCGATTTTATCAACCGAGAAATGTCCAATGTGGTTCTGTCCATTGACGGCAGAAAGGATGTCAATGACCGGATGCGTCCCCGCGTAGACGGCAAAGGCTCCTATGACAGAATTATTCCCATGTACAAAAAGCTGGTAGATCAGCGCGGCGAAAAGGAATACTACGTGCGCGGTACTTATACCAAATATAATCTGGATTTTGCCGATGATGTCTTTGCACTGCTGGATGCTGGCTTCGATCAGATTTCCGTGGAACCGGTTATTGCCGACCCGGAAGAACCCTATGCAATCACAGAAGCAGATCTGCCCCGGATTTTTGCCGAGTATGAACGGCTGATGCAGAAAATCCTGGTCTATGAGGCAACTGGAAAGAAGTTTAACTTCTTCCATTTCATGCTGGATCTGGATCAGGGGCCGTGTGCCATTAAGCGGCTCCGCGGCTGCGGCTGCGGCAACGAATACGTGGCAATCACACCGGACGGAGATATCTACCCGTGCCACCAGTTCGTGGGTGAGGCAGATTATAAGATGGGTAATGTGGATGACGGCACCTTTAACCGGGAGATGAAGTCTGACTTTGCCAAAACCCATATTTACAGCAAGCCGGACTGCCGGAACTGCTGGGCAAGATTCTATTGCAGCGGCGGCTGTAATGCGAATAACTACCAGTTCAGCGGCGATGTCCACAAAGCACACAAGCTGTCCTGCGAAATCGAAAAGAAGCGTCTGGAATGCGCCATTGTCCTCAAGGCAATCCGCATGGAACGGGACGCTGCAAAGCAGGAGCAAAATGGTTAAAATCTAAGACAAAACGATACCGTATTTCCGATGTTTCGGAGATGCGGTATTTTTTATGTCTGCCTTTATGAATAGATTATCTTTAAACTTTGTTTGCCGCTTTTGTAGAAATGTACAAATTTAAAAGCTGAATCCAGTTACTGTCTTGACATAAAATTTCCAGAATGGTATAATATAAGCAGCTGTTCCGGGAAAGGAAATAAAATATACTTTTGAAAAGAGAACAGCGGAAAGGATGTTGTATCAATGAAAGGGAAAAAATGGGTTTCATTGCTTTTAGCTGGCGCTATGGCAGCGTGTGCAATGGGAGGAACTGCGGCATTTGCGGAAGAAAGTGAAACGCAGACAACGGCTGCTTCCGGAGAAGATGCCGCAGCAGCGGAGGAAGTTCCGGTTGTGGACTCTGTAGAGGAAGCAGCAGAGGTTCTGGGTGTTGAAGATGCTGTACCGACTGAAAATGTTACCGTTTCTGTCGGCACAGATGACAGTGCTGCTGCGACAACAACGGCACCGGCAGTTACTACCACTGCCGCGGAAACAACTGTTACTACTGTTGCAACAACAGCTACCTTTGCGAAAGCTGCCGCAGGACAGGAGATTCAGACCACAGTTTTTTCCGGCGAAGAGCAGGGCGTGGCACCTACCAATTACTATGATGATGTAGTGCTGATGCTGGATGTGTCCGGCAGTATGTACGGCGATCCTATGGAGGCTATGAAAGATGCCGCAGCAGGCATCTGCGAAAAGTTCCTGCAGGCAGACCCGAGCACTGTAATTTCCATTGTTGCGTTTAGTGATGATGTGCAGTATTTGCAGTACAGCTCCAACTTAACACAGCTGGTAAGCTACATTCGCTCTTTGCAGGCAGGCGGAAGAACCAATATATACGATGCAATGAGTCGGGTAAAGCTGATTCTGAACCAGAGCAACGGCAAACAGAAATCTGTAATCATCATGGCTGATGGTATGCCCAATGAAGGCAGCGATTCCTATACCATTGATTACAATTACGATTCTCATCAGAATGCCTCTTTGCAGTATGACAACTTCAATTTAAAGACAGCTGCAACCGTGTACAGCATTGGCTTTTTTGAAGATAATTACAGTGATTCTGATGCACAGTTCGTACGGGATTTGGCCAGTGACCCGAAGTATGGTTACATTGTAGAAAATGCTTCTGATCTGGAAGGCGTATTCACAACAATTTTCCAGAACATCTCCAGCAAGAATCCAAATGCGGCAGTTGCAACAGGTACCACAGCAACAACAGGAGCTGTGTCTGCTTCTCCGAAAACCGGTGATACAGGCGTAGGAATGATTGTTGGTATCATGTTCCTGTCCGCTTGCGGCCTGGCATATGGCATGACCCGCAGCAAGAAACAGAAATAAGAAAAAGCAAAAGAATATAGACAGAAAAAGACCGTATTACGCGAAATCTCGTGAAATACGGTCTTTTTGTCTGTGGTTAAATCAAATCAAAATATGAAAGTGCCTTTTCCAGTCCGTCTTCAGCAAGATTGGCGGTGATGTAATCGGCATAAGGATGCAGCATGGGATTGTCTCCCATGGCAATTCCGGTTCCGGCCACTTCCAGCATGGGGCGGTCGTTCAGACTGTCTCCGATGGCAAACACATGGCTCCGGTCGGCACCCAGCAATTTCATCATTTTCTGCATGCCGGTGGCCTTGGAACAGCCGCAGGGCACCATTTCCGCAAAGTGATTTCCGCGGTCAATATAGTCAAATTTCCCGGTCAGTCCGGTCTGAAAGGCAGCCAGATCACTTTTCTCATCATACCAGATCACAAATTTGTCTGTGTACCAGTCTGCATCGTCCGGCAGATCTGAAACGGTTACATGCTTGCGTGCGTAGAGCTGTAATAATTTTTCCAGATCCGGCAGAATCCGCGTGCTGCGGTCCAGGAACATTGCATCGCTTCGCTCATACAGGACGGCAACATTGGTGCGGCGTACCAGTTCCACGATTTCTCGGCTGCATGCCGGTGTCTGCTTTTCGTGGAACAGGATTTTCCCGTCATATTCCAGCTCTGTGCCGCAGCCGTAAATATAGCCGTCAAAGCCGATTTCCCGGAGAAAAGAGTCCACATTCATGGCGGTGCGGCCGGTGTTGATCAGTGTGGTATTGCCCTTTTTCCGTGCCGCCTGAATGGCGCGGACTGCGGAATCCGGCAGATAGCCGTCCTCAGAAATAATCGTACCATCAATGTCAAAGAAAATGAAATTTTGCATCATTGTCACTCACTTTATTGCTTATACATTTCGGAACAGGTTTACCATTTCCAGCGCAGACATTGCGCAGTCATAGCCCTTGTTGCCAGCCTTTGTGCCGGCGCGTTCGATTGCCTGTTCGATGGTGTCAGTTGTCAGTACGCCGAACAGAATCGGCAAACCAGATTCCAGGCCAACCTGTGCAATACCCTTGGAAACCTCTGCACAAACATAGTCATAGTGGCTGGTGGATCCCCGGATAACAGCGCCTACACAGATGATGGCGTCATACTTGCCGGAGAATGCCAGCTTTTTGGCAGCCAGGGGAATTTCAAATGCGCCCGGTACCCATGCCAGAGTAATGTCGTCTTCGTCCGTTCCGTGCCGCAGGAGACAGTCCTCTGCGCCGCCCACCAGCTTTGTGGTGATAAATTCGTTGAAACGGGATGCTACGATTGCGATTTTCAGGCCTTTGCCCTCATACATGCCTTCCAATGTTTTCATGATCTTGTACCTCCTGAAAAATAATTCGGCAGTTCCACACAGCGTCTGCATGAAACCTCATGCTGCCTTGCCGCGGAATATGCGTTTCTTTTTGAAAAAATGGGTATATCTTTTAGAAATGCAGATAATGTCCCATTTTGAATTGCTTGGTCTTGAGATACCGGAGATTCTCCGGTTTTTCCGGAATATCAATGGGGACGCGTTCAGCAACAGTCAGTCCGTATTCGCCCAATTCTGCGATTTTTTCCGGATTGTTGGTCATCAGCCGCAGGGAGGTGACTCCCAGATGCTTTAAAATCTGTGCGCCTACACTATAATCCCGGAGATCCGGCGCAAATCCCAGCTTGATGTTTGCCTCTACGGTGTCCAGGCCGTCTTCCTGCAATTTATACGCCCGGATTTTGTTCAGAAGGCCGATGCCTCTGCCTTCCTGCCGCAGATAGACCAGAACACCACGCCCCTCTGCATGAATCATATCCAGCGCCCGGTTCAGCTGTTCGCCACAGTCGCACCGGCAGGAGCCAAACACGTCACCGGTCAGGCACTCGGAGTGTACCCGGCACAGTACTGGCTTGCCGTCTGCCACGTCTCCCATAACCAGCGCCACATGCTCGTCTCCGTTAATGGTGTTGCGGAAGCCGAACATCTGGAAATGACCGTGGGCTGTGGGGAGCTCTGCCCGTGCCACTTCTTCCACGAAGTTGTCATGATTCCGGCGGTAGTGCTGGAGTTCCCGAATGGTAATGAAGGACAGGCTGTGCTGCTTTGCAAAGTCTGCCAGCTTCTCGCCGCGCATCATGGTGCCGTCATTGTCCATGATTTCGCAGCAGAGTCCCACTTGTGTCAGTCCGGCCAGGCGGAGCAGGTCTACCGTTGCTTCTGTATGGCCGTTCCGTTCCAGAACACCGCCGGGCTTGGCCTCCAGGGGAAACATATGTCCCGGACGGCGGAAGTCACCGGGATGTGCTGTGGGATCTGCCGCCATACGCGCCGTCAGACCGCGCTCTACCGCAGAAATGCCAGTGGTGGTGTCAATGTGGTCAATGGAAACGGTGAACGCGGTTTCATGGTTGTCGGTGT
>UMGJ01052649.1_pt1 | contig 69315 bp, 53 predicted proteins | sample 1965221 | NCBI WGS metagenome assembly UMGJ01 (sample SAMEA4836067, study PRJEB28245) | human gut metagenome | biome: gut microbiome; material: fecal sample | place: Denmark | collected 2008
GTTGTTGCCTTGTCTTCCAGAACAACTTCAACTGCACGGTCTACATCGAAGCCAACAACGCCGTTTGTGCTTACAGTAGCAGAAACAGTCTTCTTGGTGTTAACTTCCTTTACAGTCTTATCCAGATTCAGCTTAGCAACCTCTGCCTTTGCATATTCTTCCACAGCAGCTGCTTCTTCATCCGGAATGGTGAATTCAACAGTATATGTACCGCCTGCTGCAGCAACAGTGAAGTCGCTACCGTCCTTAGCCAGAGCAGCCAGGTCGCTTGCGGCAACAGAAATCTTTACGTTTACATCAGCATCTGCCAGGCTCTTGTTCAGGGAGTCTACAGCAGTGTTGAAAGTTGTGCCGTACTTTGCAGCCAGGCCGTCAACAGTGTTCGGCAGCTTAGCAGCAGAAGCGATGTTGTTCTTTACTGCATAGTTGATTGCAGCTGCAACAACCTGATCTGCGGTGTCATAGCTCTTTGCAGCGAAGTTTGCATCCTGTACCAGCTTGATCTTGTCGCGCAGGCCAGCAGCCTTGTTCTTGATATCGCCGCCGATGTTTGCCAGTTCAGCAGCATCTTCTGCGCTTACGCCCTTATCTGTTGCGATCTTTGTCAGCTGTGCGCTCAGATCATCATAGATTGCATCCAGATAATCAGCAACAGTTGTTGCGGTATAGGTCTTGCCGCCTGCTGTCAGAGTCAGTTCCAGCGCAGCTTCCTTTGCATTTGCCAGATCTGCCTTTACAGAAGCAGTGTAGCTTGCCTTCATGTTGTCTGTGTTCAGTTCCAGATCACCATAGCCCTGTTCTGCGAACTTAGCCTTCAGATCCGGTACAACATAGCTGGAGAAATCAGCTGTGCCAGTGATTGTAACATTGCTGCCGGAAACCTCAGCGGTCGGATTTTCAGAAGCATTTACAACGTCCTTGATCAGGGAAGCATAGTAGCTGCCGCCCAGTGTGTTTGCAACTGCCTTTGCGTCAACGGTAAAGGTCTTACCGTCAGCAGAAGCCAGCTTGCTGTTCAGGACTTCGTTCCAGTTGGATTCCTGAGTGAATGTGATTGTAGTTGCGTCCTTGTCCACGCTAGTCGGGAAATTGATGTCCGGCTTTACATACTTAACGTCCGCAGTTGTAACTTCTGTTACAGCGCCGTTAAATGCAGAAGCAGAAATAGCAAGAACCTGGCCCAGCGCAACCGGAACTGCAACGGCTGCTGCAAGAACTCTGTTAAAATTCTTCATTCTTTTTTACCTCTCTTTTTGTTTGTTGCTTTGCCGCCTGCATGGATGTCATTCATCCAACCCCAACAGAACCACCGGCGCCCGGTTCTCGAACCGCTTTTCCGAAATGTCCGGCCGCCGCCTGTACGGCAAAAATTACTGTTTACGGAGCCACAATATATTGACACCATAAACAATTTACACATGTATTTTAACATATTATTGCCCTCGTGTCAAGCCCATCCGCACAATTTTTTTAAAATTCTTCGGGAGATATCTGCCTTGTTTTTGTCGCTTTTACACAATTTTCTCGCTCCATTTTTCAAATTGCCCCTAATATTTCCGACACTTCAGATTTTTTCCTGTGTCAATCTCTCTTTTCCGGCGGAAGGGACAGTGCCCACACAACCTGTGTGCCCAGACCCTTTGCTGCCTCAAAATCCGTGCCCCCCGGCCGGGATGCCAGATCGATGACCAGAGCATCCGACGGCAGCTTTTCCAGAATTTCCCGGTGCAGCAGCAGCGCCGGAACGGTATTGAAAACCAGATCCGCCGTCTCTGCCTCCTGCGAAAGCGCCGTCACCGGCACCGCCCGGATTCCCAGCAGCTCCGCCTGTGCCCGGGAGACACAGCGTCTGGCGCAAACTGTCACCTCCACCCCCATTGCACGCAGCCGGGGTGCCAGCGCCTGGCTGATTCTTCCGTATCCCACCAGAACCGCCCGGCTTCCGCTGAGAGTGGTTCCGGTTTCCTCCATGGCAATCTGGATGGCACCCTCTGCCGTGGGGATGGCATTGCGCAGGCAGAGCTCCTCCCGCTGCATGTAATCCGCCGCGGTCTGACCGGCCGCCTCTGCCGCCTTTTGCACACTTGCTCCACAGCCGCCGCCCAGAACCAGTGCATCCTGTTTCCCGTGGCGCAGCAGCATTTCCAGCGACAGTGCCCCGTCCCCGAACGGCGCCGGCACGGTTTTTCCGTCCGGACAGGCCGGCATAGGCAGCACCAGTACGTCATAGGGCATCAGCTGTTCCGGCTGCGGCTCCTCCGGCAAAAGTCCCTGGGTTTCCACCGTCCATCCCGGCAGCCGCCGCAGATTTTCCGCCGCATACCGCTGGCGCAGGTCGCCGCCCGCCACCAGAATGCTTCGTTTTTGTTCCATGTTCTATCCCCTCTCTCGCCGCTGACGAAAGTTTCCACAGGTTTTCAACTTTTCCACGCGCATGGCGGTGGAAAACCGCTTCCTGTGAGAAGCATCGATCGGTTCCGATGGAAACGATCTGTCACACTCCATCCTATGCAGCAGGCAAAAAATCGGTGACGGCAACGAAGAACCGCCCGGCAAGTTCATGCCGAGCGGTTCTTCGGAAAAATAATAAGGAGAATGTATGAAAAAAACAAGATGTCAAAAGATGTTAGCCTGCGGATTCCGCTTTGCTCCGGTCACATGCAGCCGGACAGGAAATGTGCAGGGAACTGCGCGTCATTTTTACGCGCCGGAAAGGAACTTCTGATTTTTCTATTATTTCCCTTAGTTTTGGGTGCTCTTGACTTCCTGGAGCTTGACCTCCACCTTCTGCGGTGTGCCGTTGTTGCGGACAATGGTCAGTGTTATGGTATCACCGGCATTGTACTGGTTCTTTACAGCGTTCAGCTCTTCTGTTGTAGAGATCTCCTGATCCTGGATTGCGGTGATGACATCTGCGGCCTGAATGCCGGCCTGATCTGCGGCACCCCCGTCTGTCACACTGATGACATAGGCACCCACCGGAATATTATAGGCCTGAGAAACGGCTTCGGTTACATCCTGGCAGGTAATGCCCAGCTGCGGCCGTCCGGTTACATAGCCGTAATTGATCAGATCATCAATGATGCTCTTGGCTTCTGTCATCGGAATTGCAAAGCCAATGCCTTCAATGGTGGCACTGCTGTTGGAGTAGGTGGAGGACATCTTCGCGGAGTTGATGCCAATCACCTGGCCGGAGCTGTTGATCAGCGGGCCGCCGGAGTTACCGTTGTTGATGGCCGTATCTGTCTGAATCAGGGTCATAGTGTTGTCATTGATGGTGACCTTCCGGTTCAGTGCGGAGATAATGCCGCAGGTAACAGTGTTCTGGAATTCCAGACCCAGCGGGTTACCGATTGCCACTACAGTTTCGCCGACCGCACACTTGGAGCTGTCTCCGAACTCTGCCGGTGTCAGATCGCTGGCATCAATTTTCAGCACTGCGATATCTGCTTCTTTATCGTAAGCTACGATGCGCGCATCGTAGGTGGTTGTCTCATCGGACATCGTTACCTGTACAGAAGTAGCTTCACCGTAACCATATTCATCATCATAGATAACGTGAGCATTGGTAACAATGTAGCCATCCTTGGACATAACAATACCAGTACCTACGCCTGTTGCCTGCTGGCTGTTGTCCTGGCCGCTGCCGCTTCCGCCGTAGCCGAAGAAGTTGCCGTAATAATTCTGGTTGTTTCCGTTGCTGGTAGCAAAGGTGGACTGTACACCTACAACAGAAGGTGTTACCTTCTTAACGATATCTGCCACAGACATGGAGCCGTTGGTAGAGGCCAGCTGAATCCAGCTTTCACTGGAATCACTGCTGCTGCCGGACTGGTTGTCCGAAGCGGTGCTGTCCGACTTTTTGGAAGAGCCCTTGCTGTCAGCGCTGCTGGACTGTTCTGCCACAATGGAGGTGCCATTTTCACTATTATAAGAACGAACGCCCTCATATACACCGATGGAAGCGCCGGAAACCAGTACCATAGAAAGTACAAAGGCTGCAACCTTCAGTCCGGTATGCTTTTTCTTCGGCTTCTTGTCCGGATCTCCCGGCTTTCTGCCGTTGGGATCCGAGTAGTAGTTTACATATGTGTAGCCGTTGTTTTCCTTCTGGGGTGCTGCACCAGAAGCTGCGGTATTTCCGGCAGTGCCTGCGCCGCTGTGCACGGCCTCGTCCTGATGCGGTGTTGTGTTCCGATAATAGCCATTCTGATATGCATACGGATCATTGCCCGCTGCACCGCCCTGCGCACCATTCTGTGCATTCGAAGTATTCATATTGTTGTTTTCAAAATCAGCCATAACACAATCTTCCTTTCTCTATCTCAAAGGGCTTTGCCGCACCTTTTCTTTTGTGCGGTGCCTCTTTCGCTTGCTGTAATTATAATTATACGGTTTTTTGTGATAATCATATGATAATCCATAGAAAAGAGGATAAAATGCCGCACCACACATGCTTCACATTCTTCACAGAGGCAACAAAACGGACAGTACACCGGTATCATACCCGGTACTGCCCGTTTTATCCGAATCACAATTTAAAGCATGTTGACACTAAGAGCCTGTCTTCACAAACGTATACACACACCTTTTGGGATAATTTTATGCATACTGCTTCAAGAACTCATCCAGTGTAATGCTGCTGCCGGCATTCACCATAGAATAGTATTGCAGCCACAGAAACGCATCCTGGATGCTGATTTCCTGGTTGCTGTCTGCATCTGCGGCTCTGCGCTGTGCCGGGTTCAAGGTATTGTCACCGCCGGCAGAAACCACGGCATACTGTGACAGCGTGAGGAATGCATCCTGAATGCCCACACTGCTGTCCCCGTCTACATCGCCCAGTGTGTAGGCTGTAGCCGTCCGCTGGCTGACGGTCTGGATGGTCTGATCCATCTCGGCACGTTCTGCCTGAAGGCTGCTCTGCTGTCCGGTTGCGGTATAGGCCGCCCCAATCACACTGCCGTCACCCTGTGCAAGGAGCGGATCGGCTTCCAGCAACGCAGAAGCAAGGAACACCTGTCCCACCGGCGTAAAGGTCATTTGCAGATTTCCGATATCTGTGAGGAAAAAGCCCATGCTCTCCTGCTTTCCGGTTCCCACATAGGAAGCCGCATAATCTGCCACAGATACATTTGCCAGCTGATCCAGTCCCTGTACCACTGTATTGATCCCGGTGGAGATTGTCATTTCACTGGCCGCACCCACGAAGGCGCTGGTATAACTGCCGCCATTGAGACACACATCCAGATAGTAGAAGAGTTCTGTTGCGGCCTCTGCCCGTTTGGGAGACAGTCCCATTGCATTGATATTCACCGCCATAGGATTCAACACATTTTGCACCACAATGTCTGCTGTGGGGTTCTGCTGGTGAATCAGCTGTACGGCAGTTTGCAGATTGGCATTTGTCTGCGCAACCTGATCCGGCAGTGTGCTGATAACTTGCTGAATAAGCATGGTCGGTGCGCCGGACGGGATACCACTCAGCATTCCTGACAGAGTTGTATAAGAGGAAGCATTCGGCACATAGGGGTTATCGAAGAACACGGTATTCAACAAATCATTCACACCAGACGATACGAAGATCACATCCGCGTTCCGGACTTCCTGCCGCACAGTGCTGTCGCTTTTCAGCTGCTCCACCAGCTGGGCAGAGGTCTGATGCAGCTGTGCCTGGTTGGAAGCCGTTCCGTCAAAGTATGCTGCCGCCAGATCTGCCGCAGAGCTGCCATCCGTGCCAGCCACCAGGCAGTCATCCCCCAAAGCAACTACATGTATCGGAGACACCTCAGCTGCTGCCGCAGAAAATCTGCCGCTGCCGACTCCGATTCCTGCCGCACACACCGCCGTGCAAAGCAGTGCCGTACCCTTTTTCCAATTCCATTTTACCATAAATTCTGATCCTTTCTGACAAATGGACAGCGCCGCACCAATTTAATGTGCAAGGCTGCCTTTTTTTCATATCGACAAACCTCCGCATTGCAATACGGATTGCCTCTATTATAAACATTTTCCGTTCTTCTGTCAAGCCGCGGCCTGACACACACATCCTCCGGCCGCCCTATATATGGCCTTCCTTTTCGGGGAGAGGAATCGCCGCAGGCGGTGGAAGGGTTTCTAACCGAAACCTTTTTCACAATATTTCAACTTCACGCAACAAATGAAATCGATTTCTCATACTTTATAATTTTACGCGAACAACTGCATAGATTTTTCCAAAAGGGCAGATCTCCCCATTGGTTTTCAGCGGCTTTTTATCCGTATTTCACACAACGAACACAATCGGGGCGTATACTAAGATCATGCTCCGAAAGGGGCATGTAACATCCTCTAACCGTCCTGCGTACACCCCGATGCAGGACGGTATCCCCAATAATCCCTATATCATAGCAAAAAACGCTCCTCACCCCGGAGCGTTTTTTGTTGCCTTTTTTCAAATTCACACAAGAAAACAGCCTGTCACAGGAGATCGGAAAGTGAAAAACCTTCTCGGCACTCCTGCGGCAGGCTGTTTTTGCGTTGTTCTGTTTCAAATCGGGGTTCAGGATTCCTCTGCATCCCCGATATTTCCTATGAAGCGGAGCAGCAGCCACGCATCCCGCGCATCTACAACACCATCTGCATTAAAATCACAGTTTGCCATAGACTGTGCCTGTAAATCCGGCAAATCCTGGAGCAGATAGCGTTTTAGCAAAACCAGATCTGTCAGATCTAAGCTGCTGTCCAGATTCAAGTCCCCCGGTATGGTAGGCTGCGGCATGGCTTCTACTGTCACTTCGCACTGATAGATATTTCCGCCGCAGCTAACAGTAATCGTTGTAATTCCCGGCGCGACTGCCTGGATCACTGCTTCTCCCGGTTTCTTCCCTACACTAACCTTCGCGATTTCCGGATTGGCACTGTTCCAGATGCAGAGATTGTCGCCGCTGTTGCGCAGCGTCACATGTTTCGTATATCCTTCCACCAGATGAAACAATTCCTGTGACAGGCTCAGTTTCTCTGCCGTTGTCGTCGTAATCACAGAAACCGTTGTTGTCACAGATGTCGTTTCAGAGGTGCTGGTTTCCGTGCTCGTACTGGATGTGGTGACAAAACTGGTTTCTGTCACTGTCTCCGTTTCTGTTTCGGTTACCGGCTGTGTCTGCGTTTCCGTTGTCATTGTGGCCGTTTCCGTCTGGGTTTCTGTGGGAGTAGTCTCTGTCTCAGAAACGGTAGACTGCGTTGTGACAGTGGTTTCCGTCACAGGAGCTGCTGTGTCGGATGCAGTCCCCGTTACAGTTTCCGTTGTCGTGGTAGTCGTGACAGGCGGCTCTGTTGTACTCGGTTCCCGGCTGTCCACAACGTGAATAATACCGCCCACCAGCTGGGGCACAGAGGTTTTCTCCTGACTGTCCATAACACTGGCATTCAGGCCGCCGGCAGAAGCAGCACTCATAAGAACCGGAATCGCATCCCCTGCCTTTACCGTCTCCGGCAGCTGGAATGTTATCGTTCCCAGCTTTTCATCCGAATAGATATAACTGGTGTCCGGATCAATGGCAATAAATTTTAGCCACGCCTCATCCGGGCTGGTGGCCAGATCTGCCTGAAGCCCCAGTTCATCTGTATAGGTGCTCTCTGCTTTCATCACGCTGACACCGTCTGTCTCCCATGTGATGCCAAAGCTCAGGGAGGAAAAGCCGTTGTTTTTTGCCGCACGCACCGGAACGCTTACCTGATACTCTCTGTATTCCAGCGTTTCCAGTTCCACTGTAACATCATCCACCTGTACCCGGACAGCGCTGTTCTTCTCCTCTGTGGAAAGCACCCGGATTTTTCCGGATTGCAGCCGCAGCCGTCCGGTATCCTTTGCCGGATTGGCAATCACCGCTTCGGTTCCGTCCGCCGCCGTATCCTTTGCTGTCAGTGTAAAGGTGTCTCCGGCCGCCGCATCCTTTCGCACACGAAATGTCAGCGTAAACAACTCCGTTTCCTGATAGACATAGCCGCCGCCCTGATACTGCACAGAAATCCAGTCACTGTTTCCGCCTACCTCCGGGTGGGACAACACACGAAGATTTTTTTCATCATCGCTGACGCATTCCACTTCTGTCAGATCTGCGCCGTTCCAGGAGATGCCGAATTCCAGCTTGGAAAACATGCTCAGCGCAGAAATGCTCACAGGAACAGACACCTCGTAATTGTTCGCTTCCAGTTCTTCCGGTGTCACATCAATTTCCGGCACGGTAACCGTTCCGTCTGCCGCCACTGTGATATCCGGCGTGCTGTTGACGTGAATCGAACCGCCGGTAATGGTCAGTTCGCCCTTCTGCCCTACATTATTTATAATAGCTGCCTGAATGCTGCCTATCTCAGTTTTACCGCCAATCCGGTAGGTGGCACCGGCATAGACAGATTCCGGCACCTGAAACCGCAGGGTAAACAGTTCGCTTCCGGAATAGGTATTGTCCGCAAACAGCTGAAACCATCCGCTGCCAGAAGCATTGGAAACAGACGGCAGCAGGGACAATCCGGAAGGCACACTGCCGGAAGGCGACATGCCTACCAGCTGTTCCGGATCCCAGGAAACCCCGAACTGCACCCCGTAGAACCCGTTATTGGTTTTAGCTTCCACCGGGACTTCTACAATATAGTCATTGTCCTCCAGATCCTGCATGGTGACAGTAACGTTTTTTATCCGGACTTCCATCTTCGGCACAACGTGATCTACAATCTGAATGCCGCCGGAAATGCCGGCAACTGCGCCTTTTTCCTGTCCGGATGTATAGTTGATATCTTTTCCGAAAATATCCTGTGTTTCCACCTGAATGGGCAGAAAATCACCGCCCTGCATAGAATCGCTCACCTGAAATGTGATCTCACACAATGCCGATCCGTCATAGCCAGTTGACAAAAACGGCATCCAGATCATATCCTTTTCCGGCGTATAGCTGAACATCGGCAGCAGTCCGCTTCCGGTACAGCGCGCCCCCAGCACAGTCAGCTGATCTGTATTCCAGGAGGCCGCCCCCTGAAATGCGTCAAATCCGGTATTGTTCGGTATCGTTACCGGTACTGTCACCAGATAATGGTTTTGCTTGAGCTGATCCATGGTCACTTCCGTCACGCCAATCTGCATGGTAATGGTGGGCAGCGTGATGGCCTGTTCCTCTGCGGATACCAGCGCCCCAGCCGGCAGCCACAGGCATGCAATGGTCACAAACATCGCCGTGATCCAGGAGATTCCCCGGCTGATTGCCTGTTTCATACGATTCAGCACCTTTCCTTTGTCCCATATTCCGGCATCTGAGCCAGTTTCGGGAATTCCGCTGTAAAATGCGGATCAAATTGGATTTCCAAACATTCTTCCAAGATCTTCCTCTCTTTATTATATCACTATTGCTGTAAACAGTCAACAAAACTATGCATAATTTGTATGAATAAACAGTTTCTTCCAACTGTTTTTGTCTGCTTTGTGCTGCAGAGAAAAGCGAAACCGTGCACACTGGATTCAGCATGCACGGTTTCTGTAAAGCAATGAGAAAAAGAGAGATAACTGCAAAATTCAAATTTGCTAAAAATATCGGTGAGAATGAAAAAAACCGATATTACATAGAAGCAACCATCCTGCCATGTGCAATTCTAATTCCGGAAGGACGATCTGCCTTGCTTCTTGTAATTATTATAGCATATCGTACCCCATTCGTCAACACCCTTTTTCCTAGAAAGCATGTAAAACATTTTCTTTGTTTTTTGTGCACCATGCACATTATCTAACAAAAACCATATTCATTTTTCGGCATTCAATCAAATTTCGACTTTATATAGCACCCCTCTGTCAGGGACGACTTACTATGCCTTCCCTTTAGGGAAGGGGGACCGCCGCCAGGCGGTGGTAGGGTTCCCAACTGAAATCTTTTTTCTTCGTGTTTCAGTTCTATGTCAGCGGCAACATTTTCACTCCCAAAAAGCGCCCCCACCGCCATTCCCGGCAGCAAGAGCGCTCCACAAATATTTTCTCTTATTTCAAAACAGATTCCTGAATGGTGAAGTGTGCCGGAATTCCGCCGTGCATAACCAGATTCAGTTCACCCTGAATCAGCGGCAGAAAATATTCCATCGCAGCATCACTGATGTTGTTGCCGGCCGGTGTGAGGAATTCCCGGGGCAGAAATTTTTCCCGGTTTGCAATCTGAGAAGCATCTGCCGGTTCCATAGCAACCGTATAGGGTTTATTCCGCACCCGGCGGAACACCATAACCCGGCCGGTTTCGCCCCGGAGTGCACACTGTACGCCGACAGAACCGATCTGCTCTGCCTCGTCAATGTCCGTTTTGGAGCAGAGGTGCGAGGAACAGCGCTGCATGACATTCAATTCAATGGAGCGCACCTTACAGCCCAATTTTTCCCGTACCAGCTGTTCCAGATATTTTCCGATACCGGAAAGATATTTGTGCCCAAAGCTGTCCACCAGCCCGGACTGCACACCCTCCGGAACAGAAACGCCCTCGGATACTGCCACAATTACCGCCTTATGCTTTGCCATTTCCTGCTCAACATCCCGGAGAAAACGCTCTGCGGAAAAGTGGGCTTCCGGAACATATACCAGATGCGGTGCCGGTTCTCCATAAGCGTGGAGCACAGCACTGGATGCTGTCAGCCATCCGGCATGCCGTCCCATTACTTCCACAATTGTCACAGAAGGAATGCTGTAAACCGAGCTGTCCCGAATGATTTCCTGCATGGTGGTAGCTACATATTTTGCGGCAGAGCCGAATCCGGGAGTGTGGTCTGTAATGCAAAGATCATTGTCAATGGTCTTGGGAATGCCAATCATTTTGACATCCAGATCCTTTTCCTTGCAGTAGGCAGAAAGCTTTTGCACCGTGTCCATGGAGTCATTGCCGCCGATGTAGAAAAACGCACCGATTTTCCGTCGCTTTAAGCAGGACACAATATCCTGATAGACAGACTCGTCCTCTTTCCAGTCCGGCAGCTTATACCGACAGGAGCCAAGCACAGTAGAAGGTGTCTGCCGGAGCAGCTCCATGTCTTCATTAGTAGAAATCATGGTTTTCAGATCAATCAGATGATCGTGAATAATCCCCTCGATTCCGTTGACAGAGCCAAAAATCGCGTCAATGGACGGATGTTTCAGCGCTTCCCGGAACACGCCCACCAGAGAAGCATTGATGGCACAGGTCGGGCCACCGGATTGAGCAACCGCAATATTCATACAAAAAATCTCACTTTCCCACAAAAAGTCATTCAAAAGCAGGTGAGACTGCACCTGCAAGAAAATACTATTTTATTATACCTGTTTTTCTCCGCTATGTCAAGTTGCTATGAAGGGGACGCAAATACAAAGGCTCCCCTTTAGGGCGGCCGGAGGACGTGCCTTGTGCTGAGCCTGGCAGTGCGCAGCACTGACTGAAGGGTTATTTCGTGAAACTGTGACTTTTTCGAAAAAGGTTTACGTGGAGACCCTTCCACCGCCTGACGGCGGTTCCCCTTCCCTAGAGGGAAGGCATTTTTGAAAGAGGAAAGGCACTGATAAAAAGGCTCCCCTGTAGGGGAGCTGGCACCGTAGGTGACTGAGGGGTTATTGCGTGAAGTGGAAATGTTGTGAAAAAAGGGTTCAGTTTGGGAACCCTTCCACCGCCTAGCGGCGGTCCCCCTTCCCTTTCAGGGAAGGCATGTTAAGTCGCCCCTTTAGGGCGGCCGGAGGACGTGCCTTGTGCTGAGATGTCAGCGTTAGCTGACAGAGGGGTTATGATATAAACCAGTGAAAAATTCTCTCCACCGCCCCATTCCCCCACATTCCCTATTGATTTTTTCTTTCAAATCTGGTATGATAGAGAAAGAATGGAGGATTGTGTATGAAATGGAAACAATTCACTGCGGCGGCAGTCGGGGCTGTCATGCTGCTGTCCATGACCGGGTGCGACCTGGCGGACGAGCTGGCTGCAATAGCAGATGATGTGAAGGAAAGCGTTCTGGGAGATGATTCTTCCAGCAGCAAAAAAGAACAGGAAAAGGCCGAAATCACAGAAGAAGCCACTGAGCCGGACACGACAGAGCCGGAAACCGAACCGGAGACAACCGAAGCCCAAACCACTGCGGCAGAAACTGTGGATGTTCCGACTACAAAGGCAGTCATTGCCCAGGACACCACCCCGGAACCGGTAATAGATACCGATTTCCGGACACCATATGAGGATAAAATCCTGGAGTATATCCAAAGCGGCACGGTTTCCGCGATTGACTTCAGCCTGTGCGATATGAACCAGGATGGCATCCCGGAGCTGATTGTCAAGGCCGGCACATGTGAAGCAGATTATATGGTCAGCTTCTACACCTATCAAAATGGCAATGTTGTTATCATTGGCTCCGGTTTTTCCGGATTCCATAACTCCTGCTATTACGACCGGAGCCACGGCCAGATATGCTTCGCAGGCGGCCACCAGGGCATTGGTTCTTTGGAATGGTACGCATTTGACGGCACACAGGTCACTATGGCAGGCTCTGAGTACGACATCCCGTATACGGACAGTGACAGCTTTGCCCAGGCCGTTGCACCCTACGGTGATTTTGCTGCAGTGGACACAACATACCTGTTTGACGTAGCTATGGACGGAAACTGGGAGGTTCTGGGGTATACCAAATCCGGACAATTCGTAGACTCTGGCCAGCCCGGCTGGGATTTTTCTATGATTGAAAATTATGAAAACGGATTCTGATGCAAGCATGGGGGATGGAAATTATGAGATGGAAACAATTCACCGCGGCGGCAGTCGGGGCTGCGATGCTGCTGTCCATGACCGGGTGTGACCTGGCGGACGAGCTGGCCGCAATGGCAGATGATGTGAAGGAAAGCGTTCTGGGAGACGATTCTTCCGGCAGCAAAAAGGAGCGGAAAAAAGCCGAAATCACAGAGGAAGCCACCGAGCCGGCCACCACAGAAGTCACCACCACAGTGACGACAACAGAAGCTACCACAACCACTGTTACCACAGAGACACAGCCGGCAGCCACCAAAATCGAAATCTCACCGGGAGTCAACCAGCAGGATCTCTCTCCAAGCACTCCGGCACAGCCCATAGAGCCTGCCTGGAAATCGCTGTATCGGGAAAAGCTGCACCAGATTGCCGCAGATCCCAATATGAGCACGCCGGAATGCGCCTTTAATCTGTATGATGTAGACGGAGACGGTGTGCCGGAACTGTTCTTCTCCCCCGGCACTTATCACGTGTCCGCATGTTATATGTACACCGTATACAACGGCACCCTTTTCGATCTGGGGCCTGTGGGCGAGTATGGCGCAACAGATTGCTATGCGCCGGAACATTTAGTCTTTTTCCAGGGCGGCGGACAGGGATATTTCAGCTACGCTGTATACCGCCTGGAGAGCGGTACACTCCAGCCTTTGATTACCTACTTCAATAGTGAAGCCGCTGTACCGGATCCTTCCACTGCCACCTATCAAATCAATGACGAAAACGTATCCAGAGAAACCTACTATGCAGAAACGGCAAAGTGGAATCGTGACTGGACAACCATCAGCGGACAATATGACATGTCCTACAAAACCATAGAAGCCGTGATTACGGCATATTAACCCACAAAAAACGAAAAAGCACCGACAGAAGCGGATCAGATCACAGCTTCTGCCGGTGCTTGTTTTTTGTATGGATGTCAGGAAAATCGTTTTATACGGTCTGTTCCAATTTGGCGTTTGCCAGCATCAGTTTAATCCGGTTTTCCTGATTGACGCGCGTTGCGCCCGGGTCATAGTCGATTGCCACAATATTGGCATTGGGATAGGCGTTTTTGATGGTACGCGCCATACCCTTTGCCACAATGTGATTGGGCAGGCAGCCAAAGGGCTGGGTGCAGATGATATTTTCCGTTCCGGTCTCCGCCAGCACCGCCATTTCCGCGGTAATCATCCAGCCTTCGCCCATGGAAACCCCCTGACTGATATACCGGTCTGCGGCGCGGCGCAGATCTTCAAAGTCATGGGGCGGTGTGAAAACACCGTGCTTCTGAATGGTGCGAATCATCTGTACCTGCTTGCTGTGCAGGAATTTATACCCCAGGCCAAAGGCCAGCGTCTTGAAATTCTTGTAATCATACAAGTGACTGTTGGTCTCCGTATTGGCGGCACAGTACAGCACGAATTCCAGCAGCGTGGGCACAACCGGCTCACAGCCCTCTGAAATCAGAAATTCCTCCAGGTGGTTATTGGCCAGCGGCGAATATTTTACATAAATCTCGCCGATGATGCCCACCTTGATTTTCGGCTTTTTGCTCCGGGGGATGGCAGCAAAATCGTCCAGCATCTGGGTATAGATTTTCTCTGCGGAGAGGTATTTGTTTCCTTCAAACAGTCCCGGCAGCTTTTCCTGCCATGTGTCCAGTACCTGCTGGGACTCGCCCTCATTCAGTTCATAGGGGCGGCACTGGTTAAACAGTGTCATCAGCAAATCGGCATAGAGCACGCCATACACCATCTTGAGGCACATAGGAACCGACAGCTCCAGGCTGCTGCCCTTTTCCAGTCCGGCAAAGTTCAGGGACATTACCGGAACCTGGGGGAACTGCTCTGCCACACATTTCCGCAGCAGATGAATATAGTTGGAGGCACGGCATCCGCCGCCGGTCTGGGTGATCAGGAGCGCAGTGTGGTCAATATCATACTTTCCGCTTTTCAGCGCCTCCATAAACTGCCCCACAACCAGAAGCGCCGGATAACAGGTGTCGTTATGGACATTTTTCAGCCCCTCTTCCACGACGGTACGGGAAGTGGATTCCAGCAGCTCCATGTGATAGCCGAACTGTTCCAGAATCTTGATAATCAGATGAAAATGGATGGGAAGCATATTCGGCACAAGAATGGTGTGCGTCTTCTTCATTTCCGGTGTGAATTTTGTATATGCCATCGGTATGGTTACCTCCTTGGAATGCGCAGACGCGGCATATGTACATCCATGCTGCATCTGCGTCTTGGTTTTCTCACGCCTTTTCCGTTTCCTTCTGTGTCTGTTCCATTGCCGCAATCAGACTCCGCAGCCGGATTTTCACGGCACCCAGATTGCTGATCTCGTCAATTTTCAGCTGGGTATACAGCTTTCCGCCGGTTTCCAGAATCCGGCGCACCTCGTCTGTGGTAATGGCATCAATGCCGCAGCCGAAGGACACCAGCTGTACCAGCTGCATATCCGGCTGTGTGGTGACATACTGGGCGGCGCGGTACATTCTGGAATGATACGTCCACTGGTTCAGCGCCTGTAATTCCGGTGTCTGCGCCAGATGCGCCACGCTGTCCTCGGTAATCACGGCCAGTCCCAGGCTGCCGATCAGCTTGTGAATGCCGTGGTTGATTTCCGGATCAATGTGATACGGTCTGCCGGCCAGAACAATGATCTGCTTTCCGGCGGCTCTTGCCTGCCGGACAATCTCCGCACCTTCCTCCACGATGGCCTTCCGGTGCTGTTCCAGTGCGGCGAAGCCGTGGTCAAGGGCGGCTTCCACTTCCTTTTTCGTGGCATAGCGTTCCAGCATCGCGTACAGGGTTTTCACCACATGTCCCCTCCGGTTCAGATCCAGGAACGGATAGAAGAAGTTGTTGGCATGGAGCTTTTCACAGTTTGCCATGAGCAGCTCCGGATAATATGCCACCACCGGACAGTTGAAATGGTTGTCAGAGTCCCCTTCATCCAGATTATAGCTCATGCAGGGATAGAAGATGAAGTCCACGCCCTGCTCCAGCAGGCTTTCGATATGGCCGTGGGTAATCTTCGCCGGATAGCACACCGTATCCGAAGGAATGGTGTTCTGTCCCTTGTAATAGGTCTCTCTGGTGCTCTCCTCCGAGAACTTCACGGCAAAGCCCAGATCAGTAAAGAAGGTGTGCCACAGCGGCATCTGATCGTAGTAATGCAGCGCCAGGGGCAGACCTACTGTTGCCTTCGGTTCTTCCGGCTGATGCTCTGCCAGAGAGAGAATCTGACGATACTTCCACTCGTAGAGATTCGGGAGCTGTTCCGATTCCTTCTTGCCTGCGCCCTTTTCACAGCGGTTTCCGGAAATAAACCGGCCGCCGTTGTTAAAGCGGATAATGCTGAGGGAGCAGTGCGCCGTACATCCCTTGCAGGTTGCGGCCTTTGCAGTATAAGAAAACGCCTTGAGCTGTTCCGCTGTCAGCAGCGTTGTGGTGCCGTCAGACTTTTCCTGGGCATACAGCGCCGCGCCAAAGGCACCCATCAGCCCGGAAATCGCCGGACGGATGACATCGTGACCGATTTCCCGTTCAAAGCACCGGAGCACTGCATCGTTGAGGAAGGTGCCGCCCTGTACTACAATATGCTGTCCCAGCTCTTCCGGATTCCGGGCACGGATCACCTTATAGATCGCGTTCTTGACGATGGAACCGGACAGGCCGGCAGAAATATCCTCTACTGTTGCGCCGTCCTTCTGCGCCTGCTTGACGCTGCTGTTCATAAAGACGGTGCAGCGAGAGCCCAGGTCTACCGGATGCTCTGCAAACAGCCCCAGCTTGGAGAATTCCGCAATATCATAGCCCAGCGCCACGGCAAATGCCTGAATAAAGGAGCCGCAGCCGGAGGAGCATGCTTCATTGAGCATAATGCTGTCAATGCTGTGATTCTTGATCTGGAAGCACTTGATATCCTGACCGCCGATGTCAATGATAAAGTCCACCTCCGGGCAGAAGAAGGAAGCCGCCTTAAAGTGCGCCACCGTTTCTACCAGCCCGAAGTCAATGCCCAGTCCTGCCCGGATAAGATCCTCGCCATAGCCAGTAACCGCGCTGCCGCAGATAGTGCAGTCGGGGCTGAGTCCCTCATACAGCGCTGACAGTTCCCGCTGAATGCAGTCCAGGGGCTGTCCCTTGTTGGAGGCGTAATACTCGTACAGCAGTTCCCGGTTTTCTGAGAGCAGCACAATCTTTGTGGTGGTAGAGCCGGCATCAATGCCTAAGTACGCCTTTCCGGCATAGGTGCGGTAATCCTTCCGCGCCACATCGTGGGAGGCGTGGCGCTCCTGAAAGCGCGTATACTCCTCCGGATAGCTGAACAGGGGCTTGTCAGCCACCAGCGCGGTCTGGGTCTTTGCCTGGCGGAGCATCTCCTCCAGCTGGGTCAATGTATAGGTTTCTGTCAGCGCTGCCGCAGAAACAGCGCTGCCATATGCCACAAAGGTTCTGCCGTCCTCCGGGAAAATGGCGTGTTCTGCATCCAGTCCCAGCGTCTTGGTAAAAGCATTGCGCAGCCCCTTCAGGAAGGAAAGCGGGCCGCCCAGAAACAGGACATTTCCGGCAATCCGTCTGCCCTGTGCCAGGCCGGAAACCGTCTGATCCACCACGGCCTGAAAGATGCTGGCTGCAATGTCCTCCCGGCGCGCACCCTGGTTCAGCAGCGGCTGAATATCCGATTTTGCGAATACGCCGCACCGGGAGGCAATGGGATAGACCTTTTCTGCGGAGAGCGCCATTTCATCCAGCTGATCTGCGCTCACATCCAGAAGGGTGGCCATCTGGTCGATAAAGGCACCGGTGCCGCCGGCACAGCTGCCGTTCATCCGCTGTTCCACGCCGCCGGTGAGGAAAATGATCTTGGCATCCTCGCCACCCAGCTCAATGACAACATCCGCCTTGGGATAGCGCTGCTTTACCGCCAGAAAGGCCGCGTGCACCTCCTGTACAAACGGCAGCTTTGCCGCCTGTGCCAGTCCCAGTCCGGCAGAACCGGTAATGCTGACGCGCAGCGCCGCCTCCGGATATTCCTTCGCCAGAGCGCTCAGCTTTTCACAGACCGTTTCCCGTACCTTTGAGAAATGCCGCTCATAACTGGAGGACAGAATATCGCCGTCCTTTGTCAGCAGGACGGTTTTCACCGTAGTGGAACCTACGTCAATTCCCAGTGCATATGGGATTCCCTGTGTTTCAAGCATGAATGGATGCTCCTTTCCTTTGGCGCGCCTGCGCCGGGGTTCAAAACGTTTCCGGCAGCCAAAAAGCCGCGCTGCCGCTGTACTGTCCTGTTTTCGCGGGGCGGATTCTGCCCCGCTTTCTGTCAAAGCGCAGGTGTGCCTTATGCTTCAATTACATTCCGCGGCACGCGCTTGGAGATGCCGCAGACAATTTCATAGCCAATGGTGCCGTAGAGCGCCGCCAGCTCATCAGCGGTAATCTGTGCCTTGCCGTCCCGGCCGAACATGGTGACCACATCTCCGGGAACCACCTTTTCCGGAACATCTGTCACATCCAGCATCAGCTGATCCATGCACACCCGTCCCACAATGGGGCAGGCAATGCCGTGCACCAGTGCCGATGCCCGGTTGGAAAGCAGCCGGGCATAGCCGTCCGCATAGCCGATGGTAACCGTGGCAATGACGCGCTGCGCCGGAGCGTGATAGGTTCTGCCATAGCTGATGCAGGCACCCGGCTCCACAGTTTTCACGTGAGAAACCACGCTGCGCAGGGACATCACCGGGCGCAGCTCCATGGGCACGTGCACCGGATAGTTCGGCTCCAGGCCGTACATAATGATGCCGATTCGCGCCAGTGTGGCACGGGGATTCGGCCGCGTCACGCTGGCCGCGCTGTTCATAAAGTGCAGGTGCTTGAGCGTGTGCCCCATTTCTGCCAGCTTGTCATACACGGCAACAATGAAATCCTCCTGCCCCTGGGTATAGGCCATGTCCTCTGCCTCCGGAGAATCTGCCACAGCAAAGTGGGTGTAGATACCCTCAATGGACAGCTTTTCCAGATCAAACAGCGGCAGCAGCGCCCTGGCGCAGTCCTCCGGAGAATCGCTGCGGAAACCGATCCGGCCCATACCGGTATCCAGCTTAATGTGACAGCGCACCGGCTGGTGGGCAAAGGACTGAAGCTGCTGGGCATAGGACAGGGACAAAACGCCCTGGATGATGTTGTTCCGCGCCAGCTCCGGTGCAAATTCCGGCGGCGTATAGCCCAGGATAAAGATTTCTCCATAGGGGCAGTATTTCCGCACGGAAAGCGCCTCTTCCAGATTCGACACGGCAAACCAGCGCACGCCCAGCTCCCACAGCTTCTGGCAGATGGCCTTGTCGCCGTGACCGTAGGCGTTGGCCTTTACCACAGCCATATAGGCGGTCTGCTTCGGCAGCATGGCCTGCACGGTTCTTACATTATGTTCCAGGGCAGACAGGTCAATTTCTGCCCATGCGCGATATCGCAGCTGCTGTTCCATTTCCATAAGTCAATCCCATTCCTTTTTTATCAGAACCTGTCTTTACAGTCATATCCTTGCAAAGACAGATTCTCAAAGCAGCCGGCCTTTCCGGTTTCTGGAAAATGTATCCTTTCCGGCTTGCATTTTTGTATAAAATATGGTATGATATTTGTAACGGTTCTATGCCGTCCGGTTTCTTTTTCCAACCGGCGGCAGGATGCCGATTCTCTTTAGTATAGCACAGAGGCCGCGAAAATGCAAGCAGGTTTTGTGAAATTGTTGAAAAAAGGAGAAAGAGCTATGTTCACGCAGGTGTTTGATACACACAGCCATTATACAGACACTGCCTTTGATTCGGATCGGGATGCGGTATTGCAGCGCCTTCCGGAACAGGGCATTGTCCATGCGGTACTGGCTGGTACTATCGTAGAAGACAGCGCCCAGGGCATCCGCCTGGCAGAGCAATACGAGTACCTCTATGCCGCTGTCGGCATCCACCCGGAAACCGCCGGTGCACAGCCGGCCGACTATCTGGCGCAGCTGGAACAGATGGCAAAGCATCCGAAGGCGGTTGCCATCGGGGAAATCGGTCTGGACTATCACTATGACGGCTATGACCGGGATGCGCAGATTCACCTGTTCCGGGAGCAGCTGGATCTGGCAAAGCAGCTGGATCTGCCTGTCATTATCCATGCCAGAGACTGCACCGAAGACTATTTGCAGCAGCTGCGGGAATTTCGTCCCCGGGGCGTTGTCCACTGCTTTTCCGGCAGTGCCGAGACGGCACGGGAGGTGCTGGCGCTGGGCATGTACATCGGGTTTACCGGAGTGCTCACCTTCAAAAACGCCAAAAAGGCGCTGAAAGCGCTGGCCGTTGTCCCGGAGGACAGGCTGGTGCTGGAAACAGACTGCCCCTATATGGCACCCGTCCCCTACCGGGGAAAGCGGTGTGACAGCACCATGATTCCCTATACCGCACAGGCGGCGGCGCTGGTGCGGGGCACAGATACCCAGACGATTCTGTCAAAGACCTGCCGGAACGGCGAAGCCCTCTTCGGCATCCCGGCAGTTTCCGGAAAGGAGGCTTCTGCATGCAGGTAAAAGAAGCCGTTGCCGCCTGTCTGACACAGGCAGACGGACAGTTCTGCTCCGGCGCTGTCCTGGCCAAAAAGCTGGGAGTCAGCCGGAACGCCGTGTGGAAAGCAGTGCAGGCGCTCCAGAACGAGGGCTTTCCCATTGAAGCCCGGAAAAAGACCGGCTACCGCATTACCCAGGAGGCCGATCTTCTCACCGCCGACAGCGTCCGCCCCTATCTGCACACCCGGGTTCTGGGACACCCTCTGTATGTCCATCCGGAACTGGATTCCACAAACGCCCGGTGCCGGGATCTGGCACGGCGGGGCGCGGCACACGGCACCGTAGTTGCCGCAAATTCCCAGACCGCCGGACGGGGACGGCAGGGACGGCTGTTCTGCTCGCCGCCGGGGTCGGGGCTGTACTTTTCCATTCTGCTAAAGCAGGCAGTCGCCCTCCAGGAAGCGCCTATGCTCACTGCCTGTGCTGCGGTGGCTGCTGCCAGAGCCATTGATGCCCTGTACAGCACCCACACCCAGATCAAATGGGTCAACGACCTCTATCTGGACGGAAAAAAGTGCTGCGGCATCCTCACCGAGGGAGAAGTGAGCCTGGAATCCGGCAAGCTGGAATGTGCCATTATCGGCATCGGCATTAACGTCCGCAACACCCAGAGCAGCCTGCCGCCGGAGCTGCACCCCATTGTCACCTCTCTGGAGGAGGCCATTCCCGGCTGTCAGGTGCGCCGCTCAGAGCTGCTGGCCGCCGTGCTGTATGAACTGGAAATCCTGCTGCCGGAGCTTTCCTTCCGGCGGTTCCTCCCGGAATACCGGGACCGCTCCTGCCTCATCGGAAAAACCGCGGAGATCACCATGGAGAACGGTGCCCGGAAAAAGGTGGCTGTGGTGGAAATCGCAGACGACTGCGGCCTTGTGGTACGGGATTCCTATGGCAATGTGGAAACTCTCCACGCCGGAGAAGTGCATATCGGTTCCGGCAATCTAAGCGATTCCTGAGAAGATGTATGAAAACCTATGGCAAATCCGGCAGCGCAGAAAAGGAGAAGCGGCCGGACTTTGCACCAACAAAGAAGGAGAATTTGTATGAAAAAAAGAATCTGTGGCCTGGCCGCCGCACTGACCGCCGGCGTGTGCCTGTGCACAGGGCTGTCTCTGCCGGCTTCGGCATATCAGTACAGTGAGGAATTAAATCAGTATGCAGACACCGTTTGCTATCAAGTCAATCGGGAACGGGCGGCCTATGGAATATATCCATTGTATTTTTCTAGTTCCCTCAATGATGCAACAGAAACACGAGCAGTAGAACTTGCTTCTAATTTTTCAAGCACGCGTCCGGATGGCTCTGACTGGTCTACCGTACTGGATGAAAACAATATCGATTGGTACCAGGCAACTGAAATCATTTCCCAGGGTTATGATAATCCGAAGGAACTAGTTGCCTCCTGGATGAATAAACCCAATATGCGAAGCTGTGTACTGGATGAAAAATGGGATTATTTCAGCATCTGTGTTTATTATAACGGAAACTATTACTCGTCACAAATCTTTGGAAACTGCGAAGGCACTGCTGTTTTAGAAGACGGCGTGTTTCCGAACAGCTTGGATGTCACTGGTGACGCAGACTATGACGGCACAGTAGATATCAATGATGCCTACTTAACGCTCCGCGCCTACTCCATGGTGTCTGCCGGGGCTGAACTTCCCATGTGTAATTTGCAGCAGCAAAACTGCGACATTGACGGTGACGGCAGCATCGCGCTCCAGGATGCCCTGAACATTCTCACCTATTATTCCTATGCTTCCGCCGGAAAGAGCATCCAGTGGAGCGACCTGCTGTAAACGCAGGCAACTATTTCCCGAAAGGAGAACCTCTATGAAAAAATGGATTGCAAGGCTGACCGCTGTGCTGACTGCCGGCATGTGTCTGTGTACAGGCCTGTCCCTGCCGGCTGCGGCGACAGACGCGGCCACGCTTCAACAGTATGAAACCGAAGTGCTGATTCAGGTCAACCGGGAACGGGCGGCCTATGGGCTTGATCCGCTGTACACCGCCGCCAGCATCCAGCTGGCCGCAGAAAAACGGGCAGTGGAATGCATCACCAGCTTTTCCCACACACGCCCCGACGGCACCAGCTGTTTTTCGATTCTGGACGATTACAATCTGTCCTGGTCTTATGTGGGAGAAAATATCGCCATGGGATATTCCACGCCCCAGGCCGTTGTAAACGGCTGGATGAATTCCCCCGGACACCGGGCCAATATCCTGAGCGAAAACTTCCAGTACCTGGGCGTGGGTGCTGCCAAAAACGGTGTCCTCTACTGGTCACAGATGTTTATGAGCAGCCCCAAGTTGAGCGGAGCCTACATTCCCACAAAGCAGGGTGTCACCGGTGACGCAGACTATGACGGCGAGGTCAGCATCAACGATGCTTACCTGACCCTTCGTGCATATTCCGTGGTCTCTGCCGGCGCATCGCTCCCCATGAATGATCTGCAAAAATCCAACTGCGACATCGACCACGACAACACCATTTCCCTCCAGGATGCCCTGCGCATTCTCACCTACTATTCCTATGCATCCGCCGGAAAGACGGTCTCCTGGAGCTCGATTTCCTGACAATTGTTCTGACTTTCGTCAGACTTTATAGCAAAAAACCTGCCCCGAAACGAGTTGTTCGCTTCGGGGCAGTTTTTTTGATGTAGTTGTTGAGGGAAACTGGAAGTTATCGCTTTTGTTTATCAACAAATATTGGTTTGCTACCATCATCAATTTCAAATGTATTACTTCCAGTTCGTATATAGACACTTCCTATTTCTGCATGAATATAAGGAATAATATCTCTGTCATAATTACATATTGTATTGATGGAAAACACAGAATGATTGCTTGAGTCGTTCATGTAAGCCTCATCTTCATTACCCGCTAAAAAACGCCATCCGCTATCTGGGTTGTCTTCATCTGGATCTTCTCGATACATATATCCTACTTTAAAACCATCTTTTGTTATTCTGTCAGATACAATGCATCCTTCTCCATTTGGTTCGTTCCAATCAATTAATTTCTCTATGTCGATACTAAGAAAATCGTTGTTCTTTTTTCTCTCAAAAGACATGATGATTCACCTCTCCAAATTCCGATTTTTCTTCGTAAATATTATAACATAACCAATCAAAAACGTCAACAAAAACGCCATGGCGTAAAACTTTTTCTATGCGCGCAATTTCCTTAGTCCTTCTTTTCCGGAAGAATGGTGAAGAAGTGCTGTGCCAGGTGGTAGATCTCTCCCGGCTTCAGTTCGCAGTAACCGGTCTTTTCTGCCGGCATATCCAGATTCGGCGCATCAATCATAGCGGTCATCGGCTCCGGGCAGAAATAGTGCTTTTCGCCCCGGTCATTCCAGAGAATCCAGAAGTGATAGCCCTCCGAAACCTCATAGCCAATGCCCTTTCCGCTGGCGGTATCGGTCATACGCACGCCCCGGAAAACAGAGCCGTCCGGCAGAACCAGTCTGGTAGCGGTGTACATGTCATTGTCCACAACACGCTTTACCGGGCAGGCAGTTCCGTTCCGGAAGGTGTTGTCATAATCATCCAGCGGCCGGATTTCCCCTGTGGGCAGGCAGCGGTCGTTGAGGATCCAGCGCTCTGTAATCGGCACCTGAATCCGGATATCCTCTTCCTGTGCGCCGTCCACAAACGGAGCAGAAATGGTGGTGTGGGTTGCCACAGAAACCGGCAGCTTCTTCTGCGCCTGGTTGGTAATGGAAAAGCTGTATTCCAGACCGCTTTCACTCAGTGTAAAGCAGAATTCCGCAGTAAACGGCAGCGGAAAGTACTGGAAAAACGGATCGCTTTCGTTATAGACATAGCTGGTGCGCAGCCACGCAGCATCTGCATCTGCGGCATAAGAAACCACGGTATGGCAGCGCTTATGTAAAAAGCCGTGGATATGGTTGTGGAACGGTGCCTTTTCATTGACCGGAAGCTGATATACGGCATCCGAAGTCCGCAGCACACCGTCTGCAAACCGGTTCGGCAAATAGAGCGTGGGCAGTCCCCATACCTCGGCAGAAGCCTGAATGTCCTCCGGAGTGTTGTTCTCGTTCCAGCGGAAAAATTCCACGCCGTTCTTGTCATCATGGAGACGAATTACATTGGAACCGATGCCCGGTGCGATCAGCGCGGTGTAGCCTCCGGCTGTCAGGCGCACACATTCCATGCCCTTCCAATCCAATTTCTCTGCTGTATTCTTCATAGTTTTTGTTTCCTTCCTCTGTGCCGCCGGCACGGTTATTTCCATCCGCCATTTCGTGCGGTATTATTGTTATTATAACATAAATTTCGCTTCCTGTCCATACGTATTTCGAAAAAAACAGTGATAATCCATCACTTTGAACAGCTGCCGTTTCTTCTAAAAGCCTCCCCTGAAAGGGGTGACTCCCCACGGGGTGGGGAGATGTCCCGAAGGGACAGAGGGGACCGCTCAGTACGAGGGGGACCGCCGTTAGGCGGTGGTGGGATCTCCACGTGAATCTTTTCCCACACAATTACCTCCCCTCACACAAACAAAAAACGTCTCCCGAACCGGGAGACGTTTTTCCACAAAATTCCCACACATTGTGGAAACCGATGTACCAAATATTTATCCGACCAGGCCGGAACGCTCGATACCCTCTGTAAAGTATTTTTGCAGGAATACATACATAATGAGAATCGGAAGAATTGAGATCAAACAGCCGGCTTCCATCCAGACGATCTGTTCTCTGGGGCTGACATAGGGCAGCGTGATTTTCCAGAAGTATTCCCAGGCCGTTGCGCCCTCCATCTGTGCGGCTTCCTTTGCAGAAACCGGAATGTTCTGGAGCGCTGCCAGGAAAATCAGAATCTGAATGCCGGAATTCCACACAATGCCGAAGATATTGTCAGACACAGTTTCAATGGTGGTCTGCATGCCGTCCGAAATGCCGTAGATGCCCAGAAACTGCATGAGATCCCCCAGCAGATCCGTGGAAAACATGGTGGAAAACTGGCTGGCATCACTGTTGCCCGTGCTTTGCAGGTTGCCGTTAATGATGTTGTACACCGGGCCGGTTGCAATGATAACCGGCAGGAAAAATACGGCACGGGAAAAGGTTCTGCCCTTAAACTTCTGATTCAGGATTACTGCCACAAACAGGGAAAATACCAGAATCAGCGGTGTTTTCCAGGCGGTGTCCTTCAGCACCTTCAGCAAATACTGACGATAGTTCGGGTCTACATTAAAGGCGTAATTATAGTTGTCCATTCCCACAAACGAGCCGACCATACCGCCGGTATCCGGGCTGACTGCGGCATCTGTGCTGTTCACATATTCTGCATAGGTGGGCACCTCTTCCGGCTGTGCAAAGCGCAGGCTTTCCAGCGCAAAGTACGCCTTCTGGGAAGAGAGGGTAATCTCATGGGTGCCCTGTTCCAGATAAAACAGCAGCGGCTCATTAAACAGGCCGTCTGAATCGCCGATCCAGCAGGTACGCCACATTTCAGTCTGCACCTGTGTGGGACGCACCTGGTTGCCCTTGCTGTCCTCTTTCATGTCTTCCCTGTTCCGGTATACTTTATTTAAGGTAAGACGGGAGGCCGTGTCATAGGGGATCTCCCCGTCAATGGCCAGGGAGAAGGAAATCTCCGAGGTATTAGACACCAGCGGACAATAGGTTGCCTCAATGGAATACACGCCGGTCTCCGGCACCTGAATGGTGTAGGTAAAGCTGCCGTCCGCGCTGTTCCAGATCAGGGCGTTGTCTCTCGTGCTGCCGTCCTCTTCTCCGGTATAGCTGCCCACCTCATACTGAGCACAGTCTGCGGACTGAAAATCCGCGCCGTTTAGTAAAATTTCCGCATTCGGCCGGGTCTGTCCGCTGTATGTATCATAATAATCGCTGTAGGTCTGCTGCTGTTCATAGCTCAGATCTCCGCTTTTCGCAGTTTGCCGCCGTGACAGCACCGGCCAAAAAATATTTTTTGGCCATTCCGGAATCTGGTAAATGCAGTTTTTCTACGAATTTCGTACATTTTCAAGCGCTGTTTGTCCGATTCCGAGATTTTATTCTAAAACCGAGCTTTTAAGGTGGCAGCTTGCACATTTTCTCATATCCGGGCTGTAGCAGGACAGAAAAAAACCCCGGATTGTTCTGCCGCAGAACAATCCGGGGTTTTGGGGATTTTCGTTTTACGATTCGTATTTCTGTTCCGCCGCTTCTGCCAGCACATTCAGCTTCTGGATGAGTTCCTCACACTGCCGTGTGGTCACAGTTCCGCCGCCGAAGGAGATCAGGCCGCGAATGGGCATGTACTGCATCATGGCTTCCATCATTTCTGCGGTGCTCTCACCCATAGCGTTTTCGTCCGCCGATTCATTTGTGGCACCGAATACCGCCGCAAAAGGCGTCACCAGATTAGCCGCGCCGGGAATCCGGAGCACATCACCGAAGGTAGTGTCCATGGTAATGCACTTCGGAATGGGCAGATCGCCTTCAATGTGCACCGTCTGCTGCATGGGCAGATTTTCGGAGGAATCGCCGCAGGCAATGATGTAGTCGCCTCGCTCTGCCATCCACTTCTGCCGCTGGATGTTATAGGAGGAAAAGGCGCGCCGATCCAGAGTAAAGTGCACCGTCTTGGTCTCCCCTGATTTCAGGCCGACCTTTTCAAAACCGCGCAGCTCCAGCACCGGCCGGAGAATGGCGTCTGTTTCAATCTGGGGCATGATGTAGAGTTGTACCACTTCTTTTCCGTACCGGTCACCGGTGTTGGTGACATCCACAGAAACCTCCACCCGGTCGCCCCGGTGATATACCACCTGGTTTGTCCGCAGATTGGAAAAGGCAAATGTGGTATAGCTCAGGCCGTGGCCAAAGGGAAACAGAACCGGAATTTTCTTTGTGGCATAATAGCGATAGCCCACAAACACGCCCTCCCGGTATTCCACCCGGTCGCCCTCACCCTGGAAGGAAATGTAGGACGGAGTTTCCCGGAGTGCCCGTGGAAATGTCTCAGCCAGATGGCCGCTGGGGTTTACCTCTCCGTACAGCACATCAATCACTGCGCCTCCGACTGCCTGGCCGCAGAGATAGGTTTCCAGAATGCCCTTTACTTCAGAAATCCACGGCATTTCCACCGGCGCGCCGTTGTGGAGCACGACAACTGTATTGGGATTTGCCTTTGCCACTGCGGAGATCAGCACATTCTGGCACAGGGGCAGCTCCATGTGCTTCCGGTCAAAGCCCTCGGACTCAAAGGAATCCGGCAGCCCGGCAAATACAACTGCCACATCTGCTTCCGCCGCAGCCTCCACTGCTTCGGCCAGCAATGCTTCGTCCACCAGCTCGCTCTCTGCGGCAAAGCCCTTGGCATAGGTAACACAGCAGCCCTTCGCCATTTCCAGCGCAGATTCCACTTTAAAAGAATTGATGTGGGAGCTGCCGCCGCCCTGATACCGGGGCTTTTCTGCAAATGCACCGATAAAGGCGGCCTTCTGTGTTCGTTTCAGGGGCAGTACCTGATCCTCATTTTTCAGGAGCACCATGCACTGGCCGGCGATTTCCCGTGCCAGGGCGTGATCCTTCTCCCGGTCAAACACCGCCTTGGGATTGCGGCCGCGAAGATACCGGTCTACAATGATAAGGATCCGGGTGACTGCCTGATCCAGAACCGCTTCCGGCATCCGTCCCACCCGAACAGCGGTAATAATTTCCTCGTCCCGGAAGCCGCCGGAGGCCGGCATTTCCAGATCCATTCCGGCTTCCAGATCCGGTACCCGGTCATTTACTGCGCCCCAGTCGCTGACAACAAAGCCGTCAAAGCCCCATTCACCCCGGAGCACGTCCGTCAGCGCCCAGCGGTTTTCGGCGGCATATACGCCGTTAATCCGGTTGTAGGAGCACATCACTGTCCAGGGCTTTGCCTCCCGGATGGCAGTTTCAAAAGCGGACAGATAGATTTCCCGTGCCGTCCGCTCGTCCAGCTCTGAGCTGCTGCTCATGCGCCGGTGCTCCTGGTTGTTGGCATAAAAGTGCTTGATGCTGGTTCCTACATTCTGGCTCTGTACCCCCTGGATGAAGCTGGACGCCATCTGGCTGGCCACATACGGATCCTCGGAGTAATACTCAAAGTTTCTGCCGCACAGAGGTGAGCGCTTGATGTTGACCGCCGGCCCCAGAATCACGCCCACATCCTCGGCCTGGCACTCATTGCCCAGCGCCTCGCCCATCTGCCGGACAAGCGCCCGGTCAAAAGAGGATGCCGTTGCACATCCGGCCGGGAAACACACCGCCGGAATGCTGTCATTGATTCCCATATTATCACTGACCAGATTCTGTTTGCGCAGGCCGTGGGGGCCGTCACACATCATCATGGCCGGAATCCCCAGCCGTTCAATCGCCTTTGTATGCCAGAAATCACCGCCGGAGCACAGGCTCGCCTTTTCTTCCAGTGTCAGCTGTGATACAATTTCCGGAATGTTCATTCCTCATGTTCCTCCTTTATCTGCTGTATTCGCCTTTTTAGAAAGCGCTTAATTTGCCGTTTACCGCTGAATTTCCGCTTTTGCCGCAATGGAATCTGCCGGTGTAATCGGCCGGATCACACGGCAGGGATTTCCGGCCGCCAGAGAATGGGGTGGAATGTCCCGTGTCACCACGCTCCCGGCGCCGATCACACAGCCCTCTCCAATGGTCACGCCGCCGCAGATGGTCACATTGCTGGCCATCCAGCAGTCATTGCCAATGGTAATGGGCTTTCCGTATTCCAGATCATAGTAGGAGCCGTCTGCCCGTCTCCGGAGATTGCGTTCCTCCGGCAGCAGGGCATGCATGGGCGGTGCCAGCGTGCAGTTCGGGCCGAAAAACACATCGTCTCCGATATGCACCGGGCACACATCCAGTACCACGAAATTAAAGTTGGTGTAGCACCGCTTGCCGAACCGGGTGTAGATGCCGTAGTCAAACTGAATCGGCCCCTGCAAAAAGGTTCCCTCGCCGCAGGCTCCCAGCAGCTGTGCCAGAATGACCTGCCGCTTTTCCTCCTCCGTCTCCGGAAGCAGATTGTATTCCCAAGAAAGCCGGTGCGCCGTCTCCCGCTGTTTCGCCAGCAGCGGATCAGACGGATCATAAAGCTTTCCGGCCAGCATGTATTCCTGTTCTGTCATGATGCGTCTACCTCCTTCTGAAAATCTGCATAGTGCCGCTCCAGGTACGCCTTCATCCCCTGATAATAGGTCTCATCAAAGGGCACAAACAAATAGGCCTCGTCCTGGAATTCCGAGCTGTGATACCCCTTCTCCCCAAAATAATGCAGCGCATAGTCATCCACATCTGCCGGATAACAGCAGTCATTTCCGTTACCGTGATCGTAATAATAGGCGGCAAAGGCCTGTCCCTCTTCGTTGAAAATCCCCTGGTACAGCCGTCCGTCCAGTTCGTCCCGGATCAGTTCCCGGAGATCTGTCCGGCCGTCTCCGGCCAGAACGGATGCCACCTCTTCCGGATAGTCCTTCTGAAATGCTTCACTCATCAGGCCGTGCTCCATACACCACCGGAGATAAATCGCCATGTGGTTATACCCTGCAATTTCCGGCAGCGGCAGGTGCTTTTCCCGGATAGAGCTGACGTGCCAGCCCTCCCAGTCCATCACCATCAGAATATCCGGCGCGCACACATTATACCGATCCGGCGCAATCACATGATCAATCGCCCCGGCCATACGGTCGAGCAGCGCATCCGCGCCGTATGCAACCTTAAATTCCATTTCCTCCGGGTACAGGGGAATGACCTGGTAAAAGTTTACCGTCTCCCCCTCCGGCAGCGCACAGACGCAGGCCTCTTCCTCATAGGCGCCGGGGTCTAAGAGCATCGACCCGGACAGCGCCGTATTTTCGGCAAAGGGCTCCTGGTTGTCGATGGTGTGCCCCCAGCCCAGCCAGGTGTCACACTCCAGCGGAAGCCGTGCCAGCTGTTTCAGCAGCCGGATCGGCCAGTAGTCCTTTTCTGCCTCGCTGTCCAGATTCCAGTCCGGCGGCAGGCACAGCAGCAGCTCTGCCCGTGCCAGGGGTGCAGACTCCGGATCCTCCGGCACATGCATCCGGTGCGCGCCCATGCCCTCTGTCACCAGCGTCACCCAGTTTCGCTCCGGAGACGGCGGAATGATGCAGATATCCACGTGAATATCCGGTGAGAACACCTCGTGCAGCACCGTGGGATATTCCCCGAACCACCGGGTGATGTGGGTTTCCACCGCGTCCAGCTGTTCCTCGGTATACAGTTCCGGTGTCATCTGCGCATTCTGTTCCTGTTCCATGCGTGATTCCTCCCTTTCTCAAAGCCTGCCATTCCCAAAATCAGGCGGCCCTTTTGCAATCTGATTTTGTCTCATTATAGCAGATTCCACAGAATGTGTCAAGATAAATCCTGGGAGGATTGTATATTTCTACTATATATTTGCCTGATTTTCTGCAAAAACCTACAGAAAAAACGGCCGCGGTACCGCCGGGAGATCTCCCTTCTCCGCCGTACACCGCCGCCGTTTCTGACTGGGTCTGGTTTTTGCTGCCCTGGGTTCAGACAGATCGTATGCTCACGCCATCGGATAGGCATGTCCGGAAGACACCGGGCACAGCACGGATGTCCGCACCGCCCTGGCCGCCAGATACGTGATCACCTCTTCCGGCGTAGGCACGGCATGCTCCTTGGGAATCTGCGCCCACTGCCGCCGCGCGGAAACGTCTGCGCTTTCCATGCCTGCCTGAATGGCCGCTGCAATCTCTGTGCGCACCTCTTCTGGGGAAACACCGTTTTGCTCTGCCACCAGTTTCAGAATGTACTTCATAAAAATAACCTCCTTGTTTTTTTGCAAAAATCATGTTCTGCCCGGATTTCTCATCTGGTATCCCCATTATAGCAAAATCCGCTGTCGCATTTTGTCAGAGAAGCGAGAGCATTTTCGAATACATCCAAACTTTTCTGTGAACCTGTCGTGATGATGCCCCTTTTGGAAATCAATCGGGCTTTTAAAAGATGTCTGTTTCTTGAAATAAAAAAATGAAAAAAATAAATATTTCCGCTTGACATTCCGCCAGAATTGTGCTATAATAATTCACGTTGCAGGTTCTGTTGCAAGGCAGCAGCTGTAGGGGTATAGCTCAGCTGGTAGAGCAGTGGTCTCCAAAACCACGTGTCCCGAGTTCGATTCTTGGTGCCCCTGCCACAACAAAAAGAAAAGGTCTGACGGTTTTTTACCGTTCAGGCCTTTTTTGTTTTCCCGGAAAATATTCCGCAAAAAAGCGGAGGAAAGCGCGCCCATGCGTTCTCCTCCGCTTTTGGTATTTTATCAGCGTTCTATCTTGTTTCCGGCTGTACCAGAATCAATTTTGCATCACAGGCCCGAAGCGCAATGACTGCGCCCCGTACCGCATAGGCAGACGGATCGCCCCGGCGCGCAGTATACAGTTTCTGAATCCGTGTGCCGGGAATCCATCCCAAATCCAGGAGACGATGCCGCATAGAGCCGTGCAGATACAGTGCCGTAATTACGCCGGCCTCTCCTGGTTTCATTGTACATAGCGGACGCACCCTTTCTACCACTCCTTCCCTGCTGCCATTCTATGCAGAAAAGGCGGCGGCTGTGCCTGCATTCTTCTTTATCGTGTGATTTCTGTAGAAACGCACTTTGTTCCGCTCAGCGTCTGGCTCTGCGCATCCGGCTGACAGGTGCCGGCATACAGGGTAAACACCTTTCCGAATACCCGGCGTGAACCGTCCTCCGCCACTGCGGTAAAGGCGCGCTCCGGCACCGGAATGACACAGGTTTTCCGCTCTCCCGGTGCCAGCGTCACCCGCTGGAATCCGCACAGACTGTGGTTGGGCACAGCCTCCGGACAGGTGTCCTTGAGATAGAGCTGCACCACGTCTGCAACTGTCCGGCTGCCCTGATTTTCCACAGTAACCACCGCGCTGCCGTCCTGATAGGTGACATCTGTGCAGACAATCTTTCCATAGGTCAGGCCATAGCCAAAGGGATATTCCACATTCTGCTGCGCATAGCGATACGTGCGCCCCTGCATAGCATAATCCGTGAAATCCGGCAGCTGGTCTGCGGATGCATAGAAGGTCACCGGCAGCTTTCCGGAAGGCGATACCGTGCCGAACAGAATTTCCGCCAGCGCCTTTCCGCCCTCTGAGCCGGGATACCATACGTGGAGATGTGCGTCCGGCTGCTGTTCCAGATGGATAGCGCTTCCGGCTGCCACTACGGCAATCACCGGTTTTCCCACAGCCATGATCTTTTCCAGCAGCATCCGCTGCGGCTCCGGCAGCCGCAAATCCGGCTTGTCTCCGGAGGAAAATTCGTTTCCGGTGTCGCCCTCTTCTCCTTCCATAGTTGCATCCAGTCCCAGGCAGAGCACCACCGCGTCAGCATGCTCTGCCGCCGTCACAGCCTCTGCATACCGGTCGCCTGCCATTGCCAGATTCGATACCCGATCCTGGAACAGATGACAGCCCTGTGCATAGAGCACCCGGCCGGGGAATGCATCCTGGATGCCCTCCAGGAAGGTAATATACCGGTCTGCGGTGCCGCAGTAGTTGCCCTCCAGTGCCAGACGGCTGTCGCTGTTGGGGCCGATTACTGCCAGTGTCCGGATTTTATCCGGATTCAGCGGCAAAATCCCATTGTTGCGCAGCAGCACCATAGATTCCGCCGCACAGCGGTGCGATACCGCCTTGTGCGCCGGGCAGGAGACGATTTCATAGGGAATCTGGTCATAGGGCGTTTCCTTGTCGAACATGCCAAGGCGAATCCGGGTGCGCATCACATGGATGCAGGCACGGCGAATCTCTTCCTTCTGAATCATGCCCTCCTGCAATGCATTCAGCAGACGCTGATAGGTGCAGCCGCAGTTCAGGTCACAGCCGGCGTGAATGGCCAGTGTTGCCGATTCTTCCGGGCGGCTGGTGATATGGTGATATTCGTGAAAATCCCGGATAGCCCAGCAATCGGAAACGAAATAGCCGTCAAAGCCCCACTCCTGCAATTTCTGCTGCAAAAACGGGCTGGCGCAGGAAGGCTCGCCGTTTACGCTGTTGTATGCGCCCATGACGCTCTCCACCTTTGCCTCCTTCACCAGGGCTTCAAAGGCCGGGAGATATGTCTCCTCCAGATCCTTCGGCGACACCTTGGCATCAAAGCCGTGCCGGATGGCCTCCGGGCCGCTGTGCACGGCAAAATGCTTGGCACAGGCCGCCGTTTTCAAAACCGCCTGATCGCCCTGGAGTCCCCGGACATAGGCCTTTCCCAGAACTGTCGTCAGGAACGGATCCTCGCCGTAGGTCTCGTGTCCCCGTCCCCACCGGGGATCCCGGAAAATGTTGATGTTGGGCGACCAGATGGTCAGCCCCTTGTAAATATCCCGATCCCCGTGCTGCTGCGTCACCGTGTTGTACTTGGCGCGCGCCTCGTCCGCGGTGATGGAAGCTGCGCGTTCCGTCAGCTCCGGATCAAACATTGCGGCCATGCCAATGGCCTGGGGAAACATGGTGGCCGTGCCGGCTCTCGCCAGACCGTGAAGCCCTTCGTTCCACCAGTTATAGGCCGGAATCCCCAGCCGGGGAATTGCCTCCGCATCATATTTCAGCTGTCCGATCTGCTCTTCAACAGTCATGGCATCGGTCAGTGCCTCTGCCCGCTCCTGTGCGGAAAGGTTTGGATTTTCATATGCTTTCATAACATGTTACCTCCGTTTGCGCAGCACCTGCAATGGTGCTTTCTGCGCGTATTATGCAAAGGGATTTTCGGTGGGATAGCGCACGCCCCTGGGCTGGTTATAGCCGATATCCTCTACCGGAACACCCAGGTACTTGAACACCTCATAGATTGCCTTGCCATAGTGCCCGAATGCCACTGCGCCGTGGTGAGGGAAATTGTGCTCGATGAGCACATGCCGATAAAAGCGACCCATTTCCGGAATGGCAAAGATGCCGATGGAACCGAAGGAATGGGTGGGCACCGGCAGCACCTCGCCCTGTGCAATATATGCATTCAGCTTTGCATCTGCGGTAGACTGGAGCCGGAAGAATGTGATATCTCCCGGCAGAATGTCTCCTTCCAGCGTTCCCTGTGTCACCTCTTCCGGCAGACTCCGCGCCATAATGAGCTGATACTTCATCTCGCAGAATGCCAGCTTCTTGGTAGTGGTGTTGCCGCAGTGGAAGCCCATGAAGGTATCCTCGAGGGTATACGGATATTTCCCGGCAATGCCCTCCTGATACAGATCCTCCGGTACAGTGTTGTTGATGTCCAGCAGAGTGACCGCATCCTGGCTGACAACAGTGCCGATAAATTCACTGAGCGCGCCGTAAATATCCACCTCGCAGGAAACCGGAATGCCCCGTCCGGTGAGCCGGCTGTTGACATAGCAGGGCACAAAGCCGAACTGTGTCTGGAATGCCGGCCAGCACTTTCCGGCAATGGCCACATATTCCCGGGAGCCCTTGTGCGCTTCAATCCAGTCTAACAGCGTCAGCTCATACTGCGCCAGCTTCGGGAGAATTTCCGGCTTCTTGTTGCCGTCTCCCAGTTCCTTTGCCATATCTGCCGCCACTTCGGGAATCCGGGGGTCTCCCTCATGCTTGCGGAATGCTTCAAACAAATCCAGCTCCGAGTTTTCCTCGATTTCCACACCCAGGTTGTACAGCTGCTGGATGGGGGCATTACATGCCAGAAAATTCAGCGGTCTGGGGCCGAAGCTGATGATTTTCAGGTGATTCAGGCCATAGACAGCCCGTGCCACCGGCAAAAATTCGTGAATCATCCGGGCACACGCTGCGGCATCTCCCACCGGATATTCCGGAATATACGCCTTTACGCCGCGCAGTTTCAGGTTGTAGCTGGCATTGAGCATGCCGCAGTACGCGTCTCCCCGGCTGGAAGAGAGCACACCGATGTTTTCCTCTGCCGCAGCACAGAACATCACCGGGCCGTCAAAATACTTTGCCAGCAGCGTTTCGGCAATCTCCGGGCCAAAGTTGCCCAGATACACGCACAGTGCCTGACATCCGGCCTTCTTCACGTCCTCCAGCGCTTCCATCATCTGGATTTCGCTTTCTACAATACAGACCGGACATTCGTAGATATCTGCCGCATCATACTGGGCACGATACGCCTCCGCCAGCGCCTTTCTCCGGTTGACAGACAGACTTTCCGGGAAACAATCCCGGCTTACGGCAACAATGCCGATACGAATTTTTGGAATATTGATCATAATGTACCATCCTTTCAAATGATATGGATATATTTCAGTCTCCATTTTTAGAGGAGACAAGTTTAACCTCGCCGCGCCTTAGCCTCCCCTGAAAGGGGTAACTCCCCACGGGGTGGGGAGTTGTCCCGAAGGGACAGAGGGGACCGCTCAGTACGAGGGGAACCGCCGCAGGCGGTGGAAGGGTCTCCAACTGAAATCTTTTTCCAAAAGCCACACACACCTACACAAAAGGCGGCAAAAACTTGCCGCCTAAAATCCCACCCTGCACAAAGCAGAAGCCGGACTTTTCTCATTTACATGAATCCGTGATTTTTTCCAAGCCAGATGCCACCTTTTACCGTTCTTCCATAGGAACATACGGCTGCGGCTCTGCCACAGACAAATACGCCGGGCGAATAATCTTGCGGCAGTTGATCAGCTCTTCCAGACGATGCGCTGACCAGCCGGCAATCCGGGCGATGGCGAAAATCGGTGTATACAAATCCACCGGCAGTCCCAGCATCCGGTATACAAAGCCGCTGTAGAAATCCACATTGGCGCAAACGCCCTTGTAGATCTTCCGGTTCTGGGTGATTACCTCCTTCGCCAGCCGCTCTACCGTTGCATACAACTCAAATTCCTCGTGGCAGCCCTTTTCTGCGGAAAGCTGTTCGACAAAGCCCTTGAGAATCACTGCACGGGGATCCGATACAGAATATACTGCATGCCCCATGCCGTAGATCAGTCCGGTGTGGTCGAAGCCCTCGCCCCGGAGCAGCCCGGAAAGATAAGCGCGGATGGCATCCTCGTCCTTCCAGTCCCGGCAGTTTGCCTTCAAGTCCCGGAACATTTCCATTACCTTGATATTGGCGCCGCCGTGCTTCGGTCCCTTGAGCGAACCCAGCGCCGCCGCAACGGTGGAATAGGTATCCGTTCCGGAGGAAGAAACCACATGCACCGTAAACGCAGAGTTGTTTCCGCCGCCGTGCTCGGCATGGAGCACCAGACACAAATCCAGCAGCTTGGCTTCCAGCTGGGTGTACTTTCCGTCCGGCCGCATCATATAGAGAATATTCTCTGCAATGGTCAGCTTCGGATCCGGCTTCTGGATAAACATGCTCTTGTCGTTGCGGAAGTACATGGATGCCTGATAGCCAAATACCGCCAGAGACGGGAACTGTGCAATCAGCTGGAGACACTGCCGCATAACATTGGGCAGACTGGTGTCATCCGGCTTCGGGTCATAGGCATGCAGCGCCAGAACGCATTTCGCCATGGTGTTCATAATGTTGTCGCTGGGCATTTTCATAATAACGCCGCTGTTAAAGTGGTTGGGCAATTCCTGATAATGTGCCAGAAGCTGATGAAATTCCCGCATTTCTTCCGGCTTCGGAAGCCGCCCCATGAGCAGCAGGTAAACGATTTCCTCAAATCCAAAGCGGTTGTGGGTAATAAAGCCCTGTACCAGCTGGTCAATGGGAATCCCCCGATAGAGGAGCTGTCCCGGTGCCGACACTTCCTTGCCGTCCACCAGCTGTGTTGCCGAAACCTTGCTGATCGTGGTCAGACCGGCGCGCACGCCTCTGCCGTCCAGATCCCGCAGGCCGCGCTTCACCTCATATTTCATATACAGATCCGGTTCGATCTGATAGTGCGGCTCCGCTAGTTCCATCAAATGATCGACCTGCTGCATATCAAATTTATACTGCATGATCATTTTTTGAATTTTGGATGAGTGCAATAGGGTTTCTTTCTTCATGTGCTGCGCCGTCCTTTCTGAAACTACAGGTGGAAACAGATTACGCCCCTTCTGGAGCCTGTACGAATGAAACACTTTTCACAAATGTGTTGCGAAAAAGTGGATTTCTTTTTATTATACCGTATTTCCCGGCTTTTGTCAAGCTGCTCATCGCATTTGTTCACAATTTCTCTGCCAGCTATCACTGACATCACCACACCAAGAGCCTCCCCTTTAGGGAAGGAGAACCACCGCAGGTGGTGGAGGGGTCTCCAACTGAAATCTTTTCCCAAACTTTTCAGTCTTACACAATAACCCCTCTGTCAGCTACCGCTGACATCTCCTCTTTCAGGGGCGACATTTTCAAGCAACGCCCAGCCCCAAAATTGCCTCCCCTGAAAGGGGAGGGGGACCATCGCTAGATGGTGGTAGGGTTTTCACGTAAATCTTTTCTTAAAGGTTTCAACTCTACGCAGTAACCCCTCAGTCAGTGCTACGCACTGCCAGGCTCAGCACAAGGCACGTCCTCCGGCCGCCCTTTCAGGGGAGCCTTTTTCAGAAAATCGTCAACTCCCACAAATGCCTCCCCTTTAGGGGAGGGGAACCACCGAAGGTGGTGGAGGGGTCTCCCACGCAGAGAGTTCCCTCAATTACCCCAGCACCCTTCCATAACGCGCACCAGCTGCGCCTTCGGCTGTGCGCCGATCACGGTCTGCACCAGGGCGCCGCCGTCAAAAAAGCAGAACGTAGGAATGCTGGAAATGCCGAACTGCACGGCCAGCGCCTGCTGTTCGTCCACATTCACCTTGTAGAAAGCCACTTCCGGGCACTCTTCCGACAAATCTTCCAGAATGGGCTTCATTCCCTGGCAGGGGCCGCACCAGTCTGCATAAAAATCCACAACTGCGTGCTTCCCCGGCACCTGTAATTCCTGTGCAAAATTTTCTTTGGTCAAATGCTTGACTGCCATACGTCACACACTCCTTTTCAGAACTGTTCCCTGTCTGATTTTCCGGGAACACGCTTTAGTATACCCGATTTTTTCCGCTTTTGCAATGCTTTTTTTCATGAACGCAGAAAGAACGGTCTGCGAATGCCCGCCGGTCGGATTTTCTCCGGATTTTTCGCCCATTTCTTCCCTTTCCAAGGGAAAATCAAAAATTCTGTGTAAAATTGTAAAAAAGTACTTGTATTTTGTTTGCGGCTATGCTATAATGAAAGTACTATCCGGTGCAGGTATTGAATGACGGCACCGGTAATACTTGTACTATATCTCAAGAAAAGGAGTTTCTCTCATGAAATTTGGCTATTTCGATGACGCAAACAAAGAATACGTCATTCAGAATCCGAAGACTCCGTATCCCTGGATTAACTATCTGGGCACACAGGAGTTTTTCTCTCTGATCTCCAACACCGCCGGCGGCTATCACTTCTATAAGGATGCCCGTCTGCGCCGGATCACCCGTTATCGCTACAATAACGTACCGGTAGACATGGGCGGCCGTTATTTCTACATCAAGGACGGCGAAACCGTATGGTCTCCGGGCTGGTCTCCGGTAAAGACAGACCTGGACGCATATACCTGCCGCCACGGCATGGGTTATACCATCATTTCCGGTAAGAAGAATGACATCTCCGCAGAAGTCACCTTCTTCGTACCGCAGAACTACAACGGCGAAATCCAGAGCCTGGTTCTGAAAAATGAAGGCAGCGAGGCAAAGACCATTCAGCTGTTCTCCTTCATTGAATGGTGTCTGTGGAATGCACAGGATGACTCCACAAACTTCCAGAGAAACTTCAACACCGGTGAAGTGGAAATCGAAGGTTCTACCATCTTCCACAAGACCGAATATAAAGAGCGCCGGAATCACTTTGCATTCTACACCGTAAACGATGCCATCGATGGCTATGACACAGACCGCGAGAGCTTCCTGGGTCTGTACAACGGCTTTGAAAATCCTCAGGTCGTTGCAGCCGGCAAGGCTTCCAACTCCGTAGCAGACGGCTGGTCTCCCATCGCTTCTCACTATAAGGAAATCACCCTGGCACCGGGCGAAACCAAGCAGCTCATCTTCATCCTGGGCTATGTAGAAAACCCGAAGGATCAGAAGTGGAATGCTGACGGAAGCATGAACAAGTCCCGTGCTTATGAAATGATCGAACAGTACAACACACCGGAAAAGGTTGCTGCTGCACTGGCTGAACTGAAGGCAATGTGGGATGCACTGCTGTCCAAGTACAGCGTAAAGACTCCGGATGACAAGATGAACCGTATGGTCAACATCTGGAACCAGTATCAGTGCATGGTTACCTTTAACATGTCCCGTTCCGCTTCTTACTTCGAGAGCGGTATCGGCCGCGGCATGGGCTTCCGTGACTCCAACCAGGATCTGCTGGGCTTTGTACACCAGATTCCGGACAGAGCAAGAGAGCGTCTGATCGACCTGGCCTCCACACAGCTGGAGGACGGCGGATGCTATCACCAGTACCAGCCGCTGACCAAGAAGGGCAACAACGAAATCGGCGGTGACTTCTCCGACGATCCGCTGTGGATGATCCTGTCTGTTGCTGCATACATCAAGGAATCCGGTGACTACTCCATCCTGGATGCAATGGTACCGTATGACAATGATGAATCCAAGGCAAAGACCATGATGGATCACCTGGAAAAGAGCTTCTTCCACGTAGTAGAAAATGTCGGCCCGCACGGACTGCCGCTGGCAATGCGTGCAGACTGGAACGACTGCATTAACCTGTCCTGCTTCTCTGATGAGCCGGGCGAATCCTTCCAGACCTCTACCTCTCCGAAGTACGGCGAAGACAAGTACTCCAAGGTTGCTGAGTCTGTTATGGTTGCTGCACTGTTCACCTATGCCGGACCGGAATACGTGGCAATGTGCAAGAAGAAGGGCGATGAAGCCGGCGCTGCAAAGGCACAGGCTGCCATTGACCAGATGAAGAAGAACATCATGGAATACGGCTGGGACGGCGAATGGTTCCTGCGTGCTTATGATGACTTCGGCAAGAAGATGGGCTCTCACGAATGCGAAGAGGGCAAGATCTTCATCGAACCCCAGGGCTTTGCTGTTATGGGCGGCTGCGGTAAGGAAACCGGCGCTGACCTGAAGGCACTGGAGAGCGTAGATAAATATCTGAACTCCACACACGGTCTGGTTCTGAACCAGCCGGCGTTTACCAAATACTACATCGAGTACGGCGAAATCTCCACCTATCCGGGCGGTTATAAAGAAAATGCCGGTATCTTCTGCCACAACAATGCATGGATTATCTGTGCAGAAGCATTTGTTGGCCACGGCGATAAGGCATTTGAGTACTACAGCAAGATTGCGCCGGCATACCGCGAAGAAAAATATTCTGACCTCCACCGCACCGAGCCGTATGTCTATGCACAGATGATTGCCGGCAAGGATGCGAAACGCCACGGCGAAGCAAAGAACAGCTGGCTGACTGGTACAGCAGCATGGAACTTTGTCGCTGTTTCCCAGTACATTCTGGGTGTTATCCCGGATTGGGATGGTCTGAAGATCGACCCGTCTATCCCTCACGAATGGGATGGCTTCACGATTTCCAGACAGTATCGTGGTGCAACCTATGATGTAACAGTCAAGAACCCGAACCACGTTTGCAAGGGTATCGTTTCTGTTACAGTTGACAGCAAGGCAATTGAAGGCAATGTCCTGCCGGTATTCCAGGACGGCGCACATCACGCTGTTGAGGTTGTCATGGGCTAAGCCACAACTCCACATTGCAATTTGCAATACTATTTCCTTTTTACACAGAAAGCAGGGACTCCGCAATCAGCCGGAGTACCCTGCTTTTTGTTTTCCCTCTCGAAAATACCGCCACTCAGGCCACCCCTGCAAAATTCCAGCTTCCCACAATAACCCCTCAGTCAAGCCTACGGCTTGCCAGGCTCAGCACAAGGCACGTCCTCCGGCCGCCCTACAGGGGAGCCTAAAAAGAGTACATTCCCCCTTCCACAAATGCCTCCCCCACAAAAAAATCCCGTCCCGCCAGATAAGTTCCAGCGGAACGGGATTTTGTCGTTTTATTCCTGTTTTACACTGCGCTTGCCGGGCATTGGTTATGCCACAGGCAAGGCAGGGATATTGTTAATGAGATACTGTAAGATTACGATAACATCCGTTGTATTCAGGATGTTGTCTCTCTGACAGTCTGCATTTGCCAGCTGTGTTACATTCAGATAAATGCTGCCGTTGAGATACTTTTGCAGCAATACCGCGTCTACCGCAGTTATCTCACCATCGCAGTTCAGATCGCCGTATACTGAAACATACTGGGGATCCGAAACGCCTTCTACCGGAATTGTTGTTTGTACCGGAGCCGGTGTTGTAACAGTTGTCACCGTTGTGGTCTCTGTTGTTGTCACAGGTGCTTCCGTGGCCTCAGAAACCGTAGTCGTTTCCGGTGCAGAAGCCGCCGTAGTCACAGCTTCCGTTGCTGCCGCGGTAGTCTCTGTGGTTGTCTCCGGTGCGGTTGTCACAACCGGAGCCGTGGTTGTTTCTGCCGGTGCCGCATTCACAGCCTTGAGATAATCCATTGAGCAGTAGCCGCTGGTGCCGTTGTAGGAAACCGCTGCCCAGCTGCCGTTGCCGGAAGTCACCGTTACCGTTGCCCCGTTGGGAATCTTTCCCACTTTAGAAGCGGAAGTAGACGGTGCACTGCGCATGTTCAGCGAAGATGCCGTCACGGTGTAAGTACCGGCATAGCTCTCAGAAAAGTCCGAAGTGTCCGGCTGTGCAGGCTGTGTATTGTTGCTGCTGCCGCCTTCAGAAGCAGCGGCATCTCCCCAGCCCAGGGAGACAATGGTATTATAGGCGTTGTTCAGGCGCTTGGTGTAATACCCGGAACTGTTTCCCCGGTCACTCAGCGCGGTGTTGTGCAGGGTGGAAAGGGTGATGTTCCCATAAGCTCCGCTGCCCTTTGCGGCAGAGAGAATTCTCGCTGCCACACCGCTGCCGCGGTTATACAGTTCGGCATAATAGACCAGCACGCCGGCATTGGTCAGGCCGTATTTTTTTCCGGAGTTGATGTATCCCTGGACATCCTGATATGCCAGATCGTCCTGGGTAGACTGTCCAATGGAAGTGGACAGCAGACTGGAGGCTGCATTTGCCTCGGTTTGTGTAAAGGTTCGGGTGTTCCAGCTGGAAGTGGAAATCACTTCGTTGTAAAAGCTGCTGCCCAAAATGCTCTTTGCAGTGGCCGGATCAGCACTTGCTACGGTACGCATCAGCTGATGGGCACGGTCTGCATGCCATTGCAGCATTCCCACGCTGACTGCACCATTGTCGTTGGCATTGATGGTGCCATAGGTGCCCTCACTCCGGGTAATGATCTGCACGGCCGTTCTGGTCATTTCATCCATAGTCACAGCAGATGCCCGCATGGACGAACCGCTGACGGAAAGAATCAGTGCCAGAAATGTAAGACAGGATAAAACGACTGCCAGAATTTTTTTACGCATACTTTTGCTCCTTTTGGCTGTCCGGTGCATGGAGCCATCTCCGATGCGCCGGGAATGTGAACTGTCTGCGTTACAGCAGTCGCTGCATCGCAATACGGCAAAAAATGCTTTGTGCAATGCTTTTTCCCACCCCTTCCCCAGACACCCTGCAAGAGAAATCCCCTGCATTCTGCCCGGTTCCGGAGCGGAAACGTAGTTTTGAAAAGGGACAAGTGCTGTCCCCTCATTTCAAGCTGCGAAGTTAAGCCATGCGGCACACGCCTGTCCGATCCCGAAAAGACCGGGCGAAAGACGTTGATGCACAGCCCACGGATTGTTCCAAGAGCCATGCTCTGCCGGCATTGTCCTGCATAACAGAAGAGAACGCGCACCGCCCGGAGTCCGGGACTTGTGCGCCGCATGTTTGCACTGTGCGTTCTGCGGATGCATGGCAGACCGCACACTGGCGGCATTTCTGCAAGAAACGCAAACCAGATCTGTCCCCTGCCTCTCGTCCCCAAAGGAATCAGAAGCAAAGGCACGTCCGCTTGTCGTTTCCTACAGCGCTGCCGCCGCCGTACAAGATCTATTATACCACAGTTGTAACCGTTTTGCAAGACTTTTGTTGGCTGCGCCGCGGAACTTTTACAATTTTATGTGAAACTGCATAGATTTTTACTGCGATTTTTGTGGTACTTTCACAGAAATTCCGAAGAATCGCATGTCTTGTTCTGTAACCATTTGTTGCAAATTGTCATATTTCGGTATGCTTCCCGGCAAAAAAATCCCGGCAGGGAAACGCATTCGTCCTGCCGGGATGGTATCTTTATTTTTCAGAATGTTACACTCACTCCACAAAATATGCCTTAGGAATGTGTAGAGTAGTTCGGTGCTTCCTTGGTAATCTGGATGTCATGAGGATGGCTTTCCAGCAGGCCGGCATTTGTAATCTGTACAAACTTTGCCTTTTCGTGGAGCCGTTCAATGGTCTTGCAGCCGCAGTAGCCCATACCGGAGCGAATACCGCCCACCAGCTGGAATACAGAGTCAGCCACACTGCCCTTATACGGAACACGGCCTTCTACGCCTTCCGGAACCAGCTTCTTTGCGCCCTCCTGGAAGTAACGATCCTTGGAACCGTTTGCCATAGCAGCCAGACTGCCCATGCCACGGTATACCTTGAAGGAACGTCCCTGATAAATTTCAGTTTCTCCCGGAGATTCCTCACAGCCTGCCAGCAGAGAGCCGAGCATAACCACATTTGCGCCGGCAGCCAGAGCCTTTACAATGTCGCCGGAATACTTGATGCCGCCGTCTGCGATAACTGGAATGCCGTGCTTCTTTGCCACCTGTGCCACATCATAAACTGCGGTAATCTGGGGTACACCAATACCGGCAACGATACGGGTGGTGCAGATAGAACCAGGGCCGATACCCACCTTTACTGCATCAGCGCCGGCTTCGATCAGTGCTTCGGCTGCTTCCGCAGTGGCAATGTTTCCGGCGATTACCGGCACATGCGGGAAGGCTTCCTTGACTTTCTTCAGCGTGGTCATAATGTTCTTGCTGTGGCCGTGTGCAGAGTCCAGTACCAGCACGTCTACCTGTGCGTCCACCAGTGCGTGTGCACGCTCCAGCACATTTGCTGTAATGCCGATGGCAGCGCCGCACAGCAGGCGACCCTTTTCGTCACGGGCAGAGTTCGGGAACTGTACTGCCTTTTCAATATCCTTAATGGTAATGAGTCCCTTGAGGTAGCCCTCTTCGTCCACCAGAGGCAGCTTTTCGATTTTGTGCTGCCGCAGGATTGCCTGTGCCTCTTCCATGGTGGTACCCACCGGCGCAGTAATCAGGTGATCCTTGGTCATAACCTCAGAGATCGGGCCGTTATAGTCGGACAGGAACCGCATGTCACGGTTGGTGATAATACCCACCAGCTTGCCCACACTGTCAACAATAGGGACACCGGAAATTTTGTACTTGCCCATGAGTGCATTTGCGTCAGACACCAGGTGATTTTCCGTCAGAGAGAACGGGTTTACGATAACGCCGTTTTCAGAGCGCTTTACCTTATCGACCTCATCCGCCTGCTGTTCAATGCTCATGTTCTTGTGGATGATACCGATACCGCCTTCTCTTGCAATGGCAATTGCCATTTTTGCCTCTGTGACTGTATCCATGGCTGCTGTCATAATCGGTGTGTTCAGCCGCACCTGTCCTGCCAATGTTGTCCGCAGATCAATCATGTTTGGGGTAACGTCTGATTCTGCCGGGATCAGCAGCACGTCGTCAAATGTCAATCCTTGCTTTCCAAACTTTTCACACAGTTCCATTGCCATAATGACCCTCCATATTTCCAATTTTTATCTTTCCGGCGAATTGCTCCGCCCAAAGACTTCGCACAAGTCCGCAGAATTTTCCCCGAAGCCCATGCGCGAAATCCGGGAAAAATTCTTGCGGTTATTATATCTATGATACTCTTTTTTCCCCATTTTGTCAAGCGTTTCGCGGTGTCTCCCATGGATTTTACACCTTTTCCAAATTTCCGCGCACTTTTCCCATGAAATGTGAATGAAATATGCAGTTGTGGAGAAGCCTTCCACTGTCCGGTTGTATTTTTCCGGCAGCGCCACCAGTTATGCCGGATAAAATCCGTCTGTATACGCTTCCAGCCGGGTGCGGATGCCCTTCTGATTGCCGCTCATGCGGATTCTGGTAATGGCCGCCTCCTGCAGCACTGTGCCATAGGAGAGCCTGTCCCCCAGACTAAGCCCCACCGGCCCGATCACATCCACAAAGCGCCGCACCAGCCGCCGCCCGGCAAATTTCCGCCGGAAGACCAGCGCCTGCTGAGGGTCATACAGATACTGCCGGTCTAAGGCGAGCTGTTTGGTGCGGACAATGCCCCTGACGGCCGCCTCCGGTTCCGCCTCGTGAAATTTCTCATAGGTGCCGTCCACATCCGCCATATAAAAGTCACTGTACAGCAGGGACTGGTCGGTTGCCGTTCCTGCCGCCAGCAAACTGTTGTCCTTTGCAACGTAGTGCTGATACGTGTCCGGCAGATGCATCCGGATTTCATTCGCCCCCCGGATAAAGGGATACCGTTCATACAGCTTGTAGGACAGGTTTGCCAGACCGTCCCACATGCTGGTATTTTCCTTGACATAGAGATAATTGCTGGCATCCGTGCTCCGCTCCCAGGTAATCTCCTGGGGAAAGCTGTAAAACCCGGTCATCAGCCGATCCAGGGACATGCCGCTGTGAAGCCCCGGTGTCAGCTGGTTCTGGAGCAGCATTGCCGTCAGCCCCCTGGAAACGATTTGTATGTAAACGATCCCCTGCTGCCGTGTTGTCTGACACTGCTCCACCGTGCCCAGATGCAGCTCTGTCTCATCCAGCAGCAGCTGCACCCGGTACACCTGCGCATACAGTTCCGGTTCCAGCGCACCATACACCACAATCCGCAGCTGGCTGTACGGGGTATACGCTTCCTTTTCCAGCACAAAGGAAGCAATGCGGTCAGACAGTATAATCCGGTTGTTCGGCGTTTTCAACACCAGCTTGAGTGTCATAGACTCCCCTCCGTTTCTTCCGGCGGCGCCGTCAGCGTGTTCGGGGTAATCAGCGTCAGCGTACAGTGTAAAAGCCCGTCCTTCGCCGCCTCCTGCACCGCATATTCCACCAGATTCACCGCCACAAACCGCACGCCCCGCAAATCAAAGACAAACCGCCGGTTCGCGGCAATGGCGCTGTCCAGCTGTAATATCACGTCCCCCGGATTCTCCGTAAACCGGATCCAGCCGTCCAGAACCAGCCGCCTTGCCCTGGCGCTGGAATTGGTCACATACCCGGTGCCCAGAACACCGCCCTGCTCCGCATACTGCCTGACTCCGGTGAGCTTCCAGCTGCCGGCATAAAACACCAGCTCTCCCAGCTGTACCGGAAAGCTCCGCATTTCCACCAGATGCAGCGCTGTCTGTTTCATACTGTTCCCTCCTTCTTCGTTTCCCATATCCCAGCTGCCGTAAATGTCCCGGTCAGACCGGTGCGCCTCAGCTTTCGCTGCAAAACAAGACCGCCGCTGCGCACCTGTACCGCCGTGCATCCGGCAGCCTCCATCCCCGGCATCACTTCCTGACAAAACGCCGCGTATAATTCCGCTTCCGTCACCTGTTCCGGCATCAGCACTGTCACTGTCAGCCAAGCAGTCATCCCATAGCAAACTGCATCTGCCGTTTCAAAAGGCGCCGATAGCTCGGTCTGCTCCAGCCCCAGCACCAGAAACTGCGCTTCCCGTCCGGCAATGGGTGCCGCATCATACGCCAGATAGACCTTCCAGTCCGTATTTTTCTCCAATACCGCCTTAATTTCCGCTAAAATCTGCTCCGGCCGCAACGCCTTCCCCCTCCTTTCCAAAATCACGCATAGCACAAATTCTTATACTGCCGCAAAAAAGAAGGTGCCCTCTTCCAGCAAGCTACGGCATAATCCCCGATACGCCCATACCAGCGACAGCGCAAAATCCCGCTTCTGCTTGGCGTCCGTGTTCTGCGCAATCGTTCCGGCAAAGGTACACGCCGCCCGGTCACGCGCCGCAGTCATTTCCGTGTACCGCAAAAGCGCCACCGCCGCCGCTAAATAACATAGCCTTGCATCCGTCTCATCCGCATCCGGCAAAAGCCCCTGCCGCACTTCCTGTACCGCCATTGTCAGAATGGGCGTATACTCCTCCGCCACTACATCCGGCCCGGCAAACAGCCCAAACAATAACGCCACCTGCTCCATATTCATACCAAAACCTCCCAATCCAAAATTCTCCCCATCCCTTCCCATCCCCAAAAGCCTCTCCTCCAGAGGAAAACCGCCGCCAGGCGGTGGAGGGGTCTCCCCCTTCCAAACAACCAGAATCACTCCCTCAAACCCGAAACGCCGCATTCCCCTGCTGTTCCTTTTCTGCCAAACCCAGCTGTCCCGCACACATTGCCTTCTGCTGCACGCGCAGCTTCTCCTGAAAGGCCAGCAGCTCTTCCAGATTCATTCGCTTTACTGCCGCCGAAACGGCATCCTGTTCCACCTGTCCGGCCACCAGATACCGCAGCCGAATGATGTCCTGCCGCACCATCTGCTCCACACGCCCCAGCATACTCTCCTGTTCCCGGAGCCGTCCTTCCAGCATCCTGCACTGTACCGCACTGCCCTTTTCTTCCAGAAACTGCTTGGTAACCCCAGCCTCTTTCTGCGCCGGAACCGCCACAAAACTCCATTCATACGCGTCCGTAATCTCAGACAAAATCACATGGCAAAGCTTTCCGCCGTACATCTGCCCCGGCTGGTGCATGCAGCCGCCCCTGCGCCGGTCTTTTCCGCAAACAGAACATACCTGACTGGCCGCCGCACAGGAAACACTGACTTCTTTCTTGATTCCCCCGTCAATCTCCCGGATCAAATCCCGGTTTGCCTCGGTGCGAATCATATACGCCTGCCCTTCCAGCCAGGTGTAGCATTCTCCTGCCGCTGTTTTCCGTTCCGAATCCTGCCGCAGCGCCGTAGAAAAAATCCGCGCCGTCTGGTTCTCTCCCTTCGGGTTATGGTCAAAAATCCCGGTGCGCCCCACAAATAACGCGCGCATCTGCTCCAGCGCTTCCAGCGAAAACCGCTCTCCGTCCCGGTCAATCTCGTTGTCGCATAGCTTCACCCGAAAGAGATACACCTCTTCCGCATTGTGCCTGCGCCGTGTAAATTGATTGAGCAGTTCCAACTGCTCCTGTACTTCATCCTGCATCTCCATACGCTCCTTTCCAAACCCCCGCCCCAACTCCAACGCTCCCCCAACACCAAACCTTCCCAACTCCCAAAGCCTTCCCTTTAGGGAAGGGAGACCGCCGCCAGGCGGTGGAGGGGTTTCCCATCCAACCCAACCATCCACTCCATCCCAAAAAAATCAGAACCTGTCTTCATAAGAAATATGTGTGGATTTTCGAGCATAATTTTGTTGCAGACAAGGCAAAAATACGCAGGCGGGCTGTCGCCCGGCAAGTATTTTTCACGCAGTATGCAGCAAAATTTGCCGAAAAGACGCGTGTATACGCTTGTGAAGACAGGTTCTCACATTGCCAGTACATGCACCGCATCCGCGGTCATCACCCGGAATCCCACGCGAATCGACATTGCAATGGTATCCAGCTGACTGTCAATGAGCTTGTCTGTTTCCAGAATCAGATCCGAGCCGGTCACCATTTCCAGCGCGAACTTCTGATCCAGACCAATGAGGTAGTCGTCACTCATGCCGGCACATTTCAGAAGCTGTGCACCAAACGGCAGCAGAATCCGGCTGGGCTGTGCCGAAGCCATCTCCTTCATCTGATCCATTGTCATAATCTGCGCCGCCAGCTTGGGAGAAGCCAAAACTGCAGTCATATCAAAATCCCGGAACGCCCCGTACAGCGTTATCATATCCGCATAAGTCAGCGTGCCGGATGTTTTCACATCCACCGTAGAACCAGCCTCCGCATTGAGCTTCAGAATCGCCTGTCCCAAAATGGCGTTGCCCAGCTTCACTCCAATGGAACGCAGCACCGCTCCAAAAGCATCCAGCCGCTGCCGGCGCACTGCTTCATAGGAAGCGTGTACCGCACGGCCAAACTTGTCCAGCCGCATCACTGTACTGGATTCCAGATAGGTGGCCGTAGGCAGCGCCGCCCCCTGCGTTGTTTTGGTGCTGTACGCCTCCTTGTCACTGAGCACACCGCCTACATATTCGCCGCCTTCAATCTGCGTGTTGACAGCTGTCACCTGTGACAACGCTGACTGTTCCACACCGCTGCGTACTGCCCGGCGAATAAATTCCGGGAACAAAACCGCACTTTCCGTTGTGGAAAAGAACTTTTCCACCCGGTCACACATCGGCCCTGCCACATGAATTTCAAAGCGCTTGAGCTGACGCTCATAAGCGTCCAGCCCTTCCATAGGTGTATCCGCATACTGCGCCGAAGGATCCGCCTGCTCCAGCACCTGTGAAAAACTCTTCCCGGAAATGTGATACATACCTTTTTCCAATTTCAGTTCCTGATACATCATACTTCAAACCATCCCTTTCCGCAGCACATCGTGCCGCAAACAATTCAAATCAAATACTTTTCCCCATCCACCTCAAAAGCCTCCCCTGAAAGGGGTGACTCCCCACGGGGTGGGGAGATGTCCCAAAAAGCCCCAGCCTCCCCCCCAAAAAAACTTCACCTCCCACGGCGTTTCTCGCTCCATCCCCAACCTCAATCCAACAATCACTCCCCTTCCAATTCCAGCTCCAGCTGCTGTGCCTGTGCATTCCAAAGCCGAGCCTGCGCCTTTTCCGTCTCATCCTGCAAATTGATATTGCTCCACTCCACAGAAACCGCGCCGTCCGAGCCGCACAGCCGCAAAAAACTGCATCCAATCCGGCAGATCACCGGTTCCAGAAGCCGGCGGTAGTACTCCAGCTCCGAAGTCAGAATGTCCGCCTGCTGACTGCTCATGCGCTCTGTAGAAGACCAGTTCAGCCCCAGCAAAAACGGCGGAATGGAAAGCTTCGCAATCAGCTGCTCCAATAGCTGCCGTACCGGAACCTCCGTGTCCAATAATGCGTTGTCCGAACCAATCACCCGGATGTCCACATCCCCTGCACAAATAAAGTCCCTGATCTCCCCCTGTGCCCCAGCACGCATGCCCTCGCTCCATTCCCGGGCAATCTGCCTTGCCCGCTCCCCGGCATAGGCGCGCTCTGCCGGATCCCCGGACGGCTTGTACGTCACCGCATACCGCACATTTCCCATGCGGTCATAGTTCTGCCCGATGCACTCGTAGATGCGCAGCAAAATCCGGCTGAGCGCCGGCAGCCCTTGTAATACCGAAACCCCGTAAACCCCGCCCGGCGGCGGATTCAGCGCGGTAAATAAAATGCGCTCCGGATGAATAATCCGCACGGCCTGCTCCGGCTCCGCTCCCCGAAGCCAGAACTGCCGTTCCAAACCGCGCCCCGGCCGAATCTCCACCCGATCCGGCGGTGCCGTCTGAAGCCCGGCAAATGCCCCCGTCCGGGAATCCACCAGCATCTCCCCCAGCGCATTGCCATAGGTAAGCAAACTGTCCAGATACCCGTCTGCAAATGTCTGTAAAGACTGCCCTGTCAGCCCCACCGGAACATTCCGGCAAAAATCATCCAATTGCTGCTCCATCCGCGCATCCGAGCAAACCAGCCGAAAGTTCCCCGTCAGCCGCACGATTTTTCCAATCGCCGCATCAATCACCGGCACCGCACGCCGCAGCCCGGCATATAACGGCACCGCCGCCATTCCCGGCACTTCCATACCGCTGCGCTCCGCCTGAAACCGCGGCACACTCTGCAGCATTCCACACCCCGCATCCGTCCTTCTTTTCCGCGGAAATAAACCCATATCACCCAAACTCCTTTCAAAACCCACCATCTCAACCCCAAACTTCCCCATCTCCAAAGGCTTCCCCTCTAGGGGTGACTCCCCACGGGGTGGGGAGATGCCCCGAAGGGACAGAGGGAACCGCTCAGTACGAGGGGGACCGCCGCCAGGCGGTGGAGAGGTTCCCCCCATCCAAACCACCCCTCATCTCAAGCCCTCACCCCCTCTCCGTGCCGAAACCGCAAAAAACGCATCTTCCCGGTTTCCGCACACAATGGTGCGCACAAAATACCGCATATCGTCCATAGCGTGATCGTGTTCTTTTTTGGGAATATCCCCCTTCACCGAATCGCTCCAGCAATACTCCCCGAATTCCCGGCAAATATCCCGGCACGCGGCAGAAAATTTCAGCCGTTCCTGCTGTAGCAGATTGGATACCTGCTGAATGCCGCAGTTCACATTGTTGTCCGCCGCGATCACCCGGAATCTCCCGTGCCGGTGAATGCAGGCGATAAAACTAGCCGCAGACGGATCCACCACCACACTGGAAACCGCATACCCTACCGCCAGATTTTCCAGCGCCTGATAATGCTCTTCGTCCGTCCGCCGTTCCCCTTCATTCCGCGCATCGTAGTAGTATTCCTTGATCCGATACCATACCCCGTCACAATGCCCCCACAGCCCGAAGGAAGAGGGGTTCACTGTACCGTAATCGCAGGAAATCCAGTACCGGTCACAAACCGGCACTTCCTCCACCACATGCCTTGCCCTGGAAAACATCGGGTAAATCAGCCCGTCTGCCGCCGTCCATTTTCCCCGGACAAAGCGATCGTAAAACGCGCCGCTGTACAGCCGCTCATACCGCTTCCGCACACTCTGGGAAAGAGATGGATTGTCCGCCATGGTAAAGTGTAAATACAGCGCATTTTTCTCTTCCCGTTTCTGAATCCACTCCCGGTAAAACCAGTGGACAGGACTCCCCGGATTGCAGTTAAACCAAATCCGGGAGCCCGTCACACTGCACCGCGCCATAGCCTGCTCCACAAAGGAACGGGGCATCAGTGCCACCTCGTCTAAAAATACCCCGCAAAGCGTCATGCCCTGAATCAGCGCCGCCGAGCTTTCATCCCGGCCGCCGAATAAATAAAAGCGGTTGCATACCCCGGCCAGACGAATGTCCACAAAGTTCCGGCTCACCCGCTCCATGCAGGTAAATCCCAGACTGCCCAATAGCCGCAGCAGCGGTGTCATGACATTGCGCTTGAGGGACGTTACTGTCTTTCCGCAGAGGGCAAAGGTGCCGCCCTGAAATGCCGTCATGGCCCAGCTGACAAATCCAATGGACATGGACAGCGTTTTCCCGGAACGTACTGCGCCGTCACAAATAATGGCATCGTACCGGCTGGTTTCCCGCCTGCTCCACCAGGACATCGCCAGCCGCTGCTTCGGGGAAAAGGTCTTAATCTCCGCTGTCATGATTTTCCTCCCCCGTTTTTCCGGAAAGCGCCGCCAACAGCGCGTGCGCTGCCGCCTTTCCGTCTGCATCACTGCTGTATTCGTATAATGAAGCCAGCGCCTTCAGCCGGTCAAAAAAGTGGACTTCCATGCCGCCGTTCCGGTCTCGCTTAATCGAAGAAACCGCAAATAAATCCAGCTTGTCCAGCGCCGCACCGCCTGGCTGCTCTTCGGATAAAACCAGCTGCATCACATCGTTAGTGCGCCCGAATGCCAGCCGTTCCAGCCCGGCACGGACACAGGCCGCCAGATCGTCATGCAGTACCGCCCGGTACTGCTCCACCATGCGGCGGTAACAGCCGTACCGCAAAAGCGCCGCACCGTCTGCCGCCGCAGTCTCCGGCGGATACCCGGCACACCGCGCCGCTTCCGCCACATCCCCTAACCTGGCATAGTGGCAACAAAATAAACTGCGCCGCTTGGATTCCTTTGAACTTCCCATTTTACTCCATTTCTCCTTTCTCTGGTTCAGGCTCCCGTTGTCCCATAGGAACAACCCCTTTCACTAATACCCCCGAAAATCAAAAAAGTTGAACGTTTCCGTTCAACTATGAACACAAATTTACAAAGTAAACGTAGATTGTTTACATTCAAAGCCCTTTTCCCCGCAATTCCCCTTGACAGCCCCCATTTCCCATGCTATAATATATGCGTAATCAATATTATATGCCATATAATATTATAACAAAAAAACAAACCTGTCAGGAGCACACCCAAAGCCTTCCCTTTAGGGAAGGGGGACCGCCGCTAGATGGTGGAGGGATTCCCAACGTAAATCTTTCCCCTCAAGCCACAGCTTTTCATACCCCCAACCACCCCACAAAAAGAAGGTGATAATTTTGTCTGCATTTTCCATTGGCGCCACGCTGCTGGATGCCATGGTGCTGGCCGTTTTGTCCAAAGAGGACACCTATGGCTACCAGATCACCAAAGATATCCAGGCGCACTTTGCGGTTTCGGAATCCACACTGTACCCGGTTCTGCGGCGGCTGCAAAAAAACGGCAGCCTTACCACATATGACCAGCCGTTTCAGGGCAGAAACCGCCGCTATTACCGCATCACCGTTTCCGGCAGAGCACTGCTGGAACAATACCGAAAGGAATGGTGCACCTATAAACAGCAGGTGGATTTTTTCCTGGACGAAACCCCGTCCGCATAGAAAATCCCACATTTTTTCGTATCTTTATAAAGGAGCGATTTTCACATGACAACACAAGAATACTGCGCCGCACTGGAACAGGCGCTGTCCCCCATGCCGCCGGAAGAGCGGCAGGAAACCATTCGCTATTACCTGGAATTTCTGGAAGATGCCAACGAATCCGAACGTGCCGCACTGGGTACCCCCACAGAACTGGCACAGCGAATTCTCCGGGAAAACGGCCTTTCTGCCGCCGCACCCTTTCCGGAAAATCCGCCCAAACGAAAAAAACGCACCGCAATCTTTGTGGCGCTGGCCTGTACCTTCTATCTCTGGCTGCCGCTGCTGCTCACCTGGTATATCTTGCTGCTGACCGCCTTGATTTGTATTGCGGTGATTCCCCTTTCTCTGGTTTGCGCCGCCGGCCTGCTGCTGTTTGTGGGCATTGCAATCCTGTTCCAGGATGCAGCGCTGGGACTCTTTTCTGTCGGCTGCGGCATTTTTATCCTGGGACTGTGCGTTCTGCTGGCACTTCCCCTGTGGAAAGCCTGCCAGGCAGTGGCACGGTTTACAGCCTTTTCCACAAAAAAACTGTGGCACGCACTGTTTGACACCAAAACGAAAGGAGCAGATCGCACATGAAACACTGGAAACCTTGGGTTATCACCGGCATCTGCTGCTGTGCAGCCGGTCTGATTTTCGGCGCAGCCGGCATTGCCTCCGGCGCACTGAATCAGGAACACTATGCAAAAAAGTGGAATCTTTCTGATTATCATGACACCGTCACCGGCCATTTCAGCACCGTTCTGATTGATGCCGATTACGCCGATATCACCATTCAGCCCGGCACACAGGCCGCCATTTCCGCCGAACATATGGAAGACAATACCTATCAGTTTTCTGTTGAAAATGACACGCTGCAAATCACCCAGAAAACCAGCAACAAACACGACTGGCTCCACTGGATTCACATTGGGCCGTGGAGCGCACCCACACCAACCATTACCCTCACCCTGCCGGAAGCCGAGTATCGGGCGGTTGCCATCTCTTCCAATTTTGGAGAATGCAGCGTTTCCGACCTCACCGCCAATACATTTTCCCTGGATGTAGACTGCGGCTCCAGCACAATCACCGGACTCAAAACCGCCAGCTGTAACGCAGACTGCAGCGCAGGAGAACTCACCCTGACCGATTCCGAAATCACCGGAAACGCACAGCTGAACCTGGATGACGGCGATCTGTCCCTGAACAATACAGTGATCGGCAGTCTCTGCCGCCTGTCCAATAACATGGGCAATATCACCATGCAGCAGGTTTCCAGCGGCACCAATGAAATCACCCTGGACTGCGGCAGCCTTTCCATGCAGAACTGTACTCAGGAAGAAACCGACACTTCCAGCACTTACACCCTGCGTTTCGGTGATCTGAACGCATCGTCCTGTGTTCTCTACCAGTCCCAATTTACCTTGGACTACGGCGATCTGGAAACCACAGACACCGCCCTGCTGGGAAAAAGCACCGCCACAGACAACATGGGCGACATCAACCTGAACCTCCGGGGCAGCCAGTCCGACTACCAGGTGATTTCCGACATTGCCGGCAACTCAGATTCCGGCAGCAATAACCAAATCCGCATCTCCGGAGACGACGTCGCCACAGACATTTCCGTCTCCTTTACAGAAAAAGACTAACCCTCCTCCAATAAAAAAAGCGCATGCCTCTTGTTATAGAAGCATGCGCTTTTTTCTCAATAACCCCTCAGTCACCTGCGGTGACAGCTCCCCTACAGGGGAGCCTAAAGAGTCCCTTTCCAAATTCCAAAAAACCTCCCCCATATGGGAGAGGTTTTTCTTATTTATCACTATCAATATACTTCCAGCAGCCCTTCAAATAGACCAGACCGGAAATGATTGTGAGGATGGTGGAAATCCAGATCAGGCCGCCCAGTACCCAGGTGCGAATCCAATCCGGTGCAGCCAGGGCAAAGTCTCCGGTGAGAGACAGATACAGCAAAATGCCCACAATGGACACCATGGTAAATGCTGTTTTCAGCTTTCCCCAGATGCCGGCTGCAATGACCACGCCTTCTTCCGCGGCCAGAAGCCGCAGGCCGGACACCATGAATTCCCGCGCTGTAATAATGACCAGCGGAATGGCGGACATCCGGAATTCGTCCAGTTCCACAAAAACGGTGAGCGCCGTAATAACCAGCACCTTATCTGCCAGCGGATCCAGGAATTTCCCGAAGTTGGTCACCAGTCCTCTGGCACGGGCAATCTTGCCGTCCAGCATATCCGTCAGCGAGGCCGCCGCGAATACAATCAGCGCCAGCAGAAAATGCACCGGAATCGCGTCCACGTAAATACAAATCAAAAAGACCGGAATGAGAATCACACGCAAAAGCGTCAGTTTATTGGGTAGATTCATCCGTTACCTCCTCCGCCAGCAAATCATAATCCAGCGTATCAAATACCTCAACGGTAATGTATTGTCCCATCCGCAGGCGGTTTTCACTGCGGACAAAAATCTTTCCGTCAATGTCCGGGGCATCTGCGGCCGTCCGGCCGAAATAACAGCCGGCATACTTGTCATAGCCTTCCATTACCGCAGTCATGCGCGTGCCGACCTTGGCCGCATTCTTGGCGGCAGATACTTCGGCCTGCTGCTCCATGATGATTTCCGCACGGTGTGCGCGCACATCCTCGTCCACCTGGTCTTCGAACTCCGCTGCCTTTGTCCCCTCTTCTTCCGAGTAGGCAAAACAGCCCAGATGATCAAACTGCATATCCTGCACAAAGTCGCCCAGACGATTGAACTGTTCCTTCGTCTCGCCGGGGAAACCGGTGATCAGCGTGGTGCGCAGCGTAATTTCCGGCACGCGTTCCCGAATGTGCGCAATCAGCTTTCGTAGGGTCTCCTCGTCTCCCGGCCGGTGCATCCGTTTCAGGATCTCTCCGTCACAGTGCTGAATGGGCAAATCCAGATACGGCACCATGTGCGGCTCTTCCACAAATACGTCCAGCAGCTCTTCTGTAATCCGCTCCGGATAACAGTACAGCACACGTACCCAGCGGATGCCCGGAATGTGACACAGTTCCCGGAGCAGCTCCGGCAGCCGGGATTTTCCGTAGAGATCCACGCCGTACTGAGTGGTGTCCTGTGCCACCACATTGATTTCTGTCACGTGGTGCTCGGCCATCCAGCGTGCTTCTTTCAGCACGTCCTCCATGGGAACGCTGCGGTATGGGCCGCGAATCTGGGGAATTGCACAGTAGGTGCAGCAGTTGGAGCAGCCCTCTGCAATTTTCAGATAGGCAAAGAACGGCAGCGTGCTGATAATCCGGTCACCGGTCAGCTCTGCATCCGCCTTTTTGCCGAAGCGCACCACGCGCTCCCCGGCCAGGACATGATCCAGGATATCCACAATATCCCGGTTATCTCCGATTCCGATGACAGCGTCCGCTTCTGTAAACAGCTCTGCGGCCTCTTCCCTGTACCGCTCTGTGAGACATCCGGTGAGGATGATTTTTTTCAGGGTGCCGTCCTGTTTCAGGGCACCCAGCTCCAGAATGGTTTCAATGGCTTCTTCCTTTGCGGACTGAATAAATCCGCAGGTATTGACAATCGCAATTTCTGCCTCGCCCGGTTCGGTTACCAGCTGATAGCCATGCGCACGCAGCTTTGCCAGCATGCGCTCAGAATCTACCAGATTTTTGGAACATCCCAGGGAGACCATGCCGACACGAATAGGCATAGATTTTTCCTCCGTTTGGTTCTTATTGTGCAGCAGTTGCTGCTGCGGTGGTGACTGTTGTTGTGGTGGTTTCGGCCGCAGCAGCTGCGGCGGCGGCAGAGGATTCGGCGGCTGCCACCTCTGCTTCGGTGGGCGGATCCTTATAGTTGGGTTTGCCCGGATGCATGGAAAAGACGATCATACCGTTTTGCACATCCAGCCCCCGGTAATAGGTCAGCTCGCTGAGCGTTACCAGCTGATAGCCCTGCTGTACCAGCGTGGGCACCAGCTGCTGTACTGCTGCGGCTGTCTCCGCGTACAGGTCATGCATCAGCACCACATCGCCGTCCTCGATATTTTGCAGCGAAGCGCTGACGGTGGAAGCGGTGTTCCGGGTTTTCCAGTCCTTAGTATCTACTGACCAGAACGCCAGCGGACGGCCGATGGTGCCGCGCACGATATCGTCAAACGAGCCATAGGGCGGACGCACCCAATAGGGATAGCGGCCGATGGCCTGATACACCAGGTCGTCTGTTTTCTGAATGACTTCCTTCCGTTCCTCCGGGGTGGCCTTTGCCAGGTCACAGTGGTTATAGGTATGGCTGCCGATTTCACAGCCCAGGGAAACGGCGCGCTCCATGTACTGGGATGTAGTATCATTGATATTCTCTCCCACCACAAAAAATGTGGCATGGCCGCCGTAGGTTTCCATGGTGTCCAGAATGGTGGGCGTATTCTCGCTGGGGCCGTCATCAAAGGTCAGCGCAACCATGGGTTTATTCGGATCGATATTGGCATTTTTGTCAATAAACGGTGCGTACAGACTGGCATCTGTGGTAGTGGTTGTGGTTACAGTAGTGGTAACCGCCGTTGTGGTAGCGGCGGTGGTTCCGGTTTCGGATTCTGCTGTGGTCTGCACACTGGCATTCGCCATGGCAGCCTGTGCGCCGGCATCCTCTTCCGGCTGGATTTTTTCGCAGGCACAGCCCAGAATCAGCAGCCCGGCAGTCAGAAAAACTCCCCATTTTCTTCGTTTGTGCGCTTTCATATTCGATTTCCTCCTATGCATTGTCCTGCATGGCAAGCGGCTTTGTCCGGCAGTGGTTTCCGGCAAAGTCCGGCGCGGAAACTCCACGTAAAAAATTCCCCTATTGTTTCAGAACCTGCCTTTGCACACCCCGATCCATCCCAAAAATCTACAGTGCAGAAGGTGCGGCAGTGCGCCGGGTTCTGTGTGATGTGTCCCGGAAAATACGCCGGAACGCGGTCATTCTTCTTCCAGCTGCTCCTGGTACCAGGCCACGGCACGATTAATTTCCCCGAAACCGTAGCCGCGCCGCACCAGTGCAGCCTTTCCTTTTTCAATTTGCTTCCGATCCCGGGGATCGGCAAAACAGGCGGCGTATTTTCCTGCCACCAGCGCCTGGAGATTCTCCTCCAGCTGGCGGGCATAAGGTTCCAGCGCCTGTGTAATATGGCTGTCCAGCAGCCCCCGGCGGCGCATTTCCTGCCGGGCGCGGTGCAGCCCGAAGTGCTTGACCTCCACATAATAATGCGCCGTCTGCTCCGCATACGCCTGGTCATTGATCAGCCCCAGCGAAGCCAGCCGGTCAGTCACGGCATAGCACACCTGTTCCGGATATTTGGGCTCCAGCTTCCGGAACATTTCCATATAGCTGTAGCCCCGGCGATCCAGCAGATAGCAGGCGTGCTGATAGGCCTTTCGGGAAAGCTCACTCTCCTGCACGGTCTGCCACTGCTCCGGTGTCAGCTCCATGCCAGTGCGCAGCTGAAAGCGCGTTACAATCTGCACATGCAGAAATTGCAGCTCTCCGGAATCATCCAGTTCCAGCTCCCAGGTGTTTCCCTTATAGGGTTTCAGCAGTGTAATCGTCATTGGATTCTGCTCCGATTATGCCGGGTCGAATTCTTCGAAATCGTCCTCGGCACTGACCTCCAGATCTTCGCTGGTGTCTACGGTGTCTAAGGAAACGGCACCGTCTTCCGGCACATCCTCGGATGCGGCAGCAGCCTTTGCGGCAGCTTCTTCCAGCTTGGACGCTTTCTTTTTCTTCTTGGTGGAGGCCATCAGTTCATCCTTGTGCTCCATGATCTTCGCTTCAATTTCCTTGCGCAGCTCTTCATTTTCGCCGAGGATGTTCTTGACATTTTCCCGACCCTGTCCCAGCTTCTGATCACCATAGCTGAACCAGGAGCCGCTCTTTTTGATAATGCCCAGCTCCGTTGCCACGTCCACGATTTCGCCGGTACGGGAAATGCCTGTGCCGTAGAGAATGTCGAATTCGCATTCCCGGAAGGGCGGTGCCACCTTGTTCTTACTGATCTTTACCTTGGTGCGGTTGCCGATGGGGCTGCCGCCCTCCTTGATGGCCTCGCCCCGACGGACTTCCATCCGCACAGAGGCGTAGAATTTCAGGGCACGGCCGCCGGGTGTGGTTTCCGGATTGCCGTAGAGCACACCGATCTTTTCCCGCACCTGATTAATGAAGATAGCCACGCACTTGGACTTGGAAATAACAGCGGTCAGCTTCCGCATAGCCTGGGACATCAGGCGCGCCAGCTGTCCCACGTGGCTGTCACCCATGTCGCCGTCAATTTCGGCACGGGTGGTCAGCGCCGCAACGGAGTCCACAACCAGCACGTCAATGGCACCGGAGCGCACCAGTGCTTCGGCAATTTCCAGCGCCTGTTCGCCGCTGTCCGGCTGGGACACCAGGAGGTTGTCAATATTGACCCCCAATGCCTCGGCATACAGCGGATCCAGGGCGTGTTCCACGTCAATAAAGGCAACCTCGCCGCCCATCTTCTGCGCCTCGGCAATGATGTGCAGGGCAACGGTGGTTTTACCGGAACTTTCCGGCCCGTACAGTTCCACGATTCTGCCCCGGGGCACACCGCCGATTCCCAGCGCCATATCCAGCATCATGGAGCCGGTGGGGATCGCCTCTATATTCAGGTTGGTTTTGCTCTCGCCCAGCCGCATAATTGCGCCTGTGCCATAGGTTTTGGTAATATGTGCAATAGCGCTTTCCAGTGCCTTTTTCTTTTCCGCATCGGACTGCGGCATCTGGATCGCCGGTTTTTTCTTCGGATCTGCTTTCGCCATAGTGGCTCCTTTCTGCTGCCGCATATCCGGCAGAGTGCTTTTATTTCCAGGATTTCTTTGCCGCCGCACCCAGAATGACACGGGGAATTCCGGCAAGGTCGGGGACAATGCGGCAGCGGACAAATCCATTTTCTTCTAAAATCTGCAACACCGATTCGGCCTGTCCCATGCCGGCTTCATAGACCAGCCAGCCGCCTTCGGCCAGGCAGGGCTTCCAGAGAGGGGTGAGCGTCCGGTAAAATGCCAGACCGTCTCCCCCGCCGAACAGAGCCTGTTCCGGTTCGTGCGTCACCTCCGGCTGGAGGTGTGTCATATCCTCTGCCGTCAGGTACGGCGGATTGCTGGTGATGACATCATATTGCTTTTGCAGCAGTTCCGGCGGTGGACTGCACACATTCCCGGCAACCACCTGAAGATCCGGTGCCAGCCGGGAAAGGTTCCGGCGCAGATAGGGCAGCGCCTGGGGAGAAAGCTCCACGCAGTCCCCGGTAACGCCGGAGAGGTGCGCCGAAATCGCCGCCGGGATACACCCGGAACCGCTGCACAAATCCAGCAGCCGGGTGCTGCTGGTCTCCCGGCGCAGCTCCAGCACCGTTTCTACCAGCGTCTCTGTATCCTGCCGGGGAATCAGTACGCCGGGGCCCACCGCAAAGGGCAGCCCGAAAAATTCCCAGGTGCCGCAGAGATATTGCAGCGGCTCATGGGCACAGCGCCGGGTGGTCATGGTTTCCAGCCGTTCCAGCTGCGCCGGTGTCAGAGGCGTTTCGGGAAACGGCTGGCCGCCGGATAGCTCCAGCACCGTCTCCACCAGCACCCGGCTTTCCCACCGGGCAGATTCCAGGCCGGCCTGTTCCAGCTGACGCTGGATTTCCAGGCGCACGGTACGGGGCAGGCGGTTTACCACTTGTCATCCTCCAGATCTTGGGGGATACAGGGCTTTAATGCGGCAATGGCGCATTCGATCTGTGAGCCGTCCGGTTCTCGGGTGGTGATGCGCTGAATCTGGAGTCCCGGCCAGGAAAGCGCACGTGTCAGCCAGTTATTGCTCCGGCCGGCAATGCGGATAAACTCATAGGAAATTCCCACCACGATGGGCAGCAGCAGCACACTGACAATCACACGCTGCCACACCACAGTCAGGGGCACCAGGCACATCACCAGAATGCTGACAATCAGGGTGATGAAAATGAAGCTGGTACCGCAGCGCGGGTGGAACCGGGTGTGTTTCTTTACATTTTCCACGGTCAGCTCCTCGCCGGCCTCATAGCAGGCGATGGTCTTATGCTCTGCGCCGTGGTATTCATACGTCCGGCGGATATCCTTCATGAATCCGGTGCAGGCCATATAACCCAGGAAGATCACGATTTTCAGGATGCCCTCCAGCAGCGAACGCACAAAGTGGCTGCCGTCCGGGATGGGGGTATGTACGATCAGCTGATTTACGGCAAATTTCGGAAGCCATGCGAACAGACCCAGTGCTACCACGAAGCCCAGCACGGTACCGATGGTCATAATGATTCCGAAGATCTTATCCCCCAGCTTTTCGTCCAGCCACTTTTCAAAGCGGTTCATTTCTTCTTCGTTCTGGGTTTCCTCGCCGTCCTCCGGCATCTGCTTTTCCGCGGATTTCATCAGGCAGTGATAGCCGTCCTTCATGGACAGCACAAAGTTGAAGCTGCCGCGGACAAGCGGACACCTTCGGTACCAGGGCATATTTTTGCCGTTATTTTCCGGCCAGGTCTCTACATCGATTTCTCCATTGGGCAGGCGGCAGGCCATTGCGCCGGTATCTGCCCCCTTCATCATGACACCCTCAATCAGCGCCTGTCCGCCGATTTTGGTCATGTGCTTTGGATTTTCTCTGGGTTGCTTTGCCATGTGTTGTCCTTTCCAAGGAATGTCCGGCAAGGGGTGCCGGAGGGGAATGTGTTTGGGGTTTTTAGGATGGCTCCCCTGTAGGGGAGCTGGCACCGTAAGGTGACTGAGGGGTTACTGCGTGTAAAAGACTATTACTTTTAGAAAAAGATTTACGTGAGAACCCTACCACCGCCTAGCGGCGGTTCCCCTCCCCTTTCAGGGGAGGCTTTTTTGAAATGGGTAAAAGTACTTTTTAGGCTCCCCTGAAAGGGGAGCTGGCAGTGCGCAGCACTGACTGAGGGGTTATTTGGTGAGACTGAAACTTTTTGGGAAAGATTCAGGTTGCAGCGCTGCTGCGGTGTTGGGATTCGATGGGGAGCGTGATGGTGACGTTGGTGCCCACGTTCAGTTCGCTGGTGATGTCCAGCCGGCCGCCGTGCATGGTGATGATTTCATCTGCCACGGCAAGGCCGATGCCGGAGCCGCGTCTGGTGTGATTGGCCTTAAAGAACTTGGTCTTGACACGAGGCAGGTCAGCCGCGCTGATGCCTACGCCGTTATCTGTAATCGTTACCTGAATCATGCCGCTGACTTCCTCGGCGCTGACAGTGATCGTACTGCCCGGATTGGAATACTTGATGGCGTTGTCAATCACATTGATGAACACCTGCCGGATCCGGTTTTTGTCGCCGTAGACAAAGGGCAGCATTTCCGGTTCCTGATAGATAATCCGGATGTTCTCCCGTTTCGCCTTTTCCACATAGATCAGCACTGCATCTCCCAGTTCTGCCAGCACATCCATCGTGGCGCACTGAAGGGAAAACCGGCCGCTCTGCATCCGGGAAAAGTCCAGCAGTTCCTCTACCATCTCCGACAGACGCTCGGTCTCGTTCACAATAACGTGCACGCCGCGCTGTACGGTGTCCGGGTCGGCTTCCATGCACATGGTCTCCGCCCAGCCCTTAATGGCCGTGAGGGGGGTGCGCAGTTCGTGGGAAACCGAGGAGATAAACTCATTTTTCATGTTTTCCGTATTGGACAGTTCATCTGCCATCTGGTTGATGGAAACGCACAGGTCACCGATTTCGTCATTGCTGGTATCGTTGATCCGCACGGAGAAATCGCCCTTTGCAAATTTCTTGGTGGTGGCGTTAATCTGCTGGATGGGCTGGACAATCGACCGGATGAAATAGACACCAGTGATTACCAGCAGCAGCAGAATGCCCACGCAGATTGCGGTCACGCCGAAAATGTATGTATGCAGCGTCTCCTTGACCTGCTCCAGGGACGCCACCACCCGGATGGCGTTATACTCTGTGCTCAGGTCGGAAATATCCACGGTCACAGCCATGACCGTTTCTTTTCCTACAGTGCCCACCCAATAGCCGTCACCGCCGTCCATGGCGCTTTCATAATCCGGCATGGCGGCGTTTTCTTCCGGCGTGAATCCGGAGGAGGTCAGCACAACCTGGCCTTTGGAGTTAATGGCCATCAGCTCCATCTTTTCCTTATCGGAAAAATTTTCAATGGTGCTGCGCATTTCGGACGAAAAGCTGGTGTCGGCATCCTGGGAATAGCGGCTCAGGACACCAGTGACGGAGCTGATCTTGGTATTCAGATATTGCTGGGAGGCACCGTAATAATAATTCTGAATGACATAGAGAGAGGCAAAGTCCAGTACCAGCAGTACCAGAGTAATCAGTCCCAGGTTATTGATCACCCAGCGGCGCGTAATCGTCCACCGGGGCGGTGTCTTTGCCTTTCGTTTTCGTCTGTAGTGTTTATTTATCATTCCACTTGTATCCATAGCCCCAGATAGTCGTGATATAGTGCGGCTTACTGGGCTCTTCTTCAATCTTCATGCGGATCCGGCGAATGTTGACATCCACAATTTTATCATCGCCGAAATAGCCGTCTCCCCAGATGTGATTCAGGATGCTGGCACGGTCTAAGGCTGTGTTCTGATTGTGGAGAAAATATTCCATGATCTGATACTCCACCTGGGTCAGGTCGATGAGCTGGCCGTTTTTGGTCACGGTGCGGCTCTTTAAATTCAGGGTGAAGGGGCCGCTTTCAATCACGGACTGTTTTTCATCCTTAATAAAGCTCATGCAGACCCGGCGGTAGATGGCATCCACGCGCGCCGTCAGTTCGGAGGGAGAAAACGGCTTTGTGATATAATCATCTGCGCCGAACATCAGGCCGCTGACTTTATCCATCTCCTGTGTCCGGGCGGTCAGCATGATAATCCCGATGGTAGAGCTTTTTTCCCGGAGCTTCTTGCAGACTGTAAAACCGTCAATGCCCGGCATCATAATATCCAGCAGCACAATGTCAAAATTGCCGTGTTCTTCTTCAAAAACACGGAGCGCTTCTTCTCCGCAGTTTACGTCACAGACATCATAGCCGGCCCGCTTCAGGTTAATTACCACGAAATCGCGAATGACATCTTCGTCTTCACAAACCAAAATTCGCTTCATTCGAATCGGTCTCCTTTCTCAGCTTACAAACAGGAACTGTGTCATCAGATCCTGCCAGGGCAGCGCAAGGGCATCCTCTGTCTCCGCCGCCAACATATAATAAGAAGCTTTTCCGCGGGTGCGCAGAAGCTGATAGCCCTCTGACTCCCGGTCTTCCGTTTCTTCTTTCTCCTGTGCCACGCCGTAGCGCAGCAGCTCTGTCATATGATCATGGATCTCGCCGTCATAGCGGCAGAACTTAATATCTCCGGTAAGGGTATCGGTCACCGCGGTGACGGAGCCGTACCAGGACAGCGGCAGCAGGAAAATGCAGCCGTCATTCAGGCTGAAATACCCCCGGCCGGCTTCCTTTAAGGCAGAGCCGGAAACCCCCAGAAAGCGCGTCATGCGCACCTGTTCTGAGGCATCTGCGGCATAGCCGGGAAACGGCTCCTGCACGGGAATTACGATCTCGCCGTTTCCCATGAGATCCATGGAGAGATAGCCGGCAGAGCGCGCCGTTTTGGAAACTGTATCGGCATCCGCCAGAACATAGGCCAGGGTGCCGTCCTTGACGCACAGCACCTCGGTCTGGAGGGTGGCGGTGCCGGAAATGCCGTCAATGAAAATGCCGTCTGTCTCCCCGGGCCGCTTTCCGTAAAGCACCTGGCTGAACTCGGAAAATCCGGTGCGGAGATCCAGCTTTCCCACCAGATTCACCGCGCCGCCCTCCTGGCGGTACATGGCTGCAGAGGCGGCGCCATTTTCTGTGGTTTTATTCAGCACCAGCAGTTCCTTTGCCGTATCGCCGTCCATATCTGCCACATCAAACATGGTGTAATTCACGGAAAAAATCTGCTCCATGGTCTCGGTCTCATAGGAATAGACGCTGAGGGATTTTTCCGACTGATCCACATTATTATAGCCGATGAGGATTTCATTCTGGCCGGCATCCCCCAGGGGGGCGATAACCACCCGTTCCACCTCGGTGCCGTCCGCCGGCATATCACACACCGAACGCCAGGTATCCTCCACCTGATCCAGCACGTCAATCCGGAGGCCGTTTTCTGCGGCGGACAGGTTTGTCTTCTGGTAAAACACCAGCGCCTCGTCCTCGCCGTCTGCATCCAGATCGGTTACGGTAAAGGCGGACAGATTCTCGCCGGCTCTGGGATATTGCAGGGTGATGCCGCTGCCCACTGCGTCCTGGAGTGCCAGGTAGATCTGCTGCTGCTCGGCGCTCAGACTGGGCGGTTTCAGCAGGGTATCCACCGAGGCACCGGGGGTACACCCCGTCATGCCCAGAAAGCAAAGTAGGCAAAATGCGGCTGACAGCCGGGGCCGCCGCCGCATCTTGGGATCCGCAGCGGGCAGGCGATGCCCGGCCGGAGACTGCGCCGGCTTTTTACCGCAGATCCTGGATTTTATTTGTCTCGGTCGCATAGCGGAACATACTCCTTCGGCTTTGCAATGGCCTTATATGCAGGGCGGATAATCCGCTTTCCGGTGAGGATTTCTTCCATCCGGTGTGCCGACCAGCCTACCATACGGGCAGTGGCAAACAGCGGTGTGAACAGTTCGTCCGGAATGCCCAGCATCCGATACACCAGGCCGGAATACATATCCACATTGGCACAGACTACCTTATCGTTGTGCCGGACGGACTTCATCAGTTCCGGTGTCAGCTTTTCGATAAGATCCAGCAGCTGGAATTCCCGTTCGATTTCTTTTCCGGCAGCCAGTGCCATAGCCTTACGCTTCAGGATAACAGCACGGGGATCGGACAGGGTATACACGGCGTGTCCCATGCCGTAGATCAGGCCGGAGCCGTCATTGGCTTCCTTCTTCAGGATTTTGGTCAGATAATCGGCCACTTCGCCCTCATCGTTCCAGTGCTTTACGTGCGCCTTGATATCATCCAGCATCTGAATTACCTTAATATTCGCGCCGCCGTGACGGGGGCCTTTCAGGGAATTGATGGCGGAGGTATAGGCCGCAAAGGGATCCGTTCCGGAAGAGGTGGCTACGCGGCAGGCAAAGGTAGAGTTATTACCGCCGCCGTGGTCAGCGTGAAGTGCCAGCAGGGTATCCAGCAGCTGCGCCTCTGCCTTGGTATAGGAGCGGTCGCTCCGAATCAGGGACAGAATAGATTCTGCGGTATTTTCTTCCGGACGGAGGGGATGCATGATCAGGCTGGCGTTGTCATACTTATGCCGCTTTGCCTGATAGGCGCCGTCCATGAGGATAGGCATTTTTGCAATCAAATCCAGGGCGATGGTCATTTCATCCTCAATGGTGGTATTCTCGGTGATGTCCGAATAGGAATACAGGGACAAAATGCTCCGCGCCAGTTTATTCATAATATTATTGGACGGGGACTGCATAATGGAATCCACCAGGAATCCCGGCGGCAGCTCCCGGCGCAGTCCCAGAGAACGGGTCATGCGCTCCAGATCCGCAGCGTCCGGCAGACGGCCGAACAGCAGCAGGTAAGCGACCTCTTCAAACACGCAGCGGTCTTCCCGCTCCGCATTTTCAATCAGGTCATTGATATCATAACCACGGTAGATCAGCTGGCCGGGGATGGGCTGGCGCTCACCCTCACTCATGACGTAACCGTGTACCATACAGATACGGGTAATTCCAGCAATGACGCCGGAACCGTCTGCATTCCGCAGACCGCGCTTTACGTCAAATCGCTCATAATAGCTCGGTTGAATTTCGGAATACTGTACCAAATCCTTGCATAGGTTATGAATATCCGAGTCCTCGATGCTCTGGTTGTGAATCAGTTGCGGTGTCATAGCGATTGCCTCCTTGTTTGTATTGAAAGCCCCGTGCCGACCGGCCTTCCGGTATCGGCGCGGAAATGGCTGTCGGGTTGGGGTGCAGCGGGTTTCAGAATGGCGAACCCCTCCACCTTTTTATGCGGCTCTCCTGTAGGGGAGCTGGCAAGCCGTAAGCTTGACTGAGAGGTGTTTCCCTTGGGTGACTCTGAAAGCCGCTGTTGGCTGCGCGGTTGGGCGGTGCGAATTGGGTTCGTTTGCCGCGGGAACCGGCGCAGGCTCAGCTATACCTTTTATTATACACGAAAATCTTTCGTCTGTCAATCACTTTGAAACAAGTGTAGGGAGGAATGCGAAAATGAGAAAATATCTCGCAATTCTGGGCGGTTTTACGGCTTCACTGGTGCTGCTTACTGCTGTTCCGGCAAAAATTTCAGGAAAAAATGTCTCCGGACAGGCTCCAGCTGTCAGTACCGGGGCAACAAAAGCATCAGAAAGTGAAGCTTCTGCCAGCGCAAAAACTTATGCCATGCTGGACATTACCAGCGGAAAAGTGGAAAAAATCAGTATCCGGGACTATGTGATCGGAGCGGTATGCGCCGAGATGCCGGCTACCTTTGAGCCGGAAGCGCTGAAAGCCCAGGCTGTGGCGGCGCACACCTATGCCGAACGGCAGCACCGCATGGAGCAGGAGCGGCCGACACCGGAGCTATGTGGGGCGGATTTTTCCAACGACAGCAGTTTATACCAGGCTTGTTTCACAGAGAACCAGGCGCGGCGGTATTACGGAGACAATTTTGAGGCGGCGTATGCGAAAATCTGCCAGGCGGCAGACGAGGTTTTGCCCTATTTGCTGGAGTACGAGGAAGAGCCGATTATTGCTGCGTTTTGCTCCATGTCCGCCGGGAAAACGGAGAGTGCGGAGGCGGTTTGGGGCAGTCCAGTGGCGTATCTTATCTCCGTGGACAGTGAGGCAGACACGGCGGCGCCCAAGTATCTGGAAACCAAATCGGTTACGCCGGAGGATTTCCGGGCGGCTGTGGAAGAAATTTGTCCGGATACGGTCTGGGACGAGGATCCGGCAAAATGGATACAAGTGGGCACGTGCACGGAGGCCGGCACGGTACAGTCGGTTACAGTAGGCGGCGCGGCGGTTTCCGGGCAGGATTTGCGGCGCTGTCTGGAGCTGCGGTCGGCAGCATTTTCCGTTATCTACGACGCGGAGAAAAAAGAGTTCATTTTTACCACGAAGGGCTATGGCCACGGTGTGGGTATGAGTCAATACGGCGCAAATGCAATGGCCAAGGAAGGGGCGGACTGGAAGGAGATTTTACAGCATTATTATCCGGGGGCGGAGATTGTGGAGGGGTAGGAAGTACCTTGTAAAACTAGAACTTTTGGGGGATGGTTTACGTGGAAACCCTTCCACCGCCTGCGGCAGTCCCCCTCGTACTGAGCGGTCCCCTCTGTCCCTTCGGGACAT
>UMGJ01051186.1_pt1 | contig 59813 bp, 55 predicted proteins | sample 1965221 | NCBI WGS metagenome assembly UMGJ01 (sample SAMEA4836067, study PRJEB28245) | human gut metagenome | biome: gut microbiome; material: fecal sample | place: Denmark | collected 2008
TCCACAAAGGATTTTCTCCGTTTTTCCCTTCATCTCTCAAAAAATCTGACGACGCATCTGTCGCACAATCTTTGTGCGGTATTGCCACAAAAAAACCGAAACACGGATGGATTTCTGTCCGTGTTTCGGTTTTTTGTTGCTGTGGGAAAAAATTATTCCCGAATCTGGCCGTTTCCGGTAACCAGATATTTTACAGTTGTCAGTTCGTGGAGTCCCATAGGGCCTCTTGCATGGAGCTTCTGGGTAGAAATGCCGATTTCTGCGCCGTAGCCGAATTCGCCGCCGTCTGTAAAGCGCGTGGAAGCGTTAACATAGACGACTGCGGCATCTACCTTGCGCTGGAATGTCTGTGCTGCATCCAGATCCCGTGTGATAATGCATTCCGAGTGCTTCGTGCTGTATTTTGCAATGTGCGCCATGGCTTCATCCAGACTGTCCACCACTTTTACTGTGATTTTATAGTCATTGAATTCCGTGTTGTACAGCTCTTCTGTAACTGGCTGGACGGAATCCCCCAGGATTTCTCTAGTGCGCGGGCAGCCATAGATGGTGACATCATGGGCGCGGAACGCCTCCTGCACACGGGGGAGAATCGCCTCGGCAACGTCCTTGTGAATCACAAGGCCTTCAATGGCGTTGCAGACGGACGGCCGCTGCGTCTTGGCGTTGTCAATAATCCGGACGGCCATGTCATAGTCTGCTTCCCCATGGAGGCAGCGGTCTACATAGACGTGACAGTTTCCGGCACCGGTTTCGATTACCGGCACGGTGGACTGCCGCAGAACGGCCTGAATGAGTCCGGCGCTGCCACGGGGGATGAGTACATCCAGATAGCCGGTGAGGTGCATCATATCTGCGGCGGTTTCCCGGGAAGTATCCTCTACCAGCTGGATGATGTCCTTGGGCAGTCCGGTTGTTTCTACTGCGTCACGCATGATCTGCGCCAGGGCAGTGTTGGAGTGGATAGCTTCCTTTCCGCCCCGGAGAATAACTGCATTGCCGGCCTTCAGGCAGAGCGTTGCAGCGTCTACGGTGACATTGGGACGGGATTCAAAGATAATGCCGATCACGCCCAGCGGAACGCGTGTTTTGAGAATTTGCAGGCCGTTGGGGCGGACAGAGCCGCTGTCTACGGAACCGATGGGATCCTCTGCGGCAATCAGCTGTTTCGCAGCATTGGCCATGCCGGAAATTCGCGCTGGGGTCAGACGCAGACGATCCTGAAACGCCGCAGTCATGTTGTTTTCGGCGGCTGCTTTCAGGTCTTTGGCATTGGCCGCCAGGATTTCCTCCTGCCGCGCCAGCAGGGCATCTGCGATGGCGGCAAGGGCATTGTTTTTCAGTCGGGGTGCGGCTGTGGCAATGGCAGGCTCCGCTGCTTTTGCCCGTGCGCCCAGAGATTCTGCATAATTCATGGGAATAAGACTCCTTTCAAAGGAAATTTTCGGGATATGCTGCACGGCATATCTGCCATGCGTGTCAGTTTCTTATAGACGATACTGTAGAAATCTGCCGTTTTTCTCAAAGCCGTAGGATGTGTACAGCAGAACACCCATTTCAGAGGCGGTAATCCAGACGGCACCGCAGCCGGCCTTCCGTGCTTCTGCTACAACACGATCCAGCAGCGCCCTTGCAATGCCTTTTCTGCGGTAGTCCGGGTGGGTGTACATGCTGGACAGCAGGCCGATTTTTCCGGTGGGATTGCTGTAATACGGCGGCTTTTCTACAAAAGACATGCCGCTGGTGCCGATGATGGTACCTTCACAGACGGCCAGCCAGGAGACAAAGGTGCCGTCTGTCAGGTGCTCGTTATAATAGCGCAGCAGCGCCGGCATCAAGTCCAGCGTTTCTGCGGCACCTTCTTCCCGGAGCTGGCGGATGCGCATTTCTGCAAAAAGAGGTACATCCTCCGGCGTTAAGCGACGGTATGTAAGGACAGCCATCGGAACGCTCCTTTCGCCTAGGCAATGAAATGTGTGCCGACCGGCTCGCCGTCAAAGAGGGCGTACAGCTGTTCCGGATCCCGGCCGTTCATAATGACCATATCCACGCCGGCTTCTGTGGCGATTTTGGCGGCATTGATCTTGGTGGCCATGCCGCCGCTGCCCAGAGAAGAGCCTGCGCCGCCGGCCATTTGTTCGATGCTCGCATCAATTTTCCGTACCTCCCGGATAACCTGGGCATCAGAATTGGTGCGCGGATCTGCGGAGTACAGGCCGTTGATATCCGAGAGGATAATGAGCAGATCAGCCCCCATTGCAGCGGCAACCGTTGCGGAAAGGGAGTCATTTTCGCCGATTTCCAGTTCCAGCTCATCGATGGCTACCGTGTCATTTTCGTTGATAATGGGGATTACGCCCATTTCCAGAAGGCGGTGGATGGTGTTTTGTACATGGGGAAGCCGCTCGTTGGTAAGGGTGGCACGGGTCAGCAGAATCTGCGCCACGGTGACATTATACTTTGCGAACATATCGTCATAAATGTGCATCAGCTCGCACTGTCCTACCGCAGCGGCTGCCTGCTTGGAGGGGGTGTCCTTCGGACGCTCTGCCAGGTTCAGCTTTCCTACACCCATGCCTACGGCACCGGAGGAAACCATCAGCAGTTCCTTTCCGGCGTTGTGCAGGTCGGACAGGATGCGTACCAGATTGGTCATGCGGCGGATGTTCAGTTTGCCGGTTTTATGTGTCAGGGTAGAGGTACCCAGTTTCAGTACAATTCGTTTTTTCTTGGAAACATCAATCATATTCGGATGAAGTCCTTTCTTGTGCAGCGCAGCAGTCGCACCGCGGATTTTTAGAGCCTGTCTTCACAGGAAATTGCCGGAAAGACACGTGTATCTGTTTGTGAAGACGGGTTCTTACATGTGGTCTAAAAAGAAGGGATCAAAGATACGCGGCGGTTTTGGCTTTGCCACCACGTTCCGCGGTTCTCCGTCCAGATAGCACCGGAGGTTATCCTCGGCAATCTGGATCAGCCGCATTCTGGTCTCCAGCGGTGTCCAGGCGCAGTGGGGCGTGATGATACAATTGGGCAGTCCCATGAGCGGCGTGTCTCCCATAGGCTCTTCGGTGAGCACATCCAGGGCGGCGCCGGCGATCACGTGATTTTGCAGCGCCCACGCCAGATCCTCTTCCACAATCAGGCCACCTCTTGCAGTATTGACAAGGAGTGCATGGGGCTTCATGGTTTGCAGACGCTCTGCGTCCACCAGGTGTTCCGTCTCCGGATTCAGCGGCACATGCAGCGTGACAATATCTGCCAGACGAAAGGCCTCGTCCATAGAGACAATGGTATAGGGGCAGGCACAGGGCTTGACACGGGTGACAATCAGCACCTTCATGTCAAATGCAGCGGCAATGGCGGCTACCTTCCGGCCGATGCTGCCGTAGCCGATTACGGCCAGCGTTTTCCCGGTTAGCTCCTGCGTAGGGAACAGAATCGGGGAAAATGTGGTGCTCTGCTTCCACGCGCCGTTCTGCACAGCTTCGTGATAGGCTGCGACCTGATTATAAAAGTGCAGAATCAGGCCGAAGGTGTGCTGTGCCACAGCGTCTGTGGCATATACTCCGGCATTGCACACAGTCACATCATGGGTGATGGCAGAGTGGGTATCAATGTTGTTGTAGCCGGTGGCGCACACGCCGATGTATTCCAGCTTCGGGCACTGGGCGAAAATCGACGGCGTAAAGACTGTTTTATTGCAGAGCACCAGCTCTGTATCCTGTAGCCGTTCTACCAACTGATCACGGGTGGTAAGGTCATATGCAGTAACGTCTGCATATTTTGAAAATACGTCCAGCGCATCCTCTGTAATGCCGTCTCCCGTGAGTGTGGCGGCATCTGTAATGACAAGCTTCATGCCTTTTCCTCACTGTCTGTATGGCCGGATTCTGCGTCTGTGTCAGCTTCCTCCTGCGCCGGTTCTTCTGCGTCTGCTTCGTCTGCATCCGCGGTTCCTTTCCGCCGCTTTACCCGGTCGGAAATGGAAAAGGCAATGGCACCAATCAGAAGCACCAGTTCAAACACGCCTACGGTATGGAACAACGCCTTGCTTGAGGTGTCCAGGTAAATTGCCAGGGAACCGAGCATGCCGATTGCAAAAATCAGCTGGTATGGCCGCCGGAGCCGGGCATATTGTACGATAAAAAAGATGCCTGCCGCCAGACAGAAAATCAGATGATAGGCAAAAGAAATCGGGAATGTTGTTGCATCCATGAAAAATACTTCCTTTCAAGCTTCCGGAACAGTAAACCGAATGATATACAGCTTTCATTATACCACAAATATTATAGGAATGCAATGGATTTTCGAAAAAATACATGGAAATCAATTTTCATGGCAGCCTCCCCCTTGTTAGGCGGTGAATCGGTTTTTTCGGCATAAGTGGCCCCTCCCCGCAGTCAGTGCTGCGCGCTGCCAGGCTCAGCACAAGACAAGTCCTCCGGCCGCCCTTTCAGGGAAGCCTCACTTGTCAAACTTCACAATTTTGCACAAGTTAAATCAGCATATTTTTGAAAATTGAATTCCGGAAATCCGCAGGACATGATTTGACTTGACAGCGCATTTATGCTATAATTAGTACTGAATATATTTTATCAGAGCCGTCATGCAGGGAGACCTTTCCAAAAATGCAGGTTCTGATTGGAAAACGGAGTGTGGAAGAGAAATGAAAGTAGTTTTGCTGGCGCATACGCCTGCACCGGAACAGACGGTGGCAGCTGCGGCACGGCTGTGTTATTCCGATACAGGGGTAGAGGCGCTCCGGGAATCCATTTCCAAGGAACGTGCAGAAGAGTTTGTACAGATGCTGGCCGGATTCGGACACGACAGCCCGGTAGAGCATGTGACCTTTACATTCGGCATTGAGGGCGTGTCCCGTTCCTTTCTGGCGCAGGTGACGCGCCACCGGATTGCATCCTTTTCCGTGCAGAGCCAGCGCTATGTGCGGCAGGATCATTTCGTCTTTGTGACACCGCCGGCAATCGCAGAGGATCCGGCGCTGCTGGAGCAGTATGAGCAGGCAATGCAGCAGTCTATCCATAGCTACAATCAGCTGGCGGATGCACTGGCTGCCCGGTATGTGCCGGAGTTCCTGGAACAGGGATGTTCCGAGAAGGCGGCTCGGTCAAAGGCTGAGAAAAAGGCCATTGAGGACGCGCGCTATGTGCTTCCCAACGCCTGTGAAACCAAGATGATTCTCACCATGAATGTCCGCAGTCTGCGGAACTTTTTCCGGCTCCGGTGCTGTCAGCGGGCACAGTGGGAAATCCGGGCGGTGGCAACTGAAATGCTGCGGCTGTGCTGCCAGACCGCGCCGGCACTGTTCCGGAATGCAGGCCCCGGCTGCTGCTGCGGCGGATGTACCGAAGGAAAGATGAGCTGCGGCAAGGCAAAAGAAGTACGGGAAAAGTTTGAGGTGATCCGCAATGGAGAAGAAGGGTAAGCTCATTGTACTGGACGGTCTGGACGGCTGCGGAAAATCCACGCAGTTTGAGGCCGTGCAGAAATCTCTGGCACAGCAGGGAAAACCGGTGAAGGCCATCAGCTTTCCCATGTATGAAAAGCCGTCTGCCGCGCTGGTGAAAATGTATCTGGGCGGCGAATTTTCAGACACCCCCGGCGGCGTGAATGCCTATGCCGCTTCCAGCTTTTATGCGGTGGATCGCTATGCCAACTATAAGCTGGACTGGGAGCAGAACTACCGCCGGGGGGAGTGGATTCTGGCCAGCCGGTATACCACATCCAACGCCATCCACCAGATGAGCAAGCTCCCGGAAGAACAGTGGGACAGCTATCTGGAATGGCTGGCAGATTATGAATATGACAAGCTGGGGCTGCCCCGGCCGGATCTGGTGCTGTTTCTGTCGCTTCCGCTGGAGCTTTCTCAGGAGCTTCTCTCCCGGCGGTATGCCGGAGACGCTTCCAGGAAAGACATTCACGAGGCAGACCTTGCCTATCTCCGGCGCTGTGATGCGGCGGCGCGCTATGCCGGGGAGAAGCTGCACTGGCGGCGGATTTTGTGCGCGGATGCTTCCGGCATGCTGCCGGTGAACACCATCCGGGATCAGCTGCTGCAAATCATGGAGGAAACACTGGAATGCTGACATTTCGGGACATTACGCTGGAAGACCGGCCGTGGATTTGCCGGGCGCTGCGGCAGTCCGACTTTCCCGGCTGTGAATACAGCTTTGCCAACAATCTGGCCTGGTGCCGTGCGGCAAGCTCCCGGATTGCACAGGCGGGCGGCTTTTATCTCATCTGTGCCTTTGACACGCCGGACGGTGCGCCGCATTTCTCTTTTCCGGCCGGCACCGGGGACTATGCGTCCGTTTTCCGGGAAATGGCCGCCTTTGCGGCTTCGATGGGAAAACCGCTGGTGATTACCGGCGTGACCACAGAAATGCGGCCGGTTCTGGAACAGCTGTTTCCAGAGACGTTTTCCTGGGAAAATGACCGGGACAGCGCAGATTATCTGTATGATACAGCAGCGTTTACAGCGCTTTCCGGAAAAAAATATCATAAAAAGCGCAACCACATTGCCCAGTTCCAGAAGTATGCACCGGTCTTTTCCGAGATGACGCCCAATGACTTTGAAGAATGCATCGCCTTTGCCGCGGACAGCTATAACGCGAAGGACGGCTATACCGATGCATCCAGTGTGGCGGAGCAGTATGCCATCCACACCTTCTTCACCAATTTCGCGGCGCTGGAACTGAAGGGCGGCGTATATCGGGTGAACGGAAATCTGGCGGCTTTTTCTATCGGAGAGCCGATTTCCAGCCAGGTGTTTGGCGTGCATATCGAAAAGGCGGATCTGCGCTATCATGGAGCATATCCGGCAATGGCACGGGAATTCGCGGCGCATTTTGCCGCGGCGTATCCGTATTTGAATCGGGAAGAAGACCTGGGCATTCCGGGACTGCGGAAATCGAAGCTGTCCTATTATCCGGCAATTCTGCTGGAAAAATGGACAGCAGTCTGCAAAACACCGGAAGCCCTGTTATAGGAACCTGTCTTATAAAGACAGGTTCTAAATGATGCAGTCCTACGGATTGCAGTACTTGGAAAGGATGGAATTTCAGATATGATTTATGTATTTCTTGCAGAAGGTTTTGAAGAAGTAGAGGCACTGGCACCAGTGGATCTGCTGCGCCGTGCAAAACAGCAGGTGACAACTGTGGGCGTAACGGGAAAGGTAGTTTCTGGCTCCCACGGGATTCCGGTCACCGCAGATATTACAGCAGAGGAGCTGAAAATCGGCGCTGATATGGAAATGATCGTGCTGCCGGGCGGCATGCCGGGTACCCTGAACGAGGAGGCATCTCCGGTGGTACAGGCTGCCATTGATTACTGCGTCAAGAATGACCGCTATGTCAGCGCGATTTGTGCTGCACCGTCTATTCTGGGCAGGAAGGGTCTGCTGGAAGGCAAAACTGCCGTATGCTATCCCGGCTTTGAAACAGCGCTCACCGGGGCGGCCATCGGTTCCGAAGGCGTGGTACAGGACGGAAAATTCATTACAGCAAGAGGCGCAGGCGTTGCTGTAGATTTCGGACTCCGGCTGATTCAGGTGCTTTGCGGCGAAAAAACCGCGGCCGAAATCCGTGCGTCTATTATCTGTGACTGATCTGAGCGCTGCAAAAGCGCAGCTGCGGCAGGAAATGCGCCGGAAACGGAATGAGATGCCGCCGGAAGAAAAGAAAAAGCTGGATCAGGCGATGTGCCGGGCACTGACAGAAAGCGCCGCATTTCAGCAGTGCGAGCAGCTGTTTTGCTTTCTCTCCCTGCCAAAAGAGCCGGAGACAGACGCTGTGATTGCACTGGCGCTGGAACAGGGAAAAACTGTGGCCATTCCCCGGTGTCTGCCGGAGCGTACCATGGCGTTTCATCAGCTGTCCCCGGCTCTGCCGCTGGATCAGCAGACGGAAAGCGGCACCTATGGAGTGCGGGAACCTCGTTTGACATGTCCGGTGCTCTCTCCGGATCCGGAAAAGCGTGTGATTTGCCTGGTGCCGGGACTGGCCTTCGACCGCCGGGGCGGCCGCCTGGGATACGGTGCCGGCTATTATGACCGCTTTCTGGCAGCATTTCCGCATATGCTGAAAATTGGCTATGCTGCGTCTGCTTTTCTCACGGAATGTGTCCCCATGGAGCCAACAGACCAGCGTCTGGACGGCCTTGCAACCGAGTATCCGCTGGAGGTATGGAATGGATAAAAAAGAACTGAACCGAGATCAATTACTGGATGAAATCCTGCGGGAAACGGCAGCACCGAAAAAGCCGGTGGCTACCGGAACTGCCCGGCCGGGAGTATCCGCTTCTGCACCGGCGGCCGGCGCAAAACCGGCATCGGCGCGCCCGGCAGCTGCTCCGGCGAAACCGGCGCCAGCACGACCGGCACCGGCTGCAAAGCCAGCTGCATCTTCGTCTGCCCCGGAAAACCGGACGGCGGCCGCTTCCCGGTGGAAGTCTGCTTCGCTGGACCCTGAGGAGAAAGCGCCGGCTTCCCGCTGGGAAAAGGCTTCCCTGGAGCCGGATGAAAGAACCGCTGCGCCCAAGGTGCGTCCGGCAGAGCCACCACGCACGGAACGGCGCGTTTCCGTTTCCACAGTATCAGAGCGAAAGCCGATATCAGACACCGGAGAAATTCCGGCAGAAGAGGACGGCTTCCTGGAAGATCTGGAGGGCGACAGCCAGCCGGCATTTTCAGAGAGCCGGAGCAGCTCCGGCGGCGCACGTCCCCGGAAACGCCGGAAACAGCACCGGGTTGCCAGTGCCCTGATTATGACCATTGTAATTATTGCCGTGTCGGTAACGCTGTCCAGCCTGCTGATTGTCTACGGACGGGATTTGCTGGGCATCAACAGCGACAGCACCACAAAGATCGTCAGCATCCCCAACGGCGCGTCTATGAGCGAAATCTCACAGATTCTGGCGGATAATGATATTATCACAAAGCCGAAATTCTTCGTGATGATTGCCGGCATGAGCAATAAGGATACGGCAATCAAGCCGGGTGATCATGAACTGCGTCCGGATATGGCCTATGAAACCATTCTCAGCGAACTGGTCAGCGATCCGCTGGACAGCGGCCTGTCCGTTTCAGTTACCTTCCAGGAGGGCATCCGTCTGGTGGATGCAGCAAATCTGCTGGAAGAAAACAATGTCTGTGATGCAGACGAATTCCTGGACTACTTTAACCACGATGCCAAGTTCGGACTGGCTTATGAAGACCGCCTCCCCAGCTTCCAGGACGAAAAGTTCTATCAGATGGAGGGCTATCTCTTCCCGGATACCTATACCTTCTATCAGGAAATGGATGTGGAACTGGTCTGCCAGAAGATTCTGGAGAACTTCAACAGCAAGATCACAAAGGAATACTATGACCGGATGGAGGCGCTGAACCTCACCCTGGACGAAACCATTACACTGGCATCCATGATTCAGGCGGAGGCCGGCAGCGTGGATCAGATGGCGAATATTTCCTCTGTTTTCTGGAACCGTCTGAACAATTCCACTGAATATCCGCTGTTACAGTCTGACCCGACCACAAAATATGTGGAAGAGGTCATTAAGCCTCACAGCGAAACCTATGACCAGGCACTGTATGATTCCTATGATACATATAAATGTACAGGTCTGCCGGCCGGCCCGATCTGCAATCCGGGCAGCGAGGCAATTCAGGCGGCGCTGTATCCGGCCAATACGAGCTACTATTATTTCTACTCCAACATCGACACCAAGCAGACCTATTTTGCCAAGACGCTGGAAGAGCACAACGCCAACCAGCAGAAGGTGGCGGCCGAGCAGGGACTTTCTACGGAAACTGGCACCGACGGAGAAGAAAACGAAGCAGAAACCGAGACCAGCGGCGATGAGGAAGGAGACGAGCAATGACGGCGGCAAGACGCAGGACGCCGGAGCTGTTAGCGCCGGCAGGAGATCTGGAACGGCTGGAATCTGCCCTGCGGTACGGTGCAGATGCTGTCTATCTGGGACGGGACAGCTTTAGCATGCGTGCAGCAGCCGGCAATTTCCACAGCGCACAGCAGCTGGGAGAAGCCGTGGCTCTGGCGCACGCCGCCGGGAAAAAAGTATACCTCACCTGCAATACATTGCCGCGGAATGAAGAAATCCCCCAGTTTGACGCATTTTTGCAGGAGGCCGTGGAGGCCGGAGCGGATGCGCTGATTCTGGCAGATCTGGGGCTTCTGGCGCTGGCGCGGAAGCAGGCACCGGATATGGAAATCCACATGTCCACACAGACTGGCATTGTCAACTATGCCACATGCCGGGCGCTCTATGAAATGGGCGTGAAGCGCGCTGTTCTGGCCAGAGAACTTTCGCTGGAAGAAATCGCGGAAATCCGGGCGAAAATCCCGGCCGAGATGGAGCTGGAGGTCTTTGTGCACGGTGCAATGTGCATGTCATTTTCCGGGCGCTGTCTGCTGTCGGCCTATCTCACCGGACGGGATGCCAACCGGGGTGCTTGTGCCCAGCCCTGCCGCTGGAACTATCATGTGATGGAGTCCACACGGCCGGGACAGTATTTCCCGGTGGAGGAAACAGACGAGGGCACCTATATTTTCAACGCAAAGGATCTGTGCATGATCGAGCATCTGCCGGAACTGCTGGATGCCGGTGTAGACAGCCTGAAAATTGAGGGGCGCAACAAATCGGCCTACTATGTTTCGGTAATTACCAATGCCTATCGCGGTGCTCTGGATGCAGCCATTGCCGGCGCTCCGGCACCGGCGTGGACACAGCAGGAGGTGGTACAGGTCAGCCACCGGGAGTACTGCACCGGCTTCTTTTTCGGCCGGGAGCAGGCCGGACAGCGGTATGAAAGCAGCAGCTATGTACGCAACTGCGATGTGGCGGCGGTAGTGCAGCGCTGGGAAAACGGCCGGCTGTATCTCAGCCAGCGCAACCGCTTTTTTGCCGGAGATGCGCTGGAGGTTCTGGCACCGGGACAGGCACCGGTTTCCATTACGGCGGCACAGTTGCAGGACGGAGACGGCCAGTCCATTGAGACGGCAAACCACGCCATGATGGATTGCTCCATTGCCTGTGCAACCGCATTTCCCGCCGGAAGCATGATACGAAAGCCGGTATAGAAAAAAATGATGGAATGCAATCCGAATTTTCCGGGTTCTCAAACCGCGCAGTTTGTGTTATGATAGAAGCTAGAATCTGTCTGCACAGGACAACTTTGGAAAGGAACCTACAATATTATGAAAATTGCATCTTTATTTCAGAATCATACCGTTTTTTCGTTTGAGATTTTTCCGCCGAAAAAAACCTCTCCCATTGAAACCATCTATGATACGCTGGAAGCACTCCAGGACTTGAAACCGGATTTCATCAGCGTGACATTTGGTGCAGGCGGCAGCGGAAATGGGGAAAACACCCTGGCCATTGCGCGGCGGCTCAAGGAACGCTATGGCGTGCTGCCGATGGCACACCTGCCCTGCATTCACTATACCAAGCCGGAGATTGACACCATTCTGGAGAAATTCCGGGAAAATGGCATTGAAAATGTGCTGGCGCTCCGGGGCGACCGGGTAGAGGGCAGAGAACCGGCAAATGATTTTGTCCATGCCAGTGACCTGATTGCCTACATCCGGGAAAAGGGCGGCTTTGATATTGCCGGCGCATGTTATCCGGAATGCCACCCGGAAGCACCCAATATGGATACAGACATCCGGCACTTGAAGGAAAAGGTAGAAGCTGGTGCCAGCCATCTGATCACCCAGCTGTTTTTTGAGAACAATTCGTTCTATGACTTCCGGTACCGTGCCGCACGTGCCGGAATCAATGTTCCCATTGAAGCCGGAATTATGCCGGTGACCAACCGGAAGCAGATCGAACGCATGGTGACCATGTGCGGTGCCAGCCTGCCCCGAAAATTTACCAAGATGGTGCAGCGGTTTGAAGACAACCCGGAGGCACTCCGGGATGCCGGCATTGCCTATGCCATTGACCAGATCGTAGACCTGGTGACAGACGGCGTAGACGGCATTCACCTGTATACTATGAATAATCCGTATGTGGCGCGGAAAATCACCGAAGCAGTAGGCGGCATCATCAAGGCATCCAAATGCTGAGTATGACGCTTGCGCCCATTGACCGGCAGGAAGCCTTTCGCTACATGGGCTGTTTCGGGGAGCCGGATCCGAATCTGGCGGCGCTGGCCGATCAGTGTGAACGGGAACTTATTCAAAAGACCCATCCCGGCGTGATCTACCGGGTTTTGCCGCTCCAGCGGCAGGATTCCCGGCTTCTGGCAGGCGCATTGGAACTGCCGGGGGAGGATATCCGCCGGTTGCTCCAGGATTGCAGCCGGGTGCTGCTGATGGCGGCCACCCTGTCCGGTCAGGCAGATCAGCTGATTCACCGGGCAGGAATTTCCGATATGACAAAAGCACTGGCAATGGATGCCATGGCCAGTGCTGCAATTGAACAGATCTGCAACCGGGCGGAAGAACAGTTCCGGGAGCAGATGCCAGGTATATATTTTACCTGGCGCTACAGCCCTGGCTATGGGGACTTGCCCCTGGAATTGCAGCCGCAGATTTTGCAGCTGCTGGATGCGCAGAAGCGCCTGGGACTGACTGTGACACCGGAGCACATCCTGATTCCCCGGAAATCTGTGACAGCGCTGATCGGACTTTCGGCGCAGCCGCTGAAAAAGGGGGCACGGGGCTGTGCAACCTGCCGCATGCGGGAAACCTGTCAGTTCCGCAAAAGAGGGGCGCACTGCTGATCTTCAATGCAGTGGCAGACGGCAATGACCGTGCCATCTGGCTGTACGAAAAGCTGGGCTTCCAGCACGTGGGCAGAATTCCCGGCGGATTTTTGCTGAAAACTGGAGTATATCAGGATATTTTTGTGTATTATCATACGCTTTCAGCGGCAGAAGGCATCTGACGGAAAGAGATGCCGGAAGCAGTCTCTTGAAACCTAAGTGATAAACGGAAAGGACACTATTTTTATGCTTTCTTCTCTATTCCCCCACCGGAAATTTATTCGTTTGGACGGCGGCATGGGTTCCATGCTGCAAAAGGGCGGCATGCCGGTGGGAGCGCTGCCGGAGGTCTATAATATCACAGAGCCGGAGCGGATTATCCAGGTGCAGAAGCAGTTTGTTGCAGTCGGCTCTGATATTATCTACGCCAACACCTTTGGCGCCAACCGGCACAAGATGGCGAAGGCCGGCTATTCGGTGCAGGAACTGATTGCAGCCGGTATTCGCTGCGCCCGTGCCGCGTGTGCCGGAACGGAGGCAAAAGTGGCGCTGGACATCGGGCCGATCGGCCAGCTGCTGGAACCGCTGGGCACATTGACCTTTGAAGAAGCATATGATATTTTCCGGGAGGAGGTTCTCGCCGGACAGGATGCCGATGTGATTGTCATTGAAACTATGACCGATCTGTACGAGACAAAGGCGGCGCTCCTGGCGGCGAAGGAAAATTCAGACAAACCGGTGATCTGTACCATGACCTTTGAGCCGAATCTCCGTACCTTTACCGGATGTACTGTGGCATCTGCGGCCATGACGCTGGAAGGGCTGGGGGCAGACGCGGTCGGGGTCAACTGCTCTCTGGGGCCGGATGAGCTGTTTCCCATTGTGGAAGAAATGGCAAAATGGACGACATTGCCTCTGGTGGTAAAGCCCAATGCCGGCCTGCCGGATCCGGTGACCGGAGAATATCTGGTAGATCCGGCAGAATTTGCACAGGCAGTGGCAAAGTTTGCACAGCTGGGCGTAACGGTTTACGGCGGCTGCTGCGGCACAACTCCGGAGCACATCAAGGCGGCCTATGATCTCCTGGAACAGACCGAGATTGCACCGCGGGACAACATTGCAATTCCGGCGGCCGTCTGCTCCGCTTCAGAGGTGGTACAGATCGACCAGCCCCGGATTATCGGAGAGCGCATCAATCCCACCGGAAAAAAGCGGTTTAAGGCGGCGCTCCAGGCCAATGATATGGACTATATCCTGGATCAGGCAGTGCAGCAGGTGGATGCCGGCGCGGATTTGCTGGATGTAAATGTGGGCATGCCTGGCATTGATGAAAAGGGTATGATGATCCGGACGGTAAAGGCACTCCAGTCCATCGGCGGCACACCGTTACAGCTGGACTCCACCATTCCGGCGGTTATGGAGGCGGCGCTCCGGGTTTATAACGGAAAGCCGATTGTCAATTCTGTCAACGGAGAGGAAGCCTCGCTCCAGAACATTCTGCCCCTGGTGAAAAAATATGGCGCGGCCGTAGTTGGTCTGACGCTGGATGAAAACGGGATCCCGAAAAAGGCGGCCGACCGGTTTGCCATTGCGAAGCGGATTCTGGACCGCGCCACGGCGCTGGGTATTCCGAAACGGGATGTGTATATTGACTGCCTGACGCTGACGGCATCCGCAGAGCAGGAGGGCGCACGGGAAACGCTGGAAGCGCTCCACCGGGTGAAAACGGAACTGGGGCTGAAAACCGTGCTGGGCGTCTCCAACATTTCCTTCGGTCTGCCGAACCGAGAAGCTGTGACGCGGACATTCCTCACTATGGCGCTGGAAAACGGCCTGGATTTGCCCATTATCAATCCGAATATCGCTTCTATGACAGAGGCGGTTCGGGCGTTCCGGCTGCTGTGCGGATTTGATAAGAACTGCACCGCCTTTGTAGAGGCTTATGCCAATATGCCGGCGGCAACCGTATCTGCACCGGCGGCAGCGCCTTCGGCCAAGGCATCCGGCGGAGAAAAAGCGCCGGAAACGCTGGATTTGCCCTATGCAATGTCCCACGGTTTGAAAAATGAGGGCGCGAAGATTACGGCGCAGCTGCTGGAAACCACGGATGCTATGGAAGTGGTAAACGGCATTCTGATTCCGGCACTGGACAGCGCCGGAAAGCTCTTTGAACAGGGAAAAATTTTCCTGCCCCAGCTGATTCAGACCGCAGGCGTGGCACAGGCAGCGTTTGAAGTGATCAAAACCACGCTGATTGAACGCAATGCGGCACCGGTGAGCCGGGGTGAAATTGTTCTGGCAACGGTAAAGGGCGATATTCACGACATCGGAAAGAATATTGTCCGGGTACTGCTGGAAAACTATGGCTATACCGTGCTGGATCTGGGACGGGATGTGCCGTGTCAGCTGGTCGCAGATACCGCCAAGGAACACGGGGTGAAGCTGGTGGGACTGTCTGCACTGATGACCACCACTCTGGGCGCAATGGAAGAGACCATTCAGCTGGTAAAGCAGGCGTGCCCGGACTGCAAGGTTGTCGTGGGCGGCGCTGTTTTAACCGCGGATTATGCGGAAAAAATCGGTGCAGATTTCTATGCAAAGGATGCGATGGAAACCGTAGCAGTGGCAAAGGAAGTTGTAGGATAAGGCGAGGAGGGACTCCCGATGACAACAGACGAAAAGGAAAAGGAAACCCAGACTGCACAGCAGCAGGAAGAGGACGAAAAGAAACTGCGGAAGTGGGATCTGATTAACAAGCAATGGGCGGCCACGATTATTTTCAGCGGCGTTGTAATTCTGCTGGTGGCCTTTCTGTTCATCAAGCGCGAGATTTTCACAGGGATGCTCTCGTATGTGCTGGGTGTGCTGCGCCCGATTACCATTGGGCTGATCATTGCATTCCTGCTGTACCGCCCCACCTGTCAGATAGAGCGGCTGTTGGATAAAATCCGGAAGAAATTTCCCCGGTTCCCCTCCGGTGTCATGGCGGTGTTTTGTTCGTATTTCCTGATGCTCCTGCTGCTGAGCATGATCATCTGGATTATTGTGCCGCAGTTTATCACCAGTATCGGGGATTTCGGGAGCAACATCATGGTGTATTACAGCAATGTGATGAAGTTTCTGAACAGCAGCCGGGGCGAGCAGATTCTGCAATTTTTGAAGGACAATGACATCAATCCTGCGCTGCTTCGCTCCAAACTTATGGATCTCACCACCTATATTCCGGATGCGGTGGGCACCCTTAGCACCTGGGCCAGCGGCCTGATCGGCGGCGTGATCGACTTTTTCATTGGCCTGATTTTTTCAATTTATGTGCTGGCCGGACGAAAGAAGCTGCGCAGTCAGGGACGGCAGATCTTCCGGCATTTTCTGCCGCGAAAGTACTATAACTGGCTGTCACACTATGGCCGTCTGACTTTTTCCACCTTTTCCAACTTTATCAGCGGCCAGCTTACCGACGCCTTTATTCTGGGTGTGCTGATCTTTTTTGTAATGACAATCGGTGGCCTGGAATATCCCATGATGATTGCCGTTATTATCGGCATCACCAATATGATTCCATATGTCGGCCCCTGGATGGGCACGATTCCGTGTGCCCTGATTCTCCTGATGGTAAATCCCTGGCATGCAGTGGCGTTTGTAATTATTGTCATTATCGCACAGCAGGTGGACAGCAATCTGATCTATCCCCGTGTGGTAGGCTCTTCCATCGGTCTGCCGGCAATCTGGGTGCTGTTTGCCATTACTGTAGGCGGCGGCCTGTTCGGGGTCGGCGGTATGATCATCGGCGTTCCGTTGATGTCTATTATCTACACCGTGATCCGGGAAAAAACCAAGCCGGACAGCGAGACTCCCAAACCGCCGGCACCGAAGAAAAAGTACTGGCATATTCGCAAGTCTATGGAAAAGCTGCGGAACCGGATACAGAAGGATACCCGGTCCCAGAATTAAAAAGCAGTTTTCCGCACAGCTTATAAAAGGAAAAGCACTGAGAGAAACGATAAGAATTTCGTTTCTCTCAGTGCTTTTTTGTCATTGCAGAAACTGCGTAAAATGCAAATAACTACCTGTTAGCGCTCCAGGATCTGGCTGCGATCCGGGCCGTTGCCGACCATGACAACCTTGCACTCGCAGACTTCTTCCAGGCGTGCAATGTATTTCTTGCAGGCTTCCGGCAGCTCATCAAAGCTCTTGCAGGCGGAGATATCTTCGTCAAAGCCTTCAAACTCTTCATAAATCGGGGAGCAGTCTGCCAGGGATTCCAGTGCAGCCGGGAAATCCTTCAGGACTGTGCCGTCCGGCTTCTGATAGCCGACACACATTTTCAGTGTGCCAATGCCGCTCAGGGTATCCAGCTTGTTGATAGCCAGACCGTCCAGGCCGTTGGTGCGGACAGAGTGGCGGACAATCACTGCGTCAAACCAGCCGGTACGCCGCGGACGACCGGTGGTGGTACCGAACTCGCCGCCCTTGTTCCGGATCAGGTCGCCGGTTTCATCGTTCAACTCTGTGGGGAACGGGCCTTTGCCCACACGGGTGGTATAGGCCTTTGCAACACCGATGATGTTGGTAATTACCTTCGGGCCGACACCGGTACCGATGCATGCACCGGCAGCGATGGGGTGAGAAGAGGTAACATACGGATAGGTACCGAAGTCAATATCCAGAAGTGTTGCCTGTGCGCCTTCAAACATAATGGTCTTGCCGGCCTTGTTTGCCTCATAGGTCAGGACAGAGACATCTGCCACATACGGTGCCAGACGCTTGCCGTATTCAATGTATTCTGCGATTACAGCATCCAGATCAAAGGCTTCGCCGCCGTAAACTGCGGTGATGATCTTGTTTTTCAGTGCGCCGGTGGTCTTTGCCTTTTCTGCAAAAATCTCCGGATGTACCAGATCGTAAACACGCAGGCCGCAGCGCTCATATTTATCCATATAAGTGGGGCCGATGCCGCGCTTTGTGGTGCCGATATCGGCATTTCCGCGGAACTTTTCGGACAGGCCGTCCAATGCGATATGCCAGGGCATTACCACATGGGCGCGGGGGTCAATTTTCAGGTTTGCGGTGGAAATACCGCGGCTTTCCAGGCTGTCCAGCTCAGAGATAAAATCCTTCGGATCCAGGACAACGCCGGCGCCAATCAGGCACAGTGTTTCCGGATACAGGATACCGGAAGGAATCAGGTGGAGCTTGTAGACTTCTCCGTGATTGACAACAGTGTGACCGGCATTATTACCGCCGGTGGCACGTACAACAACATCCGCACGGGATGCCATAATGTCAATGATCTTTCCTTTTCCTTCGTCTCCCCATTGCGAACCGACTACAACATTTGCAGGCATGATCATTCCTCACTTTTCCAAAACATCAGAATTTCGCGCCTGTTTCCGTCCGGTTTGAGACACATTGCTTTTTTGCGCGGCTCCGGGGGATTTTTCTCCCGGAAAGCCGGCCGTGTCCGAAGTCCGGACAGAAAACAGGTTCTTTCAGAAGCAGTCCGGGCGGCATTTCTGCCGCAGGCGCAGATTTTCACGCCTATGGTTTTCTCAGAAATGCACTGCGGTACTGCAACATACTACTCTATTATAACAGGATTCCATGGGAAATGCAATAGAAATTTGCAGATTTTTTTCGCTTCCTGCCGAAACAGCGGCCGTATTTGCCACTTATCGCCGGAAAGATACCGTTTATCGCAATTGGATTGTATCAGAGCGGCGCTTGTGTTATGATAAAAGCGGAGGTGAGGGAATGAAAATTAAAGTTCAGATTGATCCGGCGTATCCGGAGCCGGAGGTGCATATCCTGGCCGCGGAAATCACCGATGAAATTCAGGCGCTGGTGCAGCGGCTTTCGGAAAAGCGGCCGTCTGCTTTGGTCTGCTATGACCGGGACAGCGCTGTGCTGGTAGAGCAGGAACAGCTGATTCGCGTGTATGCGTCCCGGCAGAAGGTGTACGCCCAGACGGCGGCAGGGGAATATCTCCTGCGCCGGCGGCTGTATGAGCTGGAGGAAATGCTGGATGCCAAAGCCTTTGTGCGGATTTCCAATGCAGAGATTGTCAATCTGCATTTTGTGGAGCGGCTGGATCTCAGCATTACCGGCACCATTGGCATGCGGCTGAAAAATGGTGAAACGTCCTATGTTTCCAGGCGCTATGTCAACCATATCAAAACGATTTTAGGAATATAGGAGGGATTTGCAATGAAAAAACGAATTTTGCTGCGCAGTGCGATTGGGTTCCCGGTGGGTGTCTGCATCAGCAATTTGATATTGCTGGGATTTGCCTTTGGATTCGGAGAATATTTTCCCTGTGCGCCTCAGTGCACGGCACTATTTGGCTCCGAAGTGACAGGGGCAGCAGTGCAGCTGCTGTTGTCCGGGCTGCTGGGGGCAGTTTTTGCCGGATGCTCTGTGATCTGGGAAGTGGAACACTGGAGCCTGCTGCGCGCCACAGCCACTCACTTCTGCATCACCACAGTGGTATTCTTTGGCGTGTCTGTGCTGCTGGGCTGGTGCGCCCTGAATCTTCGGGGAATGCTGTTTTACATCGGATTTTTCTTTGTGATTTATCTGTGCATCTGGCTGAGCCAGTATTTCGCCTATAAGCGGAAAATCCAAAAAATCAATCAGTCCCTGCATTAAGGACTGCCGAAATGACATGATTTTTCGGGCACCTTGTCAAAGAAGCGGACGGGCGGCATGCATGCCGGAGCCGCTGCATAAATTGGAAGCAAATCCGATGCCGCCGCAGGATGCCCAAAGGAAATTCCCGGTATCTACAAACCGGCGGCGCGAGTCTTTGCAGAAAGAAGGAATCATGCAATGTCCGGACTTACTTCCAAAGAGGCGCAGGCACGTCTGCGCCGGGACGGTGAAAATGAGCTGGCTGCCGCAGAGAAAATCCATCCGATCCGGATGTTTCTGGGACAGTTCCGGGATGTGATGGTGCTGATTTTGCTGGCGGCTACCGGAATTTCTGCGTTTCTGGGGGAACTGACGGATGCCGTCACCATTATCCTCATTGTGCTGCTCAACGCGATCCTGGGATTTTTACAGGAATACCGCACGGAGCAGACGCTGGAATCCCTCCGCAGTCTTACAGCGCCGTCTGCCATGGTTTGCCGGGACGGCCGGTGGCAGACTGTTCCGGCGAGAGAACTGGTCTGCGGCGATCTGGTTCGTCTGGAAGCCGGGGATCAGGTGCCGGCAGATGCGGCGCTGGTGGAAGCGGCAGGTATGGCGGTCAATGAATCCATCCTCACCGGAGAGTCAGAGGCTGTGACCAAACAGCCCGGCGATCCAGAAGACCGACAGAACGTGCTCCACAAGAAAAACCTGGTCTATGCCGGAACAGCGGTGCTTCGGGGCAGCGGCAATGCCGTTGTCATTGCCACAGGCGTTCAGACGCAGATGGGACAGATTTCTGCCATGCTTCAGAGCGTGCAGCAGGACATGACGCCACTGCAAAAGCGTCTGGCCAGCCTGGGAAAGGTGGTGGCGGTGATCTGCCTGCTGGTCTGCGGCGCGGTATTCCTGGCCGGTGTGCTCCGGGGTGAGCCGGTGTTTGAAATGCTCATGACCGGAATCACCATTGCCATTGCGGCAATTCCGGAGGGACTCCCGGCCACGGTGACTATTGCCCTGGCACTGGCAGTCAGTCGGATGATGAAGCACGGCGCTCTGGTCAACCGGCTGCACAGTGTGGAAACGCTGGGCTGTGCCAGTGTGATCTGCTCTGACAAAACCGGAACCATTACGGAAAACCGTATGACTGTAACGGAGATCTGGGCAGGGGACGAAGATTTTCAGGTGACCGGAACCGGTCTGCGGATGGCCGGGTCCGTGATGCAGGAAGGCCGCAGCGTCAACCCCATGGCAAAGCCGGCATTGCAGGAGCTGCTGATCTGCGGCACACTTTGCAGCACCGCGGAACTGGATTCAGAATTTCCGCGGAAATCACAGCGCAACCGAGGGGAGAACACCGCATCCGGGGTGTGGCATGCCACAGGAGATCCGACAGAGGTGGCGCTGCTGGTTGCGGCAGAAAAGGGCGGTATCTCCCGAAAGCCCCTGCTGCGGAAACATCCGGTGCAGCACACAGAGCCGTTTGACAGCGAGACCCGGCGAATGGGCGTGACTGTGGAAGCCGGAGCCGGCACCTGTACCTATTGGAAGGGGGCACTGGATCGGATTCTGGAACTGTGCACCTTTGCGATGCAGGATGGAAAGACTGTGCCTCTGACAGAGCGGATGCGGAAGCAGATTCTGCAAAAGGCAGAAATGCTCTCCGACCAGGCGCTGCGCGTACTGGCCTTTGCCAAGCAGGAAACGGGACATGACGGCGTGTTTCTGGGGCTGGCCGGCATGATAGACCCTCCCAGAGCGGCTGCGCGCACCGCAATCCGCACTTGTGCCCGGGCGCAGATCCGGACAGTGATGATCACCGGCGACCATAAGAACACCGCCGCCGCTATTGCACGGCAGGCAGGCTTGCTCCGGGGCAAAAAGGCCATGACCGGAGCGGAACTGGACGCACTCACCGATGCACAGCTGGATGCCTGCCTGGACGAATATTCCGTCTTTGCCCGGGTGAATCCGGGGCATAAGCTGCGTCTGGTGCGCGCCTATCGCCGCCGGGGCGAAATTGTGGCCATGACCGGAGACGGCGTAAACGATGCGCCGGCAATCAAAGAGGCAGATGTAGGTGTGGCAATGGGAAAAAACGGCACGGATGTGGCGCGTCAGGCGGCGGATATGGTGCTCACAGATGACAACTTTGCCACGCTGGTGGATGCGGTGGAGCAGGGACGCTGTGTCTATGCCAATATCCGGAAGTTTGTCCGCTATCTGCTCTCCTGCAACATCGGGGAAGTGCTCACCATGTTTCTGGGAATCCTTATGGGAATGCCGGTGGTGCTGCTCCCCACGCAGCTGCTGCTGGTAAATCTGGTGACAGACGGTCTCCCGGCCATTGCGCTGGGGCTGGAACCGCCGGAGCCGGAAGCAATGACCAAACCGCCCCGGCGGCCGGAGGAGAGCTTCTTTTCTGATGGACTCATGGGACGGATTGTGCTCCGGGGCGTACTCATTGGGATTGGTACCCTTGGCTCCTTTTCCACCATTCTCCGGATGGGCGGCACTCTGGAGGCCGCACGAACTGCGGCGCTGTGCACGCTGATTTTGTCCCAGCTGGTACACGTCTTTGAGTGCAAGTCCGAGACACGCACTCTGTTTTCCGTGCGGTACGGCAACAATTTCTGGCTTCTGGGGGCAGTGCTGGTGTCCCTGGCTGTACTGGGGGCGGCGGTGCTCCTGCCAATGCTGCAGGTGATCTTTTCCACAGTGCTGCTCACCGGACAGCAGCTGGGAATTGCCGCCGGATTTTCCCTGGCAGTGCCGCTGATCGGAGGGGTTCTGGGAAGAAAACCGAAAAAATAACTGTACCAAAAACGGCAGTGCCTCTCTCCGATGCAGAGAAAGGGCACTGCCGTTCTGATTTGTGAAGACAGGTTCTTAGATGCTCCAGTCGATTTCTTCCTCGCCGTGTTCCCGGAGAAAGGCGTTTGCCTTGGAGAAATGCTTGCAGCCGAAAAATCCGTGATAGGCGGACAACGGACTGGGATGCGCCGCAGTCAATATCAGATGCTGAGGGTGCTGGATCAGAGCTTTTTTCGCCTTGGCATTGTTGCCCCACAGCAGGAATACCACCGGCTTTTCCCGCTGATCCAGCAGGCGGATCACATCATCTGTGAACTGCTCCCAGCCCTTTCCTCGGTGAGAATTGGCCTGACCGGCGCGGACGGTGAGCACAGTGTTCAGAAGCAGCACACCGTGCTTGGCCCAGTTGGTCAGCTCTCCGTGCTTTCCAAAGTTGTCAATGCCCACATCTTCCTTGATCTCTTTAAATATATTGACCAGAGAGGGCGGCGGCGCAACTCCCTGACGCACGGAAAAGCTCAGGCCGTGTGCCTGATTCGGCCCGTGGTAGGGATCCTGCCCCAGGATCACAGCCTTGACATCTGCATAGGAGGTGTATTTGAGGGCGTTGAAGATATCATACATGCCGGGGTAGATGGTCTGTGTGTGATATTCGGTCAGCAGAAACTGCCGCAGCTGCTGGTAGTATGTTTTTGCAAATTCGCCTTCTAAAATGGTGTCCCAGTCATTTCCAAAATGAACCATGTGTGGTTTTTCCTTTCTGCCGTTTTTTGCAATTGCGCAAAACATAATTTTCGGCATCTGCCGCAAAGCGTCTGTGCCGATTTTCTTTTTTCTCTGATTATACCATAAGCCAGAAAGGATTGCAACGGCAATTCGAAAAGTTTTCATGGGATTTTTGGAAGAGTCGCCGAATTTTAAACTTTCAAATCGGCAATGTTGTACAAGTTTTGCCGGAGCTATTGACTAATTGCGAAAATTGGAATATAATAATAAGTAATTGTCGATCGTGCGTTCCGCCGACGGCACAGATAATATGCGGTGCTGCTTCGACTGCGCCGCGGCACAGGAGGCTAAATCGTGAAAAAAGTGAAAAAACCCGTTTTCTTCATTGTATTTGCCGTCATTGCCCTGTTCACGCTCACCACAGTTTTCGGAGTCCACTATCAGTATGGCGATATCGTAAAAACATTCGTCCATGGCGTGGATGACATTCGCCTGGGTATTGATATCCAGGGTGGTGTAGACGTTACATTTGAACCGGCAGACGGTGTAAGTGCAACGGAGAACCAGATGGATGCTGCGCTGGAAACCATTAAGCTCCGTCTGGCAAACCAGAACATCAGCGACAGCGAAACCTATGTAGACTACAAGAGCAACCGAATCATTGTTCGGTTCCCGTGGCAGGCCGGCGAGACAGACTTCGATCCGGAAGCCGCAGTCAAGGAACTGGGGCAGACCGCTGAGCTGACCTTCCGCTACGGAACAGACACCACCACCGATTCTGACGGGAACACCATTCCGTCCGGTGATATCGTTCTGACCGGTGCCGATGTAGACAAGGCAGACACCGGCGCAACCCAGGACAGCACCACCGGGGAATACACCTGGATGGTTACACTGGACCTGAATGAGAGCGGAAAAGAAAAGTTTTATGAAGCAACCTCTGCACTGTATCAGCAGCAGGGTCAGATTTCCATCTGGATGGATAACACGATGATTTCTGCGCCTTCTGTCAGTGCTGTTATTTCGGATGGAAAGGCAACCATCACCGGTAACTTTACTTATGAGAGCGCAAAGGAACTGGCCGACAAGATCAATTCCGGCGCACTGCCCTTCTCTCTGGAAACTACCAGCTTTAAGACCATTTCCCCGACCATGGGCGAAGGCGCACTGACCACCATGGTTCTGGCAGGTTTGATCACGCTGGTGCTGATCGTAATTTACATGATTGTACTGTACCGTCTGTTGGGCGTTGTGGCTTCTCTGACACTGATCGGACAGGTTGCCGGCATGCTGGCAGCTGTTTCCGGCTGGTTCGGTTTTATGCCCAGCACGACCCTGACAATTCCGGGTATTGCCGGTATCATTCTGTCAGTCGGTATGGGTGTTGACGCAAACATCATCACCGGCGAGCGTATCCGCGAGGAACTGCGAAAGGGCAAAAATCTGGATACGGCGCTGCATTCCGGCTATCACAGAGCATTCAGCGCAATCTTTGACGGAAACCTGACTGGTATTATCGTTTCCATTGTGCTGATGGGTGCATTCGGCGTACCGGAAAGCATCTGGGCAAAACTCTTCAACAGCACTATTTTCCGGTTCTTCGGCGCAACAACAGAAGGCGTTATCTACTCCTTCGGCTTCACGCTGATGACTGGTCTGATCATGAACTTTATCATGGGCGTACTGGCTGCAAGACTGATGACGATGTCTCTGTCCGGCTTCAAGTGCTTCCAGAATAAGAAACTCTATGGAGGTGGTATTCATGTCAAAGCAGACTAAGGAGACAAAGAAATATGATCCGGATGTAAAAGTAAAAGACTTTTGCGGCAAGAAAAAGATTTTCTTCCTCATTTCTCTTGCACTGATCCTGATCTCCCTGCTTTCCACCTTTACCGGCGTAGACATTGCGCTGGAATTTAAAGGCGGTACCATTATCACTTACAGCTATGTAGGCGAGATGGACGCTTCTACCATTGAAAAGGAAGTCGGCAGCCTGGTCGGCTCTTCTGTCAGAGTACAGCAGGGCGACAGCCTGGACGGAGATACCCACACTCTGTCCCTTTCCTTCAGCTCCAATGATGGCCTGACCGCAGACCGGCAGGCAGAAGTAACGGACAAGATCTCCTCTCTCTATCCGGACGGCGAAGTGGAAGTCCTGGACTCCAACGATGTAGACGCACGTTCCGGCAGTGAGTTCTTTGCAAAATGTATCGTTGCAGCAGTATTTGCCGCACTGATTCTGATTGTGTACATTGCATTCCGTTTCAAGCAGATCAGCGGATGGTCTGCCGGGGTCTGCGCTGTGCTGGGACTGCTGTCCACACTGATTGTTACTTACGGCAGCGTGGTTCTGCTGGGATTCGAAATCGATTCCAACTTTATGGCTGTAATCCTGACACTGCTGGGTTATGCTGTTAATGATACCATCGTTATCTACGACCGTATCCGCGAAAACCAGTCCCTGCTGGTAGGCGTGCCGATTGAAGAACTGGTAAACATCAGTAACTCTCAGTCTCTGCGCCGAAGCCTGCGGACTTCGATCACCACATTCGGTTCCATGCTGGTTGTTACCGTTGTTGCACTGGCAATGGGTCTGGATTCCATCCTGAGCTTCTCTGTTCCGATGATGTTCGGCATTGCAATGGGTACCTTTAATTCCATTTGCTTTGTTCCGGGCCTCTGGGTTTGGTGGCAGAAAAAGCGCGGCGTGGATGTACTCAAGCCGACAAAGAAAGCTGCAAAGGCAAAGGCGTAAAGAGAACACAAAGGCAAGTTCGCCAATGGTTCGTATCCGTGAAACCTATCAGAAAAGGCCGCATCATGCGGCCTTTTTTTGTACCCGGCAGCAAAGAACGCCGCAATTGGCGGAATCGGGTCGCTTCTGCGCATTTTGGAAAAATACTATTGAAATTTCAGGCAGAACATGCTATAATAAATGCAGATTCGGCGAGCCGGCAGACAGGGCTTGTCTGTTGCCGCCAGGAAGGGAGAGTGGCTTTGTATGCTGCGTGCCGGAGTTTCTACGGCGTGTCTGTATCCGCGCCCGGTGGAAGAGGCGCTGTATGATCTGGCGCTGGCCGGGGTATCTTGTGTGGAAATCTTCATCAATTCCCATTCGGAACTGCGCCGGGGGTTTGTGGATGCATTGGCAAAGCTGCTTCAGCGGTTTGAAATGACGTGCTGTTCTCTGCATCCGTATACCTGCGAAATGGAACCGATGATGCTGTTTTCCAACTATTCCCGGCGCGTGGAGGATTACTTAGAATACTGCCGGTACTACTTTTCTGCCATGCAGCAACTGGGTGCGGAAAAGTTTGTCCTGCACGGGAATAAAGCACCGGGCACTGCCGCAAATGTGGACTTGTACCTGGAACGCTTTCGCCGTCTGGCAGATCTGGGGGATTCCTACGGCATTCAGGTGGCGCAGGAAAACGTGGCGCGGTGCACCAGCGCCTCCCTCTCCTTTCTGGAAACGATGCGGGACGGCCTGGGAAAACAGGCGCGTTTTGTGCTGGATATCAAGCAGGCCGTCCGGGCGAAGGAGGATCCCATGGCGATGCTCCGGTCGCTGGGTGAGCATGTGGTGCATGTCCATCTGAGTGACCACGGGGAATACGGTGACTGCCTTCCCATCGGCAAGGGGCGGTTCCCGGTGAACCGCTTTTTGCAGGAACTGGCTGCGCGCAGCCCGGACTGCACCGTTGTGCTGGAACTGTATCGCAGCGGCTTTCAAAATGTATCAGATCTGGCGGCCAATGATATGATGCTCCGAAAGCGGATTCAAAAGCTGTACGCATAGCGTTTCAGCAAAGAAAAGTGCGGAGAAAGGAGACGGTCAAAGATGCAGTGCCCCTATTGCGGAGAACGGGATACCCGAGTGCTGGATTCCCGCCCTGCGGAAATGAAAATTCGCCGCCGCCGGGAATGTACGCGGTGCGGCAGAAGATTTACCACGTATGAGATCGTAGAGCGTCCCCTGTTGATGGTGGAAAAAAGGGATGGCTCCTTTGAGGCCTTTGACCGGAACAAGCTGCTCAAGGGCATTTTGAACGCCATTAAAAAGCGGCCGGTTCGGGTCGAGCAGATTGCCGCGCTGATTGATCATCTGGAGAATACTTATGCCAATGAAATGCGCAGTGTTGTGACCTCGGCAGAAATCGGAAATGCTGTGATGGAACAGCTGAAAACCATTGACGCTGTGGCCTATGTGCGGTTTGCCTCGGTCTATCAGGATTTTTCGGATGTGGCCGGCTTTATTGCCGCGATCAGTGAACTGGAACCGTAAGAAAAGGAAAACCGCATCGCATATGCCGGAATCCAAGGCAATGCTTTGAGAAAGAAGGAAATGAAAATGAGCAAGAGCTTTGAAGATTACCTGAATACACCGGACAATTCCATGATGTACGATACACAGGATATTGAAGAAAATAAACCCTGGGCAATTTTGTCCTACATTGCCGTTTTGTGGATTCTGCCTCTTTTTGTCAATGGCGGCTGTTCCAAGTTCGGCAGATTCCACGCCAATCAGGGGTTTATCCTGTTCCTGTTAGAAATTGCATGCAGCATTGCATGCGCACTGCTGGGCTGGATTCCGCTGGTGGGCTGGATTATAAAGACTGTGCTCGGTCTGGCTGTGACCATTCTGATGGTTATTGGCATTGTCAATGCTGCTACCGGCAAGGCGAAAGAACTGCCCTTTATCGGCGGACTGATGCACGTGTTTAAGTAAGCCGAAGCACTGCCTGGCTTTACCAGAGCGGCGCACAGGTGGAGAGGGGATCGGTGCGGTCATACTGCATCGCTCCCAGAAGGCGGCCGCTGCTGTCCAGGAGCAGCTCTGTGCAGTGCGCAGAGGCTTCTGACGTGTAGGTGTATCGTGTGCCGGCACATCCCAGAAAGTCCTCCAGCGGCAGCTGCTGGGCACGCTGGAGTGCGGCGTAGTCCGCATAGGCGGCATCTACGGCAGCCGGCAGCTGAACGGCTTCTGCACTGGCACAGCGGCTCTCCGGGAAGCCGTGCTGCGCGAGAAATTCAATCTGCGCGGATTCGTCCGGCAACGTGATGCACAGCGGCTCCGGTGCGGCCGGCTCCTGCCGCAGATACCAGCACAGCCAGCCGCTTCCCAACAGAAAACCAACAAGCCCCAGGATTAAAATGATACGTTTTCGAATCATCATTTGCGTGACCACCTTTCCCGTAAAAATATGCTTTGCAATCTTTTTATGCGGCAGACCGGGAAAACATGCATGGGGATACAAAACCAGAAGAGAAGGGGTGTTAAGATGCGGCTGGATCAGTTCCTCTCCGCCCGGACGATGTATTCGCGCCGGGAGCTGCGGCAGATGATCAGCAGCGGCAGCGTTACAGTAGACGGCGCCGTGATGAAAAAGTCCGATTTCCCTGTGAAACCGGAGGAAAACCGCGTTTGTCTCATGGGCGAGCATGTGCCCGGAGACCCGTACTTGTATGTCCTCCTGAATAAACCGAAGGGCTATGTCTGCTCCACTGATGAGCCGGGGCAGCACAGCGTATTGGAGCTGATTCCGCCGGCGCTGCTTCGCAAGAATCTGCGGCCTGTGGGACGATTGGACAAGGACTCGACCGGCATGCTGCTGCTGACCGATGACGGCCAGATGGCGCACCAGATCATTTCGGTGCGGTCGCATGCGGCGAAGTTTTACCGGATTGTTCTGGCGCGTCCGTGGGAGGATTCTTATGCCGCGCAGATCGCGTCCGGCATGGTGCTGAGAGACGGCACACAGTGTATGCCGGCGCAGGCGGCTCTGGTTCCCGGAACGCAGAGGGAAGCCCTGATTCTTCTGCGGGAGGGGAAATATCATCAGGTGCGCCGGATGTTTGCCGCCATGGGAAACCATGTGGAGGAGCTGGAACGGGTGGCCATCGGCGGCCTGGTTTTACCGCCGGATTTGCCTTTGGGAGGGTGTCAAGTGCTATTGCATAAAGATGTCCAAAAAATGTTGAAATATGAAGCTAATTTTGCAAGCTTGCTACAAACCGGCTAGAAAAATTCGTCATAATGGATAAATGTACAGACTGAATTTTGGGCAATAAATGACTTGAAAAATGTTTGTTTTTTTGGTATGATAATAATATCACCGGGAGCGAAGAACGGCAGGGCTTGTCAGGTCGCTCGGAACGGGAAAATCTAGTTTAGGAGGAACTGCACAAAATGGCAAGTTTATCACTTCGACACATTTATAAGAAGTATCCGGGCAACGTTGTTGCTGTAAAAGACGTTAACCTCGAAATCAAAGATAAGGAATTCATCGTACTGGTTGGACCTTCCGGCTGTGGTAAGTCTACTACTCTGCGTATGATCGCTGGTCTGGAAGAAATCTCTGAAGGTGAGCTGTACATCGGCGACCGTCTGGTAAATGACATCGCACCGAAGGACAGAGACATCGCAATGGTATTCCAGAACTATGCGCTGTATCCGCACATGACCGTATTTGACAACATGGCATTCGGTCTGAAGCTCCGCAAGGTTCCGAAGGATGAAATCGCAAGAAAAGTAGAAGAAGCTGCTAAGATCCTGGATCTGAGCCATCTGCTGGATCGTAAGCCGAAGGCTATGTCCGGTGGTCAGAGACAGCGTGTTGCACTGGGTCGTGCAATCGTTCGTAATCCGCAGGTATTCCTGCTTGACGAGCCGCTGTCCAACCTGGACGCAAAGCTCCGTGCACAGATGAGAACTGAAATTTCCAAGCTGCACAAGAAGCTGGGTACTACATTCATTTACGTAACACACGATCAGACCGAGGCTATGACCATGGGTGACCGTATCGTTGTTATGAGGGATGGTATCATCCAGCAGATCGATACACCGCAGGCTCTGTACGAGAAGCCGGGCAACAAGTTCGTTGCAGGATTCCTGGGCTCTCCGCAGATGAACTTCATCGATGCTGTTCTGAAGAAGGCAAACAACTACTATGTAGAGTTTGGCTCTGAAGCAACAAAGACCAGCAAGGCTGTAAAGTATCAGATCGAAATTCCGGCTGCTAAGGTAACACCGGCTCTGGCTGATTATGTAGATAAGGAAGTTGTTCTGGGTATTCGTCCGGAAGCACTCCACGATGATCAGATGTTCCTGTCCAATGCAACTACTGGTGTGGTTGACGCTACTGTTGAAATCACCGAAATGATGGGTGCAGAAACATTCCTGTATCTCCAGTGCGCTGGTATTTCCATGACAGCACGTGTTGATCCGCGTTCTACTGCTCGTCCGCAGGATGACATCAAGATCGCTATGGATCCGAACAAGATTCACCTGTTTAACAAGGAAACTGAAGAAACAATTATTAACTGATTGCCTCTTTCCGAATAAAACGAAACGTCCTGTGACCGGAGATTATTTCCGGCGCAGGACGTTTTTATTGTCTGAGGGCAAAAAAGAAAACCTGTCCGGAACCATCCGGACAGGCCAAAAGAAAAAGCATAGACAGCAGCCGCTGCCAAAGATCAATATGAAAACGATGTTTTCAACAATAAAAAAAGGGGAATTGGGGGATTGTTCAATCCATACCCTTAGTATACCGGAGAAATCTTAAAGCAACCTGAAAAAGCAGGTACGGCGGCATACTTTTTTACCGCTGTGCCTGCTTTTGTCAAAAATTGTTACTGGTGGATGTGCTTGACAGTTTCCAGCGCAAGCTGCATCATGTCGGTAAAGGTGGACTGGCGTTCTTCTGCGGTGGTGAACTCGTTGCGAAGCGGACAGTCGGAAACAGTTACAATACAGAGTGCTTCTGCCCCGGCAGCGGCGGCGTTCATGTAGAGGGCAGCGGATTCCATTTCTGTTGCCAGAACGCCCATAGCAGCCCACTGCGGCAGCGGACTAGGCTCCTGGTAGAATACATCTGTAGACAGGAGATTTCCCACATGAACCGGCAGATGCAGTTCCCTGGCAGTCTGCGCGGCCGCTTCCAGCAGAGAAAAGGAAGCAATGGGGGCATAGGTACCGGGCAGATGGTACTGGGCGGCATAGTTGGAATCGGTGCAGGAAGCCTGTCCCAGAACAATGTCCCGCAGATGGATGTGATCGGCAACGCCGCCGGCAGTGCCGACGCGGAGAATTCGCTTTACGCCGTACATGTGGTACAGCTCATAGGAATAGATGCCGATAGAGGGCATACCCATGCCGCTGCCCTGGATGGAAACCGGGATGCCGGCATAGGTGCCGGTGTATCCGTACATGCCGCGGACGGTGTTGTAGCACACGGCGTTTTCCAGATAGTGTTCGGCAATGAATTTGGCGCGGAGAGGATCTCCGGGCATGAGGACGGTTTCTGCAATATCACCGGGATTTGCTGCGTTATGAGGGGTAGACATAGGAAAAACTCCTTTCGTGGGAAATAGGCAGTGCCTGTTGCTGCAAGAAACTTAGCGTCTGCGTTTCAGCTGCGTCAGGGTTTGCAGAATGGCACTAAAGTTATAAAAGACCATGAATGCCAGGCCAACAATCAGAAGCGGAATCCACATAGGCGGCGCGTCTACGACAACAATGCCCAGGAGGAACAAAATGCCGCTGTTGGCCAGGAATTTGGCGTGGTTTACCTGGAACGGGATGTACCGTCTGGCATCCACAATACGGATGCAGTAGCACACAAAATAGCTGAAGAAGGTGGCGATTGCGGCACCCATAATGCCCCAGAGATGAATCAGGATGATGTTGAGCACAATGTTGACAATTGCGGCCACCAGGCTTGTCCAGAATGAGTGAGTCGTGTTCTGCGTAGCGGTGTAGACGCTGCTGAGGAACTGGTTAAAGCACATCATCAGCACACCAATGATCAGAACCGGAGTGTAGCGGAATGCCGTTGCATACTCCGGATAAATGTTGGAATTGATCAGGATATTGGACAGAATCCGCACGAATACAATCAGGAATGCGCTGGCCATAAACATAAAAGACTGGTAAGCGTCAAAAATTTTCTGATAGAACCGGCTGCGGTCTTTGGAATCATTTTCTTCAATGGCAGACATGTTCCATGCCTGAAAAAAGATCGTGGAAATGGTGGAAATCAGGTTGGGGATCTTGGAGGAAACCCCGTAGATGCCGGCGGCTGTTTCGCCCACCAGGCCAGTCGGCCCGGACATATACCGGATAAAGAGACGGTCTGAAAATCCGGTGACCAGCCACAGCAGCGCAGACGGAATCAGCGGAATGGAAAACCGCAGCATAATCCGCAGCATCTTCTTGTCCATGTACCGGGGACGGAAGAACTTTTGCAGGCCAGCCACCGTCCAGAGGAACAGGCCGGAGAGCAGGTCGGACAGGATGACAGAGATCATAAAGCCGGTGACACCCATGTGGAATCCGGCAATAAACGTCATGTTGAAAATGAAGAGCGTCAGCGTGGCCAGAATGCCGTCCAGCGCAAAGAGTTGTACCAGCCCTCTGGCACGGACAAACTGGGAGGCAATCTGGCGGAAGCCGGAGGTGATACAGTAAATCACCAGCAGCACCACAAAGCCCTCTGTGTAGGGGAGCAGATTCAACAGCGGCGAGATCAGCAGGAGCAGCACAACGCCGAATGCTTCTGCTGCACAGGCAGAGGTGAAAACCTTGCGGTTGTCATAGTTCCGGTCGATGCCGTAGCGGATTACTGCATCTGCAATGGAAAACGTAATAATCGGAATCAGAAAGTTGGCGGTCTGTTCCAGCAGTTCCTTTGTGCTGTTGTCGCCGGGGTTGATATTTCCGGTATAGAGCCGCGTCAGCAGCAGCAGCAGAATTTTAGAAACAAACGAGCCGATTGCAAAAATCAGCGTATTGGATGCAAGCTTTTTGTATTTGTTCATGAAAAACCACCTTTGAAACGGAATCCTCAAGGGATGAGGGATTTACAGACCAGACCAGCAGATCTGCATACTACTTTTATTATAGCATAAATTTCTGCAAAATGGAATCTTTTTTTTCAAATCCCGTGCGCTTCTGGAAAAACAGCAAATTTGCACAAAAAATGGGCACGTATTTGTGCATGTCTACAAATCGAAAAAAATTTTCAGCCGGGTGCAACATTTGAGACTGCAAAATTGTATCTATAGTGAAGGGATTTTTCAGGGGCGGTACGGCATGAGGGCTTTCAGATGAATGCGCTTATGCCAGAAACGGCTCCACGCTGTAGGTGAAACCGCTTACAGGCAGGTACTCAGAGCGCGGTTCCATGAAATGTGGCAAGACATTTTTTATGGAACTACGCTCTGAAAAAACGGCGGCACTGCCAAAACAGAACCGCCGCATTGGGATTTTCGGATAATCTGCACAGATGCAGTTTTCGGGCAGCAAGAAGGGACGGCAGGCAAAACTGCCGGCTGTACCGGAACAGATCAGAAAGGACTGGCCAGCAAAATGGCCGGGATCTGGGCACAATGCTGCTGGATTTGTGCAGAAACTATCCGCATGCAGACCAGAAGGCTGTTTTCGCGCGGCAGCAGCTGCCGAAACAGCTTTTCAGGCAGCAGAATTAGCTGTCTGGTGTTCTATGGAACGCAGATTGGGAACGCGTTCCGCAAAAAATTCTCAGGCGAAAGCGCCTGTGGAATTGCTTCCATTTCCTCGTTGCGGCACAGTGTGCCGCAGAAAATACCGGGCACTGTCGCAGACGGCAGACTTGCCCTTTGGATAGATGCGAATTTTGCGGAAATTGCAGAATTCGCAAAAAGTGTGCATACCGGCACTTTACAATTGGAGAAAAAAGCGGTATACTATAGGTAGAAGAATCTAATGATACACTTGGGATTCCATTCAAAAAGAGACAACAAAATAGGTGTCGGATTGACTGCTGGCTGAAATTGGCGGCAATCCGCAGGGGAGTAGGGAGGCGTTTTCATGCCGCAGGATGAAACCGCATTTGCGCAGTTTTATGCACGGCATGTGGATTCTGTATACCGTATCTGTCTGATCCGGATGCGAAACCAGATGGATGCAGAAGATCTGACGCAGGAAACATTTTTGCGTGCAATGGATCATCCGGAAATCTGGGAGGAAGAGAAACATGCACGGGCGTGGTTGATTGTTACCGCGTCAAATTTGTGTAAAAATGCACTGCACCATTGGCTGCGGTCAAAACGCAGTGATGTAGAAGACTGGGAGAGCGCCCTGGGAACAACGCCTTCGCCGGAAGAACAGGATTCTCCGGTTCTGGGGGCTGTGATGAAACTGCCGGATCAGTACCGGACAGTGCTGTATCTGTTCTACTATGAGGGCTATTCCGGGACAGAAATTGCAGAAATGCTGCATAAAAAAGAATCTACCGTGCGTTCTCTGCTGCACCGCGGCAGAAAACAGCTGGAAAAAAATATAGGAGGTGAGCAGAATGCAGAACATGGAGCAGGATCCGATTCAAAAACTGATACAGGACGCAGCTGAACCGCTGGCACCCACCGAAGCGGCAAAAGACCGCATGTATGCAGAAATTATGCGGCGTGCAGCAGAAAAGCAGGCATCCAAGCATCAAAAGCGGCGACCGTGGTATCAGCGGTGGCAGACCTCTGCCGGAGCTGTGGCGCTGGCCTGCGTGGTTCTGGCATTCAGCGCGCTTCACGGGAGACTGCCGCAGAATGGGGCAGGCCAACTGGAGGTTGTTCCGGAGCAGACCACTGTGACGAAAGCTGTCGGTATCATGGGAACAGAAACAAAGACACAGCCCCAGGAATCCGCAGCATCTGTACCGCAAAAGGAAACTACTGCGGTTTCAGAGACTGCCGCGGTGTCCAAGGAAACCCAGACCACGGCAGCTTCTGCTGTGACAGAGGTGCCTTCTCTGCCGGAAGAAGAACCGGAAGAAAGCTGGCGAGAAACACAGCCGGCTGTCGTCTCCACTACGCCGGAGACTGTTCAGACACAGCCGGCAGTGACCAGACCGGCATCTGCGGCCACCACGGCGGCACCGGTGTCCCAAACTACCGCGGCACCGGAAACCCGGCAGCCGGAAACCCAGACTACCGCTGCTGCAACGACAACGGCACCGAGCTTTACCCATCGGCCGCTTCCGAGTCCGACCATGGAGAATATCCGTTATTACTATCGTCTGATGTGGGACGGCATGCCTTATGATACAGAGTATGAGACCATCAGCTCCGAGCAGATTGTTTCTTATCTGGGGGTTGGCGTAACCAGTGGCCCGGATGTGGGCGACACATTTACTGTTCTGGTTTATGAAATCGAGAGCGAAGGGGAAACCGCACAGCTGGCCGTACAGTATGCCGGCATGGATGAGTATTACCTCTTTACGGCGATGCAGTAAAGAATCAGGGGGCGCGTTTCGCCTGTGTAAGATATGACAGTTACTCGCATCAGAACTTGCTTCTAATGCAGAAATATGAGAAATATTTCTCCTTTCCGGTTTCTGACCGGGTAAATCCGATGTCACAATCTGCCGTGACGTCGGATTTTTTTGTGGAAACAGTGAAAAATAACAGAAACCCTTGACAGCACTGTACTTCGTCTGCTATAATAAGGAGTACAATATCCTGTGAACAGGGTGTGTCCGGCTGTTTGCGTAATGATACAATTTGCATCAAAAACGGCATTTGGTCTGGCTTTCGGAAATGAAGCGGACGCGCCGTCTGCCGGACAAAAGATTCTTTGGAAAGTGAGTTGTCTCCATACAGCGTGTCAAATGCTGTATGACAGCAAAATGATGAAAAATAACAGAGATCAGTTTAAACGGATCTTTTCGTTTTTTAACGCAGTGCTGCTGGTGAGTCTGTATGCAATCGGATTCGCCTGGGTATGGTATCGGAGCTACAGCGATGCCATTCTGCTGCCGTTCTATCGGCGTGGCAACTGGGTTATGATTTTGATTTATGTAATACTTGTTCTGTTGTTCAGCAAGGCCTTTGGCGGCCTGAAAATCGGCTATCTGAAGCGGACAGACATGTTTTATTCCCAGACGCTTTCGATTTTTTGCGTCAATGTTCTGACCTATTTGCAGATCAGCGTGGTAAACCGCGATTTTTCTGCAACGCTGCCGATGATGCTTTTGACAGTGGCAGATCTGATTGTGCTGCTGCTGTGGATTTTCCTGACCAATAAGGTCTATTTCCGGCTCTATCCACCCAGAAAGCTGGTGGTCATCTATGGTGACCGTACGGCGGCGGAGCTTGTGCTGAAAATGAGCCGCCGGGTGGACAAGTATATGATTTGTGAGTCGGTCAGTGCCGAGGCATCGCCGGAGGAAATCCGGAAGGCCATGGAGCGCTATGAGGGCATTATTCTCTGTGAGGTGTCCGGAAAAAAACGAAATGATCTCATAAAATATTGCTTTGCCAAAAACATTCGTGCCTATGTGGCGCCGAAATTGTCTGATATTATTTTGCGCGGCGCAGAGGAAATCCGTCTGTTTGACACGCCGCTGCTGCTGTGCCGGAACTACGGCCTGACATTTGAACAGAAGCTGGGAAAGCGCCTGTTTGATCTGGCCTTTGCCGTGGTTTTTCTGGTGGTTTTGTCCCCCATTATGCTGGCAGTGGCGATTGCCATTAAACTCGATGATGGCGGTCCGGTACTGTTCCGGCAGAAGCGCCTGACAGAACGGGGACGGGAATTCTACGTGTACAAGTTCCGCAGCATGGTGGTGGATGCCGAGAAAAACGGGCCACAGCTGGCGCGGGAGGATGATAAGCGGATCACACGGGTGGGACGCATTCTGCGAAAGTGCCGCCTGGATGAACTGCCCCAGCTGTTCAATATTCTCAAGGGCGATATGTCCGTTGTAGGGCCGCGCCCGGAGCGCCCGGAATTGGCGCAGGAATATGAAAAGAACATGCCGGAATTTGAGTTCCGCCTGCATGTGAAGGCCGGACTTACCGGTTATGCGCAGGTCACAGGGCTTTATGATACACAGCCCTATGATAAATTGAAAATGGACTTGATGTATATTGAAAATTACTCCATTTTCCTGGATCTCCGGATTATTTTGATGACGCTGAAAACGGCGCTGTTTCCGGGGGAATCTAACGAGGAAGCCAATGCACACGATGCGCAGGAACTGGCCGCCCAGGAGGAACTGGCACGGCAGGAGCACATCCAGCACCAGGAAACGGAGCATAATAAAGGAGATTAAAACATGAAGATCACCGCAGTCATTATGGCCGGCGGCCGGGGCGAACGCTTCTGGCCCAAGAGCCGTGTCAATTATCCGAAGCAGTTTCTCTCCCTCACCAAGGACGGAGAGACCATGATTCAAAAGACCGTAAAGCGTCTGCTGCCGCTGGTGGATATGGAAGATATCTACGTGGTTACCAATGTCAGCTATGCCGGCCTGGTGCAGGAACAGCTGCCCGCGCTCCCGGCGGAAAATGTTCTGCTGGAACCGTGCGGCCGGAATACTGCGCCCTGTATCGGTCTGGCTGCCGCCGTTATCCGGAAAAAGTACGGTGAGGCCATGATGCTGGTGCTGCCTTCTGACCACCTGATCCGCTATGAGGAAATGTATGTGGACACCCTGCGTCAGGCTGTAGCTGTGGCAGAAAAGGATGAAAATCTGGTGACCATCGGCATTACACCCACGTATCCGGAGACCGGATACGGGTATATTAAGTTTGAACGGGACACCGGCCTGGATATGACCGGGGTTTATCGGGTGGAGCGCTTTGTGGAAAAGCCGGATCTGGAAACGGCAAAGGAATATCTGGCTTCTCACCGCTATCTCTGGAACAGCGGCATGTTCGTCTGGAAGACTTCTTCCATCCTGCACAATATCCAGACACTGATGCCGGATATCTACGAGGGTCTGGAACGGATTGAAGCAGCTGTAGGCACAGAGCAGTATGACACCGTGCTGGAAACAGAGTACCACGCATTCCGCAGCGAATCCATCGACTTTGGTGTAATGGAAAAGGCAGAGAACATCTACACTCTGCCCGGCAGCTTCGGCTGGGATGATGTGGGAAACTGGCTGGCAGTAGAGCGAATCAATCCCACTAACGAATACGGCAATTACATCGAAGGCGATGTAGTTACCATCGGTACCCAGCGCAGCACAATCTGCGGCGGAAAGCGCCTGATTGCAGCAGTGGGTGTGGAAGATCTGATTGTGGTCGATACCGATGACGCAGTACTGATCTGTGCCAAGGACAGCACACAGGATGTAAAAAAGGTAATTGAGAACCTGAAGATCTGCAACCGGAATCAGCTGGTATAAGCACGCGTATTCCGGGAGAAACGGTTCCGGCCGGAGCAGCGCAGGAACGCTGGGGCAAAAAATCCGGCACAAACAGGCTATTGAGGCGGCGATGCATTCCGCGCAGCTGCCATAAGTATAGAAAGGAAAAAATACTATGAGTAAACATGCATTGATTACAGGTATCACAGGACAGGACGGTTCTTATCTGGCAGAGCTGCTGCTGGAAAAGGGCTATGAAGTATACGGCATCATGCGCCGGAAGAGCGTTGTGGACTACGGCAATGTCGAGCACATCAAGGACAAAATCCACTTTATCTATGCCGATATGACGGATGTCATCTCCCTGATCTCTGCAATGCGCATTTCTCAGGCAGACGAAGTATACAACCTGGCAGCACAGTCTTTCGTTGCAACCAGCTGGGAGCAGCCGCTGGCAACTGCGGAAATTGACGCGCTGGGTGTTACCAACATGCTGGAAGCAATCCGCGCCGTAAAGCCGGAGTGCCGTTTCTATCAGGCTTCTACTTCTGAAATGTTCGGCCTGGTACAGGAAATGCCCCAGAAGGAAACCACACCGTTCTATCCAAGAAGCCCGTACGGCGTTGCAAAGCTGTATGGCCACTGGATCACCAAGAACTATCGGGAAAGCTACGGCCTGTTTGCATGCTCCGGCATTCTGTTCAACCACGAGTCCGAGCGCCGCGGCCTGGAATTTGTTACCCGGAAGATCACCGATGCAGTAGCAAGAATCAAATTCGGCGTGCTGGATCACGTAGAGCTGGGCAACATGGATTCCAAGCGTGACTGGGGTCACTCCAAGGACTATGTCCGCGCAATGTGGCTGATGCTCCAGCAGGATAAGCCGGATGATTATGTCATTGCAACCAACGAAACCCGGACTGTACGGGAATTCGTAGAAACTGCATTTGCACACGCTGGAATTACAGTAGAGTGGCAGGGCAGCGGCGTCGATGAAATCGGCATCGACAAGGCAACCGGCAAGACCATTGTTTCTGTGAACAAGAAGTTCTTCCGTCCGGCAGAAGTTGACGTACTGCTGGGCAATCCGGAAAAGGCAGAAACAGTACTGGGCTGGAAGCGTGAAATCTCCTTCTCTGACCTGGTAGAGCGTATGGTGAAGAATGACCTGGCTCTGGTAGAGCATGAACTGAAGTGCCAGAACGTATAAGAGCACTTTTTGAAAAAGAATGATGTGACGCTGTTTCAATTTGATTGGAGCAGGCGCTCAGACAAGGGCAGAGTTTCTTCTGCCCTTGTTTGCCATATTGTGAACCGAAGGAGGAATTCCCTTTGCGCATTGCGTTTGATGTACTGCCGCTGATCGGCTGCCGTATGACAGGAATCGGCTATTGTGAGGCCGGACAGATCAAGGCACTCTCCCGGCTGCACCCGGAGGATGCATTTTTGCTGCAATTCTTTTCCCGGAAAAACGAGGAGATCAAAATTGAACGGCTAAAGCCCTATCTGCGGGAGAATGTCACGCCCCATTGGGCAAAGGCCTCCGGCTATGTCTACCGTTTGGTATCCAACTTTTTGCCGATATCGTACCAGCATTATTTTGGAGATCAGGCGCAGGTGACACATTTCTTCAACTATATTGTGCCGCCCCATGTGGCCGGAAAGAAAATCGTCACAGTGCACGATATGGTGTATAAAACATTTCCGGAGACAGTACGGGGACGTACCCGCTATATGCTGGATACAGGGCTTAAAAAATCCATGAAGCGCGCCGACCGGATTGTGACGGACTCGGAATTCTCCAGGCAGGAGATCATCCGCTATTTCCCGCAGTTTGCGGATAAAATCCGCGTGGTATACTGCGGCGTAGACCAGAACCGGTTCCATCCGGTGGAAAATGCGGCGCAGATTGCGGCTGTCCGGGAGAAATTCTCCCTGGATCGGGAATATTTCCTGTACCTGGGAACGGTGGAACCGCGGAAGAATCTGGAACGTCTCATTGATGCCTATGACCGCTTTACCAAGGGAAAATCCCAGGCACCGTATCTGGTGCTGGCTGGCGGAAAGGGCTGGCTGGATGACGGCATCTACCGGAAGGTGCAGGAGCTGCATCTGGAAAAAGCGGTGCTGTTTACGGAATATGTGCCGGATGAGGACATCTGCCCCCTGATGTGTGGTGCGCTGGCCTTTGTCTTTCCCTCGATTTATGAGGGATTCGGCATGCCGCCGCTGGAAGCGATGGCGTGCGGTGTGCCGGTGCTGACTACCCATGCGGCATCTCTGCCGGAAGTAGTGGGAGAAGATGCCGTGGTTGTAGATCCGTATGATCCGGGAGCAATTGCAGACGGCCTGGAACAGCTGTACACAGATGCAGATTTGCGAAAGCGCCTGGCCGAAGCCGGGCCGAAGCGCGCCGCACAGTTCTCCTGGGAGGCCTCGGCAAAGCAGCTGTATGCCGTGTACGAGGAGGTTTGCCATGACTGAGCAGAAGGCAGGGCGAAAACTCCGGATTTTGCAGGTGAATAAAGCATATTATCCCCATATCGGCGGAATTGAAAGCCTGGTGCGTACCTTTTCCAGAGCATTTTCCCGGCGGCCGGATGCAGAGGTGCAGGTTCTGGTTTGCCAGGAAAAGGGCAAGGGAGAAGACCGCGTAGTAGAAGGAGTTCCTGTGCACTACGCTTCCAGTCTGGGCACTTATTTTTCCTGTCCCCTGTCCTTTTCCTTTGTGCGACAGTTCCGGAAGCTGTCGAAATGGGCAGATGTGGTGGAAATTCATATGCCGTTTCCCCTGGCAGATCTGGCGTGTCTGCTTTCCGGGTATAAGGGGCCGGTGGTGCTGGCATGGCACAGCGATGTGGTACGGCAAAAGCTGCTGCTGCGGTTTTACAAGCCGCTTTTGATGTGGCTTCTGCGCCGGGCGGACTGCATCATTGCAGCAACACCCGGTCATATTTCCAGCTCTCCTTTTCTGACTCAGTTTTCGGAAAAGTGCAGGGTGATTCCCTATGGACTTGACACAAAGGCATACCTCAGCGTACCGCGAAAGCCGATTTTGCAGCAGATGCAGAAAAATCCCAAGGCAGTGCGCGCACTGTTTGTCGGGCGGTTTGTATATTACAAGGGCATTGAAGTGCTCCTGGAAGCCTTTGGAAAGGTAGAGGGCTGTGAACTGTTTCTGGTGGGACACGGTACACCGGAAATGGAAGAGAGGCTGCACCACATGCTCCAGGACAATGGCAAGGCAGAGCAGGTACATTTCCTGGAACCGCTGCCGGAAGCAGACTTACGTGCGGCATTTGCAGACTGTGACTTTCTGGTACTGCCCTCTGTGGCAAACAGTGAGGCCTTTGGAATTGTCCAGCTGGAAGCCATGGTCTATGGAAAACCGGTGATCAATACAGCACTCCCCACAGGTGTGCCCCATGTGAGCCTGGACGGAATCACAGGACTGACCGTGGCACCGGGGGATGCGGACGCGCTGGCGAAGGCAATGCAGACACTGGTGGATGCACCGGAACTGCGGCAAAGCTTTGGCGCAGCGGCGGCAGAACGCGTGAAACAGGAATTTGAAGAATCCGGTGTGCTGGACGCAGTTTTCCGCACATTGGAACAGCTTACAGAAAGGCGGCATGAACAATGAAAGCACTCATTATCGGCGGCGGCGGATTTGTGGGAAAATATCTGGCCGAACATCTGATGCAGGATCGCGGCTGGGAAACAGTTGTCACCAAGCTTCCGAAAGAAACAGTTTCTGTGGACGGCTGTGAGATCTATAACCTGGATATCCTGGATCAGGATGCAGTAGAAGCACTGCTGATCCGGCTGCGCCCGGATGTGATTTTTCACCTGGCGGCGCAAAGCTCTGTGGCATATTCCTGGAAAAATCCGCAGCTTACTGTGGATATCAATATTCATGGCAGCCTGAATGTTCTGGAAGCCATCCGGGCAATCGAGGACTATCAGCCGAAAGTGCTGCTCATTGGTTCCGGAGAGGAATACGGCGTACTGCCCAAGGGGCTGAGTCTGGTATCGGAAACAACACCGGTGCAGCCGGGAAATCCGTATGCCATTACCAAAGCGGCACAGAACCTGTTCGGTACGCTGTATGCCAAGTCCTATGATATGGATATTACCATGGTTCGTGCCTTTAATCACATCGGGCCGGGACAGGCACCGCAGTTTGTGGTTTCGGATTTCTGTAAGCAGGCGGCAGAGATTGCAGCCGGAATGCGGGAACCGGTGATGCGCGTGGGAAATTTGTCTGCTGTCCGGGATTTCACAGATGTACGGGACGTAATGAGAGCCTATAGCCTGCTGGCGCTTCACGGCAAGGCCGGGGAAACCTATAATGTGGGCAGCGGCAGAGCCATCTCCATCCAGGAGATTCTGGAACGGATTATTCGTCTCAGCGGTGCCGCAATTACAGTCGAAGTGGATCCGGCAAAGCTGCGACCGGTAGAAGTGCCGGTGATTCAGGCAGATATCGCAAAGCTTCAGGCAGATACCGGCTGGATGCCGGAAATTCCCCTGGAACAGACCATTCGGGAAACACTGGACTATTGGCGCAGCACCGCTGAAAACTGAGGGAGAAGGAGGACGCACCCATGGATAAAATAGAGGAAATGCTCGAACGGGAGCAGGCAGAGGGAACAGGGTACGGCATCCCGTCAGAGGCCTATGCAGAAGAGGAATGGGAACAGCAGAAGGTAAAGGGCTGGCCCAGACAGATTCATGTGTTTGGTCTGCGTCAGAATCAGATCAATCTGGGGACGGCGGCGCGGCTTCGGGCACTGGAAATTCAGAACCGGACGCTGGAAATTAAAATTCAGCGCCTGGAAGAGGAATTGGAAACCCTCTCGGTAAAGGAAAAAAAGATTCTGGGTCGCGTGGCAGCAGAAATGGATGCCATGCAGGCAGAAATCAACCGTCTGCGCCTTTCCACACAACTGAACAGCAATGCACTGGATCGGATTCTTAAAGGGCCTTCGGAAACAGAAGAGGCACCGGAGACAGATGCATAGAAAACAGTTCCTGAAACCAAAGCGGTTTCAGGAACTGTTTTTTTACAGAATATGGGAATTTTGGATCTGTAAGCGTTTTGTAGGAATTTCCACCGGATTTCCGGCAGAATGAAAGGCTGCCGCTTTTCATTCTCAGACATTTTGGGCAAAACGTCGATGATTTTCGGAATTTGTAAATGTTTTGTAAGATTTCTCTTGACAATCCATAGGAAATGTGGTATGATAAAAAAGCGGCAAAACATGGCTGCGGGGGGCGCCCTTGGACTTCGGTTTTCTGGAAGCACGCGCGCTTTCCCAGAGAAAAAGAAATCAAACCGCTTATGGCATCAGATAACAGGCAGAGCTGTGTGATCGGCACACAGGCTGCGGATAAAACCAACAGGAGGTTTTTATGGGTATTTTTTCGAGAATCGGTGATGTATTAAAAGCCAATATCAATGACCTGATTGACCGGGCAGAGGATCCGGAAAAGATGGTAAAGCAGATTATTCTGGAACTGCAAAAGGATGTCAGCCAGGCAACCCAGGCGCTGGGAAAAGCAATGGCCAGTGAACGGATTGCAAAGCGACAGCTGGATACCGCCGTCAAGACCTCCGCAGATTGGGAGGCAAAGGCAAAGGCTGCATTAAATGCCGGAGAAGTGGATCTGGCAAAGAAGGCACTGTCTCATAAGGTGAAGGCGGACGAGGATGTCAAGCAGTATCAGCAGATGTATGATCAGATCTCGGCGCAGACAGCCCAGGTGCGGGAACAGGTAGAGGCTCTGAAGGCAAAGCTGGAAGAGGCCAAGAGCCGTCAGGCAATGCTGGTGGCACGCTCGCAGATGGCAAAGACGCAGAAGAATCTGGCGCAGTCTGTAGGCGGTCTGGATTCCTCCAGTGCGCTGGATAAATTCAATCGCATGGAAGAAAAGGTAACACGCCAGGAGGCAGAGGCCGCAGCGTTTGCAGAGATTGCCGGCACAGATCATGCCGCAGAGGAAAAGACGTTTGAGCAGTTGCAGCACGATATGGATGTAGATGCAGAATTGCAGCGGCTGATGGCGGAGATGAATCCGACTGCGGAAACCGCAGCAGAGGGGAGCACGATGGCATGATGAAATCACGGGAAAAATATGAAAGAAGTTCGCTGTGCGGCTTGATTCTGGTGCTTCTGGCCATTGCCGGGAGTGTTGCCGGAATTGTATACTGGTTTTCCAGTCACCGCAGACGGCTGTATGAAGAAAAGTGGAAGGATTATGATGAGTGCGGTCTGAGCTGATGCAGACGGCATACACAGCCTTTCCGGATTGGAAAAAAGGCGAATGGAGCGTGTTTCCGTTCGCCTGTTTTATTCCAGCGCCATTTTTGCGGCGGACAGGCAGCCGGTGCTTTTGACTGAGGCTTTTGCTTGCAAAGGAATTGAAAACGTGAGACGTGTTTTGGAAAAGAGGGGAAAGCAGCATGCGCGGCAATAAAATTGTGCTGGATCTGGAATTTACGCCGATTCGGGATGCGGATTTGCAGGCCATTGCCAGCAGTGAAATTCTGGAAATCGGCGCAGTAAAATTAAATGAGCAAAATGAAATCCTGGGTGAGTTTCAGACCTATGTGCGCCCTCGCTACAGTGTGATTCCGCCCTATATCACAAAAATCACGGGAATTCAGGAAGAAACAGTGGCACATGCCCCCGGTTATGAAAGCGCCGTGCAGGATTTTATCCAGTGGGTGGGAACCGCGGTGCCCAGTCGGTTTTATACCTGGAGCAATTCCGACCAGTGCGTCATGCTGCGGGAAGCGGAGCTGAAAGAAACCGCGCTGCCGGACATGTGCTATGCACACTGGATTGACTTGCAGCGGATTCACCAGCGGCTCTATGGCTTTTCCCGCCCCATGAATCTCACCAGTGCACTAGGCTCCATGGAAATTTATTTTGAGGGGACAGAGCACGGCGCACTGGCAGATGCCAGAAATACGGCATCCATTCTGCAAAGCATGAGCGATATGAAACGAGTGCAGAATCAGATTGCACAATCCCGTGTCACCTATAATCACGCAGATTCCCACGGATTTCCCATGCAGATGGTTTTTAAAAGCCGCTCTAACTGAGGCCGCGGCGGCGGATATTCCGGAACGGTTTTTAAAAACACGCTCTCCGGAATATCTTCTGAGAAATCCGGAGAAAGCACTTGCTTTTTTTCATGGAATCTGCTATAATAGGGGTAACAACGGTTACGGAGGTGAAATACAAATGGCATATAAAATCACAGACGCATGTCTTAGCTGCGGCAGCTGCCAGCCTGAGTGCCCGGTTGACGCAATTTCTGAGGGTGCAGAGAAGTATGAGATTGCAGAAGATGCTTGCATTTCCTGCGGTTCTTGTGCAAATGTATGTCCCGCTGATGCAATTGAAGCAGACTGATCGGATATATACACTTTAAAAGGCTGTTCTGCTGCCCGGCTTCCGGCCGGCTGCGGAACAGCTTTTTCCATGATATATCATATCAACAGAAACCATCCTTGCAGACGTATCTGTCGCGAGGACAGGCTCTGACAGAAAGGAAGAGAAAATTCCATGAAAAAAAGCAGAAAATGGACACAGACCCTGAGTCTGGTTCTGGGGGCTGTGCTGTTGTTTGCCGTGCCGGGATGCGGCAAGAAGGAAGTCACCGGCCGCGATCTGGCAGATGAAACAGATGTTGCCACCGCTGTTACCGAAATCACGAACCTCTACACCGCAGAAAAGGGGGAAGAGGTTTCCTCCAAGGATATCACCGCAACATTAGATCACGCATATCTTTCTCCCTACACCTTTGTGGACGGGGACGAAAAGATCGGCATTACCTTTTTTCAGATGACCATTCATAACGGCTCGGATCAGAAGCTGATTGCCAACAGCCTGTCCCAGAGCTTTGGCGTGGTGGTAGACGGCGAGGCATATTCCGGTATCAGCGTGCGCGGAACCCGGTTTATTTCTCTCCAATTCGGAGAGGATGCAGAGATGTTCAATGACCCCATTGAACCGGGAGAAACCAGGCAGGGCTATGTTTATCTGGAAGTACCGGCCGATTTCAAGGAACTGACACTGTATTATTATCCTGCTGCCGGTCTGGTAGACTGGACAGACGGCTATACCTATGAAATGAAACGGGAAGATATGGAGCCTACGCCGGATCCGGTAACACCGTTTGAATAAAAATGCCTGGGGATCAGTGACAACTGGTATTCCCGGCAGGTGTCCGCAGCGCTCCGGCAAGATTTGATTTTGAAAACGCGCAAAAAGCCCATGTGTCCTGCATTACAGCGTGGAACATATGGGCTTTTTTCTGTAAAGGATGATATTATATTTTGTATGTAGGTGCGGATGCGGTGCTTGCTGCCGCGGTGTCGGCGGTATTTCCGTTTTTCTGGTCAATGCGTTGCGTCAGACGGCAGACCACTTCGTTCATGCGCTCCCAGGAGTAGCGGTCTGCTTCTTCTCGGACGTGTGCGGAGAATTCTGCCTCCCGGTTTTCCCGGAAATAGCGAATGACAGCTTCTGCAATGGCGGCCGGATTTTTCGGTTCTACTACATAGCCGGTTTTTCCGTCCCGTACCACTTCCGGCAGTCCGCCTACATTGGTGACGATAACCGGCTTTTCGAAGCCGTAGGCAATCTGTGCCACGGCACTCTGGGTGGCAGATTCATAGGGGAGCACCACCAGATCTGCTGCGGCAAAGTACTTCTCCACTTCCTGATCGGGGACGTAGCCGCCAATCAAGTGAATGTGATCGGAAACGCCGGTGGACTGAATCAGTGCCTCATATTCTGCGCGCTCTTCCTCGCTGCCGAATTCGCCTACGACCATAAGCTCGATTTCCGGGTCATAGGCGGTGATCTCCGGCATTGCCCGGACGAGGTGCTTGAGTCCCTTGTATTCCCGGATCAGGCCGAAAAACAACAGCATTTTCTTTTCCGGTGCCATCTGGATTTCCGTCCGGCCTTCTTCCTTGGAAATGCCGCGAATCCGGAAGGCGTTATAGGTGGGGAGTACTGTTGTCTCATAGATGGGATCCGACACAATGGTTTTCAGGTCATCTGCATCCATCTTGGAATGGGTGATAAAGGCAGAGCCTTTTCTCAGTACCATTTTTGTAAGCTTTCGATCCATAGGGAAACGCTCATGAGGAAATACGTTGTGGCAGACAAACAAAAGGGGAATGCCCTTCAGCCGTCCTTCTAAAATACGGTAGCACGGGGCAAAATAGGGGTGCCACCACTGGAAAATGACATAGTCAGGGTTTAGCGCGCGGATTTTTTTGGCGCAGCGCAGGATGTTGAACGGATTTGCTGTGTGAATCCAGTATACCGCGTCCTCTACCTGAAAGGATTTGTTCTGATAGTCCCGCTGTTCCTTTTTGAACAGGAGCTTGGGATACTGCATCTGATAGGACACTGTATCTACGGAAAAGCATTGCTTTAAGTTTTTGACCATCAGACCTGTATAATGAGAAATGCCGCCCTTATAGGGATAAACCGGGCCGATCATGACAATTCGTTTTTTCATAGGATGTTGCTGCTGCTCCTCTCTGTATGCGGCGTATGCGGCCGCCTGCGTTCCAAACATGTGTCCGGAAAAAACCATGTGGTTTCTTCTGCCGTGACACTCTACCTATTATAACAAAAAAACGGAAAAAGGTCAACTGGTATCTTTTTCAGTCAGGTGGACAGAACGCGAAAAAATGCAGTCAGTTTAGGATTTTTAGATGTATTTGTTATTATATTTTTCTTCCGCAACGATATCCGGAAATTCGTTCAAAAAACGCTGAAATAATATTCCAGCTTCACTAAAGCAAATGGGATTGCAGTATGGTATAATTAAAGAAAAGTAGAAAAAAAGAATTTGTCTGAAAATGCCTATGGATAAATTTACCACAGGTAAAGGCAGCAGTAGTGTCCGCTGCCAGATCAGTCAAAACGAGAAATTGAAACAAAAAAAGAGATTGATCTTTGAGAGACACGTATTAAGGGGTGCGCAGCAAGATGGAGAAAAAGGGAAAAAAGGAAGAACCTGTCCGGAACAAAACCGTAGATGTTGTGGCGGATTCCAATTACAGTATTATTTCACCAGAATATAACAAGGCGTTTCGCGCCTGGCGAAACAATGAAAAAAATGAATATGCCTTTCGCTGCCGTAAGCGGGAGGGAGAGGCCGTCTATGTGGAAGGTGTAGGCTATCACGCACAGGATCCTGCCGCAGAAGAGCGGCGTGCCATGATTCGAATCAATATGATTATCGGAATTGGGATGCTGTTTTACCTGCTGATTGAACATCTGCTGCCGGCTATTTTGATGAGCCTGGTGCATTTGCTGGGCGTGGATGTCAGCTATTGCTACAGTGACGGGACAGTATACGGCGATCAGATGGTAGTATTGGTTATTTTGATGCTGAAAACCCTGCTGAAATACCTGGTGCCCATCTGTATTTTCCGGCGTTCCTTCCGGATGCCCCGGCAGGTGGCGTATCATCTGAAACCAGTGGTGCCCAGGGATGTGCCCATTTCTACCTTTGTCACGCTGGTGGTGTTTGCCGTGGCCAATGTGTGGCTGCTGTTTTCGCCGATAAATGTTCTGCGCACCAGTACACTGGGTTCGGCCTATTATACCGTTTCCTACATGGATCATTCCTATCAGATCATCTATCTGTTGTTTGAACTGTTCATGGTTTGTGTGATGCAGGAAGTGTTGATTCATGGCGATATGCTGCATGTGCTGCGGCAGTTTGGAGACTGGCATGCGATTATACTGACAGCCTTTATGGCGGTCTGCATGACACCCAGTTATGTCACGGCGCTGATGGAACTGACATTTGCCATTGTAAGCGGCATTTCTGTAATTCGGAGCGGTTCGCTGTTGGTACCGATTCTGAACCGAATTCTGTATCATTTGCTGCTGTTTTTGTTCTTCATTATGGAAATCTGGCCAAATCAGGTGTTGTATTCCTATCGCCTGCTGATGATGCTGGGAATTTTACTGATCGGAATTTTGGGCTGTCTGCTGCTGATTCGTCCATCCAAGCAGAATCCGGCGCTGATGCCCCAGAAGCATTACATTTCAGGAAAAGAACGCATTCGGCTGTTGTTCCATATGGGGCCGCTGGCAATTATCTTTTTCCTGTGTGCACTGCTCATGGTGATTGAGGTGATCCTTTAAATGGCAGAATTTATTCCGGATCCGGCAATGATGCAGCGTGCGCTGGAGTTGGCAGACGAGGCCGCCGCCCTGGAGGAAGTTCCGGTAGGCGCAGTGATTGTCCACAAGCCCACCGGCCGGATTATCGGAGAGGGCTATAACCGCCGGGAGACAGACCGTTCGCCCCTGGCACATGCTGAGATCATGGCCATTGATCAGGCGAGCCGTACCTTAGGCGGCTGGCGGCTTCTGGACAGTGTTTTGTATGTGACGCTGGAACCGTGTCCCATGTGCGCCGGTGCAATTTTGCATGCGCGTCTGGATCAGGTTGTGTTCGGCACACGGGATCCCAAGGGCGGCGCGGTGCGTTCTATGGAAGAAATGTTCGCGTTGCCCTATCATTGGAAGCCGGAGGTTTATGAGGGACTGCTCCAGGCAGAATGCGCCGGAAAGCTGACGAACTTTTTCCGGATGCTCCGTGCCAAAAAGAAGCAGGCACAGCAAAAATAAGAGTTTGTCTTTCCGGACAGACCGGATGGTGCAGACGTGTTTCGTTTGAAATACAACAATTTTCCCGGAAGTTCTCGTAGAACGGGTTTCTTGAACTTCCGGGATTTTTTTAAAGGCGCTGCAAAAAGCGCCTGAGGAAACGGCAGTATGCCGGGAAAGGATTTGTTATGCAGAAATACCCATTTCAAGATATGACGCTTTCCATGGAAGAACGGGTGGCCGATTTGCTGCGCCGTCTTACCCTGGAAGAAAAGATCTACATGCTTTCAACCCATCAGATGCCGGTGGAGCGCTTAGGAATAGGCGAATGGTATATCGGACAGGAGATTGCAAGAGGCTATGTAGGACGGGAGTCGGAAATGGCTTCTACTGTTTTCCCTCAGCCCATCGGCCTGGCCTCTACCTTTGATCCGGCGCTGATGCTCCAATTGGGAGAGATCGCCGGGGAAGAAGCCCGGTATTATCAGCGGAAGGATCCCAAGAGCCATCTCATGGTCTGGGGGCCTACGGTAGATCCGGAACGGGATCCGCGCTGGGGCAGAACCGAAGAGGGATACGGGGAAGACCCGTTTCTCATCGGCGAGATGACCACTGCCTATACCCAGGGACTGGCCGGCGAAGATCCGGTTTATCGCCGTACCATTCCCACCTTAAAGCATTTTTGCGCCAATAACAACGAAAAGAATCGGGGGAGCAGCTCCTCCAATATTACGCCGCGCACACTGCACGAATACTATTACCGGGCATTTGAAGCATCTATCGTCCGGGGTGGTGCGGACTCCATGATGACGGCATATAATGAGCTGGCCGGCGTTCCGGCTTGTATGAATCCGGACTTGCAGCACGTGGTCAAAGACCAGTGGAAGCTAGGCTTTGTGGTGACAGACGGGACGGATTTCTCCCAGAATGTGCTGGCGCATCGTTCCCATGCAACTCACGGAGAAGCCCTGGCGGCCTGCCTGAAAAGCGGCTGTGACATTATGACAGACGGAGAAGAAATGGTAGCCGCCGCGGCACGAGACGCGCTGAAACGAGGTCTCATTACAGAAGCGGAGATCGACCGGGCGGTAGGAAATGCTCTTCTGGGACGCTTCCGGCTGGGCGAATTTGACGGGGATGCCTGCCCATATTGCACAGAACCGGCGGAGACGGACACACCGGTGCACCGTGCTGTGAATCAGTGTGCCGCAATGGAACAGATGTGCTTGCTGCACAACGAAGGACTTCTGCCCCTTTCTCTGAAAAAGGGGCAGAAGGTGGCGGTGATTGGCCCGCTGGGAGATGAAAACTACCGGGATTGGTATACCGGGGTGCCCTCCTATCATGTTTCTGTGCTGGACGGCCTGCGGCAGCGCCTGGGAGAAGACCAGGTGCTGTGGGATGACGGCTATGACGTTGTAGGGCTGCGCTCGGTGCAGAATGGGGCATATGCCTCAGTAGAAGCAGACGGCACAGTGCGCTTTTCCGCGGAAACGCCGGGAGAGAAGGAACGGTTTCAGTACCATGACTGGGATTTCGGCAGCGTGAACCTTCGTTCCTGCTGGAATGGCCGCTATGTAACCGAAGATGGCGTTTACCGGGCTTCCAGTGAGACCCCCTATGAATGGTTCATCCGGGAGTGGCTGCGGCCGGAGCCGTATGGAAAGCACATGCTGTTTCACAGCTGGCATGACCAGCCGATGCATGTCACCATGCAGGAGGACGGAACACTGCGCGCCGTTTCCGGTGGTCGTCCGTCTCCGGAACGGCTGTTTGAGGTAGAGGTGCTGGAGAACGGCATTTCCCGTGCCGCAAAACTGGCAGCAGAAGCAGATGTGGTTGTTTTGTGCCTGGGAAATCATCCTATGCAGGTGGCGCGGGAGTGCTATGACCGGCCGAATCTGGAACTACCAGCACATGAAAAGGCGCTGCTGCGCGCGGTACAGCAGGCAAATCCTCAGACAGTTCTGGTGGTGGTTTCCAGTTATCCCTATGCATTGGAAGAGGCGCAGCAGCTGGTACCTTCCATTCTCTACACTACGCATGCCGGGCCGGAACTGGGCAATGCTGTGGCAGAGACTCTCCTGGGCGGAAACAATCCGGCGGCGCGGTGTCCCATCACCTGGTACCGGACGGCACAGGATTTGCCGGACATCATGGAGTATGACATCATAGAGGCAGAGCGTACCTACTTATACGATACGGTAAAGCCCTTGTATCCCTTCGGGCACGGCCTGTCCTATTCCAGCTTTGCCTATCGGGATTTTACGGCAGAGGTGAAAAAGGAAGGGCTGCTGTTCCATCTGACCGTAGAAAACACCTCAGAGCGTGATGGGGACGAAGTAGTACAGCTGTACACCCGTGCTCTGCACTCCCGGATGAAGCGGCCGCGGCGGCAGCTCTGCGGTTTTCAGCGTGTGCCGGTTCCGGCCGGAGACAGCGTTCCGGTAACCATTTTTGTGCCATGGTACGCGCTGGAATGCTATGATGTGACACAGGAAAAAATGCTGGTGGAGCAGGGAGATTACTGGTTTGGCGCAGGTGCCTCTTCGGCGGATATTCGTCTGGAACTGGAACAGATGGTGCCGGGAGAAGAAATTCCGCTGCGCGACCTCTCTTTGCCCACATTGGTGAAAAATTATGATGCCAAGTCCGGAATGGAGATGCACCTGTGGTTCTCCAAGAAACAAAATGACTGGTACGGCTGTACCAATGACTGGGGCGGCACGTTTTGTTTTGCAAAGGCGGCCTTTCAGGGGTACACCAAAGGGGAACTGTGGGCGGCTGCGCCGTGTCTGGAAGCTACAGTGCAGATTTATGCCGGAGAAACTCTGCTGGGAGAAACGAAGATCCGGCCGTCCGGCTGCCCGGATGATTTCTGCCGGTATACCCTCGACTTAAAACCCTATACTGGCACTGCGGATCTGCGCCTGGTGGTACAGGGCATGGCAAGCCTGTATCGGATTCAGCTGGGATAACATAAGGATATGCTGGAGCGTGTTCCCCAAAAAATGTTTGGAGACAGGCTCTAAGGAGTTTGGTAAAAGGAGAATGGCACCGGGCGGCCATTCTCTTTTTTGTTTTGGTGTAACATTTTGCGCGCATCGGTGTATATGAGTATAGCAGTGCAGAAAAATGCCGAAACCAGTTCGGATTGCAGGGGCTTTTCCTGCTGTGATACGCGTACACAGTTCTGCTGCTGGGGAATATTCCAAAGACAAAATTGTGCGAGGTGATCTGTAACGATGAAAGAGGAATGGACAAAGCAGTTGCAAAGCGGCGATGCGCAGGCGCTGGAAGCGATAATTGATCGCTATACCGGGTATGTCTACACCATTGTCCGGAATTTTTCTCGGGGAAAGCTGACACCGGAGGATATGGAAGAGATTACATCCGATGTGTTTTTACGGCTGTGGCAGAGCCGGGCGCGCTTGCAGGAAGATGCGCCGCTGTCGCCCTATCTGGCGGCCATTGCCCGGAACAGCATCAAAAACCGCTTTCGGGCAATGGGAAAAAATCCGCCGGTGCGGCAGTCCTTTGAAGATCTGACACTGGCGGATTCCAAGGATCTCTGCGCAGAGGCAGAGCATATGGAGATGATTTCCGGGCTGTACGCCAGCTTAAACCAGCTGCCGCATCCGGAGCAGGAAATTGTGATTCGCTTTTATTTTTACGGAGAAAAAACCTCGGAAATTGCAAAGGCACTGCATCTGACCGATGCAGCTGTTCGGGTACGGCTGCACCGCAGCCGCGGAAAGCTCCGGAATATGATGATTGCAGGAGGGTATCAATATGCAGAAGCATGAGGAATGGATTACGCACATTTGTCCGCTGCATCTGGAGGAAGATCGTGCACGGACAGAACGCATACAGAAGAAAGTCTCAGAACAGCTGTTAAAGCAAGCCAAAGAGGAGGAACCCACTATGATACAAAAGCCAAAGCTTCGCCGCAGATTTCGCCCGATTTTCTTTGCAGCCGCAGTCATCGGAATCGGAGCGGCTTCCCTGATTACCGCAAATGCGGCTACAGACGGTGCAATCCTGACGAAAATCAAGCTGACGATTCAGGGAAAAGAGGCAGCGTATGAACTGCGGCCGGAAGAAACTGACGATCCGGACACCAGGGTATACCACATTCTGCCGAAAGACGGCGACGGAAGCGACTATCTGGTGAGGGAAGGAAAGGATTCCGTTTCTGTGGAAGCAGAGGGTGACGGAGACGGCAGTATTTCCATTTCGTCTGGGGATTCAGACGGAGACAACACCGGAAATACGGGACTGGAAATCGAACAGAATGTACCGGATGCAGAGCAGTAAATCTGACAAAAGCCTATAACAAAAACGCTGTACAGAAATAAACTGTACAGCGTTTTTGCTATTTTTTAAAAGGAGAGCCTGTTTTATTTCGCATAATCGACTACGCGGCTTTCCCGGATCAGATTTACCTTGATCTGTCCCGGATAGTCCATTTCGGATTCGATCTGCTTTGCAATCTGCCGTGCCACCAGTACCATTTTTTCATCGTTGATAACTTCCGGTACAACCATGACACGGATTTCACGGCCAGCCTGGAGCGCATAGCACTTTTCAACGCCTTCATAGGAGGCACAGATGCTTTCCAGCTTCTGAAGCCGCTTGATGTAGTTTTCATAGTTTTCACTGCGGGCAGCCGGCCGTGCGGCAGAAATTGCATCCGCAGCCTGTACGATACATGCAATTGCGGTTTTGGGTTCCACGTCATTATGGTGCGCTTCAATGGCGTGAATAACCTCGTTGTTCTCATTGTATTTCCGGCAGACATCCACACCGATCTGTACGTGAGAGCCTTCGATTTCGGCGGTCAGCGCCTTACCGATATCGTGGAGCAGGCCGGCACGGCGTGCCAGATTGGCATCTACGCCCAGTTCAGAAGCCAGCACACCGCTGAGCTTGGAAACCTCGATAGAGTGTGCCAGGACATTCTGGCGGTAGCTGGTACGGTAGTAGAGCCGCCCCAGCAGCTTGATCAGTTCGTTGTTCAGGCCGTGTACATTGGTTTCCAGAACTGCGCGCTCGCCTTCCTGACGGATGCGGTGTTCTACCTCGCGCCGTGCCTTTTCCACCATTTCTTCGATCTTGGTCGGGTGAATCCGGCCGTCTGCAATCAGCTTTTCCAGTGCGATCCGGGCAACCTCCCGGCGAACATGGTCAAAGCAGGACAGGGCAATGGCTTCCGGTGTGTCATCGATGATGATATCTACGCCGGTGAGGGTTTCCAGTGTACGGATGTTTCTGCCTTCCCGGCCGATAATCCGTCCCTTCATCTCGTCATTGGGCAGCGCAACAACAGAAACAGCGGTTTCAGAAACCTGATCTGCGGCACATTTTGCGATTGCCAGGGAGATATAGCTTCGTGCCTTTTCTTCGCACTCATCCTTGAGCTGCTGCTCATAGTAGGAGATCTTAACGGCTTTTTCGTGTACCAGATCTTCGTCCAGTGCGCTCAAAATGTATTCCTTTGCCTGATCCTGTGTGAAGCCGGAGATTTCTTCCAGCTTTTTCATCTGGCTTTCCTTTACAGCTTCTGCTTCCGACAGCTTTTCGTCTGCGTTCCGCAGCTTGCGTTTCAGAGACTCTTCCTTTCGCTCCAGGTTATCCGTCTTTTTGTCCAGATTTTCTTCCTTCTGCTGAACCCGGCGTTCCTGACGGCCGATTTCAGAGCGTCTGTCCTTGATTTCCTTTTCCGCCTCAGAGCGGAGCTTATAGATTTCGTCTTTTGCTTCTACCAGGGCACCCTTTTTCCGGTTGTCTGCTTCTTTCTTCGCATCTTCCAGAATGCGTCCGGCTTCCTTTTCAGCAGAGCCAATGGCTGCTTCTGCCTGCTGCTTCCGCTGTTCTGCGCCGGCAGATACGCCTTTGCGGTAACAGAGAAAGCCTGCAATGCCGGCACCGATCAACAGGCCGACCAGACACAGCACAAGTGCGACTGCCAAGCTTACTTCCTGCATCTTCTTGCACAACCTCCTTATGGGAATCCTTCCTTGCCCGGCGGCAGAGCACGACTGTTCGCGCCTGCACAGCTGCCGGAGAAAAGGGAAGATTCGACTGATTTGTCTATCTTTTCACACAACAGCGTTTTTACCGAAGTCGGTATGTGCGTCTCGTATTCATTTATCAAATATTCTCAAAAAACTCGTTCTGTCCGTTCGGAAAGAATCGTTCCGGTGCGGCGGTTCCGATGCGTCTGCGGGAATTGAAAAAGAAAGCAGACCGCATAATACCCGTAAAACCATGGGACGAGAAACGGCAGCTGTGCCGAAAACAGCGCACAAAGCGGTGTCCGGTGTGCATACTGGACACCCTATCCCTTCTGGCCGGCAAAGGAGACAAATGCAGCTGAAATCTATCCCATCGGATACGGCAGGTTCGGAGTTGCAGCTTTTGATATCCGAGTCATTGTGTTGGCAAATCTGTACAGAAAATCAGGTACTGTTACACCGGATTTGCCAAAGATCTTCTAAAACTGGTTCAGAAGTCTGTGTATAGAGAAGCCGGAACAAATCCCTCCGGCATACATAAAGAAAACCAAACGCACACGATAAAACGCAGCGTTTCCGGCAGAGCCTGCCGGAACTCGTTTGTATTTTGATACAACACTTTTATTTTACACTGTTTTCTCCGGATTGTCAAGAGATTTCTGGAAATGTTCATATTCCATCCGGCCGGCGGAAAACGCCATCATATTTCTTGCAAATTCTCTGAATTTATGGTATACTAGAGCGTGTCCCTACAAAACGAAATGCACGTCTTTTCGGCAGAATTTTGCACATACTGCGTGAAAAAATCTTGCCGTACGAAAGTACGCCTGCGAATTTTTGCCTTGTCAGTGCAGAAATTCTGCTCGAAAATCCGCACAAGCATTTTATGGGACGCGCTCTGAGCGTGTCTCCTACAAAACGAAATGCACGTCTTTTCGGCAGAATTTTGCACATACTGCGTGAAAAATTCTTGCCGTACGAAAGTACGCCTGCGAATTTTTACCTTGTCAGTGCAGGAATTCTGCTCGAAAATCCGCACCAGCATTTTATGGAACGCGCTCTGAGCGTGTCTCCTATAAAACGAAATGCACATTTTTTTAGCAGATGCATTGCACAATATAAGGACACATTTCCAGAAAGAACGAACAAAAACGAACAGGCCGCAAAAAGAAAATGGGTACCAATGTGCGGTATCGGCTTTGCGGCACAACGGGAAAGGAAGTTTACGTATGGGATTCTTAACAAACAAGACTGCGATCATTACCGGTGCAGGAAGAGCTGTACTCAGTGACGGCCGGTGCGGTTCTATCGGCTACGGCATTGCAACTGCCTATGCCAAAGAGGGCGCAAATCTAGTCATTACCGGACGCAATGTGCAGAAGCTCACAGATGCGAAGGAAGAACTGGAACGGCTGTACGGCATTCGGGTTCTGCCGGTGCAGGCAGATGTACATGCCGGCGCAGACAACGCAGCAGTTGTGGAACAGGTTGTGAAGCAGGCTGTAGACACATTCGGTGATATTCATGTGCTGATCAACAATGCACAGGCCTCGGCCTCTGGTGTAACACTGGCAGATCACACGACAGAGCAGTTTGACCTGGCGATGTATTCCGGCCTGTACGCAACATTCCATTATATGAAGGCGTGCTATCCCTATCTGAAGAAAACGCAAGGATCTGTGATCAATTTTGCTTCCGGTGCCGGCCTGTTCGGAAACTTCGGACAGTGTGCCTATGCCGCAGCCAAGGAAGGCATCCGCGGCCTGACCCGTGTTGCAGCAACGGAATGGGGCAGAGACAACATCAATGTAAACATTGTTTGCCCCCTGGCATGGACTTCTCAGCTGGAAAACTTCCAGAAGGCGTATCCGGATGCCTTTGAAAAGAACGTCAAGATGCCGCCGGTGGGCCATCTGGGAGATGCAGAGCTGGAAATCGGCCGTGTCTGCGTTCAGCTGGCTTCTCCGGATTTCAAGTACATGACCGGCGAAACCATTACGCTGGAAGGCGGTCTGGGACAGCGTCCGTAACGTTTTCCGCGATTTGAAAAACATACTGATACAAAAAGCAGTACCGCACAGTTTTTTCTCTGTACGGTACTGCCTTTTTATGATATTTCCTTTTACCAAAAATTAAGGGCGGCATGCGCCGGGCGGAGTCGCCTTAGCCCTCCCAGGGGCCGGTGTATTCGGAATTGACACCTAGATATTCTTCCAGAGTCAGTCCCAGTGCATTGATTTCCTTTGCAGTTTCAATGCCCACATAGCGGATATGCCACGGCTCGTATTTATAGCCGGTGATGCTATCCTTGCCGTCCGGGAAGCGGATAATAAATCCGTAATCGGCACAGTGCTCTGCCAGCCAAGGTGCCTCCGGTGTATCACCGAATGCATCATCAATGGTATTGCAGTCAATGGTAAGGCCGGTCTGGTGCTCAGAATAGCCCGGCCGTGCAGAGAAGGTATCTGCCATTTCCCAGCCGTAGAGATTGCAGTAGTTGTTATAAATGGTTACCTGATAATTATAGTCCCGATAACTGGAACCAATATAGATATCCAGTCCTTCTGCGGCCGCGTCCGCTTTCAGCTTGTCAAATTCTGCGGCTGCGGTATCGTCTAATTTCCCGGGGTCAAAGTCGGAGGGCAGGCCATAGGTCTTGTTGACAATCAGAATACCGTCAATATAGGTGCAGCCGTCCTTTTGCTCCAGCTTGCGTACCTTTACCGGAACACTCTGAGAGATGGCTTCATTGCCCTTTACAGCAACTGTAATGTCACAGCTGCCCTGCTTTACGCCGGTTACTGTGCCGGAATCGTCTACGGTTGCAATGCTGTCATCGCTGCTGTTCCATACCAGATCGCCGGCATCTGCCTGTCCGGTGGTAGACATATTCACCGCAATGGAGCCGGTATTGCCTTCCAGCACTGCCAGAAACTGCTTGTCCGTCTTTAACTCCAGGATGTTGGCATTGGTTGCTTCTTTGTTTTCGCTGTTGGCTTCAGTCTTTTCAGAAGAGGAGCCTTCCGCAGAGGCAACCACCTGGTTTTGCGGAATGATGCTGGACTGCTTTTTATCAGAGAAGAACAGCAGCCGCACTGCAAATCCAAGGATGATAAACATGACATATAATAGAATGAGTATGATACCGGTTCTGGAAAACTTGTCCCAGAACCCTTCTTTTGATCGTTTCGCCATATTGCGTTCCTTTCTGAGCCGAACTGCTCTTTTTCGTTTTCGTTCTCGCTTTTTCTCCAAAATGTAATCTTTCCTACAAAAAGAGATCTATTTCTTACAAACCGGTAACATCAAGATGTATTATACCATACTTTTCGTCCGGTGTCACGTGGCAATTTTAACAAATGTTTCGGACACATTCTGTGCATTATTGCACAATTTGTGCAAGTTGCTGTAAAATGCCCGGTTGCTGGGAACAATATGCACAAATATCACGTAAAAAGTTATTTCATTCTTGCAATTTTGCACATGCTGTGCTATAATAAATGAGAACGTAAAAGGGGAAATCCGTTTTCGACAGTACCCAAAAGGGCAATATTGTTCCTCTGCGAAAACGGATTTTCGGCAGTCGGATTCCTGCCTGCGGATGGCGCGGACAGGGGACAGAAGTTGGTTTCGATCCGGCTGTCTTTGTTACAGAATACAGAAAGGGGAATTCTTTCCATGAATCACAAGCAAAGAGTTTTATCCGTCCTGACTGCGGCGGCACTGCTCTGCACTGGAATCGGAACAGCCGGCGTAACTACGCCGCTTGCTGCCAATGCGGCAGAATCCGTGGAATCTTCCATGAATTGGGATACACTGAATATCGGCGGCGGCGGATTTGTTTCCGGTATTATTACTGGTGACGACCAAATGTATGCCCGGACGGACGTGGGCGGCGCATATCGCTATGACTACGAACAGAAAAAATGGGTGCAGCTGCTGGGTTTCCTGAACGAAGCAGACCGGGGCTTCCTGAGTGTGGATGCCATGTGTATTGACCCGAATGATGATGACACGCTGTATCTGCTGTGCGGCTGTGCTTATTTCAGCGATGCACGAACCGTCATTTTCCGTTCCCGCGATG
>UMGJ01078407.1_pt1 | contig 55128 bp, 46 predicted proteins | sample 1965221 | NCBI WGS metagenome assembly UMGJ01 (sample SAMEA4836067, study PRJEB28245) | human gut metagenome | biome: gut microbiome; material: fecal sample | place: Denmark | collected 2008
TTGCCGGTACGCCTACCTGACGAGCCAGCAGGATGTGCTCCTTTGTCTGAGCCATCGGGCCGTCAGAAGCAGCAACTACCAGGATAGCGCCGTCCATCTGTGCTGCACCAGTGATCATGTTCTTTACATAGTCAGCATGTCCCGGGCAGTCAACGTGAGCATAGTGACGCTTGTCAGTCTCATACTCAACGTGTGCAGTGTTGATTGTGATACCACGTTCTCTTTCTTCCGGAGCCTTATCGATCATGTCGTAAGCTTCGTACTGAGCCTGGCCCTTCAGAGCCAGTGTCTTTGTGATAGCAGCAGTCAGAGTGGTCTTACCGTGGTCTACGTGACCGATGGTACCAATGTTTACATGGGGTTTGGTTCTTTCAAATTTAGCCTTTGCCATTGGAATAATCCTCCTCAATATAGTTAATTCTGCGTAAGGCACTTAACGAGAAGTGTTACACATATTGTAGCAGATTTCAAACGAAAATGCAAGTGTTTTTTGAAAAAAACAGTGATTTTTTCAAAAAAGTCTTACTTCTTCCGATTTGACATAATTTTCTCTGCAATATTCTTCGGAACTTCCTGATAGCTGTGGGGTTCCATAGAATACTGACCGCGTCCCTGTGTGTTAGAACGCAGATCGCTGGTGTAGCCGAACATTTCAGACAGCGGCACCAGTGCATCTACCTGAACAGTACCGGTGCGAGTTTCCTGACCCTGGATCTGACCACGGCGGGAGCTCAGGTCACCGATAACAGTACCGGTGTATTCATCCGGCACGATAACAGAAACCTTCATGATCGGTTCCATCAAAATCGGCTGTGCCTGCTTCATTGCTTCCTTGAAAGCAATAGAACCGGCAATCTTAAATGCCATTTCAGAGGAGTCGACTTCATGATAAGATCCATCGTACAGTTCAACCTTAACGTCTACAACTTCGTAGCCTGCCAGGATACCTGCCTGCATTGCGCCGCGGATACCGGCATCGACAGCCGGGATATATTCCTTCGGAATTGCACCGCCGACAACCTTGTTGGTGAACTCATAACCCTTACCGGATTCGTTCGGGGATACACGGATCTTAACGTGACCGTACTGACCGGAACCACCGGACTGCTTCTTGTACTTGTAGTCCACATCAGCATTACCCTTGATGGTTTCCTTATAGGATACCTGCGGTGCGCCAACGTTTGCTTCTACCTTAAATTCACGAAGCAGACGGTCTACGATAATGTCCAGGTGCAGTTCGCCCATGCCGGCGATAATGGTCTGGCCGGTTTCTTCGTCTGTCCAGGTACGGAAGGTCGGGTCTTCTTCTGCCAGCTTTGCCAGCGCGATACCCATCTTGTCCTGGCCAGCCTTTGTCTTCGGCTCGATTGCCAGCTGAATAACCGGTTCCGGGAATTCCATAGACTCCAGGATAACCGGGTTCTTTTCATCACACAGTGTGTCACCGGTGGTGGTGTTCTTCAGACCAACAACGGCTGCGATATCGCCTGCATAAACAGTTTCGATATCCTTTCTGTGATTGGAGTGCATCTGTACGATACGTCCCATGCGCTCCTTGTTGTCCTTGGTAGCGTTCAGGACAGTAGCACCTGCATTTACAGTACCGGAATATACACGGAAGAAGCACAGCTTACCAACAAACGGGTCAGTTGCGATCTTGAATGCCAGTGCTGCAAACGGCTCTTCGTCAGAAGAATGACGGAATACTTCCTCGCCGGTTTCCGGATCTGTACCCTTGATAGAAGGTACATCCAGCGGAGACGGCATGTAATCTACAACAGCATCCAGCAGCTTCTGTACACCCTTGTTCCGATAAGAAGTACCGCAGGTAACCGGAACCATTGTATTTGCGATGGTGGACTTCCGGATGCAGGCCTTGATCTCATCGATGGAAATTTCTTCATCGTTAAAGAATTTTTCCATCAGAGCGTCATCCTGCTCTGCAACGTGTTCCATCAGGCTCTGGTGATATTCTTCAGCCTTTTCCTTCATGTCATCCGGGATTTCTTCCACGCGGATATCTTTTCCCAGATCATCATAGTATACATAAGCCTTCATTTCTACCAGGTCAATGATGCCCTTGAACTCGTCCTCAGCGCCGATCGGCAGCTGAATCGGAACAGCATTACACTTCAGTCTCTCGTGCATCATATCAATGACACGGTAGAAATCCGCGCCCATGATATCCATCTTGTTGACATAAACCATACGCGGAACCTGATACTTATCAGCCTGTCTCCATACGGTTTCTGTCTGCGGCTCAACGCCGCCCTTTGCGCACAGAACGGTAACAGAACCATCCAGTACACGCAGAGAACGCTCAACTTCTACTGTGAAGTCAACGTGTCCCGGTGTATCAATGATGTTGATTCTGTGGCCTGCCCAGTATGCAGTAGTAGCAGCGGAAGTAATTGTGATACCGCGCTCCTGCTCCTGTGCCATCCAGTCCATTGTAGCGGCACCCTCGTGGGTTTCACCGATCTTATGGTTGATACCGGTGTAGAACAGAATACGCTCAGTTGTCGTAGTCTTACCAGCATCGATGTGCGCCATGATACCAATGTTTCTGGTTTTTTCCAGGGAACAATCTCTAGCCATAGATAATTCTCCTTTCGCTTACCAGCGATAGTGTGCAAACGCCTTGTTTGCTTCTGCCATCTTATGTGTGTCATCACGCTTTTTGCAGGCACCGCCGGTGTTGTTCAGCGCATCGAGGATTTCTCCTGCCAGGCGTTCCTTCATTGTCTTTTCGTTCCGCAGTCTGGAATACTTGGTGATCCAGCGCAGACCCAGTGTCTGACGGCGTTCCGGACGAACTTCCATCGGAACCTGGTATGTGGCACCGCCCATACGGCGAGCCTTTACTTCCAGAACAGGCATTACGTTGTCCATAGCCTCCTGGAACATTTCCAGTGCATCCTTGCCGGTCTTTTCAGCGACAATATCAAATGCACCATAAACAATCTTCTGGGCAACGCCCTTTTTACCGTCTACCATTACATTGTTGATGAGACGGGTCACGAGCTTGGAGCCGTAAATCGGATCCTCCAGCACGTCACGTTTTGCGATTTTACCTCTTCTTGGCATTTTCGCTTCCCTCCTTCACATGATTCATGAATTCACAGGTACTCAATCGGGCGGGATCCGTGCAGCGGATCATCCGCCGACCGTCAGAGCGCGTCTTTTCGCCGCAGCTCTCAGGGCCAATGGAGAGGAATACGCTGGCACACCATGTGTGCCAATCTATATTCAAATCTCCACAGTTCCCGTGGTGATCTCAGTTTTCCTGTTACACCGGAGCCGGTCTTCGGCTCCTGTTTTTGAAATGCGGGCAGATTCTTACTTCTTGCCAGCCTTCGGTCTCTTAGCACCGTACTTAGAACGAGCCTGCATTCTGTTTGCAACGCCCTGTGCATCCAAAGTACCGCGGATGATGTGATAACGCACACCAGGCAGGTCCTTTACACGGCCGCCGCGAATCAGAACAACGCTGTGTTCCTGCAGATTGTGGCCAATACCCGGAATGTAAGAAGTTACCTCATAACCATTCGTCAGCTTAACTCTGGCAATCTTTCTCATAGCGGAGTTCGGCTTCTTCGGAGTAGCAGTACGAACTGCTGTGCAGACGCCTCTCTTCTGCGGAGAACTCTGATTTGTGGTCACTTTCTTCTTGGCATTATAGCCCTTCTGCAGTGCCGGAGCGGTAGACTTGTACTGCTGTACCTTTCTTCCCTTCCGAACCAACTGATTAAACGTAGGCATAATTTTCCTCCTTTGCTCAAAAAATGATGTCATGGGCATAGAACCGCCGCATGCTTTTTCATTATACCGCAAACCGTTTCTTCTGTCAACATGTTTTAAAAAAGTTTACAATTGCGATTATAAAAGAAAAGGCACAGTGCTTTCCTGTACCTTCTCTCTCCAATTATTCTCATTCAGACTGTGTCCAGTCCCATTCTTCCGGCGGCGATACCGGATAGCCTGCCATTTTCAATGCGTAATACCGCAGAACGGAATAGGCATCCAGAATGGTAATCACACCATCCCGGTTTACATCCATCCGGCTCAGTTCCACATCAGAGACATCTCTTATTTCTCCTGCGTACATCCTGGAATAAAAAAGGAGAATCTGCTCGGAATCCCGCATGGTAACCTCTCCGTCTCCGTCCGCATCTCCCGGAATCTGCACAATCGGTGCAGATGCAGTGGTAGTCGTAACCACCGGCGTAGTAGCAGTAGCCTGTGTGGTAGAGATCTGATCCGAGATCGTTGTAGCTGTATCAGATGCAGACGATTGTGTCGTACTGACCGCAGACGTTCCGGACGTGGTATTTGTTGTAATATACGGCGGAAGCGTAATGGTTTCGGTTACAGAAGCCGTTGTGCCGGAGGTCTGAGCCGAATTTGTTGTCGCACTCGTTGCTGTTGTATCAATGTTGCTGGCGGACTGTACTGTCGTCTGCGTCTGTACGGTTGTCTGCGATGAAGTTGTGGAGGTAGCAGATGTCTGCGTATTCAGATCCAGGAATTCCCGCTGGTATTTTTCCGCATACTGCTGCGCTGTTGAGCCTGCATAACCGCACAAAACCGCCTGTTCCGGAACAGCCGCCGCATCATCTGCAAAACGCATGGACGGATTCTGAACAGTCAGAATCGCAAGATTTTCACACTGTTCCAGCGCATCCGCTTCCATTAACAAAACAGAGGGCGAAAGTGTCAGTTTCGTGAGTGCTGTACATCCATAAAGCGTCTGATGTCCCACATATTGCAGACTGTTTCCCTGGATTTCAGACAATCCGGTACAGCCATAGAAGGCGCGATCCGGCAGTTCCTGCAAAGCGACAGGCAACGCAAGCGCCGTCAGGCTGACGCAGTCCCGGAAAGCGTCTGTTCCCATGCGCTCCAGCCCGGCAGAAAATGTCACGGTCTGCAAGCTGGTACATCCGAAAAAGACACTGTTTCCGATACTGGTCACTGCATCCGGCAATGTCACCTCTTGCAGAGATGTACAGTCCTGGAACGCGTTGTCACCAATGCTGACAACGGAGTCCGGTAGGACAATCTGACAAAGTTTATCGCAGCCTAAAAAGGCACCGCTTGGGATTTTCTGCATACCGTCCGGCAAGACAACCTTCCGGAATGCTGTGTTCTGATGGGAAAGAAAGCAGCTGGCCAGCAGGCGGACATTCTCCGGAATAACAATTGTATCTGTATCCTCTGTTCGCTGCAAATCCAGCAGAACGCCGTCACAAATCACGATTTTATCCCCGTTTTCCTCCGTGGACTGCTGGTTCATCCATCCTGTTTGCCAAAAGGCATCCCGTCCCACGTAGTTCACTGTCTCCGGAATCGAAATTTCTGTCATGCTGGTGCACATGGAGAAGGCGTAGTCACCAATGGAGAGCAGTCCCTCCGGAAAATGAATGGTTCGCAGACCGGTACAGCTGTTAAATGCATAGGCATCAATCGTGTGCACGCTGCTCCCCAACGTCACATATTCCAGAGATTTGCATTTGTTAAACGCAAATGCAGGAATCCGTCCCAGCTGATTGCCGATCACCACCATATAAAGGGAAGTACAGCCGGAAAACGCATTGGTTTCCAACGTCTGCACACGATTCGGCAGTAAAATCATCCGAAGCGAAGTGCAGTTTTCAAATGCAGCAGCACCGATATAGTTTAGATTCTGATTTAGGTTCAAGGCATTCAGGGCAGTGCATTCCCCAAAGGCACTGCCTTCTATCCGCGTCAGCGTATCCGGCAATGTCATGGTTTGCAGATTTGCACACCCATAAAACGCCTCTGCCGGAATGGTACGAAGTTCCGCAGAAAGACCTACTCCCGTCAGCGCCGTACAGTTCTTGAAGCAGCCATTCCCCAGATAAACGGCACTGTCCGGCAAATTGATCTGCGCTGCGATTGTGCTGCCTTCAAACAGGTTATCCGCCAGAACTTCTACGCCGTCCGGAACTGTAATCACCGGATCTTCTGTCAGAATATCTACTGCAATCCGACTGTTTAACACTGCAATATCATCCGGGCACGCCCTTTCCCAGGCAGTTCCCTCCATGATGCTTTTCCCTGTACTGGTTACGCCCTTTGCGCCAACAATCCGCGCCAAATTGGTGCATCCCTGAAAGGCACCGGTTCCGATCCGTTTTACACTGTCCGGAACCACGATCTCCTGAATACTTTCGCAGCCAGAAAACGCATGGTCTGTAATTTCTGAAACTGTATGCGAACCGATTTGACTCGGCAGCGATAAGTATATCCAATTTTTTTCGCAGCCAGTGATTACAGCACTTCCATCCTGACTGATCTGATAGGAATAACCATTGTAAACGGCATCTTCCTCTGCCGCCGATGCTGTTCCGCCGGAGAACTGCACCAGGCAAGCAGAAAGACAAAAACAAATTGCCGAGAACAATGCAAATATCCTTCCCCATCTTTTTTGATTCATAAAATCCATTCCTTTCTAAGCAGGAACCTATTATCCCTTTCCTGCAAATTCCCTTGCATATGCCTGTAATATCCCGAACGCATCCGCAATTTCAATGGAACCGTTTCCATTATAGTCGCATGCATATAGCTGTGATTCTGTCAGATAAAGGACACCACCTGCGCTCAGCGTTGCATATTGCTTCAGCACCTCATACGCATCATCGATGGTGAGCCTTCCGTCTCCGTCAAAATCGCCCCGTATCTGATCCAGCGAAATAAACGAGCGGCTGTATTTTTTGGCATACATTTGCGCCGTGGACTGCAAGTTTCCACAGATATTCGCCGATGCCGCAATGGTCTGGTCGGCGTCATAAATCCGGCAGTACGGGTTGCAGAACGTCACCTTTTGCAGCGCTGTACAGCCTTCAAACGTACCCGATCCCACTTCTGCTACGGTTTCCGGAATAATCACTTCCCGGAGCGAAGCACAGTTCTGAAGCGCATAGTTGTTGATAATTTCCACGCTCTCCGGAATTTCCACTGCGGAAAGCGCCGTACAGCCGCTGAACACCATATTCGTCAGCTGTTTCAGTCCGGATGACAATTGAACCGATTGCAGTACTTTGCAATACGCAAAGGCATGGTTTCCCACTTCTGTCACGCTGTCCGGCAGAGAAACCGCTTCCAATGAAATGCACCAGTGAAATGCATACTCACCGATATAAGTAACGCTGTCCGGAATTTCCAGCCGCCGCAGATTCCGGCACTGGTCAAATGCAAAAGCATCAATAGAGGTCAACGTTTCCGGCAGTTCCACCTGCTCCACGCTGTCACAGGCAGAAAATGCATAGCCGCCAATCGCAGTTACGCCGTCCGGCACCTGTACATCTGCATCCTGTCCCAAATAAGAGAGCAAAATTCCCTTTCCTGCAATTACAAAATCCGTGGTCTGCTGTTCCAGCCATGGCGTCCCCTGTGCCGCGCCCCATCCGATTTTCTCTACTGTATCCGGGATTTCCAGATCCGTTAAATTCACACAGTCTTTGAAGGCGAATTCCCCGATTTTTTTTACAGTATCCGGGATGGAAACACGCTTCAACCGAACACAATCCTTAAAGGCGTAACTTTCGATTTCTGTAACCGGATAGCCGTCTATGGTTTCAGGAATCACTGCTTCTGTAATGGAAGCACGCGCGCTGTTGATCGTAACTTCATTTCGCGGTGTCACGCTGTAGTAGATATAGTCCTGATAGAGCGGAAGCGATGCACTGGATGCTTTCGCCGCAGGAATCCCAGGAAAAGTCAGCAAGATGATCAGCACGGTTCCAAGCCAGAGGCAGCGCCGTACCCACTGCTGCAATGCCATCGCCCCCTTTCATTCCGTCTGTCTGCACCAAAACTGCGATGCTTTTTCTGTACAGGCAGAATGCTTTTTTCTTTATTGTACCATGTATTGCACAATTCGTCAATTCTTTTTTCCGGAAGTTCCTGATAGATGAATGCTTTCGGGAACAATTCGGCACAAAAAAGCAGCGCCACACAAAATGACACTGCTCTTCGTCTTATGATATCGATACTTAAACTGCACCGTCACGCCGCAGAACTGTCACAACAGTACGCAGCAAAATTTTCAGATCTGTCTTTACAGACTGCTCCTGGATGTACTTGAGATCCAGCTCCACCCATTCATCAAACATCAGGTTACTTCTGCCGGAGCACTGCCAGTAACAGGTGATTCCACTCTTCACATCCAGACGATGTCTCTGATACGGGGTGTACTGTTCCACTTCTCTGGGAAGCGGCGGGCGCGGCCCCACCAGACTCATAGAACCGCCCAGCACATTGAAAAACTGGGGAATTTCATCCAGACTGGTTTTTCTCAGGAAAGCACCGATTTTTGTAACGCGGGGATCCTTTTTCATCTTAAAGACCGGCCCGTCCGCTTCATTCTGCGCCTGAAGTGCGGCCAGCTTTTGTTCAGCATCTACACACATGGTACGGAACTTATACATGTTGAAATGACGGCCGTCCTTGGTGACGCGAACCTGCTTGAAAATAGGATTGTGGAAATCCTGTAAAAATATCAGCAGCGCAATCACCAGCATGGGCAGAAACAGAATTACAATCGCCAGAAATGACAAAACCACATCACAAAAGCGCTTGACGTACGGATAATACCCGGAAGCCCCTGCTTCTGCCTGTGTACTGCGCATTCGATGCTTTTCCGCATAATCTGCCCTTCCCTGCGGGCAGTCCTCCTCATCCAAAAAAAATCCTGTGTTTTCCATAAAAATCCCTCCGATTTTGTATCCAAAAGGCTTCGGCTGCACTTGCATTTTTCAGTCAAGCAAAACAATGTGCAGCAAATGACAACACAATACACACCTATGAAAACGCCGTAAAAGCCCCCTCAAGCTTTTACACGTTATTTTAATAATTGTACCATTTTTTATCTTATTTTGTCAATATGCTATTTCCACAAGGAACCGCAGGAAAAGAAATTTTGTTTTATGCAAAGCGTATACATTTTTGGAAAAAGCGTCGATTTCCGACATTTTTCCCTCTGTTTCCAGAAAAAAGCTGCCGGATTTCAAGCAAAATTCCAGCAGCTTTTTGTTTGATTCTTTTTTCAAACATATCCTCATAAAATGCTGATGCAGAGTTTGCAGCGAATTTTTATGAAAACACGCTTTCAGGAAAGCACGCGATACAGATCTGCGGCTTCCTCTTTTCGCATTACATCTGAGACCTGTTCCACCTGAACCTTCAGTTCCTTCTGTCCCATCTGAATCTGAATCACATCGCCCACCTTTACATCATAGGATGCACGGGCAATTTTATCATTTACCAGAATTTTTCCGGCATCACATGCTTCGTTTGCCACGGTGCGCCGTTTAATGAGCCGGGACACCTTCAAGTATTTGTCAAGACGCATGCTCCGTCTCCACCTCCATTTTCCGTTTGGCCTTTTTCCAGAGCGCCGTCCACTCTCCGTGGGAAAGGGTATCCATCGAACGGTTTTCCGTCTGGCAGATATCCTCCATAATGCGGAAGCAGTTGATAAAATGATTTGTGGTATCCGTCAGTGCCTGTTCCGCAGAAATGCCCAGTGCCTGTGCCATACCGGTGCAGCAAAACAGGAGTTCTCCCATGGCCTGGTAAATGGCGTCTGCCTCCTCCAGATGCATCGCCTCCTCCAGGTTGTGCTTGCATTCTGTCACATTGGCCAGCGCAGATTCATTGCACAGGAACTGGTTTCCGCCTTTTCGGGCACGCTTGCACACCTTTTGCGCCCGCATCAATGCCGGCAGCGTTTTGGCAACAGCTTCCAGTGTCTGGGTACGGGTTGTCTGATGCTTGGTTTCTTCCTTGATTTCATCCCAGTTTTTCAAAACTTCTTCTGTGGTATCTGCCTTAACTGTGCTGAACACATGGGGATGACGAATGATCATCTTCTTGCAGATATCCGTGCAGACATCCTCCAGGGTAAAATGCTGCTGCTCTGTTTCAATCTGTGCATGAAATACAACCTGAAGCAGCAGGTCTCCCAGTTCTTCCTGCAAAAGCACCGGATCCGATTGGTCAATTGCTTCAATCACCTCATAGGTTTCTTCAATGAGGTCTGTCCGGATGGAGGCGTGTGTCTGCACCTTATCCCAGGGGCAGCCGTCCTTGCTCCGGAGCAGGGCCACAATTTCCGCCAGATCCGCAATGGTGTAACGATCTTTCATTTCATAAGGTATCATTCCAAAACCACCTCAGATTGCTACAAAATTGTTTTTGTCGGGCTTCTTTTACTTCTGTGCCTGTGCAGCAGCGCGGTCTTTCAGCTGTGCAGAACGCAGCTCCCGCATTACCTGCTGATAGAGGAAGTATACCGACTGTACATCCTTGCTCTCCTGGCTGACTTCGGTAGGCATGACCTGCTTTTCATAAATGCCATTTCTAGTCAGAAGGAAGATGTTGTGCGGCTGTCCCAGAGGCATGCTCAGCTGCTTGGTCTTTTTTGCCTCCGGCAGAATCCGGGTGCCGTTGATCACCAGCAGACGGGAAGCCTGTACCAGACTCTGATAGCGCTGAGATGCGCCGGTATAGGAGCCGCCATTGTTGAAGTACAGGTTTGCTGCACCGTTAATATATACCACCAGCGTTGCTACTGTCCGAGGATCCATAGGCATGTCAATCACCATGCCGTAAACGCTGTCCTTGCTGGGCAGCATGCTGTTAAACTGCTTTGCCGGAAAGTGCAGGGCTGCACTTCTTGTCATCAGATATTCCTCTGTTACCAGATAATGTGTCTGGGGCGCTCTTTTTTTCTGTTCCATTGTATCAAAAATCCTTTCTGTTTTTCAAATTGATAGAGATTGCATGGGGACTCAGTCACCCAGAAGCTGCCGTGTCATACCACCCAGAATCTCAATTCCCTTTACAATCTGCTCGTCAGACGGGGTGGAATAATTCAGGCGGAATGCGGTAGTCGGCGCAGATTCATCCACCAGGAATGCATTTCCCGGTACAACTGCAATCTTGTATTCTGCTACTGCCTGCTTGCAGAATGCCGGCATGTCACAGTCCTCCGGCAGCGTGCACCAGAGGAACAGGCCACCCTCCGGCTCTTTCCATTGCACTTTCTTGGAGAAATACTGCCGGATGCCATCTGTCATCAGACCGCACTTCCGGCGGTAAATGTCCCGCAGGTCGTTCAGATACTGTTCCATATCCGTCTGTTCCAGGAAATCCGCGCAGATTGCCTGTGCCCAGATGTTGGAGTGTACGTCTGACACCTGCTTGCAGACAGTAATCTTTGCCACGATTTCCTTCGGCGCACTGACATAGCCCACACGAAGTCCCGGTGCCAAAATCTTGGAAAAGCTGCCGGTGTAAATAACGCGGTGCTCAGTGTCCAGACTCTTGATAGACGGCACCGGCTCTCCGGCAAACCGCAGATCCCCATAGGGGTTGTCCTCCAGAATAATGAAATCATACCGGCAGGCCAGATCATACAGCCCCTGCCGCTTTTTCAGGGACATAACGCGGCCGGTGGGATTCTGGAAATTCGGGATGACATAGACCAGCTTCGGGCTGCGGCTTGCCTTTATGGCTTCTTCCAGCGCATCCAGATCCATGCCGTCCTCTTCCATGGGAATGCCCACCAGATCTACGCCGTAGGAGCGGAACGCATTCAGGGAACCGATAAAGCTGGGGGCTTCACAGAACAGCGTATCTCCCCGGTTCAGCAAAACCTTGCAGGAAAGCTCGTTGGCCTGCTGTGCACCGGAGGTGATGATCAGTTCGTCTGCATCCGGCTGGAAGCACTGCTGCTCCTGCATCCGCGCTTTCAGCAGTTCCCGGAGCTTCGGATATCCTTCTGTAATATTATACTGCAATGCCAGAATCGGGTCTTTTGCCAGAAGATCAGCAGAAATTTTTCGTACTGTGTCCACCGGGAATGCCTCCGGTGCCGGATTTCCGGCGGCAAAGGAAATCACACCGGGCATGCTGGTAAATTTCAGAATTTCACGAATCGCAGACGGCTGCAATGCCTCTACATTGTCTGCAAATTTATATTGCATGATAAATTCCTCTTTTCTTTTGGACAGTGCAGCGTCCATCCGGCCGTTCCGGGACGGCACCGCCGCAGGATAGTATACGAACGGCAGTAAAAATGCCGCAGCATGTTTTTATTATAACACATATTTTCGGATTCGGCAACATAAATTTTTACACAAAGGCTGAAAAATCTGATTTTTTGCACAAAAAGCAGAATTTCACAGAAAAATATTTTCTTCCGCGTTTCTGTAAAATGCTTCCGGAAGAATTCATTTCAGCAGTTTCAGGAGGAAAATTATGATCAGACAGCAATCATTCTGGAAAGGCTCTGCGGTTTTGCTGCTGTCCGCCATTGCGGCAAAGGTACTGGGCGCATGCTTTAAAATTCCTCTGACCAATGTGCTGGGCGGAACCGGCATGGGGTATTTCAGCTGTGCCTACGGGCTGCTCCTGCCGGTATATGCCCTCTCCGTCACCGGCATTTCGGCAGCTGTGGCGCAGACTGTGGCACGCGCCGCCGCACTGGAACACTGGAATGAGGTACGCCGGATTCACCGCATTTCCCGTCTGATATGCGGATTCTTCGGTCTGCTGCTTTCCCTTTTGATGTTCCTGCTGGCAAAGCCCTTTGCAGACGGCGTTGCCGCACAGCCGCATGCGGTTTTTTCCGTCCTTGCCATTGCGCCGGCCGCCTGCTTCGGCTGTCTCACGGCGGCCGAGCGTGGATATTGGGAAGGGCTGCGCACCATGACTCCCACCGCAGTTTCTCAGGCGGTGGAGGCCATTGTAAAGCTGCTGGCAGGGCTTTTCTTCTGCCACTGGGTGCTGTCCCATCCCCGTCAGGTCTGCTCGTTTTTTCCGGCCGAGGTACCTCTTTCTGCGCTGGCTGCTGCTGCGGCCGTGCTGGGCGTAACCCTTTCCACCGTGCTGGGATGGCTCTACTTCGGCATACGCGGTCTCACCCATTCCGCCCGTATTCCCAAGGGAACAGACACTGCGGCAGACACTGGTACCATCCTGCGCCGGCTGCTCTATGTGATGATTCCCGTTGCACTCGGTTCCCTTGTCACTAACCTCACCTCCCTGCTGGATCTGGTCACCATGATGCGCTGTCTGGTGCGGGTACAGATGCGCGCCCCGGAACAGCTGCTTTCCCGATTGGGAGATGTTGCTGCAAAGCCGGACTTTCCGGCATTTGTCTACGGCTGCTTTTCCGGCATGGCGCTAACCATTTTCAACCTGGTTCCGTCTGTCACCAACATGCTGGGAAAAAGCGCTCTGCCCTTTGCTTCTTCCTGCTGGGCGCAAAAGGATACCGCCGGCATCCGCACTCATTGTCAGGCAGTGGTTACGGCTGCGGCAGCCATTGCCTTTCCGGCCGCAGGCGGCCTGTGGATTCTGGCAGAACCTGTTATGGCCGTGCTCTACGGCAGCTGCCCGGAAGAAGCCGCCCTGGCGGTTGCATCGCTCCGCTCCCTCCTGCCGGGGATGGTCTGTCTCTGTCTCACTGTCCCCCTGTGCAGCATTTTACAGGGAATGGGAAAGGCCATTTTGCCGGTAAAGTGCATGCTGGCAGGCGTTGCAGTAAAGCTAATCGGCAATCTGGTACTGATCCCCCGGCCTGCCTTCTGTATTACTGGTGCCGGCATTTCCACCAGCGCCTGCTATCTGCTCCTGCTGCTTCTGATTCTGTGGAATCTCCGCCGCATCCTGGGGCAGTCTCTGGGACTGCTTCGGCCACTGTTTCCGGTTTTTCTGTCCGCTGTCTGCTGCACTGCAACAGCTGCCCTGTGCCGAAACTTCTTTTATCAGGCAGCGCCGCTTTTCCTGACGGCAGTCTGCTGTACTGCCGGTGGCTGTATCTATCTGCTGCTTCTCTGGCTCTTCGGCGGAAAGAAACAATGCAGGCATTAACTGCATACGTTCCCGCAATTTCTGCAAAAAGCCCTGCGATACCACGCTGATTTTTTTCCTGGAGCGTTGTTTCAAAAAATTCACGTTCCAATGGAAAAAAAACGTTGCATCTTTTCGAAAGCTGTGTTATAATAAATGTAAATAGAAAGTAGTCTCACCTTACCCTGGATTGCTTTCCCATGAAATCCATAGCTTTTTTGCCGGCTGCATTTGCGGCGCGGAAGCCATTGGATTTTAAATTTCATAATTTTTGAAATGTGATGGAGGTATCATGATGACAGAAAAGGAATTGTATCAGCACTGGCTGGAGCATGCAACAGAGGATGCTGATCTGCAAAAAGAATTAAAGGAAATTGCCGGAGATGACGCTGCCATCAGCGATCGCTTTTATCGGGATCTGGAATTCGGTACCGGCGGTCTGCGCGGCGTAATCGGCGCCGGCACCTACCGGATGAATATTTACACGGTACGCCGTGCGACACAGGGTCTTGCAAATTATGTCAAATCTGCATTCCAAAACCCCAGTGTTGCCATCTCCTATGACAGCCGGATCAAGTCCGATGTCTTTGCAAAGGCTGCGGCTGAGGTTCTGGCTGCAAACGGCATTCACGTGCACATTTATACAGAACTGATGCCCACTCCGATGCTGTCCTATGCAGTACGGGCACAGAAGTGCAGCGCCGGCATTATGATAACAGCCAGCCACAACCCGGCAAAATACAACGGCTATAAGGTTTATGGCAGTGACGGCTGTCAGATGACCATTGATGCTGCGAATGCAGTGCTGGCTGAGATCAACGCACTGGACATGTTCACCGGCGTTCAGCACACCGATTTTGAAAAGGCTATGGCAGACGGCATGATTTCCTACACACCGCAGTCTGTTATTGACGCTTACTATCAGGATGTTCTGAAACAGAGCCTGAATCCGGATCTGTGCGCAAAGAGCGGCCTGAAAATCGTTTACACCCCGCTGAACGGCACCGGAAACAAGCCGGTTCGCCACATTCTGTCTGCAATCGGCATCCAGGATGTTACGGTAGTACCGGAACAGGAAAATCCGGACGGAAACTTTACCACCTGCCCGTATCCGAATCCGGAAATCCGGGAAGCGCTGGAATGTGGCCTGAAGCTCTGCCGGGAAGTAAAGCCGGATCTGCTGCTGGCAACCGACCCGGATGCAGACCGTGTGGGCATTGCAGTACCGGACGGCGATGACTATGCGCTGTTCTCCGGAAACGAAGTGGGCGCACTGCTGCTGGAATATATCTGCCAGCAGAGAACTGAAAAGGGCACAATGCCGAAGAATCCGATTGCAGTCAAGACCATCGTTACCACCGATATTGTCAACGCCATTGCAAAAGAATACGGCGTAGAAGTAATTGATGTTCTCACCGGATTCAAGTTTATCGGCGAACAGATCGGATTCCTGGAAGAAAAGGGCGAAGAAGACCGCTATATCTTCGGCTTCGAGGAAAGCTATGGCTATCTGGCTGGCTCTTACGTCCGGGATAAGGACGCGGTTGTGGCTTCCATGCTGATCTGCGAAATGGCCGCTTACTACCGCACCAAGGGCATCTCTATGATCGAAGCCCGGAAGCGGATGTATGCAAAATATGGTGTCTATGTACACAGCCAGCACAGCTTTACCTTTGAAGGCGAAAGCGGCATGATCGAGATGCAGAACATCATGTCCAAACTCCGGAACGAGCATCCCACAGAGATCAACGGCCTGAAAGTAGTACAGTTTGACGACTATCAGACCAGCGTTTCCAAGAATCTGGAGACAGGTGCAACTGCTGAAATCACACTGCCGAAATCCAATGTTCTGGCATTTACACTGGAACAGGGTGCAAAGGTTGTAATCCGTCCGTCTGGTACAGAGCCGAAGATCAAGGCTTATTACACCGTTACCGCAAAGACCAATGAAGAAGGTTCTGTGAAGGAAAAGGCTCTGGATACTGCATTCAGTGCAATGATTCTGAACTAATCGATTCCTTATTATAAAAAGAAACGCCATGCGTCAGCGAAATCCACTGACGCATGGCGTTTTTATTTGCTTTTGTTTACTGGATGGTATGACAGACTTCTGCAAAGGCAGCCTGCTTTTTCAGCTGTGCGCAGGCCTGCTCCGCAGTATCTGCGTCCGGAAACAGGCCGAACACTGCCGCGCCGCTGCCGGTCATAACGCTGCAATACGCGCCGTTTTCCAGCATGGATTTCCGGATTTCAGAGACCTCATCTAAATGTACCGCACTTTCAAACAAATTGCCGCAAAGCGGTGCAATTTCAGCAGCACCTGCGCCATGTTCCAGCGCCTGCCGCAGCTGCTGCACCGGCGGATGAGCCGGCTGTTCCAGCGCATCAATCTCCTGATAAGCTGCTGCCGTGGAGACACCGGCTGTCCCCTTTGCAATCACCAGATGCGCCGCAGAAAACGGCGGAAGGGGTTCCAGCACTTCTCCGATACCAGCCGCATAAGCTGTGCCGCCAAGGAGAAAGAACGGTACATCTGCCCCCAGAGATACAGCAATGGAGAACAGCGTTTCCTTGGAAAGTGCCTGCTGCGTTAGTTCCTGCAATGCCAGGAGGACTGCCGCGCCGTCTGTACTGCCGCCGCCCATACCGGCCTCCATGGGAATTCGCTTTGCAATGTGAATCTGCACACCGGCAGTGATTTTGGCAGCTTCCAAAAACCGCTGCGCCGCTTTCCACGCAATATTTTTCGGGTTACACGGCACGGCATTATGGTCACAGGTCAGCGCAATTCCCGGCTGTTCTACCAGAGAGACTGTCACTGTATCTGCAATGGACACTGCCTGAAACACCGTTTCCAACAGGTGATACCCGTCTGCACGAGTTCCTACTACATCCAGCCCCAGGTTAATCTTCGCCGGTGCTGTTCTCGTCACAGATTTCATGCATTGCCTCCCGTGTGGCGCTTCACAAAGCGCTCCATGCGGCGCAGTGCTTCCTGTAAATGTTTCAAAGAGTACGCATAGGAAACCCGTACAAAGCCCTCGCCGCTTTCTCCGAAGGCGCTGCCCGGAACCACTGCCACCTTTTCTTCCTGCAATAACATTTCACAGAATTCCTCACTGGTCATGCCGGTGCTGCGAATGCAGGGGAACATATAAAAGGCGCCCTCCGGATTGAAGCAGGTCAGACCGATACGGTTAAAGCCGTCTACCAGCATTCTCCGGCGCATATTGTACTCTTCCACCATTTTTTGTACTTCCTTATCGCATTCCCGCAGCGCAACAATAGCCGCATACTGGCTAAGAGTCGGTGCACTCATAATGGCGTACTGGTGGATTTTCAGCATCTGTTCTTCCAGCGGCCGGGGCGCACAGACATAGCCCAGGCGCCAGCCAGTCATGGCAAATGCCTTGGAAAATCCGCTGACATAAATGGTTCGCTCCCACATGCCATCAATTTCAGCAATGGACACATGCTTTCTGCCGTATGTCAGTTCAGAGTAAATTTCATCTGTCAGTACCAGAATATTGGTTTCCCGGAGCACCTCTGCGATGGCTTCCAGATCCTCCCGTGTCATAATGCCGCCGGTGGGATTGTTGGGATACGGCAGAATCAGGAGCTTTGTCCGGTCTGTAATGTGTGCGCGCAGCTCCTCCGGTTTCAGTTTAAACCGATTTTCCAGTTTTGTGGGAATGGGCACTGCCACACCGTGCATCAGCTCTACAATCGGCTTATAGCAGACGAACGAAGGCTCTACCACCAGGACTTCATCCCCCGGATTGACAACGGCACGGATGGCAAGGTCAATTGCCTCAGAGCCGCCCACCGTCACCAATGTCTCATGCTCCGGATGGTACGTAATGTGATATTTCCGCTGAATATAGTTGCAGATTTCCTGCCGCAAATCCATCATGCCGGAATTTGCCGTGTATACCATCCGTTTCCGTTCCAGGCTGTCCACGGCAGCTTTCCGCACCGTCCACGGTGTCTGAAAGTCCGGCTCTCCTACACCCAGACTGATTACGCCCTCCATTGTCGCAGCCAGATCAAAAAACTTCCGGATGCCGGACGGCTTCATTTTTTTTACCTGATCTGAAAGAAGCGTGTCATAATTCAACACGAGTTCTCTCCCCTTTCCTGTCAAACCTTACGGGAAATAATAGCCCCGTTCGTCTTTTTCTTCGCCTTCGATAATAATGCCCTTGTCCTTGTACTTTTTCAGCACAAAGTATGTGGCAGTAGAGAGCACACCCTCCAGTGGTGCCAGGCACTGGGAAACAAACATAGAAACGTCCTTGACATTTGTCCCCTTCACTGTTACAGCCAGGTCATAGGCCCCTGCCATCAGCGCAATGCTTTCCACTTCGTCATACTGCATGATGGTGTGGGCAATTTCCTCATAGCCGCAGTCCCGCTTCGGCGTAACGCGCAGTTCAATAATTGCTGTCACCTGGTTTTTGTTGGCCAGTTCCTCATTGACAATGGCACTGTAGCCCTTGATTACGCCGCCCTCTTCCAGTTCCCGAATCGCATCGGTAACATCTGTTTCTGTTACGCCCAGCATTACCGCCAGCTCCGCGTTTGTGAGTCTGGCATTCTGCTGTAATAATTCCAACAATTGTTCTTTCATAAGAAACCCAGCCTTTCTGAACATAAATTGTCAGCATCCGTTTCCGGTGCTGCGGATAACAAACCGGCCACTGTGTGCCGTTACGCTTACAGCGAAATGAAAACCGGTTCTCGTTTGATAAAATAGCAGGCTCTTGTAAAACCGGCCGCTTTCGCCAGTTCCACGCCCTGTGCGATTCCCTTTGCCAGATCCTCGGCACAGTGGGCATCCGAGCCAAATGTCAGCACCTCGCCGCCCATTTCCCGATAGAGTTTCAGATACTCCAGGGTCGGAAAGGGCTTTCCGTACTTTTGCCGATAACCGGAGGTGTTGAGTTCAATGCCCTTTCCCCGTTCCGCCAGCGCCTGAAAGCAGCAGCGAATCTGCTCTGCATACGGCGAAAGCGGCACAGAAATCCCGGCTTCTCCTTCGATATACCGCAGCGGATACGTGAGATGCCCCAGCACATCAAAGTGCCCCCAGCAGCAAATGGTATACAGCTGTTCAAAGTACTGCTCCATCAGCGCCGGGATGTCCTCTGCCGCATAATCCAGGCAGAAGAAATCCGGCTTATCCAGCAGCTCATGCAGGGATGCAATGATAAAATCCAGACGCGCATCCCGGCCAACAGACTCGGACAAGGCAAAGTCCGCATTGGGCTGCCCCATTTCCATGCCGCACAGCAGCGTCAGCCCATCTGCGGCCGCCTGTGCTTTTGCCTCTGAAACCGCTCGGAGCGACTGTTCCAGCACTGTAGCATGGTCGAAAATCTCCCATTCATTCCGCGGCTGGATATTGTAGTACGCCTGGGGGAAATAGCGGTTCATTTCCACATGTTCCGTCAGCCCCAGCACCGGCAGCCCCAGATTTTTCGCCTGTGCCACGTGTCCGGCAACTGTGCCTGTGCCATCCGGAGAAATCCCCGTATGAGTGTGACAATCCATCGGCAGCATATGCGCGCCCTCCTTTTTTGGTTTTCAGCGTCTGCTTGACGGCCTGCAGCACAAGCCTTTGTATACAAAAAAGGCCCTCGCCGCCAAATGGGACGAAAGCCTTCGTGTTACCACCCAAGTTTAGAAATGTTCCATGCAGAACATTTCCCTCGTAGTCCTTTAACGCAGGACATACGTTCCGGTTTCCCGAAACAGCTCCCGGGAAGCACCTGCATTCCGGCCGGAGCACTTTCACCAAATGTGCCCTCTCTGCACAGCCGCTGCCGCAGTCAATCCGTTCTTCGCTGATTTTCACGCTATTCTTATCAATCAGTATAGCAGATTTTCAGCACATTGTCAATATTTTTTGAAAAGTTTTTACCGCCGCACAAAACTTATGCGTCCAGTGCGTCCCGGAGACTTTTCACAAAGATGCCGATTTTTTCCGGTGCAGCTGCGCCGCCGTACTGCTCTACCTGCCGCACAATGGCACTGCCCACAATTACGCCGTCACAATACTGGCTCATTTCCTTTGCTGCCTCCGGACCGGAAATGCCAAAGCCGACTGCGCACGGTACCTTTGCATACTTGTGAATTTTCCCGAAAAACGGTGCAAAATTTGTCTGGAACTCGCTGCGGACACCGGTTACACCATTGGAAGAGACACAGTACAGGAAGCCAGTTGCTTCTGAAGCGATCATCTGAATCCGGTCCTCGCTTGCCGGTGTTACCAGACTGATGTTGTGCACATTGTACTTATCGGCATCGCCCTGAATCTCATCCTTTTCTTCAAAGGGAATATCCGGTACAATGACACCGTCAATGCCGCACTCCTGACAGGTGGCAAAGAAACGGTCTGTGCCATAGCAGAAAATGGTGTTCAGATACATCATCAGCAGCAGCGGAACGTCTGTTTCCTTCCGCAGGCGGCGCACCAGATCAAAAATACCTGCCAGCGTTGTGCCGTTTTGCAGGGCGCGCTCGCTGGCACACTGAATAACAGGGCCTTCTGCAATGGGATCAGAAAAGGGTACGCCCAGTTCAATCAGATCTGCGCCGTTTTTCGCCATTTCCAGTACAGCCTTTTCGGTGCAGTCATATCCACCGTCTCCTGCTGTGATAAATGTAATCAGTGCCTTTTTGCCTTCTGCCTTGCACTGTGCCAGCTTTGTATCAATTTTGTTCTTAGTCATCGATCTTCACTCCTCTGTATTCTGCAATCTGCTGCATATCCTTATCGCCTCTGCCGGAAATATTGATAATCATAATCTCGTCCGGTTTCATTTCCGGTGCAATTTTCAGGGCAGCTGCCACTGCATGTGCAGATTCAATTGCCGGAATGATGCCTTCTGTCCGGGACAGATATTCCAGTGCCTGTACGGCTTCTTCGTCAGTGATCGGCACATATTCCGCACGGCCGGTCTTGTAGAGGTTTGCGTGCTCCGGACCTACGCCGGGATAATCCAGACCGGCAGAAATGGAGTAAACCGGTGCGATCTGGCCTTCTTCATTCTGTAAGAAATAGGACTTCATGCCGTGGAAAATTCCCAGGCTGCCCTTTGCGACAGTAGCGGCATGGAGCTTGGTATCAATGCCCTTTCCGGCAGCCTCTGCCCCTACCAGGCGAACGCTTTTATCCGGAATGAAATCATAGAACATACCCATTGCATTGGAACCGCCGCCAACACAGGCAACGACGCAGTCCGGCAGTCTGCCCTCCTTTTCCATGAGCTGCTTCTTGGCTTCTTCGCTGATTACCTTCTGGAAATCCCGCACCATGGTCGGATACGGATGCGGCCCCATAACAGAACCAATCAGGTAGAAGGTGGTATCAATATTGGTTGCCCAGTCCCGCATTGCCTCGTTAATGGCATCCTTCAGCGTACCGGTACCATTGTCCACGCTGTTCACCTTTGCGCCCAGCAGTTCCATACGGTATACATTCAGGCGCTGACGGCGCACATCCTCTTTTCCCATATAGATTTCACATTCCATATCGAAGAGTGCGCAGGCAGTTGCTGTTGCCACACCGTGCTGTCCGGCACCGGTTTCTGCGATAATCCGCTTTTTTCCCATTTTTTTCGCCAGCAGAATCTGTCCCAGTACGTTATTGATCTTGTGCGCACCGGTGTGGTTCAGATCTTCCCGCTTGAGATAAATCTTACAGCCGCCCAGATCCTTGGTCATCCGGTCTGCATAATAGAGCATAGACGGTCTGCCGGCATAGTCCCGGAGCAGTGTCCGGTATTCTTCCAGAAATTCCGGATCGTTTCCGTATTTGTCATAAGCTTCTTCCAGCTCATGTACTGCATTCATGACTGTTTCCGGTACATACTGTCCGCCGAAAATTCCAAATCTTCCTACTTTATCCATGATTTCCACCTCGTATTAGTCTTATAATCTGTTCCATTTTCTCATAATCTTTTATGCCGCCGGTTTCAATGCCGCTGGAGAAATCCACGCCGGTCGTGTGCACGGTTTCCGCCGCCTGCACCACATTTTCCGGTGTCAGACCGCCGGCCAGGAAAAAGGGCTGCGCCGGGGCTGCCTCTGCGATGAGCTGCCAATTGGCAGTCACGCCGGTACCGCCTGCCTGACCGGGGACGTATCCCTCCAGAATCAGTGCATCTGCGCCCAATTGTTCTGCGCGCCGGATTTCCGCTGCATCTTTTACGCGGACGGCTTTCCATACCGGCAATCCGGTACGCCATCGCACACCGGAAACAATCTCTGCGGTTTCGCTGCCGTGCAGCTGAATCACATCCAGGGGCACCTGCCGCAGAACCTCTGCAATCTGCACCGGAGATGCATTAACAAACACACCGACCGCCGCAATGCCAGGCTTCCTGCTCTCAGAAAGCTTTCTGGCGGTTTCCAGAGGCACAGTGCGGCGAAAGCCCTCTGACAGGATCATGCCCATATAATCCGGCTTTAACGTATTGCAAAATGCCACATCTTCCATTCGCCGGATGCCGCAAAATTTGATTTTCATACATCCTCCCGCAGCGCTTGCAGAGTTTTGGCCGCATCGCCGCTGCGCATCAGGGTTTCCCCGATGAGAACGGCATCTGCTCCCAGCTGCCGTACCATCTTCATATCCGCATTGGTACGAATGCCGCTTTCAGAAACAAATACAGCATGCTCCGGTGCATAGGGCTTTAATTTGGCCACAGTATCCAGACTGACTGCAAAGGTTTTCAGATTCCGGTTATTGACACCCAGAATTTCCGGTTCCAGAAACCGGATGGATTCCAGTTCCTCCTGATCGTGTACTTCTACCAGAACTTCCAGTTCCAGCGAGTAAGCCAGCCGATAAAGCTGCGCCAGACGCTCCGGCTCCAGTACAGCAGCAATCAGCAGAACCGCATCTGCCCCAATTGCCGCCGCCTCAAAAATCTGATACTCTTCAAACAGAAAATCCTTTCGCAGAATGGGAATCTGTACTGCCTCCCGAATCTGTTTCAGATACTCTGAAGAGCCCTGAAAAAAGTGTTCCTCGGTCAGACAGGAAATTGCATTGGCACCCGCTGCCGCATAGGTCTTGGCAATTTCCACAGGATGAAAGTCCGGGCAGATCAACCCCTTGGACGGGGATGCCTTTTTCACTTCGCAAATGCAGGACAGGGTGTTCTGCCGCAGCGCCTTTGCCAGAGAAAGGGGCTTGCGCTTTTCCAGTGCTGCTCTTGCCAGGCGTTCCATTTCAGCCGGCGCACAGCGCTGTTTTTCCCGTTCCAGCTGCTCCCGGCGGAACTTTAGTATTTCATCTAAAATCATAAGAATATCCTCACGCTTCTCCGTTGGTAAACGCAATCAGTTCATGCAGCTTTTCCAGTGCCTTGCCGCTGTCGATCTGCTGGGCTGCAAGGGCTACGCCGTCTGCAATGGTTTCTGCCTTTCCGGTGATATACAGGGCGCAGCCTGCATTCAGCAGGACAATATTCCGCTTTGCCCCCTGAATCGAACCATTCAGAATGCCGCGGGTAATGCCGGCGTTTTCGTCTGCGGTTCCGCCTACGATATCTTCCTTTGTGCCCCGGGGCAGACCAAAATCCTCCGGCGCGATTTCATATTCTGTTACAACGCCGTCCCGTACCTCTGCAACAGAAGTACTGTCTGAAATTGAAATTTCGTCCAGACGGTCATTGCCGTATACAATCATAGCATTTTTGATTCCCAGGCCAATCAGAACGTGCGCCATTACCGGCAGCAGCGCTTTCTCATAAACGCCCAGTACAATATAATTGGTAGAAGCCGGATTGGTCAGCGGCCCCAGAATGTTAAATACGGTGCGCATGCCCATTTCCTTCCGGGCAGGGCCGACATATTTCATAGAACCGTGATAGCTCTGGGCAAACAGGAAGGAAATTCCCACATGTTCAATGGAGGCCTTTGCCTGCTCCGGTGTGGTCTGAATCTTCACACCCAGGCTTTCCAGCACATCCGCTGCACCGCTCTTGCTGGAAACGCTCCGGTTTCCGTGCTTTGCCACCGGCATGCCTGCCGCTGCAATGACAAAGGAAGAGGTAGTGGAAATATTAAAGGAGTTGGCCAGATCGCCGCCGGTGCCTACGATATCCACACTTTCTTCACAGCCGGTTACATGATTGGCCTTTGCACGCATGCCCTTTGCAAATCCGGTGATTTCTGCAATGGTTTCGCCTTTCATCCGCAATGCTGTCAGAAGTGCGGCAATCTGTGCATTGGTTGCGCCGCCGCTCATGATGATATCCATGGCTTCCATGGCTTCCTGCTCTGTCAGATCTTTTCCCTCTGCCACCTGATTGGCGTATCGGCACAGCGCCGTTTTCATCGGCAGTTCTGCCACAGCCGGCAGCGGCACGGAAACGCCCGGAATCAGGTTCAGGAAATTTGCCAGCATCCGCTTGCCGTCTGCTGTCAGCAGGGATTCCGGATGGAACTGCAGCCCATAAGTAGGATGCCCCCGGTGTGCCAGCGCCATAATCTGACCGTCATTATCCCGTGCAGTCACCTTCAGACAGGACGGAAAATCGGACTCCCGTGTAATCAGAGAGTGATAACGGCCGCAGGATACCGACTGGGGCAGACCCTCAAACAGCGGACAGGTCAAATCCAGGTGAATCTGGCTGGACTTTCCGTGCATCAGCACATTGGCGCGGACAATCGTTCCGCCAAAGGCCTCACAGATGGACTGATGTCCCAGGCAAATCCCCAGAATCGGAAGAGTTCCGCTGAATGCGCGAATGGCTTCAATGGTCACGCCGGCATCCTTCGGATATCCCGGGCCGGGAGACAAAATCAATGCCTGCGGCTTCATTTCCGCAATTTCTTCCACGGTGATTTCATCATTGCGCACTACCTGAATCTCCGGATACAATTCTCCAATATACTGATACAGATTGTAAGTGAAGGAATCATAGTTATCAATCATTAAAATCATGGTTACTCGGCCTCCTTAATGGCATTGATGACTGCGAGCGCTTTATTTACGGTTTCATAATATTCATTTTCCGGAACGGAATCTGCCACAATGCCGGCACCTGCCTGCACATAAGCCTTTTCATTGGCAAACAGCACCGTCCGGATTGCGATACAAGTGTTAATGTTTCCGTCAAATCCCAGGCATCCTACGGTGCCGCCGTAGAGACCCCGTTTTTTGTTTTCGAACTGGTCGATCAGTTCCATGGCGCGCACCTTCGGCGCACCGGAAAGAGTTCCGGCCGGCAGAATCGCCATCAGCGCATCCAGTGCGGTCTGATCCTCCCGCAGCTCCCCTTCTACATCTGAAACCAGATGCATGACCTTGGAAGCACGTTCTGTCACCATATACCGTGACACCTTTACGCTGCCGAACTTTGAAACCTTTCCCACATCATTCCGGCCCAGATCAACCAGCATGGTGTGTTCTGCCCGTTCCTTCGGATCTGCGGCCAGCGCCTTTTCATTGGCCAGATCTTCTTCCGGTGTCCGTCCTCTGGGCTTGGTGCCGGCAATGGGGCGATTCTGGATTTTTCCGTTGGTCACCTTTGCCAGCATTTCCGGTGAAGCACCGGCCACATCATATTCTGGTGTGTGGAAATAGTACAGATACGGAGATGGATTTGTGGCACGGAGCTTCCGGTAAACGGAAAAGCTGTCCGGCGGATTGCTGATTTCAAACCGCTGAGAAAGAACAATCTGGAAGATATCGCCGTTGCGGATATATTCCTTTGCATCCTGCACCATCTGGCTGTACTGTTCCTTTGTCAGATTGGAGCGCACTACGGATTCGCCCTGATGGTGCTGTTCCTGCGGCTGGGGATTATAGTGCCGGATGGTATCGGCCAGTTCCTCGGCTCTCCACTGTGCAGCGGCATACTGTGCACCCAGGTCACCGTCTGTGTGGAGATTCAGAATCACAATGCCGTTGCTGGTCAGATGATCGTAGGCAATCAGTTCTTCATACAAAAACAGGTGGCAATCCGGCATGTGAATATCATCTTCCGGGATATTCGTCAATTTTTTCTCCATATACCGCACGGTATCATAGCCGAAATAACCGATCAGACCGCCGGTAAAATTCGGCGCACCCGGAATCACCGGTGCATGAAATGCGGCCATCTGTTCCTTCAGAAAGGCAATGGGCTGTTCTACTGCCAGTGTCTGCGTTCCCTTTTCCGTCCGGATCTCTGCCTGCTTTCCGGAAATGCGGATTTCCTGCTTCGGGGCAAAGCCGATAAATGAATACCGATCCCACTGCACCCCGTTGCTGACGCTTTCAAAAATAAAGGAATTCCGGCTCATTCCGGAAAAAGCGGTATAGATATTCAGCGGTGTCTGGTTGTCTGCTGAAAATTCATAGAATACCGGAATTGTATTGTACTGTTTCGCCAGTGCTTTTACTTCTTCCAATGACGGTTTTAACATAAACGCATTCACTCCTTGTATGCAAATAAAAAAAGCCTGATGTCCCACTGTTATGGGACGTCAGACTTATCATCTACGTGTTGCCACCCAAATTCAGAAACGATTCTCAAACGTTGCAAAAACTCGTTTCCCTCTTTTCAGATACGCCGTATTCTACCGGATATATCCTTCTCCCGATAACGCAGGAGCCGCGGCATCAGCTACTGAGACCATGTCTGTTCACCTTGCTTCTCACAAACCCATTCACCAAACAGCGTATACATCGGGATTCCACCACCCCCGATTCTCTGTGCTACCGTTTTGTCGGCTACTTACTTTTGCTCATGGAATTTTAACTGTTTTCAGTATACGGAAAACTGCGCTGTCTGTCAAGCGCTTTCCGAAATTTCTTTTCTTTCGAAATATTTTTCCCGGATTTTCGTTTTTTATGCAGCCATTTTACTTTCTGCATTTAAATTTTTGCATATTGCTAAAGTGAAATACATACGCATAGAAAGACAAGCACACACTCGTCCAGAGACTTTCAGGAGGTTCTAGCCATGCTGCAATTTTTCAAGGCAGTCACTGCCATGAGTACCGGCATTTTTCTGCTCTCTGTCTGCACCCGTCTGCTTCCTGCATCCGTTCAGGAACAGCACCTGTCCCACGCAGTTCCTGCTGCACAGAATGCGGCGGTACTTTCTTCCTATTTCACCGGCTCTGCGTATCAGGCACCGCTTTTCTCCATGCCGGCTGCGGAATCGCAGGCTTCTACAGAGACAAGCGTATCTGCTGCAAGCACTACTGCGGAAACTACTTGTACTATAAGCACCACGCAAATGCAGACAGCGCCGTCCAAACCAGAATCCAGTCCGGTATCCGTTTCTGTCCCGAAAGAGATTGACACCTGGTTTAAGGCATATATGGACTACCGCACAATCACTGACACCAGTTCTCCCCAGTACGCCATGCAGCAGAATGCCTGGACGGATGCAAACGGGCTTCGCCGGACAGGTGACGATTATCTGGTGGCCATGGGAACCGGATGGCTCACGGAAGGCTGCGGCGATCGCTTTCAGGTTACGCTGGACAGCGGCAGCTGCTTTACGGTGACTGTAGGCGACATCAAGGCGGACTGCCACACAGACGCAACCCGGCGGTATCGTCCCTGCGCCGAAGGTGCCAACGTTCTGGAATTCATCGTGGACACGCCGGCGCTCTCTGCCGCTGCACGAACGGCCGGAACAGTTTCCGTCTATCCGGAGCTTTCCGGCAATATCACAGACATTCAGGCATGCTCCTAAAAAGAACGCCATGTGCCGCCAGACTTGATCTGACGGCTTCTTTTATGTTATAATAAAATTATCCCATTGCCAAAGGAGGTGTTTTCCCTGAGAATTCCTTCAGAACTGCCCCTGGGCCGGGCAGTATCGCTTTTTCTTTTGGATCTGCTGTATCCCAACCGCTGTCCCTGCTGCAAGCAGTCCATTTCATGGCACCGCTATGTATGCGACAGCTGTGCGGCAGCTTTGGCGCTGCCGGAACACGCCGTCTGCCCTGGCTGCGGAAAGGCACAGGGGGACTGCATTTGTGACACAGCGCCGGCCTTTGACCGCGGCCTCGCTGCCGTCTGGTATGAAGGTGTCGGACGTGCCGGTATCCTCTCTTTAAAAGATGCGGAAAGTCTCCACTTTGCCCGGTACTGCGGCACAATCCTGGGGAAACAGGTTCTGGCAGATCCGCAGCTAAACGGCTATGACTGCGTTGTGCCGGTTCCGATGGCGACCCGGAAGAAGCGACGGCGGTACTGCAATCCGGCAGAAGTGCTGGCAAAGGAAATTGCCGCTGTCACCCGGATTCCCATGCGCACAGATCTACTGCATTGTGCGGAAACAGCTGTCGCACAGCACACCCTTTCTGCGGCACAGCGAAGAAAACATGTCTCCCAGTTTTCCGCAGCCGGAAAGGATCTCAAGGGCTACCGGATTCTGCTCTGTGATGACGTTCTCACCACCGGAAGTACCATGAACCGCTGTGCAGAATTGCTGAAAGCACAGGGGGCTGTCTCCGTGGCAGCGGCCGCAGCAGCGACAACACGACGAAACAAAGAAACTACTGACATCCATAACTTACATACAAATTCCTGACAGACGATCCGGAACGCGTTTTCAGAAAACATATCCCTTTTTCTCGGAATGTGTTCTCTCTTTTCGCCGATAAGATTCCCCTTCGACCGCACCGCTGTTGGATTTCCCCTGGTGCAGAAAGGAAACCGTACATAATGAACACCATTCTACTGCTTCTTTCCCTCGTTATGATCGCCTGCGTTCTCTGCAACAAACTTACCAGCAAGGTCGGCATCCCGATGCTGCTGGCATTTCTGGCTGTGGGCATGCTTTGCGGCACAGACGGACTGCTGGGCATCACGTTTGACAACTATGACATGACAGAAACCATCTGTACCATTGCCCTCATCTTTATCATTTTCTACGGCGGATTCGGCACAAAATGGAGCGCAGCCAAACCAATAGCCGGACGAGCCGTGCTGCTTTCCACCGCCGGTGTATTCCTGACGGCTATGGGGCTGGGCATATTCTCCCACTTTGCGCTGCGGCTGGGCTGGATGGAAAGCATGCTCATTGGCGCCGTGCTCAGTTCTACTGATGCGGCCTCTGTCTTTTCCATTCTCCGTTCCCGAAAGCTCAGCCTGAAATACGGAACCGCCTCTCTGCTGGAAGTTGAAAGCGGCAGTAACGACCCGGTGGCCTATCTGATGACAACCATTCTTCTCACCATGATGACTACTGAAATCTCACCCGGCCGGATTGTCTACATGATCTTTGCGCAGATTGCATACGGCGTTGTGATTGGTGCGGCGCTCGCTCTGGCAATCGGATTTTTCCTCCGCCGCTTTCGCTTTGAAACCTCCGGGTTTGACATGGTGTTCATGCTGGCAACCGCCATTTTGGCCTATGTGCTCCCCTGTCTGATCGGCGGAAACGGCTATCTGAGCGCATACATCGCCGGCATTATTCTGGGAAACTTAAAAATTCCCAACAAGAAAAAACAGGTGCACTTTTTTGACGGCATCACCAGCCTGATGCAGCTTATGGTATTTTTCCTGCTGGGACTACTCTGCACCCCCAGCCGCATGCTTTCTGTGGCGCTGCCGGCTCTGCTCATTGCGGTATTTCTGACATTTCTGGCGCGTCCGGTGGTTGTGGCGCTGCTGCTGACACCCTTCCGCGCCAAACTCCCCCAACAGCTCCTGGTCTCCTGGGCCGGACTGCGCGGCGCCACCTCTGCCATTTTCGCCCTGACTGCCGCAGCCAGCGGTGCGGTGCTGCAATATGATTTGTTCCACCTGGTTTTCTGCATCGTGCTCTTTTCCATTGCGCTCCAGGGCACACTGCTGCCGCTGGTTGCCCGGAAGCTGGGCATGATTGATGAAAGCAGCGATGTCCTGAAAACATTTACCGACTACACTGAGCACCGGGAAATGCAGCTGATGCGCCTGCTGATGGAACCGGGAAATCCCTGGATTGGCTGTGCTGTGCGGGATCTGACCCTTCCGCCGGACACCATGCTGGTCTCTGTACTGCGCCAGAAGGAAACCATCATTCCAAGGGGCAACACCGTACTTCTGGCCGGGGACACTGCTGTTCTGGCGGCCGGGAACGATTCCGGAAGCAAGCTCTCCGTTCCCCTGTGCGAGCTGAAAATCACCGCCGATCATGCCTGGAACGGAAAGACACCGGCACAGCTGCATCTGCCGGCCGATGAGCTTATCATTTTGATTCGCCGGGGAAGTGAAACGCTGATTCCCCAGGGCGACACCACCATCTGCGCCGGAGACACCCTTGTGATGCATGATGCATCTTAGAAACTGTCTTTACAGGCAAATTCAGAACCTGTCTTCACAAGAAATATATGTGGATTTTCGAGCATAATTTTGTTGCAGACAAGGCAAAAATACGCAGGCGGGCTGTCGCCCGGCAAGTATTTTTCACGCAGTATGCAGCAAAATTTGCCGAAAAGACACGTGTATACGCTTGTGAAGATAAGTTCTTACATATCAGGAGGTCTGCTGTTATGCATCTGAAATTCTGGAACAAGCTACAATGGATAAAGGCGATGAAAATTGCCTGCGGTGCAGTGGCGGCAATCCTTCTGGCAGAGGCGCTGGGGCTGCAAAGTGCCGCATCTGCCGGGATTATCACCCTACTCACCGTACAAAACACCCGCCGGGAAACTTTAACCGGCAGTTTTCGCCGCGTCATTGCATTCGGGATTATGACGCTCCTCTGCGGCGCTGTGTATACACTGTGCGGCACGGCACCCTGGGCATTCGGCCTTGTGCTGCTGCTCTTGCTGCTGCTTTGCTATGGCCTGCATCTGGAGGATTCGATTCCTATTAACGCTGTCATGGCCACGCATTATATGATGGCCGGCGGTGTTTCCCTCCCCATGATCGGAAACGAAGCGCTCCTTCTGGTGATCGGCAGCGGCATTGGCATCGGGCTTAACTGGTTTATGCCGGACAACCTGCACAAGATTAAGGCGCAGCAGCATTTGCTGGACGAAGAAATCCGGCAGATTTTAAAGCGAATGGCCGGACAGCTGCTGCAAACAGACCATAGTGCCTATACAGATGCCTGCTTTCGCCGTACAGATGCATGCTCTCAGGAGCTGCACCGGGAAATTGAACAGTTTCTCCAAAACCACACCTGGCAAAATGAAATCTCCTTCGCTCACTATGTCACCATGCGGCAGGAACAATGTCTGGTGCTCCGGGGAATTTATCACCAGATTCAAAAACTAACCGCGGTTCCGACACAGGCGCAGCCCCTCTCCCGGCTGTTTTCCGATATTTCCGACCAGTACCACGCGGAAAATGACTGCGCAGCTCTGCTGGAACAGCTGGACACACTCCATGCGGCCTATCAGAAAATGCCGCTGCCGGATACCCGAAGTGCCTTTGAAAACCGTGCCGTGCTCTACTGTATTCTCACAGAACTGCGCACCTTTCTGGAGATCAAAAGAGACTATCAGCAGGCATATGGAAACGAGCATGCCGCATAGCACAGTTTGTTCATTTTAATTTCTCTATCCGACAAATCGCGTTTCTTTGTATACATTTTTCTCTACAAATTCTTTGCGCTATCATATTCTGTTTTTATTGTTTCTGACGGAAAACGCAATTAAAAAATATCACTTTTTATCAATTTCATACATTATTTTAAAAACATATTTTGTTTCATTGACAAAAATGTTGGAATCCGTTATAATGAAAAATAGTTTGCAAACTACGGCACAGAAATCATCTTAGCCGGTTTGCCATTCTTTTCAGCAAGGGTAAGGCGATTTTTTCGTTCTGCACCAGGCAATAAACCATGAGAGCCGTTTTCTGTCTGATGTCCCTTCGGATTCTAACAAAGAGGAGAGAAATTGATTCATGCATTTAAAATTGTTTGAAGTGGCAGGAACGCATATTTTCAGCATGTCTGCCATCGTCATGGTGTTGTTCTTTGTCTTTGCGATTATCGTAGTCGGTTATCTGCTGGGCAAAATCAACATCAAGGGCGTTTCCCTGGGAACCGCAGCCATCTTCCTGGTTGCGCTGGTAGTCGGTCACTTTAAGGGCGTGGCATTCGGCGAAAACGGCATTGCCGCCTGGATTGCAGATGTGGAGGCACAGGACGCAGTCAACTTTTACTTTAAGCTCATCCAGAGCTTTGGTCTGATTCTGTTTGTTACTTCTGTCGGCCTGATCGCAGGCCCCACCTTCTTCAAAAACCTGAAGAAGAATGCAAAGTCCTATGTTCTGCTGGGTGCTGTAATCATTGCTTCCGGTGCCGCCGTCTGTGCGCTGATCACTGTACTGGTTCCGGGTATGAACTCTGCAATGAGTGTCGGCCTGCTGTCCGGCGCGCTGACCAGTACTCCGGCATTTGCCGCAGCGCAGGAAGCCATCGGTGAAAGCAGCGAGGTATTCAAGGAAATTGCAGTCGGTCACGCAGTGGCATATCCGTTCGGCGTTATCGGCGTTGTCCTGTTCGTACAGATTGTGCCGAAGGTGCTGAAAGCCAACATGGCAGAAGAACGGGCAAAGCTGACCTCTGTTGATACCGGCGATGAAAGTCCGCTGAAGCAGCAGAAGCTGTTTGAAATGGATAAGTTCGGCCTGGGTGCATTCGCGCTGACCGTACTGACCGGTGCAATTCTGGGCTGCATCAACGTTCCTCTGGGGGCTGGTTCCTTTAACCTGGGCACCACCGGCGGCCCGCTGATCATGGGTCTGATCTTCGGTCACTTCGGCAGAATCGGCAAGCTGAGCATGAAGGTCAACAAGCATCTCCTGGAAGTATTCCAGGAATGGGGACTGGTTCTGTTCCTGATCGGTGCCGGCGTAGACGGCGGTGCCGGATTCGTACAGACACTGGAAAAGTACGGCCCGCTGCTGTTCCTGTGGGGCGCACTAATGACCACGATCCCTCTGTTTATTGGCTTTTTCCTGGCAAAGAAGCTGCTGAAACTGAGCCTGTTCAACAACCTGGGTTCCATCACCGGCGGTATGACCAGTACTCCGGCACTGGGCGCACTGATCAACACCAGCGGCACACCGAACGTTGCAAGCGCTTATGCTGCAACTTATCCGATTGCACTGGTACTGGTTGTCCTGGCATCTCAGTTCCTCACGTATCTGTAAGATGCATGCAGCTGTCTCAGGACAAAAAGCTGCACGTTATACACACATAGAAAAGCCCGTCTGCACCATGGCTCTCCGGTGCAGACGGGCTTTTTGTATGCTTTTATAAGGGATGATACACTTGTCCGGCAGCAAGGGCTTACAGTCCTGCCTGCCAGTCCCAGTTATACACCTCCAGCGCAGTCAGATCATAGGGAACCTGCTGATAAACGCAGTAGTTCAGCCAGTTTGAAAACAGCAGATTGGCGCTGCATCCCCAGCTGTAGTGGGGTTCCTTTGCGGGATCATCATCCGGAAAATAGTCATAGGGCAGTGCAATCTCTGCGCCTTTCTCCTTGTCCCGGAAATATTCCCCCTTGAGTGTATCCCGGTCATATTCGGAGTGGCCGGTGATGAAATACTGCCGTCCGTTTCGGTTTGCCACAATGTGCACCCCGGACAGCGGAGATTCCGTCAGAATTTTCAGCTGCGGCACCTTTTCGATATCTTCCCGGTGTACTTCGGCATGCCGGGAGTGGGGCGCATGAAAAACATCATTGAAGCCCCGCAGCAGCTGGCAGTGCGGTTCCAGCACATATTGCGGAAAAATGCCAAACATTTTCTGCGCCAGGTCATACTTCGGCACATCAAAATGATAGTACAGCCCGGCCAGCGCCGCCCAGCAGATGTGCATGGTGGAAAAGACGTGGGACTTTGTCCACTCCATAATGGCACAGATTTCCTGCCAGTAGTCCACATCCTCGAATTTCAGATGCTCCACCGGCGCGCCGGTGATAATACATCCATCATAGTATTGATCCTTGATTTCCGAAAATGTCCGATAAAATGTGGCCAGATGATTCTGCGATGTATTCTTGCTGATATGGCTGGACACATGCAGAAATTCGATGTCCACCTGGAGCGGTGTATTGCTGAGCAGTCGCAGGAACTGACATTCCGTTTCAATTTTTTTCGGCATCAGATTCAGCACCAGTACGCGAAGCGGACGAATATCCTGATGTGCAGCACGGTCGCTGTCCATGACGAAAATATTCTCCTGGGATAAAATATGATATGCCGGCAACTCCGGCGAAATACAAATCGGCATTGCCTGTTCCTCCTTTCAAAAAATGAACCACAGAGATACGCTGGTATCAATGCGTTTTTTTATCTGCGTCTGCCCTTTGCAGGGGCGGCTTCTGCGGTCCCCATAGCGTTGCGCAGCGCGCGAAGCTCTTCCGCAGTCAGATCCCGGTATGTACCCGGTTTCAGCATTCCCAGTTTCAACGGGCCAATGCTGATGCGGCGCAGACGTGCCACTTCCAGACCGACAGATTCACACATTCGCCGGATCTGCCGGTTTCTGCCCTCATGAATGGTCATAAGCAACACCACGCGCCCCGGTTCTTTGGTCTTTACCACAACAGTGGCCGGCTGTGTCATTTTTCCGTCCAGTTCGATGCCCTTGGACAGCGCAATCAGCTGTTCTTCGGTCACATCCGGCCGCACCGTAACCCGATAGGTCTTACTGATATGGCGGCTGGGGTGCATAATGCCGTTGGCAAAAGCACCGTCATTGGTCAGCAGCAGAAGCCCTTCGGAATCCTTGTCCAGCCGGCCTACCGGATATACCCGCTCTTCCACATCTTCCAGAAGATCCATAACGCAGCGACGATCCAGCTCGTCCGCAGTTGTGGTAACATACCCTCTCGGCTTGTACAGCATCAGATAGCGATACTGCTTTTTCCGCGGAATATAGACGCGCTCTCCGCCTACTGTGATCAGATCGGTCGGCAGCGCCTTATCCCCCAGCTTTACCGGATGGCCGTTTACCTTAATTTTTCCGGAAGAGATCAGCGCCTCCGCCTGTCTTCTGGAACAATAGCCGGCATCTGCCAGCAGCTTTTGAATTCGTATTTTTTCCACGTCTTACTCCTTTTCCGCAATTGTATTTCTAAAACGTGCCGCCAAAACTGCAAGATGAACTCGCAGCTCCGGAAACACACGTCACTTTTTCAGGCGCTTCTCAGGAAAAAAGCATGTGCCACAGCCGTTGATGCCAGGCTGGTTTCTGCTCCGATACAGACTGCTCCGTTTGATAGGAAATGCTTTCGGCTGCATACAGCGCTCCGGTTGCGGCAATGCGTCCGTTTTCCTGACGCGCACACCAGGTGCCCACCTGCTGCCCGGCAGTGACCGGGGCATAGAGAAACGGCGCGGTTTCCATGACAAATTCCAGCTCCGGCATCGTGCCGCCACAAACACCGGCCACAAGCGGTGCTTCTGCCTGGACAGAAACGGAGGCCATTTCCTTTCCCCCGGCAACCGGAACTGTCCAGTTCTCCGGTACAGCGCATGCAACCGGCTCTACCATAGAAAAGCAGCTGTCATACAGCGCCAGGTGATCCTGCCAGTCATTGGGATCGTTCAGGGTGACACAAATCAGCGTAACCCCGTCCCGTACCGCGGCAGAAACCAGACAGCGGCCGGCCTCATCTGTAAATCCGGTTTTCACGCCAATGATGCTGTCATCCATAGAGAGCAGCTTGTTGGAATTGGAAAGCCAGCGGTCATAGGGCGGATTTCCAAAGGAAACCTGTGCCTTTTCCTGGCCGCAGATTTCCCGGAAGATTTCATTTTGCAGCGCCGCTGCTGTGAGAAGCGCCATATCATAGGCAGTTGTATAGTGGGCATCATCATGCAGCCCGGACGGTGTCACAAAATGCGTCTGCGTCATGCCCAGCTGTTCCGCCCTCTGGTTCATCTGCTGTGCAAAGGCGGCATAGCTTCCGGCCAGATCTACCGCGGCCGCACCGGCTGCGTCATTCCCGGACGGCAGCAGCATGCCATAGCACAGCGCCCGTTTGGTTACCCGGTCGCCTTCCACCAATCCCATAGAAGAGCCTTCTACATGAATGGCATCCGAATCTACCGAAAACTCCCGGTCCAGATCACCGCTTTCCAGGCAGAGCAGGGCTGTCATAATTTTCGTTGTGCTGGCCATAGGGCGTTCTTCCCGTGCATTTTTTTCGTAGAGCACTGCCCCGGTTACGGCTTCCATTACCACACAGGAAGCCGCAGAAACCGAAACAGAGGATTCTGCGGCAGCCTTTTCCAGCGGAACGCCTCCCAACAGCAAAACACCAGCTGTCAGAATGCCCACCCATTTTTTGATTCGTTGTACCATATCTGTTCCGCCCTTCTGTCAAAAGCGGTTTCCTTTTTTGGAAACCTGCTTTTTGAATTGCGGCTCTCTGTCAAAAAGAGAACACACTCCAGAGTATGCGGCATCAAATCCTGTTATGCTTCTTCTGTTTCAGCCTTTTCCTTATTTTTCGAATTCGGCTTCCGAATCAGGCTGCTGATGCGGTCCACCACTTCCGGCACGGAACGAATGGCACTGCTCAGGGCATCGCTGCCTTCATCCATCTGAAGCAGGCGCACGCCGTCTTCCTGTACTACCAGGAATGCAACCGGCTGAATGGAAACGCCGGCACCGGCACCGCCGCCGAACAAATCCTTGGGATTGGCCTTTGCCGGCAGATCCGAGCCGCCGGAAGCGAATCCGTAGGACACCTTGGAAACCGGGATGATGGTTACCTGATCGGATACGGTAATGGGATCTCCGATGATGGTTTGTACATCTACCATATCTCGTATTTTTTCCATGGTAACGCCCATTAAATCTGAAATCTGATGTTTATCCTGCACAGCTTTTTCCCTCCTGTAATGTGAAACGCAAATTTTCGTAGCGTGTTTTTCCTATCTTCTGCTGCCGGCTGAAACTGCTTCTGACGCGGCATTCTGCTTTTGCATGGGCGGTTCTTCCTTGGCGTGCCCGGACTGCGGCTTTTTGCCGCCGGAAAGTAACCCCAGGACAACACTGCACGCAGCCGCCAGCACCGCCAGCAGACAAGCACAGAGCTTTCCTCGAACAATCCAGTTTGTCTTTTCTGTTCCGAATGCGCAGCGAATCTGCACCTGCTCGACAGAGACGCGCATCATGCTTTGCAGCAGTCCCAGAGCAGTATATACCGCCGCATTTGCTGCGCCGTATGCCTGGGCACAGGCGCTGGCATCAAACCGCCCCACCTGCACGCCGATTGTCAGCTTTCGGATAGAGATGCCCTTCCAGAGCAGACGCAGCGCCTTTGGCACACGCCGTATCAGACTCCAGTACATATCCCAGCTGCGGCGCATCTTTTCTTTGGCATCTTCCGGTTTTTCCGGCTTCTTTTTTCGTTTTTTCTTCGGCTTTGCTTGTTCCTGCGGCTTTTTTTTCCGCTGGAACAAGCCAGTGCCAGTACTGCACAGCAGAGGAATGCCAAGCCACGAGACTTTCCACATAAAAATGTCTCTGAAATCATCGTAGTTGACGCTAAAAACCACTGGTGTCAGCAAAATCAGCAGAAAAAGCAGCAGGACGCCGCCGGCAATGCACCATCCGATCATGCCAAAGCGCCTCTTTCTTTCATTTTTCGCATCTGTTTCCGATTCGGACTGCAAAGCAGATGTGCCGAACCTGTACACATCCAGGTAAATTTTTAGGTTTCCTGAATCATTTCAGAATCTTCCGCATCTGTTTCCGATTTATCCTGTACACCCTCTGCCAGCATGGGGAGCGGCGGCAGATCGTCCAGTGTACGCAAGCCAAAGCACCGCAGAAAATGGGGCGTAGTCGCATAGGCAATGGGCTTTCCCGGCACATCCAGCCGGCCGGCTTCCGTCAGCAGTTCCTTTTCCACCAGGGTGTTTACCACCGAGCCGCTGTCTACGCCGCGCACATGTTCCACAAAGCTCTTGCTCACCGGCTGATTATAGGCAACGATGGTGAGTACTTCCATGGCCGCCGGAGAGAGGGGGGCATTTTTTTTGGTCTCTATGGCGCGCTGTATCGCCGGCGCAAATTCCGGACGCGTACACATCTGCCAGCTGTCCCCCAGCTGTACCACAGAGACGGCGCTTTTCTGCTCTGCATATTCTGCCGCAAGCCGCCTTAGCGCCGTCAGAACGGCATCCTCCCCTGCTTCGCAGGCACCGGCCAGACGCGTGACTGAAATCGGCTCACCGCTGGCAAACAGAACTGCCTCCACCATGTGGTACAGTTCCGGTTTGGTGCGTTCTTCCATGAGTATCCCCCTTTTCCTGTAATCTTATACGATCCTGCACATTTTTTCTTGTCTCAAAAGGACAGCCGCAGATCTTACTGCGGTATCAAGTCCAGATCTTCGGCATCCGGCAGTTCCTCTGCCGCTTCTTCGGAAGCGGCACTGCTTTTCCGGGAAACCTTTTTCCGATCCGTTCGCAGGTATAAATAGGTACCGTCCTCGCTGATGCCGATTCTGCCGTGCTTGGTGAGTTCCAGCACCGCCAGAAACAGAGCCACGCGCGCAGAGCGCTCCCGTACATCTGCATACAGCTCTCCGAAGTACACATGGGCATTGTGATACACCTTTCGCATCAGATATACCACCTTTGACAAAACGGACACCACCGGGCGGCTCACAACACGCTGGAGCCTGTCCTTGGAGTTGTCCTCCGGCGTAAACCGCTTTTGTCCCATGGCAATCCAGGTTTCCAGCAAAACAGCAGGAGCATGGCTTCCGGCATACACCGGGGAAACCTCCAGCTTCACTGGCTCCCGCACAAAAACCTGTCCGCCTCTATAACGCTCTTTTAATAGTGCTGCCGCCTGTTTGCACAGTGCATACTCAATCAGCGCACCCTGAAGTGCCTGCTTTTCCTTCTGGGCTTCTTCCGGACGAGGCAGCAGAGAGGCCGTCTTGATATAGATAAGCCTTGCCGCCATTTCCAGGAACTCCCCTGCCAGTTCCAGATCCTGTTCCCGGCACTGATCCAGATAGGCCAGGTACTGTTCCAGCAGGCTGGAAATTTCAATATCATAGATATTCAGCTTGTGCTTCGTGATCAGGTTCAGCAGAAGGTCCATAGGGCCTTCAAATACTTCCAGCTTAAATGAAATCTTCTGCATATGACTACAGTACCATCTGAATGAGCGTTCCGATCCAGTTTGTGATCAGGATAAAGAACTTCATAATCCAGCCGGAGATCCAGCTCAGCGGTGTGCTCAGGATTCCGATCAGAATCAGAATCCACAGGAGAATGGAAAGCATCTGCTGCCGCTGCTGCATCCACATGGACTGCCGGTACGGCAGGAGCATCATAAGCACCTTAGAGCCATCCAGCGGCGGAATGGGAATCAGGTTAAAGACTGCCAGAGAAATATTGATAGAGACAAATCCCTGCAAGAAATAATAGATGCCATACAGGACAACATTATCCAGGTGCTGGTTCAGGAACGGAACCTCTACCTGCAATAAAATGATACCCACCAGCGCTGCCAGAAGATTGGACAACGGCCCGGCAAGAGAAGTCCAGATAACACCCTTGCGCGGATTGCGCATTCGGGCAGGATTGATCGGCACTGGTTTTGCCCAGCCGAATCCGGTAAACAACAACAGCACAGAGCCAAACGGATCCAGGTGCGCAATCGGGTTAACGGTCAGACGGCCGGCAGCTTCTGCGGTGTCATCGCCGAATTTCCGCGCCACCCAGCCGTGCGCGAATTCATGCAGCGGCAGAATCAGCAGCACAATGACAACGCGAGCCAGAATGACATAACGGTTTATGTGAAACAGATTGCTGAAAAAATTCATATTGCGTGATTCCCTTTCTGCGAAATATTTCGCTTTCCGTTTTTGATGTATTACACTATATTATACATGATCCTGCATGGAATTTCAAGTCTATTTTTGCAGAAAGCTTTTTCCAGATTGCCCGAGTTTTTTTAAAAAAGCGCCGTTTCCGTCTGGAACGCATTCCAAAGTCCGCACACTTTTAAAGTAAAGCTTCGACAGATTATATTCAGAGCATAGATTTTCCTAATTTTATTATGATTTTTATGTTCAAACATAACATTTGAAAAAAACAGAGAAAAGTCTTGCTTTTTCTTTTGAAATCTGATAAAATAGATATGTTAGTTTGTAACCTGCAATACGAAAGCAGTGTTGCATGCAAGCTCGTGTAAGGAGGTGCAGTAGGATGGCTAAATGTGAAATTTGCGGAAAGGGTGTTACCTTCGGTATTAAGGTTTCTCACTCCCACAGACGCTCGAACAGAACATGGAAGCCGAACGTAAAGCGTGTAAAAGCGATTGTGAAGGGAACTCCTTGTCATATGTACGTTTGCTCCAGATGCCTGCGCTCCGGCAAAGTAGATCGTGCGTAAGGTCTTCTGTTACAATTGAAACATGGAAACCGCCAGGGAAAACGATGTATTTTTCGTTTCACCTGGTTTTTTCTTTGCTTTTTTCCAATGCGTCAAATCCGCATTTCGAAGTTTTCGTTTTTTTGTACAATTTCGCTTGCTTTTTTTTACGAAGTATGGTATACTAACCATATGCCTGTAAATTATCTGCGCCGTTTTTGAGCACGCAGCCACATTTTCGGGTGGAGCGCCCGGTTTTATACAAAAGGCGCTTATCGCACAGAGGATACGCACCGCCGGCCAGATTATTGCCGCAGTGCCCTATAAAAACCGGTTTGTGCAGAAACGCCTGCGCTGTCCCGGTTTGAATTTTTAAGATGAGGTGAACCAAATTGTCACAACTGAAAAAACCCACAATCAAAAACCCCGATCTGGTTGCCGCAATGGCGGATTTCAAGCAAAATCAGAACAAACAGACTGAAGCAGAAATGCTGAAACAGATTCAGGCCGCTTCTTTCATTGCGCCGATTACACTGCGTTCTTCCCTGGAAGATGTAGAGCCGGATGAAAACGGTCAGCGCCAGCTTCAGGCATCCCTGATGGCGGTTTCCAATAAAAATGGTACCAAGCTGTTCCCGGCCTTCACTGACTGGCTGGAATTCCTGAAATGGAAAAACGATCCCGAAGCAGAGACCATGATCATCACCTTTGATCAGTACTGCGACATCATGCTCAAGCAGAATATCGATATCAGCGGTATTGTCATCAACCCGGCAGAAACCAGCATCGTGGTTCAGAAGGGCAAGATGGCTGAACTCAAGGGCGTAGAGCTTCCGAAAGCACCGGCAGCAACACACACCATCACTGCGATGTTCGGCACAGAAAAGATCACCAACTCCGATGTGATCATTGCAGCCAGCAAGCTGCGCACGGAAAAGACCCCGGAAGCACAGAATGCACTCTTTGACGCGCTGCGGAAGGGTCGATTCGTGGCTCCGGCACTGATGGAAGATCTGCCCAAAACAGTAAAGGCCGGCGACAAGGTCACTGCAAAAGCAGAGTTCATCATGGTAAACCACGACGACCAGAAGTTCTTGCCGCTCTTCACCAGCCTGCCGGAACTGCAAAAGTGGAGCGCTATCCCCTCCTGCAAGGCGGTTCCGATGTCGCTGTCACAGTACATCGCAATGCTGAACGATCCGAAGAATACGGCTGCCGGCATTGTAATTGACCCATTCACCATCGGGCTGGCTTTCTCCAAGGAACAGGCAATGGCAATTCAGCCTCGTCTGGAACTCCAGGATCTGAAAGTAATCCCCATGGACATGCTGAACGAACTGAAAGAACATATGCAGGGTGTGGATACCATCCGGAAGGCATATCTCACTGGTGTTAAGGCAAACGGCACTGACGGTTATCTGATTCTGCTGGATCTGGATGATTCCGTAAAGGATATCCGTACTGTTTCCGATGATATCGCCACGATTGCAAAGAAATACGGTGCCTGCGCAGTTGCCCCGGCACAGTCTCCCATGGGACAAAAGGCAATTGAAGGCAAAGCTCCGTTCTACGAAGCATAAATTACAGCACAGACAATTGATTGTATCGAAAAAGCCACTGAAAATAATTCAGTGGCTTTCTTTTTATATTAGAAAAACAAATCGTTTACGCTTCTTCTCCCGAAGTCGCGGCCTCCCGCAGTGCGCCGAACGCCGGTTTCAGCTTATGATACATCTGCTTCACCTGTTTTCCGTCATGGTAGTACCGAGACAACAGGTTATTCAGCGTCAGCAGATCCTCTGAGGCCATCAGCATGGCACAAATCCGGTTTACCATCTGGGCATCCTCAGTTTCCAGCAGCTGCTGTACCCGGAGCTGGAGCATCTTGGGAAAGACAGCCGCAGATGTGTTTTTATGATTCTTTTTCGTCTGCTTTTTCCCGGTGGATTCAGAATCTTCTTCCAGCGGCTCTGCTGCCGAAGATTCCACCGCTTCCAGCAGCTGTTCCGGGCGAATCGCCTCTACGCCATGCAGTGCGTCTTCAATAGTGGCACAGATTGCAAGAGAAACGTCCCCCTCCTGCAAATACTGCTTGAAAAATGACAGGTTCAGATCGAAGTCTGTGTCCTTGCTAATAATGTAGAGCGGCTCGTGTGGACAGCGCCCGATTAAATAGCCCATATACATGGAAAGCTGTAAGTCCAGCGCATTTTTTACCGTATTCTTTCGGGTGGAAAGGGCTGTCACCTCCATCAGGCGCAAAGATGCCTTACAGGAAATCAAACGCCGGTGCAGCTCAAACGTCAGACCACAGCGATTTTGAGTATAGAAAATCACCACTTCGTCCTGCTTAGCCAAGGACTCCAGTCCTTCCAGCCCCTCGATATAGACATTTTCATAATCGACCAGGTAAATTGCCATTTTGGTTCTCCATTTCTGTTTGACTTGTATCTACGCTGCTGCAAATCAGATTCATAAAAACAAAATGCACATATTCCATGTGCATATTACTTCAAATAGATATAAAAAAAGAGAACGCCAACTTGCGTTCTCGACTTTTGGAGGCGCCATCCAGATTTGAACTGGAGATCAAGGTGTTGCAGACCTTTGCCTTACCACTTGGCTATAGCGCCATTGGAGCGGATTACGAGGCTCGAACTCGCTACCTCCACCTTGGCAAGGTGGCGCTCTACCAGATGAGCTAAATCCGCATTTTGTGTACCTCAAGAACATTTCTGTTCCGCTTGTCAAAGCGTACACACAAAGAGCAATGCTCTCTCCCACTTCGGGAACAACGCTTCACCAGAAGCATGGCGATCTGGATGGGATTCGAACCCACGACCTCTGCCGTGACAGGGCAGCGTTCTAACCAACTGAACTACCAGACCACATGGTGGAAACTATAGGGCTCGAACCTATGACCCTCTGCTTGTAAGGCAGATGCTCTCCCAGCTGAGCTAAGCTTCCATTCCATTTTATCGCCGCATCACTCACAGCGACAAGTAATATTATACACCATCCAGGGCAATTTGTCAAGGGTTTTTTCAAAAAAATTTTTTCGCTTTAAAATCAGAAAAATCGCCGAAAATGCGTTACTTTTCCGTTCCGCCTTAGTAGTTCACAAAAGATTAACATTTAAATTCGCAAAAAAGCACCTGCATTTTGCAATGCAGGCATCTCTTGTTTTCGATAACAGATTCTTACATACCAGTGATGTTGAAGGTTACTTCAACTGTCTTCCAATCGCCGATTGCGCTGGGATCCAGGATGGTTGCAGAATAAGCAGACTTGTCTGCCAGATCAGAAATGTTGCCCTCTGCACTTCTTGCATCTGCGATCTTGTCATCCGAAACCCACCGGTTATAGATGTTGGAACGGATGTTGTTATGCTTTTCACCGTTGATTTCAGTTTCTTCGGTGTTGGTGTAGCTCTTCTTGGTCAGCGGAATCTCAGTGCCGTCAATCTTAACGGAAGTCACTTCGATTACAGCGTTCGGTGTTGCTGTTGCGCCGTCCATGATCTGTACTGCCATAAATGCAGTACCACTTGCTACCAGGTCGCCGTTTACATCGCCGGTTGTATTAAAACGTGCTGCATCGGTGTCGCAGGTAACGCTGACAGTGTACTCACCGTTTCCGGTAATCGGTACAACGCCTGCGTCATAGCACAGATAATCCGAGTCACTGCCGGTGTACTGGAGCCGCCACTGGCTGTCTACCATACTCAGATAAGCTTCGCCGGACTTTACTGCAACTGCTTCTTCAAAATCTCCCTGGGGAACCTGCTGCGGTGTGCTCTCTGCGTCAGATGCTTCATCCGATGTTTCGCTGGATTCTGCCTTGGAAGAAGATTCCTTGCTGCCGTCTTCGCTGTCGCCGCAGGCAGTAAATGCTGCACTCATCATCATTGCGGCAAGCAGGAATGCCAGAACCTTTTTGGTCTTTGCCATCATATTTTCCTCATTTCTAAAAAGTTCAAAGCCGTTTTTGGCTCCCTTCCCCTGATAAAGCAGACTTTTTCACTGACATCAGATACCAAAAACCCATTTTAGTATTCAGTATAATGATACTAGATTCTCGTCCCGGATGCAAGATGCATTTTGCACAAAATCGAAGTCTAAAACTTGTCTCGCTTTTGCATCTTCCCACAAATACAGCCCACATTTTCTGCATGGCTTCGCAGATTTTGTCATATTTCTGTGCGATTTACCGAATACCGCTCCGCTCGCAGAAAACCGGAAATGCGCCTGCATCAGCTCAGCGCGTCTTCCAGTTCAATCATTTTTTCCATAGTTTCATCCATTGCCACCCGGAGTTCCTCCATGCGTGCGCATTTTTCCTGCATCAGCTGATAGTCACTGCATACCGCTTCATCCGCCAGTTCTGCGGTCAGCTGATCCAGCTCCTCCTGCATCCGATCCAGATTCTGTTCCAGGCTGCGCAAATCCGCCCGGAATTTCGCCTGCTGAGAACGCTGCTTTTTAGAGCGGTAGGCTGGTTTTTCTCCCTTTGGCAGCCGCGGCTCCTGCGTTTCGGCTGCGGCAGCGGCTTCTGCTGCACTGGCCTTTTGCTGCGCATCCCGCCATGCAGAAAAACCACCCTGATAAACAAAAGCGCCATCTGCTTTCAGTTCCAGGATATGATCTGCCACCCGATCCAAAAGATAGCGGTCATGGGAAACAAAGAGAATTGTACCGCCAAAGGTTTCCATTGCATCTTCGATGACTTCCTTCATGGCGATGTCCAGATGGTTGGTCGGTTCGTCTAAGATCAGAACATTTCCGTGTTCCAGCATCATCACCGCAAAGCAGACCTTGGCGCGTTCGCCGCCGCTGAGCACCCCTACCGGTTTGAACACATTTTCCCCAGTCAGACGCACCTGCCCCAGAAGCTTCCGGACCTCCAGATCTGTCCAGGACGGCACACGGTCATGAATTTCCTGCATAACCGATTTTGCAGGATGCAGATTGGTACTTTCCTGTTCAAAATAGGAAATCTTCACGTTGCTGGTCCAGCGCACTTTTCCCAGATGGGGCAGCTTTCCCTGAATAATTTTCAGCAATGTGGATTTACCGATACCATTTTCGCCGATAATGCCCCATTTTTCACCCCGGCGCACTTCAAACGACAGCTCCGGCAGCAGCGTTTTCCGCGCCGTGCCTTCCCCCACAGAAATATCAATTCCCTGTACCTTCAGTAGTTCCACCGGCGGATCTGCCTCATAGGTAAACTGAATCCGTGCCTGTTTCTGCGCTGCCGGCGGTTTCTCGATTCGTTCCATTTTCTCCAGCTGCTTTACCCGGCTCTGGGCGCTCTTTGCCGTAGAAGCCCGTGTCAGATTTCGTGCTACATAGTCTTCCAGCTTGGCGATTTCCTTTTGCTGCATTTCGTATTCTTTCCATTGCCGCGCCACTGCTGCTTCTTTCAGCTGTGTAAAGGCGGTGTAGTTTCCCTTATACCGTGTCAGCTTTCCCCGTTCGATTTCACAGACGCTGGTACACAGCCGATCTAGGAAGTAGCGGTCATGGGAAACCAGCAGCAATGCACCCTTATAGTCTTTTAAATAGTCCTCCAGCCACATTACCGTCTGGAAGTCCAGGTGATTGGTCGGCTCGTCCAGAATCAACAGGTTCGGCGCTTCCAGCAGGAGCTGCGCAATGGCAAGCCGTGTTTTCTCGCCGCCGCTGAATCCGGAGATCACCCGATCATATGTATCCGGCGCAAAACCCATACCATTGAGTACCGTGCGGATTTTCACATCGATCTGATAACCGTCATTGTCCTCAAACCAGGTTTGCAGACGGTGATACTCTTCCGCACCGGAAAGGTCTCCCTCCTGCATGGCAGCTTCCAGCTGGTGCATCCGCTCCTGTGTCTCCAGCAGCGGCCGGAACACGCTGCGCATCTCTTCCCACACGGTGCTATCCTTTTCCAAGCCGCCCATCTGTTCCAGATAGCCGATGGTTGTCTTTCCGGAAACGGCGACCTCACCATCCCCTTCCACAATATGATCCGGCAGCTCCTGACCGGTCAGAATTCGCAGCAGCGTAGATTTTCCGCAGCCGTTTACCCCCACCAGGCCGATCCGATCCTGATCTTCCACCGTCAGTGACACATGAGACAGCACTTGATTTCCATGATAAAATTTATTGATATCGTTTAAGCGAAGCAGCATAGCATTCGTTCTCCTTCTCGCCGACAGTTCTTTTTCTGCCGGTATCCATAATGTACTTTTTATTGTAGCATATTCTGCGTCAAAAAACAACTGCTTTTTCTGCAGCATCTGCATGCCGCCTTGACAATTCTTTCAGAATCTCCTATACTATAAAAAGCGTACACAGGAGGGATTGCAATGAAATGGAAATCATTCTGGGGCCACTTCTGCACCATTACACAGCATCGGCATATGGTCATTCGCCACTGCAAGAAGGCTGGCATTCTCTGGCAGGGACTGCGCCACGATCTGTCCAAGTACAGTCCCACAGAATTCTGGCAGGGTGTCCGCTATTATCAGGACGGCCGCCGCAGCCCGAACGAAGCGGAACGGGAAGACCTGGGCTACTCTCTGGCCTGGATGCATCACAAAGGACGCAACCGCCACCATTTTGAGTATTGGAATGACTACAACCCCAAAACGAAGCGCATGGAACCGGTGGAAATGCCGGTGCGGTTTCTGGCAGAGATGTTCTGTGACCGGGTTGCCGCCAGTAAAATTTATCTGAAGGAAAAGTATCTGCCGGATGAACCGCTGCATTACTTTCAAAACTCCACTGCGCAAAAACGAGGACTTCTCCATCCGTCGACTGCAAAAGCGCTGACAGATCTGCTGACAATTCTGGCAGAAGAGGGAGAAGATCGGGCTTTTTCTGTGCTCCGGCAAATGGTGAAATCCGATGCGCATAGCCGCAAATCCCGGTGATTTGTCATAAATTCCAAAAAGCAGGAGAAAATTACCGTATTTTTTGGTGTCGAAATGTACTGGAATTGTTTCAAGTTCATTGACAACACATGGAAAATATGATATAATCAAATAAAATTCGCAACACGCGAGAATTTAGGAGGAGAATGTATTTATGAATTGCAGCAAATGCGGAACACCGTTGAACGAAGGCGCAGCATTTTGTCCGAACTGCGGCGAAAAAGTAGCCGCTCCCACACCGAATCCGACCCCTGCGCCGACTCCTGTCGATGCAGCAGCATCTGCACAGACAGCCGGTACAGCACCTACACCGGAAGCAAATCCCATCCCCACCGTAAATCCGGATCCCACTGCGACTGCTCCGGCACCGCAGAAGAAGCAGCTGCTGATCGCCGGCGGCGCAATTCTGGTGGCTCTGGTCGTTGTTATTGTACTGATTTCATGCATCTTTGGCGGAACCAGTGCCAAGGGCGCTATCAAAAATTACTACAACGCAGTGGAAAATGCAAACGCTTCCAAAATTATCAAATGCGTTCCGAAGGATATACTGAATGCAATGATGGATGAAGAAGACATGAGCAAAAAAGAAGTCAAGGAAGCCGTTCAGGATTACATCGATGACATGTATGACGATCATGAATTTGACTACATCAAGGTAACATTCAAGGATAAGGAAAACCTGGATAAAGACGATATTGACGATGACCTGGATTTTGAATCCATGTTTGATGACAGTGATGACTTCAAAAAGATCAAAAAGGCAGTAAAGTATGATGTCAAAATTAAGGTTTCCACAGATGACGGCGACAATGTCGATACAACAACGGAAGAACATTACGTATACAAATACGGAAATTCCTGGTACATTGCAGACGCTGTTAGCTTTGTTGCATTGGCAATCTACAGTTATTAAAATGCAGTTTTCCAGATAAAAACGAAAACAGGCTGTCCCGAAAGCATTTAACTTTCAGGGCGGCCTGTTTTGCTCCGCCGTATGAATTCCACTATCCTCCAAAAACAAAAAAACCTCCGCACATTTCTGTACGAAGGAATTTTTAAAACGATCGTGGAGCGAGCGACGAGAATCGAACTCGCAACCTCAGCTTGGGAAGCTGATGTTTTGCCACTAAACTACGCTCGCAGCCATTCCGGAGCAATCGTTCTTCCGGAATCAATTTCTGGAGCTGGAAACGTGACTTGAACACGCGACCTGCGCATTACGAATGCGCTGCTCTACCAACTGAGCTATTCCAGCATCAAAACACCTGCCATGCCGCAGGGAAAAGATACTATTATATTATAGCATACTTTTGCAGTTTGTCAAGTACTTTCAAAAAAATTATTGAAAATCTCAAAAATAGGATTGAAATTAAAAAACAAGTATGGTATAATAAAAGCGTGGAAAATCAAAGCACAGCTTCGGCACAGCCTGCCGCGCGCCTGTATTTTTTATCTGTACAGCGCTGATTTCTCCGCTTTATCTCCTGCAAACGTGGATTCTTTCATATTTTCATATTTTTTTGGAAAATTTCAAAAAAAGAATTGAAATTCCAAAAGAGATATGCTATAATATTGTTTATCTAAAAATTTTTTCGTGTAAAAGGAAGGAAGCATCATGAAAAAGAAAACGAAATCGATTCTCGCAGTTGTTCTGGCGATTCTTCTCATAATTGTAGTCGCAATCACGCTGACCACAAACATTCTTTTCTCTCGTAAAGATACGCCAAAAATCTTTGGCCATTACATCTATCTGATGCAAACGGATGTCATGGAGGCAGGAAGCGATGTTGGCATTGCTACCAGCAATACCGATGCAAATGCTGCCGCTTCCATTCATCAGCACACCGCCGTCATTGCAAAAGCATACAGCGAAGCAGATCCCATTGCAAAAAACAATGCTGTGCTCTGCGTTCTGGCTGCGGATGATACTTCCACCGATGCAGACTCTGATCGTGTTGCAGTCCGCCGGATTTACAGCATTGATCAGGATGAAACTGGCATGCTGAAATATTATCCCACTACTATGCAGGCTGACAGCATAGGCACAGAACCGCCGGTCACAGTAGACAGCATTCTGGGAAAATGCGCTTATGAAAGTGGCGAGCTTTATACCTATATCACATTTGCAACTAGTGTACCGGGTATTCTAACGCTGCTGGTTCTCCCCAGCGTAATCCTGGTAATTATGCTGATCGTTGCTATTGTCCGCGCAAACGGCAAGCACGATGATGAATATGCGTTTGAAGAAAACTATGACGAAGTATTCAGCGAAGATTCTTATGATGCCGACAATGGCTATGAAGATGAAGAGTTGGGCGGACGTTCTCCTCTGTACCGTTCTTCTGGCAATACTGGAAAGTCTGCTTCCTTCGAGCAGAAGCGCTCTTCTATTGCACAGAACTTTGAGCGAAAGGCCGTCAACCCCAATTCTCCATATCAGAAGGCACGTACCATGCAGTTTAAGGCACAGCACGATGTTCCGATTTACACCAATCCGGAGGATCAGCTGCCCATTGGTTCCAACAACACAGATACCTATGAAGGCGCACACAGCGGTTCCATTTCCAATACTGCATCCTTCGGCAGCATCCACAGAACTGCACCGATCAGCAACTTTGGCTCCGGCCCTATTGCTTCTCATGCATCAGATGCGCCAGTAGCCCCAGAAACACCGGCCTATCGCGGCAGCCACGAAGCAAGCTCTCCGGAAGAGGCAAGAAATCTGGGCAGCAACCGCTTTACCAGCAATGCAGCCCGTCCGGAAACAGACACTACAAATTCTGCTGCATCTGCTCCGGCCGCAGCACCGGCTTCCAAACCGGCAGCAAAACCGACTGGCGACAAGTATGCAACTGCTTCTGTCGATGAACTGCTTGCAATGATCGAAGGCGAAAAACACAAGCTGGATCAGTAAGATATCTTCACTATCCACCTTTCATGAAAATCCCCTGGCTGACGCGCTGTGTTGCCGGGGGATTTTCCTTTTGCCAAATATGCCAGAGACGAACCACATCATAAAAAAGGTGTGCCGCATTTTTCAGCAGCACACCCTTTTATTTTTATATTTTCGATTCTGTTACATATCCTGAACCAACTGATTCAGCGCACTGAGAAATGCGGAAATCGAAGAATTGATAATATCCGAATGTACGCCCACGCCCCAATAGGACTTTTCATTCTTCACCAGTTCTACATAAGAGACTGCCTGCGAATTGGAACGAACCTCCAGCGCATGCTCGGTGTAGGTCATCAAGGTAAAGTCCATGTTCAAATACTTTTTCACAGCGTTGGAAACTGCATCCAGACGGCCGTTTCCTTCCATGCGTACTGTTTCTGCCTTACCCTGATACTGAATGGTAACGGCTGCTTCGATCGCATCGCCACCCTTCTGTACATAGTGAATCTCCGGGAAGGAAATCGGTGTTTCCAGATTGATATAGTGATCCTTGAAAATCTGGAATACTTCCTCCGGCAGGAGTTCCTTGTGGGCGTGGTCAGAAATACCCTTTACCAGATAGCCGAAGGATTCCCGCATCTTCATCGGAATCTGATAGCCGTACTTCGTTTCCATCAGGTAGCTTACGCCGCCCTTTCCGGACTGGCTGTTAATGCGGATGACATCTGCCTCATATACACGGCCTACATCCTCCGGATTGATCGGCAGATACGGTACGTTCCAGTGCTTGCAGTCATGCGCTTCTCTCCAGTGCATGCCCTTTGCAATTGCATCCTGGTGAGAGCCGCTGAATGCAGCAAATACCAGCTGACCGCTGTACGGTGAACGCTCGTAAACGCGCATCCGTGTCACACGCTCATATACTTCCACCAATTCCGGCATGTTGGAGAAATCCAGCTCCGGATCTACGCCCTGTGAATACATATTCAGCGCCAATGTAATGATGTCTACATTACCGGTACGCTCTCCGTTGCCGAACAGCGTTCCCTCAATTCGGTCACCGCCGGCAAGCAGGCCAAGCTCACTGTCTGCCACAGCGCATCCCCGGTCATTGTGCGGATGCAGGGAAATGTACACGTTTTCCCGCTTATAGAGATTGTCGCTCATGTACTCAACCTGATTTGCATAGACATGGGGCATGGAATGCGAAACTGTAACCGGCAGATTGATGATCACCTTATCATCCGGTGTCGGATCCCAGATTTTCAGCACGGCATTGCAGATTTCCAGTGCAAATTCCGGCTCAGTTCCGGTAAAGCTTTCCGGAGAATATTCAAACCGGAAATGTCCCTCTGTCTGTTCCCGATACTTTTTGCAAAGCTCTGCGCCAAATTCCGCAAGCTTTATGATCTCTTCCTTGCTCTTTTTAAACACCTGTTCCCGCTGTGCAACAGATGTGGAATTGTACAGATGTACAATGGCATGCTTGGCACCCTTTAATGCCTCAAAGGTTTTGGCAATAATGTGTTCCCGCGCCTGTGTCAGTACCTGAATGGTGACATCATCCGGAATCATATCGTTGTCAATCAAAGTACGGCAGAATTCATATTCAGTTTCAGACGCAGCCGGAAAGCCGATTTCGATTTCCTTGAATCCAATTTTCACCAGATACTGGAAAAATTCCAGTTTTTCTTCCAGACTCATCGGTGTAATCAGTGCCTGGTTGCCGTCACGCAGATCCACGCTGCACCAGATCGGCGGCTTTTCAATCATGGTTTTTTGTGCCCATCGCATCGGCGGATTCTTTACCGGAAAGAACTGGGGAGCATACTGTTCAACATTTTTCATAACATACATTCCTTTCTGTTCGGTGTGTGACCTGCGGTCTCTTCTGTCAACAAAAAAAGCCCCTTTCATACAGCCATCCGGCATGTATAAAAGAGACGAAGATCCATTTTCTCCGTGGTACCACTCTTTTTGACGCAGCACGTGCGCCCGCTCATCACATCTGACAATGTGCACTCTGATAACGGGGAGTATCCGGCACAGCCTACTGACACCAAAATGTGCGTTCCGCCTGCGGCTCAGGGACCAGTTATCCTGAACGCTCTGCTGCCGGCTCACACCTTCCGCCGGCTCTCTGCAATGCAGGAGCACCCTCTTCTCTTCCCTTCTGCGCCTTTTTCATGATACGCCAGTACATTTCATACTGTTTCTTTCATTATAGCAATCCCCTTGTGATTTGTCAAGCTTTTTTCCAAAAATTCTTTCGATTCCAATGAAAAATAACGGCTTTAAAGCAGAAATCATATAATTATTGAACAAAAAGCATCTGAAATGTAAAAAGCGAAGAAAGGTGCTTGCAATTGAGAATATGAAGTGCTATACTAAACACAAGAGAACAGCAATGGCGTGCAGCAATGCCGCCTGCGGAAAACGGCAAAATTCTTTGGAAAGGATGTGCACAGCATGTACAGCGGTATGGCAGCACGAGTGATTATCGTGGAACTAGCAGCTCGAGTCATTTTGACCCGGAGCGGAATTCGTGCTGTACACACCGTGGTTCCAAAGAAAAATGCGAACGGCTGTTCTTTTGCCGCAACGCTTGCATGATGATTGGGATCCTTCGGTACAACAGCCGAAGGCTTTTTTTATACAGAAGAGGCGCTGTACAGAAACTGCGGCGCTCTGGCTGTAAGCATGCTGCACTGCGGCATACGTTTCGGGTCTGCTTTGACGCATCCTGCCAATCCAATTTGTTTTTATTTTTCAAATCTACATAAAAGGTGAAAGTACATGAAATTAAAAGGCGCACAAATCATTGTAGAAACGCTCATTGAACAAGGCGCAACTACAGTATTCGGCTATCCGGGCGGACAGGTCATTGATATTTACGATGCCCTGTACCTGGCACAGGATCGAATTCATCACATTATTACTGCACATGAACAGGGCGCAGCACATGCAGCAGACGGCTATGCCCGCGCAACAGGAAATGTAGGCGTTGTCATCGCCACCTCCGGCCCTGGTGCCACCAATCTGGTCACCGGTATCGCAACAGCATATCTGGATTCTGTTCCGCTGGTAGCAATCACCGGAAACGTGCCGAACTCTCTGATCGGCAGAGACAGCTTCCAGGAAGTAGATATCACCGGTGTTACCATGCCGATTACCAAGCACAATTTCCTGGTAAAGCATGTAGAAGATCTGGCAGACACCATCCGGGAAGCATTCCATATTGCAAAGTCCGGCAGACCCGGCCCGGTTCTGGTAGACATTCCGAAGGATGTGCAGAATGCACTGTATGAGTACACAGCACAGGCTCCGGTTGCAAAGGATGTAGTTCCTTCTCCGGACGCATGCGAAATCGAACAGGCTGTTGAAATGATTCTGGCTGCGAAAAAGCCGTATCTGTACATCGGCGGCGGTGCCATTACTGACAACGCCGGTGCAGAAGTTCTGGCACTGGCAGAAAAGATTGACGCACCGATCGGCTGCACCATGATGGGCATTTCCGCTGTTCCTACTTCTAATCCGCGCTGGCTGGGCATGGAGGGCATGCATGGTCACTATGCTTCTTCTATTGCACAGAATGAAGCAGATCTGATCATCACAGCCGGCTGCCGCTTCAGCGACAGAGGTACCGGCAATACTGCAAAGTATGCGAAAAATGCAAAGATCATTCACATCGACATTGACGCTTCTGAAATTCAGAAGAATATTACGGTAGAGCTGGGCATCGCCGGTTCCATGAAGGAAATCCTCGCAAAGCTGACAGAAAAGCTGCCCCAGCAGACACATCCGGAATGGATGGCACGGGTATCTGAGCTTCAGGAAAAAACCAAGGAGCTGGAAGCACAGAATCCGGAAGAGCTTACTCCGTTTACCGCAATTGATGCTATTGCCGCAGTGGCCGATAAGGACACCATCGTGGCAACCGATGTGGGACAGCATCAGATGTGGGTGGCACAGCACTATCCGTTTGAAACGCCCCGTACCTTTATCTCCAGCGGCGGTCTGGGCACCATGGGCTTTGGCCTGGGCGCAGCCATCGGCGCTGCAACTGCCACCGGCAAAAAGACGGTTCTGGTCACTGGTGACGGCAGCTTCGGCATGAATCTGAACGAACTGGCAACTGCCGTTTCCAATCAGACACCGGTCGTTGTCTTCATCATGAACAACGGCGTTCTGGGCATGGTGCGTCAGTGGCAGACCCTGTTCTTCGACAAGCACTATTCCAACACCACACTGGAGCGGAAAACCGACTTTGTCAAGCTGGCTGAGGCCTTTGGCATGCCGGGCTACCGCGCAATGAATATCACAGAACTGAAGGAGATTCTCCCGAAGGCATTTGCAGAAAACGGCCCGGTTCTCATCGACTGTGCCATTGACTGTGATGCATTTGTTCTGCCGATGCTTCCGCCCGGCGGCAGCATCGATGATATTATCGTCGATATTTCTGCAATGTAAAGGGGTGTGCTGTCATGGATAGAATTGAATACTTTGTAATCTCCGTTCTCGTTGCAAACCATTCCGGTGTGCTGTCCCGTGTTTCGGGCATGTTTACAAGACGAGGATTTAATATTGATACCCTGACCGTTGGTGAAACGGAATCTCCCGAATTTTCCCGCATTACCATTTCCACCCACTGCAACCGCGCAATCTGCAACCAGATTGTCAAGCAGCTGGAAAAAATGTACGATGTGAAAACCGTTAAAGTCATGGAACGGGATCAGACCGTTGTCCGGGAACTGCTCCTCATTAAGGTGTGCAATGTTCCGGAAAAGCGGCAGGATATCATGTCGGTGGTTGACGTTTTCCGCGCCAAAATCACAGACTATTCTCCGGAAGCACTGGTCATTGAAATCCGCGGTGTTTCCTCCAAAATCAACGCTTTTATTGAGCTGCTGGAACCGTACGGCATCATGGAAATGTGCCGCACCGGCCTGGTTGCTCTTGAAAGAGGCAGCGCATGCCTGAAAGATGCGTGAGCTGTCTATACCAATAACGGATCAGCAGACTGCACGGAAAATCGGCGGTACTGCGCCGGAAACAGGCAAAACTGCCGTTTCCGAAACCCAAATTTATTCAAAGGAGTCTTTCACAATG
>UMGJ01003802.1_pt1 | contig 54498 bp, 39 predicted proteins | sample 1965221 | NCBI WGS metagenome assembly UMGJ01 (sample SAMEA4836067, study PRJEB28245) | human gut metagenome | biome: gut microbiome; material: fecal sample | place: Denmark | collected 2008
TAACAAATGTTAATCCACCCCCCAAGAATTACAACTGAGCCAATATATTCTCTATATTTGTGTAGCATTTGCATTAAAAGAACATAGTATATCATGGAAAATGAAAAGAAATTAACCCGCTCTTCCAATCGAATGATTGCAGGTGTATGTGCCGGAATAGCCGAATATTTCGGATGGGATGCTACTTTATTGAGAATAGTATATATATTGGCTACATTCTTCACTGCTTTCGCCGGAGTGATTATATATATTATCTTGTGGATTGTCATGCCGGGAAGAAAACCTTCAGACGGATATGAAGACCGCATGAATCAACGCCTACATTGATATGAAAATCAAGAATATCGACCATATCGTCATACCGGTGTCCGATATAGATAAAAGCCTACATTTCTACACAGAAGTCCTGGGAATGGAAGCCGATACAAGCAACCAACGCTTTGCCGTCAAGTTCGGTAATCAGAAAATCAATCTTCACGTAGGAAAAGCACAGTTCCTTCCTGCTGCCAAGCATCCTGCTTTCGGAAGTGCGGACATCTGTCTACTGACAGAAGGAAACATAGAGGAAATAAAAGTCGAAGTAGAATCCAAAGGAATAGAAATAGAAGTCGGTATAGTCCAGCGTCGAGGTGCGCAGGGTGCCATCCGGAGTATTTATTTCAGAGATCCGGATGGTAATCTGATAGAAGTAAGTACATTAATATAATTCCAGCCCGAACTCATCTTTCAGTTGCATCAATGCCTGATTCTTTTGAGCCATCATCTGGAATTTCTCGACACGTCCCACAGGACGTACTGTTTCTGTTGCCTCACTTACCCGCACTGTCATCATCACTTTACTGTTCTTCAGTCTGCCGCGAAGATAATCCTGCAATTCGGGAATCAAAGCTGTAAAATCCTTTGCAGCAAACTCATTATCAACCACCACTTCAAAAGTAGTTGAGTTGTTAAGCAACGCCGGACGGAGCATCTGCATACGTTTTGCAAGAGCATCCTGTTCTTTCGGCAACTGGCCGGCATACTCCTGCCAATAATAATTCAAATCCCGGTCATTGAACATAAAATCCTCTTCCGGTTGTTGCACCTTAGGAACATAAGTTGTAGTCGCATTCTGCGATACTTGGTCACGCTGCGGATTCTTGATAGATACCCCCAAGCTGGACATCTTCATCACGGGAATTTTTCGTTCTTCCTTGGCAGTCTGAGCAACTCCCGCTCCTTGTGACGGAGCAGACGAAGCCGCACCAGGAGAAGCCGGTGCTCCCGGTTGCACAGCCGCAGAAGCCTGCGGATGCTGGGCAGTAGTGCCATTAGCAGCCTGTGTTGTAACTGAAGACGGAGACGAATGAACTGGAGCCTGCTGAACCTGAGTGGCAGAAGCTACCTGCGGCTGCTGTGCTGCGGCAGGCTGAGTGAATACGGGTTTTATAGTCTTCTTAGGGCCACGCCCACCACTCACGTCATCCCCCTCGGTGGTAAGCTGTGCAACCTGTATCAAGGTCAGTTCTACCAGCAAACGCTTATTTTTGCTGATGCGGTAATTCAAATCGCACTCATTACACAGCTTCATAGCCCGGTACAAGAAAGGTAACGGACATTTCTGCGCCTGTTCCTGATAACTTTGGCGTATGCTCGCTCCCACTTCCAGTAAAGGCAATGTCACCGGGTCTTTCCCGACCAACAAGTCACGGAAATGAGACGACAATCCGGTAATAAAGTGACTTCCGTCAAAACCTTTATTCAATATATCATTGAAAAGCAACAATGCGTCGCTCACCTTGTTTTCGAGGAAGCAATCCGTCAGACGGAAATAATATTCATAATCAAGTACGTTCAGATTATCAATCACACTCTTATAGGTGATATTTCCTCCGGTGAAACTAACCACCTGATCGAAGATAGACAATGCATCACGCATACCACCGTCCGCCTTCATGGCTATCACGTTCAGCGCTTCCGGCTCTGCCGTGATTCCTTCTTTCGAAGCAACATACGACAGATGATTCACCGTATCTTCCACGCTTATCCGGTTAAAGTCATAAATCTGACAACGTGAAAGAATGGTAGGAAGAATCTTATGCTTCTCCGTCGTAGCCAGAATAAAAATCGCATGACGGGGAGGTTCTTCCAGCGTTTTCAGGAACGCATTGAAAGCAGATGCCGAGAGCATGTGCACCTCGTCGATGATATATACCTTATACTTACCAATCTGTGGCGGGATACGCACTTGCTCCACCAACTGGCGAATGTCATCCACCGAGTTATTAGAAGCAGCATCGAGTTCGTGAATATTATATGACCGCTGTTCGTTGAAAGCTACACATGACTCACACTGATTGCAAGCCTCTCCGTCAGCGGTAGGCGTCATACAATTAATGGTTTTGGCAAAGATACGCGCGCAAGTCGTTTTTCCTACCCCGCGCGGTCCGCAAAACAAATAAGCATGAGCCAGTTTTTGGGTAGCAATTGCATTTTTCAGCGTAGTAGTCAACGCCCGCTGCCCCACCACCGATTCGAACGTGGACGGACGGTATTTACGGGCTGAAACAATATAGTTTTCCATATCCGGGATTCTCTCTGTTTTTGAAATTTCGCTTATTCTGCAAATGTACACAAAAAAAGTGATAAGTAATAAGGGATAAAGAGAGAAGTTTTGAAGCCGAAGCGATAAGTTTTTAAGTTATTAGTTTTATCTTTGCAGATATTAAAAGGAGAAATTATGGGTAAACTAATCAGTATCTGGAGTTTCATATGCAGACGCAAGTACCTCATTACGGTCGTTGCATTTGCTGTTATCATTGGCTTTCTGGACGAGAACAGCCTGGTTCGTCGTTTCGGATATGAACGGGAAATCAGCCAGTTGAAAGAAGAGATAGAAAAGTACCGGGCAGATTACGAAGAGAACACCAAACGTCTCAACGAAATAAGTACCAATCCGGACGCCATCGAACAGATCGCCCGTGAAAAGTATCTGATGAAGAAACCCAACGAAGATATTTACGTTTTTGAAGATTAAAGAATGAAACAATTAGTACCCGCCCTTTTCACCGCAGGCGCCATAATGGCTCTCACCGGAGCAGCTGTGTTTATTACCGGATGGATATACGCTCCTTACATATATACTGTTGGAGCCGGATGTATCGCATTGGCACAAGTGAACACACCCGTCAAAGGAAAGAGCAAAACATTGAAACGCCTGCGTGTTCAGCAGATATTCGGTGCACTGGCACTTATCCTGACCGGAGCCTTCATGTTTACCACACGAGGCAATGAATGGATTGCCTGCCTCACAGTTGCTGCCATCCTCGAACTTTACACCGCTTTCCGTATTCCACAGGAAGAAGAAAAAGAAAGGTCATAAAAAAGCCCGTTCATAGCTTTTCAGTCTTGAACAGGCATCACTTTTTTTAATTCGATAATGTTCCGTCCTTTTATAAAGAACGGAACAGTTTTATATCATTTATTTCTTCACAGGTGAATATCTTGCATTCAACCCGTCAACAATTTCTTTTGTAATATTGAAAGTGCTGTCAGCATAAAGCAGATTATCGAAACCAGTGTTGCTGAAGATCAGGCTATATCCGTGAGTCTTATTATATTCTTTCAGGAAAGCGTTGATAGAATCGCGGAACTGCAAGCTATTCTTGTTGTTCTCTTCCATCAAACCATTCTGAAGCTTGTTGCTCAACTCTTGCAAATCTTGTTCCAACTTCACCAGACGGTTGTACTCTTGCTGCGCTCTATCTTGTGACAGGAAAGCATTGTTTTCAACTTTCTTCTGAAAATCTTGCTTTTCCTTGTTCAAAGAGGTAGCCTTCTGATTCAATGTCATACGAACGTTTTCGCTCTTCTTTACCATCGCCTCATTCAAGTCAATACAGAAATTGTATTTGGCAAGCAGCGTATCTATTTCAACATAGGCAATTTTCATTCCTGACAGTTCGGCATTAGCCTGAGCCGGAGCATTGGTAGTTTGATTGTCAGTTTTGCCAGCACATTGTGAAAATAAAACGATAAACGCAAGAGCAGCCAAACCGTTCATGAGGTAGTTCATTCTATTCATAATTAATAAGTATTGTTTTTAATAAATTTAATTCATACTATCGTTCAAGGCTTTTTCCAACTCGTTAATAGAAAAACGCGGCTTCTTTTGTGCTTCGCGATCTTGCGACTGTGCGCATCCGATTCCTTTCTGACGCAACGCTTTATTCCCACTCACGTGACCATTCGGGAACTTCCCACCCTTCGTAAAGAATACTTTCACCCCTAATAATACCAGGGAAATAGCAACTATTAACAAAGTTATCAGTATAGTCTCAACCATTTCTATTAATTTTGTGAGTGCAAAGATAGGCTTTAATGAGATATGAGTTCAGATAAGTCAATCAAATTAACCATATTTAGCAATAGAAGAAGCGAAAACAACCCTTCTATTCCTATGATAAAATAGAAACAGCATGGAAAAAAAAGACTTAAAGCCGGCTGGCGTATTCAAGTATTTCGAAGAAATCTGCCAAGTGCCACGCCCTTCGAAGAAGGAAGAGAAAATGATTGCCTACCTGAAGACATTCGGAGCAAAACATAATCTGGAAACCAAGGTGGACGAAGCCGGCAATGTATTGATTAAAAAGCCCGCTACTCCGGGAAAAGAAAATCTTCAAACCGTCGTTCTGCAATCGCATATCGACATGGTGTGCGAAAAGAATAACGATGTTCAACACGACTTCCTCACCGATCCCATCGAAACGGAAATTGACGGTGAATGGCTGAAAGCCAAAGGCACAACCCTCGGAGCCGACAACGGTATCGGTGTAGCTACCGAGCTGGCTATTCTGGCTGACGACAGCATTGAGCACGGTCCGCTGGAATGCCTGTTTACCGTAGACGAAGAAACCGGACTGACCGGAGCTTTTGCCCTGCAAGAAGGTTTTATGAGCGGTGACATCCTTCTGAACCTCGATTCGGAAGATGAAGGGGAAATCTTTATCGGATGTGCCGGAGGTATTGACTCCGTTGCAGAATTTACTTATAAGGAAGTGGAAGTTCCCGCCGGATATTTCTTCTTCAAGGTGGAAGTGAAAGGGTTGAAAGGCGGTCACTCCGGTGGCGACATTCACCTGGGACGTGGCAATGCCAACAAAATTCTGAACCGTTTCCTTTCACGCATGGCTGCCAGACACGATCTGTACCTATGTGAAATCAACGGTGGTAACCTGCGCAACGCTATTCCCCGCGAGGCTTATGCCATCTGTGCTGTTCCCGAAGACGCCAAGCATGATGTCCGCACCGAACTGAATATTTTCACCAGCGAAATGGAAGACGAATTATCCGTTGTAGAGCCTGACTTAAAGCTGGTTCTCGAATCGGAAACTCCACGCAAAATGGCTATCGACCAGGATACTACTACCCGTTTATTAAAAGCTCTGTATGCAGCTCCTCACGGTGTATATGCCATGAGTCAGGATATTCCCGGACTGGTGGAAACTTCTACCAATCTGGCATCTGTCAAGATGAAGCCCAACCATATCATCCGCATTGAAACCAGTCAGAGAAGTTCTATACTGTCCGCACGCAACGATATGGCGAACACGGTTCGCGCCGTATTCCAACTGGCAGGAGCCAATGTTACTTTCGGAGAAGGTTATCCGGGATGGAAACCGAATCCACATTCGGCCATCCTCGAAGTAGCAGTTGAATCATACAAACGCTTATTTGGTGTAGATGCGAAAGTTAAAGCCATCCATGCAGGATTGGAATGTGGTCTGTTCCTTGATAAATATCCAACGCTGGATATGATCTCTTTCGGACCGACACTGACAGGTGTTCATTCTCCTGACGAACGAATGCTTATTCCTACTGTAGAAAAGTTCTGGAAACACCTGTTGGACATCCTGGCACATGTACCTGCCAAGAAGTAGCGGGCAAATAAGTCAACATAAAGAAGAGTATGGTAACAGTCAAAAAAGAATAGCTGTTATCGTACTCTTTTTTACTATGATTTTATCAGGTGTAAGTTTCCTCGCTCCTTCCAATATCATTGCACAAGAGGTTCACGGCAGACAAGCCTCCTCTCAACAAGAAAGAATCTCTTTCCGTGTTGTAAGTTGGAACATAGAAAACCTGTTCGACACACACCACGACAGTCTGAAGAACGATCATGAATATCTTCCCGATGCGATACGTCATTGGAATTATAGCAGATATAAGAAAAAACTGGCTGATGTTGCCCGTGTAATTACTGCTATTGGCGAATGGAATCCTCCCGCATTAGTTGGATTATGTGAAGTAGAAAATGATACAGTGCTTCGTGACCTTACCCGTCGTTCTCCTTTAAAAGAGCTCAGCTATCGTTATGTAATGACCAACTCCCCTGATTTAAGAGGAATTGACGTAGCCTTGCTTTATCAACGGGATCTATTCAAACTATTATCTTCCCGTTCCATCTCCATTCCTCCGTTTAAGCAGCACCGTCCGACAAGAGATTTGCTACACGTCAGCGGGCTTCTACTGGCGGGAGATACACTCGACGTATTTGTCTGCCACTTCCCCAGCCGTTCGGGTGGAGCCAAAGAATCGGAACCTTATCGTTTATATGTAGCTCACATACTGCGTACGGAAGTCGATAGCATTATGAATATTCGTTCTCATCCGCAAGCCATTATCATGGGGGATTTCAACGATTACCCGACGAATCAGTCCATTCTGAAAATACTGAAAGCCGAAGCGCCTCCTGTTAAAACCAATGACCTAGCTTCAACAACCGACTCCGCCAACGCCTCAACAGTTACCCCCTCCTCACTAAAACTATATCATCTACTTGCCCGAAAAGCAAAATCAAAAAACTTCGGTTCTTACAAATTTCGTGGTGAATGGGGATTACTCGACCACTTGATTGTATCAGGCACGCTATTAAATCAATCAAATCACTTTTTCACTAGCGAAGAAAAAGCAAATGTATGCCTTCTCCCTTTTTTACTGAAAGACGACGAAAAATATGGTGACAAAGAACCTTTCCGCACTTATAAGGGAATGAAATATCAAGGAGGCATCAGTGACCATCTTCCTATCTACACAGACTTTGAATTGATTGTATATTAATTATGGCAAACGATAGTAGCCAATATTATCAGGTTATTACAAATAAAGATAGTCAACCATTATCAGAGAAGTACAAACGCCGCTACAGCATACTCTGACAAGAGACTATTCTCATCGTAGTGAGAATACTTGAGAAATATAACGCCTCATCATAGCTTCATAAATTAAATTATCAAACAAGAGTTCCGAACTTCTATTTCTCCATGTCCTCTATGATGCAAATGATGAATTAGTCCGAATACTGATAAACCTTCAAATCGAACTTCGGAACCATTGCCAGCAAATGGTCGAAGATATCCGACTGAATACGCTCGTATTCTTTCCAGACCTTATTGCGGGAGAAGAAATAAACCTGAATAGGTACTCCGTACATCGTAGCTTCTTTCTGACTGATAATCAAATCCAACTCCTGATTGACCACAGGCAGACTACACAAATAGCGTTCAATATATACCCTGTACACTTGAGAATTGGTAGGAACGACTCCTTCTTCCGGCTGATAATCCGCCATTAATGGAATTTCTTTCCGGTAACGGTCCAACATTTCCGGAGTACAGAATTGAAGTGTAGTCAAATCCAAAGTTATACTCTTCATCACCCGTCGTCCTCCCGACTGTGTCATTCCCCGCCAATTCTGAAAAGGACTGCTCACTAATGTATAAGGAGGAATAGTGGAAATGGTATTATCAAAATTCTGGATCTTGACTGTATTCAGCGTTATTTCCTGTACAATGCCATTTGCGTCACCGGAAGGAAGCGTCACCCAGTCCCCCGGACGAACCATATCGTTGGCAGAAAGCTGGATACCCGCCACAAAACCTAATATGGAATCTTTGAATACTAACATTAAAATAGCCGCTGAAGCGCCCAAGCCCGCAAACAAAGTAGCCGGAGACTTATTCACGATAATAGCAATGATTACAATCCCGCCAACAAAGAAAAGAAGCACCTGCAACACTTGGATAAAACCTTTCATCGGGCGGTCTTTCATCGACTCTCTTCCGTCATAGATATCCATTATCATCAACAGAATCCCATTTATAGCCAATAGTAAAGAGAAAATAATATAAATGACGCACGCCTTCTGGGAAATCAGCAACAGCTCTTTTCCACGGATAAAAGCCATCGGCAACAACGAATAAACCAGAAAAGCCGGGATGGTATGAATCAAATTATGAAATACCCTACGCTTCATCAACAATGTATTCCATTGATGAGGTTTACGTCTCGTATACTGTTTCATACCTCCAATAAGAATTGCCTGGCAAAGATAATTCAAAACGATAGCAACCACTATCATCAGTAAAGCCATAATAGTCTCATCAAAACGATCGGCAACAGCCGGATCTATTCCCCAATTAATGAGGGTTTTATTCATCCATTTTCCTAAATCTACTACTAACATAACTTCTGTCTTTTTTTATAAATAACAGTAAAATATTCATTTGGTTTAGAAAAAAAGAGACTAGTATCCGATTTATCAAGAATCAAGACACCGGTCTCCACTGCTACTCTCTAAGCATATCATTTTTCGATGAGGGCTCCATCAGGGAATCACCATCACCCCTATTTCATTCATATTTACTTTAGCAACGGTAGCATCAGGTGTAGTGGCCTCCAGTTTAATGAAACGTGCCTGTACTTTCTGACTGAAAGCAACCGTCTGTGGCAACGGATTATGCATAATATTGCTGAACTCTCCACTGGCAGGCACTTCTTTCCAGCTCTTACCATCCATGCTTACAAAGAATTGATAACGGAATGCCATCGTCGGCTTTGCCTCCGCTTTTGAAGGCGCGTACGTGAAACTGCTCAATGTTACCGTCTTCCCCAAATCAATCGTTAATGGAGAAGCAGCAACCTGTTTCCATCCGGAACGCGGCAAATTATTCCAGTCTTCTTTCGTTGTTTCTTCCTGCAAAGGTTCTGCATAATAAGCGGCAACCTGACTAACGTAAGCAGTCAACCGGCACTCGTCTATTCTCACCCGGAGCTTATTGGCATTAACTGCCGGAAAGCGCAACATACGTTTATATCCTATCGTCGTACCTTTTCCTACTTCTTTCCAGCCATTATCCGTCAAGGCTTCCACAGTAAAAGCCTCTACCCTCTGCCCTTTCGTTATATCTTCCTGCAACATGACCAGATTGATTTCCGATTTGGACTTCAAGGCATAGACAGCCTCACCGCCCGAAGTAGTGCTCCAGTATTTTCTTCCGTTTTTCACCCGGTTGTCAGCAAACGTTTGTTGCCGATAATCAGCAAACTCTTTCAACCGCTTGATATCAGCTTCATGAATCAGTCCCCTCCGGTCAGGTGGAATATTCAACAGGAGCACTGAATTATATCCTACCGACTGGAAATAAATATCTGATAAATGCTTCAAAGATTTCACTTTACCATCTTCCTCCGCATGATAGAACCATCCCGGACGGATAGATACGTCGACTTCCGAAGGATACCAGAATAATTCCGTAGCTTTCTCCAATATCTTACGACTTCCCAAATCCTCTGCTTTACTGAAAACACCCAAACGTTTGTTGTTCTCTTGTGAACGGGCATATATACCGGGAGTCAACACAGTTGCGTTCCATTCCGTTTCACGGCCTACTCCTTTCTCGTTTCCGACCCAGCGGACATCATCCCCCATAATTGCCATCACAGCTTTGGGTTGGAGGCGTTGGATGGTTTGGTAAAAAGCGTCCCAGTCATACACTTGCTTCTTTCCGTTCGGACCTTCTCCATTCGCCCCGTCGAACCAGACTTCATGTACTTCACCATAATTGGTGAGCAATTCCGTCAATTGCCGAATAAAAAAATCATTGTAACGGGGAGAGTCTCCATAACATTCCGCATTCCGGTCCCAGGGAGAAAGATATACTCCGAACTTCATATCATATTTGTCACAGGCAGCACGAAGTTCTTTCACTACATCGCCTTGTCCGTTTTTCCAGGGAGAAGAGGCCACGGAATGTTTGGTAGTAGCCGTTGGCCAAAGGCAGAAACCGTCGTGATGTTTTGCAGTCAGAAGCACCATTTTAAAGCCGGCTTCCTTGAGGGTACGTACCCATTGTTCAGCATCCAGTTCCGAAGGATTAAAGAGCGCGGGATCTTCTTTCCCGTCCCCCCATTCACGTCCGGTAAAGGTGTTGATACCAAAATGAAGGAAAGCTGTTAATTCCATTTGTTGCCAAGCGTATTGCTGTGGAGTAGGTACCAGACGCGCTGCCATATCAACCTTCTGTTCGATAGTTGCACTTTGAGGAAATTCAACATGCTTCACATAGTAATTTTCTTTTTTCTGCGCCTGCGCTCCACTCATGAGAGTAACAGACAATAAAAGAGAGGTTAGTAGTTTATTCATGGTCTATTAATTATTGCAATCGTACAAAGATAAAATAAAGGTGCAGATTTCACGATCCTCATGGAATATTTTCTTACGACATTCCATCCAATCAGTGTAACCCCCACCTTTATATATAATCTAAATAACCTATTGATTTAGTATCTATTTCACCGGATAAAGGGTAAATTCAAAACTCTGTTTCTTTAATGGAACCAAGTATTGCGGTAATACTCCGGGACCACAAGTAGCCGTTCCCACACCTGCCTGTTCAGCATCCAGATGCACTGTCAACAATCCATCGCGTTCCAGTTCATTGATATGGCGGGCCTTCTCTAATAATACATCCGAGAAAGGAATGATACTAAACTGGAAAGCACGATCCGACTCAACAAAGATACCTTCGCCGGAAGTATCTGCCAACTTCACCCAACGTACATCGGTGCGGTTGCCTGTAGATTGCGGAGCAACATAATAGTGGAACATCCGTTCCGGTGTGGTCTGATATACACCGATTTTACCGGACTGATTGCGGTCAATATAGGTTTCATTATCTCCACGTCCCAAGTAAGAAACCTGATCGTAGGCGTTCGACACACGGAACGTCAATCCCAGGCGTGCCATTGATTTCACGATGGTCGTGTCGGGTTGGAAAGTTGTATGTACTTTCAGTGCACCGTTTCTATCCAGTGAATAAACAAAGTCAGCAATTCCTACCCTTTGCGTTTTTGCATTTAGAATTTCTACACGGGCAGTGGTCGAAGTCTTACTTTCCCTCAATGACACTACTTTCTGGGTCAGACAATCCAATCCCGCATCACGCCACAAGCGTGCGCCGTTCTTATCCCGGTTGTCATTATCCGTTGCCGGGCGGTAAAGGCTCAATGTCAGCGGAGTAGCCAATAATTCTTTGCCGTTCAGGTTCAATGAAGTCAGCGCGCCTGTTTGCTTATCAACGGTGAAAGTCGTTTCACCTGCTTTTTGCGGACGGTAGCCTGTGTAGTTCTTATTACCGGCAAATACAAACTGGTCGTATGCCACCTCCCAATCCTTATCTATCATTGAAGAAGCTTCACGACGGGTCCAGCTGATATTCAAATAAGCCTCACGGACTGTATTCGGAAGTTTTACAGCACCCAAAGTAACATCAACAGTAGCGTGCGGTGCACAATCAACCGTTTTTGTACCTTCCGCCAAAATCTTGCCATTATCTGCCGTCACATTCCAGTTCAGTACATACTCATTCAAGTTAGAGAAATCATACCAGTTCTTGACACGGATAGTCAGATTCTTCTGGTTCGCCAGCGTTACTTTTATGTTCTGATATACTTTCTTTACTTCGAGCAAATGCGGGTGCGGTTCACGGTTGGCGCCCACCAAACCGTTACAGCAGAAGTTTCCGAAACTTGGAATTCCTTCCGGTCCGTAATCACCGCCATACGTCCAGTACCATTTACCATTCTTGTCTATTTCGCGGAATGACTGATCCACCCAGTCCCAAACGCAGCCACCTTGTGCCATCGGATTGTTTTCAAATACGTCCCAGTATTCTTTCAGTCCGCCGCAACTGTTGCCCATCGCATGAAGATATTCACAAAGAATGAAAGGGCGGTAGATGTCTTTCTCTTTTACGTATGCTTTGATATCGTCTACACTGCGGTACATACGACAGTAAATATCCGTATTATAGTTCAATTCGGCACGTTCATACTGTACAGGGCGAGTTTTCTCCACCGATTTCAGCCAGTCATAAGTACGTTCGAAGTTAATTCCGTTTCCTGCTTCATTTCCCAATGACCAGATAACGATAGCCGGGTGATTCTTAGAACGTTCATACATCCGGTGAGTGCGATCCATGTGTGCAGTCAGCCAGGTACTATCCTTGGCTAGGGAAGCAGGACCATATCCCATTCCGTGAGATTCGATGTTTGCCTCATCAATCATGTACAAACCGTAACGGTCGCAAAGTTGATACCAGTAAGGATGTGTAGGATAATGCGAGTTACGCACCATGTTGATATTGTGCTGCTTCATCAGTTTGATGTCCAGTTCCATCAGCTCCTTGCTCACGGTACGTCCCAGTTGAGAATGCTCGTGTCGGTTGGTTCCCTTCACCAATACCGGAACGCCGTTGATGCAGAAACGTCCGTCTTTGATTTCCGAGGTACGGAAGCCGACTTCACAACCAGTCAGTTCGGTTACCTTGCCTTGTTCATCCTTCAGTTCGAGTATTAATGTGTAAAGATGAGGATGCTCTGCACTCCAAGCCTTTACATCGGGAATATTCTTTTCATCAAACGTGATAAAATTGCTCAATCCGCGGGATTTTATCCGGATAGCACCCTGCAGGACAGCTTTACCATCGGCGTCTTTCAGGGTATAAGCAATAGAAGTAGCTCCAGATATAGCAGAATGTCCCTCTACGGTCACTTCAAGTCCGAAAATACCATCTTTGTATTTCTCTTTTTCTAAAGAAGCATTCAGTTTATAATCCGCAATGTACTGTTTGGGAGTACTGTAAAGATACACGTCACGTTCGATACCACTCAAACGCCACATATCCTGACATTCCAGATAAGCACCCGAACTCCAGCGATACACTTCCAAAGCAACCACATTTTCGCCTTCATTGAGGACATCTGTAATATCCCATTCGGCAGCCGTCTTTGATCCCTGATTATAGCCAAGTAATTTTCCATTCACCCATACATAATAGAAAGAAATGACTCCTTCACAACACAGTACTACCCTGCGTCCTTTCCAGTCGGCAGGCACTTTGAAGGTACGTCGGTAGGAGCCGACTTCATTCTCTGCATAAGGCACCAGCGGCGGATTCTTCTTGAAGTTGAACATTTTATCATCAAACTCATACGTTTCGTTGACATAGATAGCCGTGCCATACCCCTGGCGTTCCCAGTTACCGGGCACATTGATATCCGCCCATCCTCCTGTATAATAAGAAGGTTGGTAAAAGTCCTTCGGACGATTATCGGGATTCTTCACCCAATGGAATTTCCACTTTCCATTGAGACTCATATAAAAAGGAGACTGTTCATACCCTCCCGGCTTTTCAATGTCAGAAGCGTTGGCGTAAGGCCATACGTATGTGTGAGGAGCGAGTTTGTTCAGTCCCACCGCATACTGGCTTTGCCATTCGGGCAACGGTTGTTGCTGCGCTAAAGTGAAAGTAGCAGTCAGTCCTGACAATAGAACTAAAAGAGTTCGTTTCTTTAAGCTAATATTCATAAGCATGTCATCATAATTGGTTTATATAATAAATTAGGCACAGATTAAGCTGATTGACGCTATTATTTTATATACTCATCATTCTAAAAACCGTGAAATTCGTGTAATCCGTCTCTAATAATATAAGATTATTCTGCAAGAGCACTTAATTGCTGTTTTTAACTATTTGATTACTATTCTATAATCACTTCATCAAAATAGACTCTCGCTTCCTGACCGGGACGGACATGCTCGTCGGGACATATCCCCGCACCTTCCGCCGTCACTCGGACATAACGAGCAGATACTCCGCCCATATCTATCGAATAGTCATTTCTAAAAGTTCCTTCCAGATAGATTTCTTTCGGAGAGAAGTTCAATTCTCCCATAGTATGGTAGGTTCGATTGTCATCGGAAACTTCTACGCGAATCATCTTCGGTTTATGTGCTCCCATTCCATAATTCGTAATGCAACCGATGGTAAATTTATTCAAAATCTCCCGCCCCTGCAAATCTATCGTGAAAGATATAGAATCATTTTGATTCCAGTTACACCATTCAAAATCAGTATATTTCAGGCTTCCCCGCAATCCGTTGACTAATAACATTTCGTTCTTCTTATTGCCAAGCAAAGGTTTTGCCGTAGCTTTGTTCCATGTGAGTTGCAACTCTAAAGTTTCTCCCATTTGCTTGCCGTTCATAAAGGTAGCGGCTTTCACCATTTGCGTCTTCGTCACACGGATAGGTCCGTCGTAACGATGAGAAGACATAGCCGGATTACTTCCGTTCAGTGTATAATGAATCTCTACATCCGGGCGGATACATTCCAAATTCACTTCCAGATGTCCGTCCACTGGTGTCACCGTCTGTTGTATGTTATACATTGAGCGGGCATAGACAATTCCTTTTTCCGCAATATGCGCGTTGTATGCATCCATCCGCTTCAAGAATCCAGACCAGTCCTTCGTTCCTGCGGGCGTCCATGCCACTTCTGCTAAAGCGGCCAAGCGGGGGAACAAAAGATAATCCACATCTTCTGGCTTATTACAGAACTCTGTCCACATACAAGCCTGTACTCCCATTAACAAAGACTCATATTCCGGTTTCCAATCCTTCTGTACAGGTTCGTAATCGAAAACATCTTTCAGGGTATTGTTGCCAAAATAGGTTACCGGTTCAAACCATTGCGGTCCCTGATAACGAATCAAGTATAAGACACGCGCCGGAGTCATGATAAAACGATGTCCCTTTTCGGCAGCTTTCAGAGCAGCCGTACCCATTCCCTGCCAGCCTAGGATAATAGATTCTTCAGGAAGAAAAGAGCTGTTTGTCAACTCATCCCAGCCAATCACTTCACGACCTTTCTTACGCAGATAATCACTGATACGTTTCATGAAGTAACCCTGCAAATCTTCTTCATTGGCCAAACGCTGTTTTTTCATCCGTTTTTGGCAAAGCGGGCATTTCTCCCAGTTTGTCTTTCGCGCCTCATCTCCACCAACATGAATATAGCGAGAAGGGAAAAGCTCTAGAATTTCGTCAAAAACATCTTGCAAGAATGTAAATACGCTATCATTTCCCGCACAGTAGATAATCTCGGAATTTCGTCCTCCCAGTCCGGGAAGTACACCGACAAAGTCTTTCACAACCGGACAGGCAAGCTGGGGATAAGCAGCCAGAGCAGAGTTACTGTGTGCCGGTACATCTATTTCGGGAATGACTTCTATCTGTCTGTCGGCTGCATAAGCTACAATTTCCCGGATGTCCTCCTGCGTGTAGAAACCGCCTATCGGAGTAGGTTCTCCCCGTTCCGGGTTGCGACGTGAGTGGAAAGGCACATCTGTACGGTCTACTCTCCACGCTCCTATTTCCGTCAAACGGGGGTATTTCTTTATTTCAATCCGCCAGCCGTTATCGTCTGTCAGATGAAAATGAAGTTTGTTTATTTTCAGCATCGCCATACAGTCAATGATTCGCAGTACATTCTTTTTAGGGATAAAACAACGTACCGGATCCAACAGTAATCCGCGGAAACCGAAACGGGGTTCATCCTGAACCGTCATTGCCGGAACTCTCCAATCGACATTCCGGACCGGTTGTTCCGATTCTATGGCAGCCGGCAGAAGTTGGCGGATAGATTGCAGGGCATAGAAAAAGCCTTTTGTATCCGAAGCTTTAATGAGTATCTGTTCCGGCGTAATCTCCAGTAAGTAGGCTTCACTTTTTAAAGAAGAATCCGTCACAAAACGGACTTGTCCCTTTTCACGCCCGACATTCAAAGCAGGAGTTATTCCGGCAGCACGAGTAAACAAGTCAATAAAATTGCGAGCAATCACGGCTTGTTCCTGACTTTCTACCGCAAACACCGTTTGGGCTGAAAAGGTGAAGTTACCACGGCCCGGCACAATCTGTGTCGGGCGTGGTACTATTGAAATTAAAGGGGATGTTAAGTTATCAGCCTGCAAAAACGCTGTCAGTGGCGAAAGCAGTATGAGAATGATTAAGATGTATTTTTTCATGGCGTATGTACATTGTATTATTCCTTGTCTCTCTCCGGTGAGAAGCGGACAGGATCATTGTATTGCTCCTGAAGTTTCAGCATTTCTTCTTTTAGTTCTTTCACTACCGGTTCATATTCAGGTTGTCCGTAGAGGTTGTGCATTTCCGACGGGTCTGCCTGCAGGTCGTAGAGTTCCCACCAGTTAATGTCATTATAGAAATGAACCAGTTTATAGCGTTCCGTACGTACACCATAATGACGTTTCACCATGTGTTCAGCGGGATATTCGTAGAAATGATAGTAGAGAGCCTTCCGCCAATCTTTCGGATGTTCGCCTTTCAGCAAGGGGACGAGGGATACACCTTGTATGTCTGAAGGAATCTCTGCTCCTGCCAATTCGAGGAAGGTAGGTGCATAGTCGATGTTCTGCACCATTTCAGTGATGTCTCCCCTGCGGTCGAATCCTTTCGGCAGACGCATGATAAGCGGTGTACGCATGGATTCTTCATACATGAAACGTTTGTCGAACCAACCGTGTTCGCCCATGTAGAATCCTTGGTCGGAAGTATAGACAACAAATGTGTTATCCAGTAATCCTTTCTCTTTCAGGTAGTCGAGTACACGACCTACATTGTCGTCCAGCGACTTCACCGTCTTCATATAATCGCGCATATAACGCTGGAATTTCCAGTTGGCTAGTTCCTTGCCTTGCAGGTTCTGTTTATAGAAGTCGTCTATTATTGGGGTGTAGAATTTGTCCCATGCAGCACGTTGTGCTTCATCCATACGACCAATATATTTCTCATATAAGGATTTCAGACGGGTCTTTTTGTCGGGACGAAGCATTTTGAGGTCATAAATCATGTCCATGTCTTTCATAATACTCATCTCTTGTACGGCAGCGGCAGGGCGTCCTTCGTAATCGTCAAAGAAATTGTCCGGTAGCGGGAAGGTTTTATCTTCGTACAAAGCCAGGTTGCAAGTATCTGCCAACCAATTACGGTGAATAGCCTTATGGTGAATCAAAAGACAGAAAGGTTTCTCCGGATTGCGTTTGTTTTCTATCCAGTCAATGGCGTCGTCAGTGATAAGGTTCGTGATATATCCATGTTTTTGGATAGTGTCATTGTTCTGTGTGATGAAATCCGGATTGTAGTAGTCGCCTTGTCCGGGGACAATCTGCCAGTAATCAAAACCGGAAGGCAAACTTTCAAGATGCCATTTACCTACCAGTGCTGTCTGATAACCGATTTTCTGCAACAGCTTCGGAAAAGTCTGTTGCGAACTGTCGAATACGCAAGTGGTATTATCATAGAATTTATTAGCACAACTATGTTTACCTGTTATCATGCAGGCACGACTAGGACCGCTTAATGAATTGGCTACAAAACTTTGAGTAAAGCGTACACCATCGGCAGCAATACGGTCGAGATTGGGTGTTTCCATGTAGCGTGTGTCATAACAGCTCATCATTTGAGCTGTGTGGTCGTCTGTCATAATGTAGACGATATTCAAAGGTTTCTGTTCCACAGGCTTTTGCTTGTTTGAACAGGAAGCAAAGGAAGCTACAGCTGCTACTCCTGCAAAAGGAAAGAATAAGTTTGGTTGCAATTTTTCCATAAAACAACTTTATATTAGATTGTAGTGACAAAGGTAGAGCCCCGTCAACAAAATCCATGTTCACAAATAACCAATTAATTTCCAATATTCTCCATTTCTACCTGTTTCAGAAAGAAAAATGGTAAAAACACGATTTACAGCTCATTCCCAATCCTGCAAATCCAAGAAAATATATACAACGATTTCTATTTATAAAAGAAAACCCGAATGAAGAGCAGAAACACTCCTCCTCTGCATTCGGGAAATCTAAAACAACCTATTATAACTACTATTTTTAATAGCCGAAGTTATTTTCCGTAATAGCTATATTAGTATTCATTTCATCACGCGGAATGGGGAACAACAGATTCTTTTTCAAAAAAGTCTCATCATTCAAATTTCCATTATTATAAATGCGTTCTCCCCAAACTCCCGTTGCATTAGGATTATTTTCCTGCCACTTTTTAGTTATTGAGTGATTATTATTCACAGTAAGTGCTTTTTTCAAATATTCAGTTCCACGTAAACGCATCATTTGATACATTTCAGTTTCACCGGCACCTTCAAAAAGTCTTTCAAAGAATATCTTTTCACGTACTTGCTCCTTTGTTAATGTTGATTCCCATTTGGCTGGTTGTGCCGAAACCTTAATTCCTGACTTACGTGCACGTGCCAACACGATATCTGCTGTATTAATTGCATCGTCTTTTCTATCCAATTCATTATAGACATCAGCCAACATCAATAATAAATCTGCATAACGATATAAAATTAGATTCTTATGACTGGCAATACCGGCCATATTCATATCAAAAGCTTTTGCAAAATGAGGCCATGCTGCTCTTTCTCCTGTCCTACCCGCCGCAGTACATACATTCAAAAAATCCTTCAATCCTTTGCGATATTTCTCATCAAATTTGGTTTCATCATTTGTGATAGCCAAAATTTCATCCGCACTCGGATTCTCTTTATTAGTCAATAACTCATAAGGAATTCTACCAACTAACAACTTGTTATTTTTCCAACCTGCAGGTTTTATACCGCTATCATAAGTGAAATAAGGATATTCATAAGTAGAGTCACGGGCAGACGGTACAGGCTCTACTTGAGCTACAGGTCCGACATTGTTTGTACATTTTCTCCATTTTGCCATAAATGTAGTCTCAATACGAGGATCTCCCCAATAGGTTCCCGCAAAGAAATCATAAAATGCTTTCGTACACTTCACTCTATGAAAGCTCTTACCATACGATGATGCAGCAGGATTAAACACCCAAGATCCTCTGTTAAAAGAAGACAAGTCACCATTCACTTGAAATCCCAGTTGAAATATAGACTCTTTAGAACCTTTAATCTTATCAACAAATAAATTAGAAAATTTCGATTCCAGATCATATTTACCTTTCACTCCTTCAAAATAGGTCTTTGCCTTTTCCCAAGCCGTAGCATCACCCAAACAGCCTAAAGTGTGATATAACTTACCTAAATATGCTTCTGCAGCCCATTTGGTTGGAAATCCGTCAGAATTTGTTTCCGGCAAATATTTCGCAGCAAATTCCAAGTCAGTCCGTACCACATCCAGCACCTCTGAACGCGGGGAACGAGGTACAGCTACGCCGTCATGAGAAGAAGGGGTTGTCTTCAAGGGTACATCTCCCCAACATATTGCAAGGTTATAATAAGATAAAGCACGCAAGAAACGAGCCTCTGCAGCCATTTCGTCTTTATCCTCTAAAGAAGTGCTTTCCACATTGGCTATAAATGCATTCGTTTCATTAATCACTTTATACATTACATACCATGCATTTGTCAACAAATCATCTGTATAGTCACATTGCAGCCATCCACACATATCATTTGTATTTCCATTAGTTTGAGCCCATCCGAAACCACTATATCGTACAGGAACTTCTTGCCAATGCTGACCATATCCTCCACTAGTCAATGCAAAATAACCATAGCATCCATATAATGCTGCACGCGCCTTTTCAGAAGTAGAAAACTGAATTTGTGTATTCAAAGTATATTGCGGATCTTCATCTAACCACGATTCACAAGAAGCCAACAATAAGCAGCTTGCCAATAATAATATATAGGTTAATTTTTTCATTTTCATAATCATTTATTGTAAATTAAAAAGTTACATTCAAGCCAAACACAAAAGAACGCATATTTGGAAAAGCATTCATATCAACACCCCGACGCAGACCATCAAATGCAAAGCTATTTACTTCCGGATCATATCCACTATAATTGGTAATAACAAATGCATTCTTCACTGAAGCAAAAATGCTGGTATTCTGGAACCCGATCTTAGTCATCCACGCTTTAGGCAAAATATAATTCAACGTAATATCTGAGCAACGCAAATAACTTCCATCTTCTATATAACGATCATAAACAACTCCTTTTACATTTGAAGTAGACGACGGATATAAATTAGAACGATTCTCCGGAGTCCATGCATTATAATAAGCATCTTTTCTCAAGTTTCCAGCCTGCCTGGAAGGAGTCTGTTCATAACGAATATTTGTATTTAGAATATCATTACCATAAACACCTGTAAAGGAAGCAGAAAGAGAGATATTCTTCCATTCCAGACGTGTTTGGAAACCGTAGGTGAAATCAGGATTCGGATCACCAATTACAGCCATATCATTAGCATCTACGACACCATCTTCATTCACATCCACACATTTAATATTACCAGCTGCCATATCATTTCCAACAGATGAAGTGTAATATTTTGTAGAACCATCCGACGAGATATATCCTACTTTGCCATCAACTACATCTTCTTCCTGAATAATTCCCTGTGTCTTATAACCGAAAAATAGTCCAGGAGCTTCACCTTCAATAAAAATATTTGCAGGTCCAAAATGATCGCCAATCGTCTTACCTAAATAGCCACGTACTCCTTTCAAAGAGCCTATATCGGAAACTTCTAAACCCAAATTTTCAATCGTAGTCTTATTGAAACCGATATTTCCGCCTACATTCCATTTCCACCCGTTACTACGAATGATATCAGCATTTAAACTAAACTCAAAACCTTTATTCAATAACGATCCTTCATTGATCATCACTGTTGCAAATCCACTGGAATATGGCAAAGCACGTTCAACCAACAAATCTTTTGTGTTTTTACGGTAATAGTCAAATGCACCATTCAGACGGCCATTAAAGAAACCAAAGTCAAGACCAGCATTCCACGAAGAAGTACGTTCCCACTTCAAGCCCTCATTTTGCAAACTTTTGATTTGCATAGACGTCAGTTTATTCCCATCTCCGTCAGCATAGTCCACCTTATTCTCATAAATAGATAACGACTGATATGGATCAATACCTTGATTGCCTGTCTCACCATAGCCCACACGTACCTTCAACTGACTTAACCAGTCGATGTTCTTCATATAAGCTTCCTGTTCCATACGCCATGCTAATGAAAAAGACGGGAAATATGCCCAACGATTACCTTTTTTAAATTTACTGGATCCGTCAGCACGCAATGAAGCAGTTAACAAGTACTTATCATAAGCTGATAAATTAACACGCCCTAAATATGAAAGCAGTTGATAATCTTTTTGTATAGGCTGTTTCACATCCACTTTTCCTGCATTAGACAATCCTTTTGTACGTAAGTCATAGATAGAAAAAGTATTACCTGAAACATTCTCTGTCAGAAAATGATATTCATCATAAGTGATACCCGCTGTTGCCGACAGACGAAAGTCCTTAGTCAAATCCATATTAAAGTTTAACAGGTTTTCCACCGTATAATTAGACTTATTGACATTACTGATTGCCAACAGACCTTTTACATTTTCTCCTGGAGGCAACTGAATCCCGTACCAACGTTTACGGTCATTTACTACAATATTTCCTCCTGCACGCAGACTATACGAGAAATATTTATTGATGTTCCAATTCAGATTCAAACTTCCGTTAAATGTTTTATCATTCGTAATATCATCGTAATCATTCACCCAACTAAAGACATTCATTTTTGATTCCAAAGCACCCGGATCATCATCAGGAACAATATAAGGAGCTGTATCAAGAACCGTACGAGCCAAAGATCCGGCAACGCCTCCGGTTGTATTGCCACCTGTCATCATGTCATTCTGCTTCAATGAACCGCTCAATATCAAATTTAAAGTTACTTTCTTAGATAATTCAGCAGTTAAATTAGCACGTAAGTCACCTTGTTTTATTCCTGTATTTTCTACAATACCATTAATATCTTTAAAATTACCGGAGATATAATATTTCATACCGGCAGTTCCTCCACTGACAGAAGCCGAGTAAATTTGTGAGAAAGCTGATGTATATGCCTCTTTTTGCCAGTTACGATAGGTAATGACCTTATATAATTCCGGATTATTCGGATCTGCCTGATAAGCGGATTCATTACCACTAAATACGTAACGCATTTCACCATTAGGTTGCAAATAATATCGCGGTTGGTCCAATTTAGAATTAGTGTAATCGGCATACTCTTCCAAATTTAACATATCGTGCAAGTTACGTGCATTAGCTATCGTAAAGTTTGCTGTAACATTTACTTTTGCCTTTCCGGCCTTTCCTTTTTTTGTTGTAATAAGAATTACACCATTAGCACCACGAGAACCATAAATCGCAGTAGCAGAAGCGTCTTTCAAGACGGTAATATCTTCAATATCATTAGGATTTATTGCACTCAACGGATCTTGAGCTATCTGGAAGTCACCACTTCCTACAGCTGACTCGGCAAATTCACCAGTAGATGCTTGCGGTACATTATCAATCACATATAATGGCTGATTATCTCCACGTAATGAATTAGCACCACGAATAGTAACAGAAGAAGCAGCCCCCGGAGTAGACATTGAGGCTGTTACATTTAAACCTGCAATCTTACCTTGTAATAGTCCATCAATAGACACAGCTTTTGAAGCATCATTCGCATCAGGACGAAGACTGGCAGTAGCACCTGTTAAATCGCTCTTTTTAGCTGTTCCATAACCGACAACGACTACTTCATCCAAATTTTGTGCATCCTCTTTTAATTGAACATTAATTTTAGCCTGATTTCCAACCACTATTTCTTGTTTGGAATAACCGATAAAAGTAAAGATCAACACTGATTTTGAGTTTGGAACGGAAATGGAGAATTTTCCATCAATGTTGGTAATTGTCCCATTAGTAGTACCTTTTACTTGTACATTGACACCAGGCATACTTTCATTTAGAGCATCCACTACCTGTCCGGTAATGGTCTTTCCTTGTCCCATAGATTGCGCAGCAAACGCAAACAAGGCGATGAAACATAGCAGAAAAACTTTTAATAGGTTCTTCATAGAAGTCATTTTTATAAATTATTAAATTTTAAAGATTAAAAAGCTCATTCCAGACTTTATTTGCTGAAATCCATACGCAAATATAGATGTGGTTACTAAATATGTATGTTCTATTTTTACTATAATTCTTCCATTTTTATCTAAAATCATCCATTTCATCGACAAATTGCGGTATTATAGACATTGTTGGACATCTTACGAATCAAAAAAAGAAAGCGGAAGTATTCATTCCTGAATATTCCCGCCTCTTTTATATTTTATCCTAATATAACTACAACAATTTTCCTACGAAGATATATTATAGGTTTTCTATATCAGAAGATTGAAGACCCGTGTATTTGATAATTGTATCAATGGATATTCCGTCCTCCCTCATCTTTCGAGCAATTTCAATTTGCTTCTTTTGCTCTCCTTTCTCCATCCCTTTCTCCATTCCTTCCTTTATTCCTTCTCTTATCCCTTCCTTTAGCCCTTCTTTCATCCCTTCTTCAGCCGCTTTTCTCCGCATCTCTTCGTTTTTACGCCGTTCATCCTCCTCTACGATTTGATTGACTCTATATCGATCTAATGCCTTATCATAAGCGATACGATTTTCTTCCGAAAGATCGGCAACTGCTACCAATCTCGCCAGATGTTCAAACACTTGTTCTTTAATTGATTGATCACAACCATGAAAGCCAACAACAAGATTAGAACGACGTGAGTATAATGTTTCTTTCATCTATAAATTTTGGTAAGTTCACCTGATTTAGAGACTATTCCAGCTTTTTTTAGAAAAGATTGGGCATTCCTTTTATTAGCTGTAATTTTCTTCACTACCTCAACTCTAAGTTCTTCCCGAGTTTTTATTTTCTTTGTAGCAGTCATTATATACCTCCTTTCTTGTACAAAGATAACTATTTAAATCCATAAACATAAAAAACAATCCCAAACTTTACGGATTTATAGCCTTTTAAGTAAGCCGTCTCCCTTTCAATTCCTCCAAACAAACAAGAGAAATGTTCTTTTTTTCAGATTAAGAAAGAAAACAAAACTATTGAAGATGGTAATCCGGAATTAAAAGCATCCATATTATCACATATATATGCATATTACTGCCACAATACAGCATATATTTTCAGATAATATGCGTTTTCTTTAAAGAAATAAATGATTTTCCTCGGTGAGCAATAAGCCATTCCTCGGTGAGGAACACATCCTTCCTCACCGAGAAAGCCTTCCATACTCACCGACCAAGTTATAAAAGCCCTTGGAAAAGCCCGTTTATAGGCTAGTTCATCATCACATGCGCACCAAAAAAGAATGATAAAACAAACTACATACGGGCAAACAGTAAGCATATAGATAGCAATACAGAGGAATTATTTATTTTTAGACAGGAATTATCCAGGATAACAAACAATCCTACATTCTTTCATCCAAAATGCAGAGCGTTTTTTCCTTCACCACAAATAAGTGACTGATATATTAAAAACAGAAAGAATAGAATATACCCTTTTTCAGATCAGCACATTTCTAATCCCATCCTTTCAACAACCATACTCTTTCAGAGTCTGCATCAACTTCGCGCCATTGATCGGCTTCACCAGATAATCATCACAACCGGCTTTCAACGCAGCTACCCGGTCAGCATCAAAGGCATGAGCAGTCAGGGCGATAATTGGAATTTCAGCATTGAACTTCCGGATCTCCGAGGTTGCAGTACGTCCGTCCATAACAGGCATCTTCATATCCATCAGTACCAAATCCACCGGTTGGGTACGGACAATCTCAACTGCCTCCAGTCCATTCGGTGCGTGTAACAACTGGCATTTGTTTTTCAAGATAGAAGATACCAAAAAGAAGTTACTTTGTATATCTTCAACGACCAGTACTCTTTTAGGTACTTTTTTTGTTTCTTCGGAGTCAAGAACATTTTCTTTATCTGCATCCTTCTCATTATTCCGACGTGAAGAAGTCGATTCGCTGCCAACTGACTTAAACTGGCATGGCAAAACCGCCCAAAACAAAGACCCTTTATCAAATTCCGACTCAAAGCCTATCTCTCCCCTGCAAGCCTCAACGATGGCTTTACAAATAGACAGTCCCAATCCGGTTCCCTGTGCAAATTCATCCAGTTTCTCAAAACGATGAAATACTTTATCTTTTTTATCCTCCGGTATGCCGATACCTGTATCGCGAACGTAAAGACGAATATTTTCGTCTATCTTCTCATACCCCATTTCAATAGTTCCTTTGGAGGTATATTTGATAGCATTAGTTACAAAGTTAGTGAGAATCTGCGCTAACCGGTTTTTATCCAAACGAACGGTACAGGTTTCATAAGGATTCACGGGAACTAACCGAACCTGCGGATTTACTACACGATGATGCATCGAAGCAGCTAATTCGTTGAAATAAACAGCCAAATCAAAATCTTCGTATTTCAGTTCTACCGAGCCGGCTTCTATTTTCGAAAGATCCAGTATGTCGTTAATCAGCTTCAAAAGCAACTCATTGTTGGCATTGATAATCTGAATAAATTCTTCTTTTTCTTCTTGATCTTCCGTCACCATCAATAAGTCGGAAAAACCAACGATAGCATTTAACGGTGTACGAATTTCATGGCTCATATTTGCCAGAAAGGCGGATTTCAACTTATCGGATTGTTCAGCGCGGCTCCTTGCCTTTTCAAGTTCACCAATCATGTGCTGCCGCTCGGTAACATCATCTACACGAATCACGACACCGTCAACATCTCCCTGTTCATTAAATATGGGAGTAGCAAAGACTTCTATGACATGCTTGTTATCCAGATTAAACAAGATAGACTCTACCTGACCGGATTTCCGGGCACGTTGCATCACACAATTCTCACAAGGAGTGGTGCGATTATGGGCTGTCAGATAGCAAGGTTCTCCTTTTTTGTAAGCCTCATAAGAAAGGCTTTTACTACAAAGCGAGATATTCTCCCATTGTACGATATAGTCGTTCGCAATATATGCCAATCCCGAATTAATATTGTTCAATACCAATTCATTCTGACGAATCAAATGGATCATTCTTTGTTCGCTCTCAAGAAGTTCTTTTTTCGAACGCACAACCTCTTCGTAAAGATTGTCATATTTGTTTTGCCACAAAACACGTTCGGTGATATCTTGAGTTATCACCATATAATTGGTAATTTCAGACTTATCATTATGTACAAAAGAAACGGTAATCTCGAAGAATTTTATACCGGACAGATTAGTAGGAAAAAGACGGCACAAGTCATCAAAATCATATTTTGCCATGAAACGCACTGTTTCTCCTTTTCTGATCTGTTCCTTGATTTCATCAGAGAAACTGGTGTAGTTGAATAGATTATAGCCCAAAATATCCTTTTTGTCTTTTATCCCCATTGATCTCAACCGTGAATAATTGACATCTATCATGAGACCGTCCTTATCATACAATTCCAAGCCTACAGACAAGTCATTAAAGATATTATGCAATAAGTTATCAGCTATCCCATTTACCAAAGTCTGTTCCATGCAGCAAAATTTGTATAGTATTACAATATTGATTGTTTATCCAAGCAAAGTTACTTTAATATTTTGTTACATAGAAAGAAAGAGGCCTTTTAGCCTCTTTCAGTATCTTTATTTCGCATTTTGGTATAAGAAGCCTTCTGCTTTCGCTAATGTTTCCGGTTTGCCTATATCAATCAGATGCAACTTTTCTGTCAAGTAACCACCATAGTTTACTTGCCGGCAAGTGGCAAGATAGAAATCCATGATAGAGAATTTTCCATCCCATGAGGGAGAGGTCATCCATTGAAAAATGGCGGGCGAAAGTACATGGATGCCACTGAATGCATATTCTTGATAAAGGGAAGAATCATACTGAAAACCTTCCGGTTTCACTTGTTCCGTATCCTTGTTTATCCATCCGCAAAGTCTCTTATCTGTATCAAAAAGAAGATAGCGGGAGGTTTTACGTTGGCTGGCCAGTAAAGTGGCAACAGCACCGCTTCGTAAATGGTAGTCATATAATTCTTTCAGATTCACGTCTGAAAGAATATCGACATTGTGTATCAGGAAAGGCTCATCGGAGTTTTCAAAGAAAGAACGGGCTTTCTTAATTCCCCCACCGGTGTCGAGCAACAGATCGCGTTCATCGGAAATATGTATGATAAGCCCAAAATTCTCATTGGCTTCTAAGAAATCAAGTATTTGTTCGCCAAAATGATGGATATTAATCACTATTTCTGTGAATCCGGCAGCTTTCAGTTTTAAGATCACATGTTCCAACATCGGATGTCCGGCTATGGGAACCAAAGCCTTCGGCATGGTATCGGTGAGCGGCTTCAGCCGGCTACCCAAACCGGCTGCAAATATCATTGCTTTCATTCTTTCGGTTACTTTCTTCTTTAATATTTACTCTTCTTAGATTGTTGCCTCAAACGTATGTTCGATATTCTGTTCCCGATGCACCAGTTCGACTTTCACACCAAATTTCTGATTCAGGTGCTCTGCCAGATGCTGGGCAGAATAAACAGAACGATGCTGTCCGCCGGTGCAACCGAAGCAGACGGACAAATTGCTGAATCCGCGTTCCATATAACGTTGCACGGAGGCATCCACCAAAGCATAGACATGATCGAGGAAACGGAGTATTTCTCCATCTTCTTCCAAGAAAGTGATTACAGGTTCATCCAGTCCGGTGAAAGGTTTGTAACGCTCATACTTACCGGGATTATTCACGGCGCGACAGTCGAATACATAACCTCCTCCATTGCCGGTAGAGTCATCAGGAATTCCTTTCTTATAGGCAAAACTCATTACTTTGACGGTTAACTGCCGCTTTTTCAGATCGTCCGTAAATTGTTTCAGTCCGGTAAGCTCTCGCAAAACGTTACAGAGATACGGATATTCCGGATATTCTTCTTTCAACAATTCACGCAGGTTTTCGATGGCATAAGGAACACTTTGGATAAAATGCGGTTTCTTTTCAAAGTAACCACGGAAACCATAAGCTCCCAGCACTTGCAGCGTACGGAAAAGGACAAAGTGACGAAGCTGGCTATAAAAATAGGATTCGTCAATCGGTTGGTATTTGCGAAGAGCTTCCATATACTCTTGCAGCAGTTCTTTACGAAGACTATCGGGATATTTCGCTTTCGCTTGCCACAGGAAAGAGGCTATGTCATAATAGAACGGGCCTTTGCGTCCGCCCTGAAAGTCGATAAACCACGGTTCGCCGTCTTTTATCATCACATTACGGCTCTGAAAATCACGATACATGAAAGTAGCGGAAGAACTGCGAAGCAAGACATCGCTCATTTTCTGGAAATCATCTTCCAGTTTATCTTCCTGAAACTCCATACCGGTAGCTTTCAGGAAGCAATATTTAAAGTAATTCAAATCCCACAGAATGGAGCGTTGATTGAACTCCGGTTGAGGATAACAACGGGAAAAATCAAATCCATCGGCCCCGGCAAACTGAATGGCAGGAAGCAAACGAATCGTTTTGCGAAGCAACTCTTTTTCCTCTTCTGAAAAGACGCTGGTAGCACGTCCTTTCTCTATGGCATGGAACAACAGAGTATCGCCCAAATCCTCCTGCAAATAATAGGTCTTATCTTCCGAAACGATGCGCACTTCGGGAACAGGCAGTCCACATTTGTGGAAGTGTCCTGCCATATAAAGAAATGCTTCATTCTCATCGATAGAAGCTCCGTAAACTCCAATCAATGTTTCTATACCCGTCAGCCGAAAATAACGGCGGTTGGAACCGGAAGACGGTAATTCTGTTATGTTTTCAGCGGGAACGCCCGTATATGACTGATAAAGTTTCTGTAGTTCTTCGGTAATCATAGTCGTATATTTTCGAGCAAAGATAGAGAATCTAGCTAAATAATACTATCTTCCCGCTGATAAAAACCGGCTACTTTACCTAATCTGCTGTGTACAGGCCTTTACTTCCAATAAGCCGGTTATTTAAAAAAGTTGTTGGAATGGCTCCCTATGAATATAAGATGAAGAATTAGCAATTCTCATTGTATTCAAGGATTTTCAGTGCAGAGATTAAAGATTTTCAGTACAGAAATTTATAATAGTTTATGCAGTCGAGTAGTCATCCCCTTATAAGGTGACAATAATCATTTTGTAAAGTGATAAATAGCACCCTATAAGATGACTATTATCCCATTACAAGGGGACAACTTATCTTTAGAAGGACGGAAAGCTTTAAAGATACAAAATTAAATAGAAAAAAGCAACTATATATAACTCTTTTACCTGAAGGAATACAAAATAAGTTTGCTTTTCAACAAACATTCATCCGAATGTATTATCTTTGTTTTAGTTTAACTGACCTAATCTCATGAGAAGAAAGACCTTTTTACTACTATGCATCGCATTTATCACACTGTTTATCGGCATCTCCCCTCTTCAAGCCGGTCATTATTACTATAAGCAAATCTCACTAAAAGACGGACTGCCTTCTACCGTACGATGCATCTTAACGGATGAACAAGGTTTTGTATGGATTGGAACCCGCTCCGGACTGGGACGATATGACGGACATGAACTTAAAAAGTATGTCCATCAGTCAAACAACCCTCATTCCATTCCTCACAATTTAATCTACCAGCTGATAGAAGATGTACAAAACAATATATGGATTCTGACAGATAAGGGAGTGGCACGTTATCAGCGGCAAAGCGATGACTTTCTTATACCGACTGATGAAACAGGAAATAATATCATCGCCTATTCCGTCTGCCTGACTGATGATGGAGTATTATTCGGTTCGAAAAATAAAATCTTTTTCTATAATTATCAGGATGCCACTTTCCGCCTCCTGCAAACGTTTGACCTAGAGCCCAATTATAATGTGACTCTGCTAAGTCTATGGGATAAACGAACATTACTTTGTTGTAGTCGCTGGCAAGGACTACTCCTGCTCGACCTGAATACCGGAAAATGCCGCCGTCCTCCTTTCGATTGCGGAAAGGAAATAATGAACGTACTCATAGACTCACAAAAAAGAATCTGGGTAGCCCCTTACAACGGAGGGCTGAACTGCCTGACACACGACGGTAAACTACTGGCTACATATACTACCCACAACTCTTCTCTAAGTAACAATGTTGTACTAAGTCTCGCCGAACGGGAAGGAGAAATCTGGATTGGAACAGACGGAGGAGGCATTAATATTCTCGACCCGGAAACCGGACATTTTTCTCTGCTGGAACATGTGCCCGGAAGTGACAACTATTCACTTCCCGCCAACTCTATCTTATGCCTATACAACGACTACAACAACAATATATGGGCAGGCAGCATCCGCAACGGACTAATCAGCATCCGGGAAGTTTCCATGAAAACATATACAGACGTACCACCCGGCAACGACCGGGGACTTAGCAACAATACCGTTCTAAGTCTTTTCCAGGAATCTCAAGATCAAATCTGGGTAGGCACGGACGGAGGAGGTATCAACAACTTTAATCCGCTCACAGAGAAATTTACTCATTATCCCTCAACCTGGGAAGACAAAGTTGCCTCTATCTGTCAGTTTACTCCCGGTAAATTATTAATTTCTATTTTCTCACAAGGAGTATTTATTTTCAATCCGGCAACTGGAGAAAAACAACCTTTCACCATTGTCGACGCTGAAACAACAGCACTCTTATGCAATCGAGGCAAGGCTGTAAATCTACTCCGGAACACTCATCACAGCATTCTGTTCCTTGGAGAACATATCTATATATATGATTTGAATACACGTACTTTCAGTACCGCTATAGAACAGGAAGAACAAGATATTATCGGTGCTCTCCTGCCAATCGGCAATTATAGGAACACCACTTATCTAAATGATACGAAGCACATATATGAACTGGACAACCATACAAACCGGCTGAAAGCCCTATACAGATGCTGGAAAGACACGACCATCAACTCCGTTTCAAGAGACGAAGAGGGAAACTTCTGGATTGGGAACAATTACGGATTGGTACACTACAATCCCGCCACCAAAATACAGACTCCGATCCCGACCTCTCTATTTAGTGAAATCACTTTGATCGTATGCGACCAGCAAGGAAAAGTATGGATAGGAGCTGACAGCATGCTTTTCGCTTGGCTTATCAAAGAAAAAAAGTTCGTTCTATTCGGCGAATCAGACGGCGTAATCCAGAACGAATATCTTTCCAAACCCCGCCTGTTAAGTATGCAGGGAGACGTCTATATGGGTGGAGTAAAAGGTTTACTGCACATTAACTGCAAAATACCATTAACAACTTCTGAACTTCCCCAACTCCAATTATCCGATGTCATCATCAATGGAGAATCCGTGAATAACGAATTAACCAATCGACCAACAGGGATCTCCGCTCCCTGGAACAGTAATATCACTATCCGGATCATGTCGAAAGAGAAGGACATTTTCCGACAGAAAGTGTACAGATACCAGATAGAAGGGCTGAATGACCAGCAAATCGAATCGTACAATCCCGAACTGGCTATACGTTCACTTCCTCCGGGAAGTTATAAGATTATGGCTTCATGTACAGCTAAAGATGGCAGTTGGATTCCCAGTCAGGAAGTACTGGAACTAACCATTCTCCCTCCCTGGTATCGGACATGGTGGTTTATTCTTAGCTGTACCGTTCTTACTGCTGCCGCTATTATTGAAACTTTCCGAAGAACTCTAAAGCGTAAGGAAGAAAAACTGAAATGGGCAATGAAGGAACATGAACAACAGGTATATGAAGAAAAAGTACGTTTCCTTATTAATATCAGTCATGAGCTGCGCACACCTTTAACGCTCATACACGCACCGCTTAGCCGGATACTGAAATCGCTTTCTACCGAAGATACACAATATTTACCTATAAAAGCAATCTATCGCCAGTCACAGCGAATGAAAAACCTTATTAATATGGTACTCGATGTACGCAAAATGGAGGTTGGGGAAAGTAAATTGCAGATACAGCCGTATGCTCTCAATCAATGGATTGAACATGTATCCCAAGATTTCGTCAGCGAAGGTGAAGCTAAAAACGTCCGTATCCGCTATCAGCTTGACCCACAGGTCAATACTGTAAGTTTCGATAAAGATAAGTGTGAGATTATTCTAAGCAATCTGCTTATCAATGCCTTGAAACACAGTCCACAAGATGCAGAAATAACAATTACATCGGAGTTGCTTTCCGAGAAAAATAGCGTACGTATCTCCATCATTGACCGGGGAAACGGATTGAAACAAGTAAATACACAAAAACTCTTCACCCGTTTCTATCAAGGTACAGGAGAGCAAAGCGGCACAGGTATCGGATTATCTTATTCCAGGATTCTGGTAGAACTACACGGAGGCTCCATCGGTGCACGGGATAATCAGGAAGCTGGTGCAACATTCTTCTTTGAACTACCCTTGAGACAACAATCGGAAGAGATCGTCTGTCAGCCGAAGGCATATCTGAACGAATTGATGAACGATGATAGCAAAGAACAGTTACCGGAGAAAAATACGTTCGATACGAGTCCTTACAGTATTCTAGTGGTGGATGACAATCCGGATTTGACGGATTTTCTGAAAAAGTCACTGGGAGAATATTTCAAACGGGTAGTGATTGCTTCCGATGGTGTGGAAGCCCTTCAACTGACCAGAAATCATGCTCCGGATATTATCGTCAGTGACGTGATGATGCCGAGAATGAATGGATATGAACTTTGCAAAAATATAAAGGAAGATATTACGATCAGTCACATTCCTATCATTCTGCTGACAGCAAGAGATGATAAACAAAGTCAGTTGAGTGGCTACAAGAATGGGGCGGACGCTTATCTGACTAAGCCCTTTGAGATAGAAATGCTAATGGAAATCATTCGCAACCGATTGAAAAACCGCGAATCTATCAAGAAAAGATATTTGAATACAGGATTAGTCCCTGCGCCGGAAGAGAGCACTTTCAGCCAGGCAGATGAAACATTTCTGCTGAAACTGAATAAAATTATTCAGGAACATCTGGATAGCAGCAATCTGGACGTCACTTTTATCTGCAAGGAGATAGGTATGAGCCGGGCTTCCCTTTACAATAAGCTAAAAGCTCTGACCGATATGGGAGCCAATGATTACATTAATAAATTCCGGATGGAGAAAGCGATCACATTAATCACCAGTACGGACATGTCGTTCACGGAAATTGCCGAGAAGGTCGGCTTCACTACTTCACGCTATTTCAGTACGGCTTTCAAACAATATACAGGAGAAACGCCAACTCAATATAAGGAGAAGAGAAAACAGGAACGGAAAAAAGAGTAATGAGCAGCTACCCGAAAAAACAAATATTCTTTAGGCACGGAATTCTAAGACCTGAGCAAATAATCCGTGCCTAAAAATTTTAATATACTGCAAGTTTCATTACTTACTTAACCATTGACTTTTTTATAGTCTTCCAGAAACTTCTTCAATCCCGAATCCGTCAACGGATGATTCAATAAACCCTTGATAGCACTCAACGGACAAGTAGCAACGTCCGCTCCCACTTCCACACATTCGATAATATGTTTCGTATTGCGGATAGAAGCAGCGAGCACTTGTGTCTTGTAATCATAGGTACGATACATACGTACAATATCTCCCACAAGCCCTACTCCATCTTCACAAATATCGTCCAGACGACCGACAAAAGGCGAAACATAGGTAGCTCCGGCTTTAGCTGCCAGTAATGCCTGTCCTACTGAAAAGACTAATGTACAGTTAGTACGGATTCCCTTTTCCGTGAAATGTTTGATCGCTTTAATGCCATCGGCAATACAGGGGACTTTTACTACAATATGCGGATTGAGCGCGGCAAGTTCTTCACCTTCACGAATCATTCCTTCATAATCGGTTGCTATCACTTCGGCACTGACATCTCCGTTGACAATCTTACATATCTTGATATAATGTTCACGCTGATTCTGCGTTCCTTTGATACCTTCTTTCGCCATCAGCGAAGGGTTGGTAGTCACTCCGTCAAGTACTCCGAGGTCATAAGCCTCCTGAATTTGCTCCAAATTAGCTGTGTCAATAAAAAATTTCATACTCTTAATTTTTAATGGTTAACGATCTAATAGTCAAAGATAATAATTTATTTCCATTCATCTCTGATTATGCAATCGTTATTGACGAATCAAGATATACATCCTGAATAGTATTCAATAATTCCACCCCTTCGTTCATTGGTTTCTGGAACGCTTTACGTCCGCTAATCAATCCCATACCTCCTGCACGTTTGTTGACTACAGCTGTAATGACGGCATCACGCAAATCGGAAGAACCGTGAGATTCTCCACCGGAGTTAATCAAACCAACGCGTCCCATATAGCCGTTGGCTACCTGGTAGCGGCAAAGGTCAATCGGATGTTCGGAAGCAAGTTCGGTATACATACGCTCGTCGATCTTTCCGAAACCGATAGCTTTGAAGCCACCATTATTAGTCGGAAGTTTCTGTTTCACAATATCAGCTTTGATAGTCACTCCCAAACGGTCGGCCTGTCCTGTCAGGTCGGCGGCAGCATGATAATCGACAGCACCTTTCTTGAAATCATTATTGCGCAGGTAACACCAAAGAATGGTTGCCATCCCCAGTTCGTGAGCATATTCAAAAGCTTCGGCTATCTCCACGAGCTGACGGCGACTCTGTTCCGAACCGAAATAGATAGTGGCGCCTACCGCTACTGCTCCCATATTCCAGGCTTCTTTAACGGTACCAAACAATACTTGGTCGAAACTGTTAGGATAAGAAAGTAATTCATTGTGATTCAACTTAACGATAAAAGGTATTTTATGGGCATATTTACGTGCTACGGATCCAAGAATCCCAAAGGTAGAAGCTACTCCATTACAGCCTCCTTCAATAGCCAGTTTTACGATATTTTCCGGATCGAAATAGATCGGATTGGGGGCAAACGATGCTCCGGCAGTATGTTCGATGTCCTGATCGACAGGAAGTATAGACACATAACCGGTATTTGCCAGGCGGCCATGTCCCAACAACGTTTGCAGACTGTTCAATACTCTGATGCTCCGGTCCGAATCAATCCAGATTTTATCTATTGTATCGGGAGACGGAACATGAATCAATGATTTATCAATGGTTTCGCAAGTGTGGTCCAGGTAATAACAGGCCTTATCTCTTAATAATTCTACTACTTTACTCATAACTTCTTTTTTTAATGTGTAACTTTTCTATTTTTTCTTTCCCTGATTGGCTACTGCTTCCATCAGTTTTTTGATCTCTTCCGGGTTTCCCAGGAAATAGTCATTAGCAACGTTCAGGTTTTCATCAAACTCAAATACGTAAGGCACAGCCGTAGGTAGATTCAGCTTGACAATATCTTCATCGGAGATGTTTTTTAGATGCTTGATGATGCCTCTCAAACTATTGCCATGAGCGACCACCAACAGCGTATGAGCTGTTTTCAGACTAGGAAATATATCACTTTCCCAATAAGGCATAATACGTTCAATGGTATCTTTCAACGATTCAGTACGAGGCAACTCCGCATCGGGTACTTCATGATAACGGTAATCAAAACGGGGATTTCTCAAATCACTTTCTGAAAGAGGATGGGGAGCTATATCATAGCTACGACGCCACACTAGCACTTGTTCTTCTCCATATTTCTCGGCAGTCTCGGCTTTATTCAATCCCTGCAATTCACCATAATGCTTTTCATTCAAGCGCCAGCTTTTCTCTACAGGTATCCAGTCCAGATTCATCTTATCGAGAACACAGTTCAAGGTTTTCACCGCACGCTTCAAATAGGAAGTATAAGCCTTATCAAAATTGAAACCATATTCTTTCAATGTCTCTCCGGCTTTTTCAGCTTCGGCAACTCCCTTTTCTGTCAGATCTACATCTGTCCAGCCCGTAAAACGATTTTCTTTATTCCATGCACTCTCTCCGTGACGAAGTAATACTATCTTTTTCATTTCTAAAATTCTCCTTTCTTCTTTTTATATATACAACAGATTGTTTCTTCACAAAGTTCACTAGAAAATAAATAGTTGTCAATACCCAGAAATAATGATTCTTTCTACAAAGAAGCGGGATGCAGTAATCAGGGATATAAAAAATACCCTCCTCTAATTCTAAGCTTGCATTATGGATGATGATTCATCAAAGCAAGGTTATCATTAGAGAAGAGTAAGTCTGTAAAAGTAATAAGAGAGAGTTTATATATACAAGAAAATCTGTTCTACTTTTCTATTCTTCGTTTTCCTCAAAGCTATTTATCAGAAGACCGCGTATCAGCATCTTTTCCATAATATCCTTCTTTTATTTTCTGAACGTTGCGCAGCAATGCCGCATAATGCCGGTAATTGAGATCTCCCTCCTTAGAAGCAGCAAGTTGCTCTTTTACTGACTCTTCAATCTTATCTAAATGCTGTTCTACAAAAAGCTGAATATCAGAACGGCTGATTGCCAGATTTGCATTGGCACCATCTTTGCTACTAGGTTTAATCATTCCTTCGACAAACCCCAGATAAGTCCGGTGCAACTGACGGCGGAAATTATTCTCCAGTTCACTGGGATCATTCAACGGTTTCCATATTGCAGTAAATACATCGTTCAAATAATCATCGAGTGCATACGATTCCGAAGAACACAATGAGGTTGAGTAAATATTATACAACATTCCCGGTGCAAGTAGCAAAGCTACAACAGAGCTTTGGCGGTCACGAATCTCATCCACCGGCTTGACTCCGGTACGACTCACCACTTCATCAGGATAGAGCCAGAGCGGAGCTACAAACAAATTGCGTCCCAACCATTCAACAGCTTCTTTCTGCAAACTGCGTGGCAGATAATCATGCACTTTGAGATCCGGCAAATTATTGGTATAGCGTCCTCCTATGTTCTTCTGCACTTGCAGGGTATACTTCAGATGTTGGGCACGAACCGAATTATAAATGGTGGTTAAGTCAGTGTACTCTCCGTCAGGCTGTGCTGTCCAGGTCAGTATGTTTTCCATCACTCTTTTCAGGTTCTTTATACCGTATTCATTGGCTTTCATATTATTGTCGCCCAAGTCCTCACTCTGGCTACGGGGATCAAATCCCTTTCCTTCATCACCAACAAACCACAAGCGATGATCTCCCCGCAGTTTTTTGGTTACTTCGGCACGTAATACGTCTTTTTCTTTATAAGGATCCTTAAATTCCGGACGATAGCGATATCCCCATTGGATAGCCCATTTGTCATAAACACCGATACGAGGGAACAATCCTTTTTCGGAAATCCGATCTTCCGGTTGGGCTACATAATTGAACCGCGCATAATCCATGATTGATACCGTATGACCATTGGCTTCTACCCAAGCTTTATCACGCAGTTTCTCTACCGGAGTAGCCGAACTGGCTGCCATATTGTGCCGTAAGCCGATACTATGCCCCACTTCATGTGAAGAGACAAACTGAATCAGACTGCCCATTAATTTGTCGTCAAAAGTCATCGTGCGTGCGCGCTTATCCAGTGGCCCGCACTGCACCATATACCACTTTTTGAGTAAGTTCATTACGTTGTGATACCAACAAATATGACTTTCCATAATTTCTCCACTACGCGGATCGACAATACGCGGACCGTAAGCATTCTCCGTTTCGGAGGGTAGATAACGTATCACACTATAACGCGCATCGTCCAAACTCATATTGGGATCGTTCGGCCATTCTTTAGCTATTATAGCGTTCTTGAATCCGGCAGCTTCAAATGCTGTATTCCAGTCTTCGACACCTGCTTTAAGATAAGGTATCCACTTCTTCGGTGTTGCCGGATCAATGTAGTAGATAATGGGATTTTTCGGTTCGGAGAGTTGTCCCCGACGGTAACGTTCCGGATCTTTCGGTTCCAACCGATAGCGCTGGATGATGGCTCCACGATCGGTAGTCTGCTGGTCGTCCGAAAATTCGGTCAACGAGTTTTGGAAAAATCCCACCCGGTCATCGGCAAACCGTGGCTGCATCGGTTCTTTGGGTAACATCACGATGCTTGTATTCAGTTTCACAGTCACCGAACCAGTCTGTGCAGCCGGTAGTCTACCAGCACTAATACTATAAGTACGCAAAGTCACTGCCTCCACGTTGATAGGATAGGTTTTTATCGTATCCATAAATGTGCGGTCCTGGGCTAAAGTACCAATGCCAAGAATGGAACGGTCGCTTGAGGTAAAGCCACACAATTTATTATCACCTAAAAAGAGTTTTGATACATCAATGAGCTGTGCCTGAGTCTCCGGATTTCTACCGATTACATCAAACTTATAGATTACAGGATCTACAGTCGATTGTTTCAATGCCTCGGCAATGTTATCACCCGGACGGGCAAACTGTGATTGCACATATTCGCGTAAAAAGAGAGTCTTATCATCATGCTGTTCCCAATAAACAACACTCCGGTTCACCTCTTCTCCGCTAAGCATTTTGAAACCCTGTGGCACTGCTTTAAACCGGGTCACAGCCAACAACAACCGTCCTAAAAGAGTATCCGGCACTTCAAAATACCAGTTATCTTTGATGTGGCGTACCGTAAACATACCCTCACATTCACTTCCTCCATCTTTCAACAGTTTTTCATAAGCCGTTACTTTCTTAACAGTGTCTTTCTTGACCGTATCTTCCTGTGCTACCAGTTTCTTCTTTCCACTTTCCAGAAGAGATATACCACTGGCACGAGCTCCCACACCTTGCAAGGACAGGAACGCCAACACAGCCATCATCAAAATCTTTCGCATAGTTTTCTCTTTATTTTTTTTATTCGTTAGTGTTCATTGTCAGGTTCGGATTTTTTTCACGGGCAGCCAACGGGAATGGAATGATATACAACCGTGAATCCGGCTTCAACGTATATGTCTTTTTCTCGACATCCGTAGATACCAGCGGGAAAGTACGGGTGATTGTCTTTGCGTAATCAGCTTCCGTATTGTATCGTTTCAAATCCCAGAAGCGACTAAATCCGGAGATTAACTCCTTACGGCGCTCATCAATAACTGCCTGCACCATCGCACGTTCGGTAGCAGGTTCCGGCAATACAGCTTCGGCTCCCTTGATTCGTTTTTCACGCAACTGATTCAATGTTTGGACAGCTCCCGGTATATCTTTCAGCCGTGCTTTCGCTTCTGCCAGAATCAGGTAAACTTCGGCAGTACGCATTCCCACAGACATAGGCTGAAACTTAGAATAAGTAATCGAAGTATTCCACAAAGCAGCTCCTGAACCTTCGTCAAAGTAGTATATACTGTTGTCACTCGTTTTAAAGAATTGGTTCAAACGTTCATCATTCTGCCCGAAAAGTTGTACCATCTCCGGGCTAAGCATACCATAACAAAAGGCCAAAACTTCAGTAGGACCACCCATATAAGCATAGTTCAGCACTTCCGGGTTACCGCCTTTGGCATAAGTAGTAACCTTAGTCGGACCTCCTTTAGCTCCCAAATCAATATAATCAATCAGGGTATTATTCAACTTCAATGATTCTTCGGCAGCTTCTTTCGCTTTTTTCCAATCTCGATGGAACAGATAAACACGGGCAGCCAACGCATATCCAAAAGCTTTTGACGGATGATATACATTCACCGGCTCTTCCTGTAAATAAGGAAGCGCTTCTTCTATATCCTTAATAATAAAATCGTATACTTGAGCAACCGTAGATTTGGTTGGAGTAGCCTCCAAATCATATTTATCAATGATAGCAACTCCACCGTCAGTGGCTGCAGTTTCCGGATTATATGCTTTCGCAAATGTATTTATCAGAATAAAGTGATCCCAGGCACGCATGATCTTTGCTTCCGCTTTTGCCAATTCCTTAACATCTTTATCACCCAGACTAGCATCAACCAATGAAATTACGATATTTGACCGTAGGATATATGTATAACAATTTTCATATAAATTGTTATCACTTAGCTCTTTCCGGTTAGCTGCCTCATTAAAAGTCATGTTAATACCATCCCATGAAATAAATTCATTACCTATGATATTCGATTCTTTCGACCAGACATTATCGCTCAACAAGGCAAAAGCTGCCGGATGGTAGGCCCGGTTGGGCAGGGCTATCAATTCATAATAAGTATCAGTAGAATCCACCGTTTTCTTGCCTGTAGGAGTAATATCCACATAGTTTTCACAGGCTGCAAAACCCAATATGAGAATAACTGGCAATATATAAAGTAATTTACGCATATCTTATATTTTTAAAATGGTTAGAAACTTGTTGATAATCCGATGGAGTAAGTCTTGGGAGAAGCGATGCCACGTGTACCGTCATTCATTCCATAGCTTTCCGGATCAATATCACTTCCTGCCTTACACCAGGTAAACAGATTATTTACCTGCACTTTCACTTTCAGAGAAGAGAGGCGGAGGTGTTGGCAAACCGTAAACGGTAAGTTATACCCTACACTCAAGCTACGCAATTTTACATAACCTGCATCTTTCACATTGATGTCACCGTATTGCCACCAATCTTGGAAAGTGCTGGCATAAGTTTTCACCTGTGCCGGTATATCGAGGTACATACGTACCTATGCATTCGAATCATCCGCAGTCCAACGGTTGGCAATTCCTTTCAAGGTTTGAGTACCTAACTGGTCATCCATTTTTAATACACTGTTACGCAGCTTATTACCACCAGCATACACAAAGAATGCATTCAAATCAAAATTCTTATAGTTGAATCTTAACCCCACTGACCCGCTGAATTTCGGAGTCAGCGAACCAAGGTTCACCAAGTCATCAGTACCTTTGAGCGAAGAACCAGAAGTGATACTGGCTACCGTGCCGTCTTCATTAAATTTCACCAGATCATTTCCATCTTTATCCACTGCTACCGGATATCCATTCTCGATACGATGTATACGGTAAGCCCATAACGTATTATAACTAGTACCTTCCATAAAATAAACCTGCGGACTTGCGATAAAGACTCTTGCATTATCAGATTCACTATGATCGACTTTCAACATTTTGTTCTTATTATAGTCAAAGTTAAAATCTACAGCGAAGTTCCAGTCTTTCTTACGTATGATATTGGTTGTAAGGGAAAGTTCTACGCCACGATTACGCATCTCACCATTATTCACCACACGTGAACCGGCTCCTAAAGTAGGGTCCATATATCGGCGTACCAGCAAATCAGATGAGTGACGATTGTAATATTCCAGACTACCGCTTATCAGATTCTTGAAAAGACGGAAATCTAATCCTATATTGTAGGTGGCTGTTTTCTCCCAACGAAGCTTCGGATTCGGCAAATCATCATCCTCATAAGTCAGATAGGTCGTTTTAATAGGATTACTTTGCGTTTTTTTCTTTACAACAAAATAGGTAGTTGAGCTTTGATCGACATTACCGTTGATACCGTATGTCATACGTAGTTTAAGGTAATCCAGCCAGGAAATCTCTTTTATGAACGATTCTTCCGATAAAATCCAAGAAGCACCGATTGACCACAAAGGATGGCGCTGATTGCGTATATCGAGCCCGAACAAGTCAGCTTGATCCCAACGTATACTTCCGGAAAGATTATAACGTGACAGATAAGAGTATCCTGCATTTGCATAAAAAGACGCATAACGATGGCGTGACTCGTGCAAAGTAGCAGACAGCCCCGATAAAGTAATTGTTCTGCCAGAAAGAGCACTTGTTCCTACACCGTCACGATAGGTCTGCCAGTTCATAAAATCAGAAGTTAATGTCTGCGGATCGTAGCCATACAACAATTGGCGGGCAGGTGTCGGAATCTTGTTTTCACGAAATTCCAGACCGGCAATGGCAGTTACTGCATGGTCTTTCCAAGTTTTGTCAAAGTCAATCTGGTTTCGTACCGTGTAACGCTTACTTTCTACTTCTGTCTGATTAAAACGTCCCCCTTGCGGCAATTGTGCTTTTCCATTTGTATCAACCATACTGTTATATAGCATACGCATTACATAAGTATTTTCCGACTCAAATAGTTCACTCTTACCTTTATTCCATTCATACTGATACATGAAGTTGTATTTGAACATTTTCAGGAAACGAGCCTGTAAACTTACAAACGGACGAATACTAACATCATGTGACTTTGTTATGCTTTCCTCCAATGCATCAAGTACATTGAAACCAAACGTTCTATAAGGTGAGACACCTTCAGCTTTTCTTACAACACTCCCATTATAGGAAGGAGATGTATCCACATTCACGTAAGGAGAAGTATAATGGTTACCATCGGCATCCAATATCCGTTCATATCGCTGTTGCAGGGTGTAGCTAGTATAACCGCTATTCGGGGTATAACTACGTCCCATACGTACATCCACTCCGGCATTCAGGTTCAGCCAGTTTGTAACCGCATAATTCGATTTATAGTATAAAGAAATTTTATTACTTTTGCCACTGATAACGCGCTGACTATCCTTTTCATAATTGAAAGAAAGGAGATGGTTGCTATTTCCGGCTTTCTGTGATACGGTTACATTATAGCGCTGGGTTATAGCCGTACGCCAAGCGTTATCACGATATTCTTTATAATAATCATTATTGCGCCATTGCCTCAACGTAGCATTTACTTCACCACTGGTAATATCCCCATTGGCCTGATCCAGATAAAGCTGAAACAAGGGATTGTAATAATTATACTCAAAAGAAGATAAAAAATTCGCCGCACTTCCTTTTTCCGCTACATTGGCATCAAAAACAGCTGTCTGATAATCAATAATATCACTTGTTGAAGCTAAATTCAAACTCTTGAAATTTGGCTTGGTAGTGATAAACCAGTCTGCATTAATGCTCACATGCGCACCTTCTTTTTTAGCCCGCATCGTGGCTACCACAATAACGCCATTGGCTGCCAAAGCACCATAAATACTGGCAGCGGCAGCATCTTTCAGTACAGTGATACTCTCTACATTATACGGATTTATCTCGCTCAATCTCAAATTGGTTGGCATATCGTCCACAACAATCAGTGGTTCTGTTCCCACATCATGCGAGAATGTACCTACCCCACGAAGAATAGGACTCATATCACCCGTATTCGAATTGATATTCATACGCAAACCAGCTACTTGCCCTTCCAGAGATGAGGCCAGATCACTGTGCATCTGTCTGTTCAGTTGCTCGGAATCAACGAAACCGAAAGCGGCAGTAGAACGTTCACGGCTAATACGCTGATAACCCGTCACAATAACATCACCCAACTGTTGCTTGTCCTCATGCATTATCACCCTGACGTTGTTACGGTCTTTAACAGAAACCTTTTCCGACTGCATACCAACGAAAGACACTTCCAATGTATGTACATCGACCGGAACTCTACAAGTAAAGTTTCCCTCTGCGTCCGTAATAGCACCAAAGGGACTGTTAAGCACCTTTACATTTGCTCCCGGCAAGGGATCACCACTTTCATCCACTACCTGACCTCCAACATTTCTGAACTTGCCTGAAGCAGTTGTCGAGGTAGCTTTCACTTTACGGACAGTGATGAAATTTTGTTTCACATCATACTCAAAAGGCTTTCCTTCCAGCATCTTCTGAAGTGCTGCAAAAGGAGCCATCTGATATATACTCACAGTTACACGATAGGGTGCAACGTCTTCACTGGGAAAATTCACCTTATAACCAGATACATTGCTGAACTGTTTCAAGGCCGAACCGAGCGGTTCGTTTTTCATCTCTAAAGAAATCTGCCTGTTTTCTGCATTCTGCGCCCATCCTTGCAAGGCTGTTGCTGTAAACACCAGCAATAGAAAGGCAGTTCTCATCCACACAAGCTTTTTTTTAGTTCTTTTTTCTAATAATGTAATTTGTTGCTTTTTCATAAGAGTTGTATTTGTATAGTTAAATCTGCTTGATTGTAATGGTCCCGTCCTGATAGTCCACCTGCACTTTCTCCAACTTATTCAGCAGTTCCAATGCTTCATCCAAATGGGTATTTTTATTAGCCCAGAAGTTCAACCTGATATGGTACAGTTCGCACCGCTCAAAATCGATATTCACATTATACCATCTTCCCAAAGCACCCATGATTTCTTCCAACGGCACATCCTCAAAGTAGAACATTCCCTCTGTCCAGGCTGTATATGTAGCGATATTCACTTCTGATACTTTTTCCTCTCCGGTTTCCGTATAGGTCAAATCCTGTCCCGGACGTAATGTTACCGACTTATTGTTAACTGTGTTTGTGACCTGCACCTTACCATTCACCAAAGTTACATGACGATCTTCAACACTATAGGAACGCACGTTGAATTTAGTTCCCAGCACCATGGTATTCATGCCATTAGCACATACAATAAACGGATGTTCGGCATCTTTTGCCACTTCAAAGCAAGCCTCCCCTTCTAGTTCCACACGTCGTTCTTTTCCATTAAATGCCACAGGGTAGCGCAAACGACTTTCAGCATTGAGCCATACCTTAGTCCCATCAGCCAGTACCAGCAGAAAATCTTTTCCACGTGGTGTAGTCAAAGTCTGACAGCATACAGTGTCTGCCGAGACAGTTTTCCAGTCTTTCACATCCATCACACTGTCTGTCAATAACTGCTGTTCACTACGACCATCCATTTGTAGGACCACATGTTCATCATTGTTGTTCGCAGCAAAAAAACGTATCGGCTGTTCTGCAGGTAAAGAAGTGGAAGGAAGCAAAGAAGGAATCAGAAAAGCCAGTATCAAGACAGCTGCAGCAGAAGAAGCAATTGCCAAGATACGCATTTTCTTTCTGTACTTGCGTTTCCGTTGCAGATTCTCACGTATCACAGCTTCCTTACAAGCCATTAATTCCAAGAAAAGTTCTTTATTTTCAGGTATACCTATCCACTGAAGAAATTCATCAGTTTCTCTTAATTGTGGATGTTGTATGGCACGAAGTGCATAATCTAATTTTTTATCTGAATGGTCTATCATAGTGTCAATAGTTTCATTAAACACGTAAAGGTTACTGAAACTGATGACACCCCGATAGGATTTTTTTTAAAAAAAGATGGTTAATTGTTTTCGGAGTATCTTTAAAGCTCTGGCAATGTGCGTTCTAACGGTATTATCACTAATACGTAACTTTTCACTGATTTCCGCACATTTCTTTTCATTTAAGAAGAATTCTTCCACTACGGTTCGCATTTGTGGAGCCATCTGGCGAATACTCTCCTGCATCCGGTTTATCTTGTCTTCATACTCACGGTATTCTTTCACAGTCCAGCCACTGTAAAGTTCTTCCAGATATCTTTCCGCATTTTTATGCACCACGTTCTGATGACGTATTTGGTCAATACAACGATTTCGCACCATGACGAAGAATAACGGCAGCAGATCCTCTTCCGTTGTCAACCGTTCGTTGCTCTCAAGCACCGAACAAAAGACATCGTTCACCACATCTTTTGCGCTTTCCTCATCATTCAGCAGATTATATGCATGAATATAGAGTTTTTGCCAATGTTCCCTGTATATAACAGTTATAGCATTTTGACTATTATTCATGTATTTATAGTTACTTTTTGCGTTTCATAGAGCGCAAAGATAACCAATTGGAGCAAAAAACACTCTATTTATTAAAAAAGATTATAATTCATATAAATACATTTGTTGTTATAGACATATTCTATTCCCATCGTCTGACTCTTAATATTTTGACACTATGTTTCTCTCCAGAAAGATACGATTCACAACTATATCCGGCCGTTTCCATTCATCTGGACGTTGATTTAATCTTCGCTTTATCTTTACGCGTACAGAATGCTTCGATTACTTTTTTTACACGAAGATAATTTATTGATACTCTGCTCATATATGCCCATTTTCTTTGTAATACATACTTTCCTTGTGATACAATCATACTATCTTTTACTTTTTTAAGGTGGAATTCAACAAAAATGATTATTTTTACGAGCAAACTATTGTCTAACTACCTGATAATACAGACATACCTTGAAAATAAACGAACAAAACGAAAGCGAATTCCTACAAAAGCTTATGAACAAAGCGAATATAGGATGGTGGGAAGCTGACTTGAAAGCAGAGACTTACAAGTGTTCGGAACTTATCTCCCAACTACTCGGAATAGGAGAAGACGGGCTCATCAGTTTCGAAGATTTCAACAAGCGTATTCTAAAAGAAGATCAGGGATACGCAACTTTTCCGTCTTTTGACAAAGTACAACAGACTGTAGAAGAAATATACTTGTTTGATACTCCCAAAGGTCATGTATGGATTCGTAGCAAGGCATGCTTCCAGGAAACAGACGAAAATGGTAACACCAAAGTATATGGAATTGCCGAAACCCAAGAGGGAATTCATATAGCATCTGCACACCAGGCTCTACAAAATAGCGAGCGGATCCTTCATAATATATATAAGAATCTTCCGGTAGGCATCGAATTATATGATAAGGACGGTCAAATGGTCGACCTGAATAAAAAAGATATGGAAATGTTCCGAATTTCCAATAAAGAAGATATTTTGGGAGTCAACATTTTCGAGAATCCTATATTGCCGGAAGAGATAAAACAGAAAATAAAAGACAATGAGAACGCAGATTTTACATTCCGGTATGACTTTTCCAAAATCAACAAATATTATCAGCCTAACAGTACAACCGGTTTCATTGACTTAACAACCAAAGTCACCACTCTATACGATCACAATCACGAACCTATCAACTACCTCTTAATTAATGTAGACAAGACCGAAGATACAATTGCTTATAATAAGATTCAGGAATTCGAGAGTTTTTTCGACCTGGTAGGAGATTATGCCAAAGTAGGTTACGCGCACTTCGATGCTTTGAGTCGGGATGGGTATGCTTTGAGAAGCTGGTACAGGAATGTAGGTGAAGAAGAGGGTACCCCATTGCCGGAAATCATCGGCATTCATTCCCATTTCCATCCAGAAGATCGGGCTGTGATGATCGACTTCCTGGATAAAGTGATAAAAGGAGAAAGTTCCAAGCTATCCCGCGATGTCCGGATTCGCAGAGCAGATGGAAATTACACTTGGACACGGGTTAACGTATTAGTAAGGAATTACCAGCCCCAGGACAATATCATCGAAATGCTGTGTATCAACTTTGATATTACCGAACTGAAAGAGACAGAGCGGATGCTGATTGGCGCCAAAGAGAAAGCTGAAGAAGCCGACCGGCTAAAATCTGCTTTTCTTGCGAATATGAGTCATGAGATACGTACCCCGCTCAATGCGATAGTAGGCTTTTCCAGTTTGCTTGAGGAAGCGGAGGATGCAGAAGAAAAACATCTGTATGCAACGATTATTGAAGAAAACAACAAGCTCTTGTTACAACTGATCTCGGATATTCTTGACTTGTCAAAGATTGAGGCAGGGACTTTCGACATTATCCCGGAACAAGTGGATGCACAACAACTTTGCAACGAACTGCTACAATCTATGCAGGTAAGGGCTACAGAGCAAGTAGAGATTCTCTTAGCACCGGAACTGCCCGAGCTTACTTTTACCAGCGACAAAAACAGGTTGTATCAGGTATTGCTGAATTTTGTAACGAATGCTCTGAAATTTACTTCCGAGGGCAGTATTGTTATTGATTACCGAATCAACGGAAATGAAGTCAGATTCTCGGTTCAAGATACAGGAATGGGCATCGAACCGGAAAAGCAGGAAGCTATCTTTACCCGATTCGTGAAATTGAATAATTTTATTGCCGGCACAGGGCTGGGACTCCCTATCTGTCAAAGTATCGTCACACAGTTAGGCGGCAAAATCGGAGTGGAATCAGAACCGGGGAAAGGTTCTTGTTTCTGGTTTACGTATCCGATTAACTAAAATCTAAATTCAAAATAAATATCAGAAAACAATGTTTACCGGTTTCTCTTTAAGAAAATACGATCTGTTATAGTGTTGGGAAGTTCCGATTCATAATGTGTCACCATAATCATCGTCTTATCTTTGCGTCGGCAGAAAGCCTCAATCACTTTCTTTACCCGTCGACGATTATAAGTATCCAAGCCATGAAGCGGTTCATCCAGAATCAGCAGTTCCGGGTCTTTGACGAAAGCTCTTGCCAACAAGGACAAACGTTGTTCTCCACTGGATAGTTGCAGGAATGGTTTATCTTTCAAATCTGCAATGCCAAATATATCCATCCACCACTCACAGATAGCCATCTGTTCCGGTTGAGGACGTTTATACAGACCGATACTGTCATGCAAACCACTGGCTACAATCTCAATAGCGGGCAGATTTTTAAGATAAGCACGGTGCATCTCCGGACTTACGTAACCAATATGTTTCTTGATTTCCCAAATACTTTCTCCCGTCCCTCTTTTCCGTCCGAAGAGACTGATGTCACAGGCATACGATTGCGGATTGTCTGCACAGACAAGGCTCAACAGAGTCGATTTCCCAGCACCGTTCTCACCACTCAACGCCCACTTCTCACCACGACGGACTGTCCAGTCCAGTTCTTTCAGAATAGTTCGGTCGCCATAACGGATACTAACCTTATTAAGTTTTACTACTTCCTCCGAATCGTAATTGTTGCCATCAGATGACAAATCTATAATCCGTTGCTGCAAATCATCAAAAGAGGTAACCACATCTCTACTGCGGAAAGCTTCCAGATAGGCTTCACGTTCCATTTTAGGAAAGACCTCCATTTTGTCCACAGGAATGACATGAGTGATGAATGAAGGTATATCATCGAGCATGGAAAGTACCAGAATGATCTGTACGGACGACATTTTTGTCAGACGTTCGAGCAAAGAAAACAACAGTTCACGCGTAGGAGCATCCAGTCCGATAAACGGATTATCCATAATCAACACGCGGGGAGCAGTCAACAGGGTTTTGGTTAGCTGGAATTTACGTAATTCACCGCTGGAAAGGAGAATAATTTTCTTGTCGAGCAACGGTTCGATACGGAAGAGTTCAAACAGTTCGCGTTGTAGTTGCTCGTCCTTGATTTCTCCCAACATCTCACGAACATCAGGAGCTTCATCCTGATCGTGAGCATTCCAACGCTGCTGGTAGTAGTAATTGGCATCGGCAGCTCCATAGGTATCACGGAAAGCAATGTATTTCACATTATCATAAAGAGTCTGGGTGGCAGAGGGGGAAAAATCATATTGTACGGTTCCTTCACGCAATGGATATTTTCCGATCAGGGTATCTACAAAAAGACTTTTACCGCCACCATTGGGACCTACAATAGCTATGTGTTCATTCGCTCCGATAGTTGCCGTGATGGGTTTGGCTAAACGCACAAGCGGGTTGCGTGCTACGCCCCCCGCCATGCAGAATGTATTTTGGTTCATATTCTTTTATTCTGTTTTATTATTGCCCGCAAAGGTAACAATTTTATCATAAAAGACGCCAAATTGCAAACATATTCTTATTCGTTCCGTAGAAGGAATATCTTTATTTACTTACTAAACCCATAAGGTGGACATTCAAAATTGGTAATATCCAATTTGTATTCCATCATATCTTTCAACTCGTGTATGGGACGTTCCAATTCGTAAGGTATCGATTGTCTGCTGAATTGCTGGAAGTAAAGCAAACAAGCATCCCGCCACCAGACAGCATCCCGTGCCTGAATCTTCAGGCGGTGTTGCACATCACGAAAACGTTCGGAATCAATATACGGTTCCATCCTGTCCCACACTTTTTGAAAGTTTCTCACTTCGTTTACACCACGATCATACGCGTAGCACAGTTCTGCCCAAAGTGTACGTCCGCTCTTCATCTGATGATTCCAAGGGACATGGTGAAACCAAAGGAGCAGATTCTCCGGACAAGTATTCACATTGTCCAGTTGCTCGCATAATGGAGAATGGTATTGTCCGGTAGCATTACTTCCTGTACTGCTGCGGTCGAAACCTATTCCCATGTTGTCGGCACGGTGGTAATAAGGAGGCAGCCAATCCGGGCGGGCATCGGGAATATCACACCAGGGTTCCGGTCCGTAATGATGTCCCCATGCAAAGATATGATGCAAGCCGAGAGGCATCATGTAGTCTACTACTGCTTCTCTCGATTTCTGAAGCACTTGGGAGTTGAGAAGGGAGAGTTGAGCGTCGATCTGCTCTTTTTGAATGACTTCTCCTGCCGGAGTATCGGTTTGCGCACCGGTAACGGGAAGAAAAGTCTGTTTCAACCATTCTTCTCCTATCTGTTCGGAAGAGAGCGAATGTTTCCATGCCAATCGTCCGAAAGCATACCAGTTGGCTTGAGCAAAAGGATGTCCACACCAATTAGTATCATCACCGATGTTTGCCACTCCGGAAATAGCCGTGAGCGGATGAAAGAATAAAGAACCATCTGTCACACGGGCAACGGTAGAGCCTTTGCCTTGCAGATAAGTATCACTGTCTAAACACTCTTTCCACATAGGAGCAAGGAATGCAAGATGATTGGAAAAACCAAGATACTCTTGTGTGATTTGAAATTCGGGCATAACTGCCGTCTTTTTCATGGCTCCGAACAGCGGGCTGAATGGTTCACGGGGTTGGAAATCTATCGGACCGTTCTTGATCTGCACAATAACATTATCCCGAAATTTATCATCCAAAGGTTCAAATTCAAGATAGGCTTGTTTGGCACGGTCGCTGTCGGTAGGAGAATAAACGAAAGCGCGCCACATCACAATGCCATGATAGGACCTCAACACATCGGCAAGCATATTGGCTCCTTCGGCATGAGTCCGTCCGTAGTCACACGGACCGGGCTGCCCTTCGGAATTCGCTTTCACCAGAAAACCTCCGAAATCGGGAATCAGAGAATAAATCTCTTTGGCTTTCTGCTTCCACCAGTTTATCACTTCTTTATTCAACGGATCGGAAGTGGATAAACCGCCTAAAGCTGCGGGAGAAGAGAAATTGATAGAAAGATATATTTTCAAGCCATAAGGGCGGAAAACGTCGGCCAAGACTTTGACTTTCTGCAAATAATCATTAGATAGTATCTTAGGACTTGCATTGACATTGTTTATTACAGTGGCATTAATGCCGATAGAAGCATTGGCACGAGCGTAGGCTTCATAACGGGGAGAGACAACAGACGGAAGTTCGTCCCATTTCCAAAGTGAATGTCCGGCATATCCGCGTTCGATTGTACCATCCAAGTTATCCCAATGATTCAGGATACGAATTCGATAATCAGGTCGTTCGGAGATATTGAGGGATTGCAAAGCTGATTCCGGTAGTTGTCCGGTAGCTTGCAGACGGAGTAAATGATACGTTCCATAAAGTACTCCTTGTTCACCGGAAGAAGCTATCGTTATTTGATTGCCACCTTTGGAGGTCTGAATCGTATATCCCTCATTTCCAAGTGCACGAAGTTCTTTATTGTTCCGGACCTCCAAAGTAACCGGGATTCCTCCCTGCCAGAAGTTCTGTAATTCGGAAACCGCAATACGTAATGTAGGTGATTGTTTCTTGCTGGTAATTTCCGCTTTCGCTCCCGATGCATAACGAAGCCACAAGGCACTTCCATCTTCTGCCCAAATAGAAGAAAAGCAAAAAAACAAAGTGAATGTCAATGCAAATATATTTCTCATAGTACAAAGTATGTTATCACAATTAATTTACAGTATGATAGCATAAGTAAATTAAGCATTCATAGTTAATAATAACCGCCTCTACCTGAAAAATCCCTATTACCTAATATTCTGGTAAAAGTAGGTATGTTTTTCAAATAGAGGCGGTTGTTTTAATGTATCCTATTATTCATCTTTTCCCTCGATAGTAATGATTCGCCCGTCTGCATCATACTGAAGTTCACAGACTTTCAAGCTACGGAGCCAAGTCTTTCCCTCTGATGGTACACAATCGTGATGAAACAGATACCACTTACCTTTAAACTCTACAATAGCATGGTGAGTAGTCCATCCTACCACCGGAGTCAGAATGACTCCCTGATAAGTAAACGGACCATAAGGGTTATCACCTGTTGCATAGCAGAGCAAATGAGTGTCTCCCGTAGAATAGGAAAAATAGTATTTACCATTATATTTATGCATCCACGAAGCTTCGAAGAAACGGCGTTCCGTATCCCCTGCTGTCAATGGCTTACCGTCTTCATCCAGAATTACCACTGCACGGGGTTCTTCGGCAAACTCCATCATGTCTTCACTCAAACGAGCAACACGCGACGGGATTGCCTCCTCCTCTCCTTCCGGAAAAATGGCAGATTCCAAGGCTTTATTATTACGGTAACGTTGAAGTTGTCCACCCCACAATCCACCGAAATATATATAATAGTTACCATCTCCGTCATCCCATACAGCCGGATCGATGCTGTAACTTCCTTTCATCGGATTAGCTTCCGGTATAAAAGGACCATAAGGTTTATCACTCACAGCTACCCCGATACGAAATATATCATTCTGATCTTTCAATGGAAAATACATATAGTACTTACCATCTTTACAAACCACATCACAATCCCATAGTTGACGGCCCGCCCAAGGAATATCCTCTGTGGAAAGCACCACTCCATGATCTTTTATTTCACCGTTCATCACATCATCCATAGAATACACGTGATAATCTTTCATATTGAAATGATCGCCATTATCATTTTCAGCAATACCACTTTCCCAATCGTGCGAGGGATAAATATACAGTTTGCCATCAAATACATGTACGGCAGGGTCAGCCATATAATCACCGGGAACTAAATATCTTTTTTCTGTTTTCATGCTTTTTCGGTTTTTCTGTTAGAAACTTATTTTGTTTTTTCAGCCTCTTTGATAATCAGGCCGACTACCGGCTTCGGCTGATAATTGCGATCAAAAAGTAACGGATAATCCGTGCGGCCTCTCATCGGCCAGTCATTACGCCAAGAGTTCTGATCGGCTACTCCCCAAAGAGTAACCCTGGTGATGAGGTTATGATGTTTCAGGAACAGACGGAAAAAGTCATTCATTCTTTCAGTCCATGCTTTCGATACCTCTTCCGGTAATCCATCCGGATAAGGATTCATCTCTTTCTTATATTCAAAGGAAGCGGAAACTTCTGCACCTACATTGGGATTCGGTGATGGTATCACCGTCAAATCCAGTTCTGTTATCATTATCTTCACTCCTGTTCCGGCAAAGGCCAGCATACTCTTCTCAAATTCACTGATTTTCGGGTAGTCCATGCCGATGTGTCCTTGCATACCTATGGCATCAATACGGATTCCACGTTTTTTCAAATCGTTCACCATTTTCACGACGGCTTCTCTTCTCCCCGGTTGGGCCATTGAGTAGTCATTGTAGTAAAGTTCGGCATCCGGATCAGCCTCGTGTGCATATTGGAAAGCCAATGGGATATATTCTTCCCCCAGAATCTCATAAAACTTTGTCTTGCGATATGCTCCATTATCTTCAATCGCTTCATTTACTACATCCCAGCCTTTGATACGGCCTTTATAGCGTTTCACGATGGTAGTGATATGGTCTTTCATCCGTTTCTTCAGGACTTCCGGAGAAACATTATTCCCGTCCTTATCTACGCAAAACCAAGGAGCCAATTGTGAATGCCAAATCAGGCAGTGACCAATGATAGCCATTTGATTGCTCTCACCAAAACTGACAAATTCATCTGCCTGCGCAAAATTATACTTATTTTCTTTCGGATGAATGACAGAAGACTTCATGCAGTTTTCCGCCACGATGGAATTAAAATTCTTCTTTACAATTTCAACAGCTGCGACATCCTTACCGGAACTTTGATGTGTGTTCACTGACACGCCAATCAAAAACTTGTTTTTCAAAGCCTTTTTCAGCGAATTTCCATCTTTCGCAAAAACTTCTCCATAAGAAAAAGAAAACATCACTGTCAATAACAACAGAATTATTCGTTTGAGTTTCATACGTTATATTTTTGAGTAATAAACATTCTACTATCTTATCTATTCGCCTTTTTTACAGCGCGATTCTATCTCCTCATTTATATTGTCAATCACATTATCTTCCAATTCATATTTAGAAATAATGAACATAGCGACCAAAAGCAACAACGCCGGAATAACGGCTACGAGCCACAGTATTCCCTGTTCGGCAAAAGGTGATTGTGACACTTCATTTGTCTGGTCGAATCCGACAAAAGCCATAACAAGTCCCGGTACAACTCCTCCAAGAGCCATTCCCGCTTTATAGAAAATACCAGTCAAAGCATTGACTATACCCGAAATACGTTTACCATGAGTATATTCGCCATACGAAATTACTTCGGGAACCAAAGCCCACATATACCCTGTCGCAATAATGACTCCCGTCGATTTTATGAACTGCGCCACAAAGACCAACCATATCTGCGTTTTGAGTACCGGAACCACAGAAATAATATACAGCAATGCCATACCCAATATAGCGACTGAAAGGAATACATAAAACATTTGCTTTTTTCCAATGGCACGTTTAATGGCAGGGACCATCGGCATGAAAA